>Ga0335073_10001424_pt1 | contig 31930 bp, 26 predicted proteins | sample Lox_Sample_22_FD_207093 | JGI IMG/M metagenome (GOLD analysis project Ga0335073, IMG submission 207093) | Soil microbial communities from Loxahatchee National Wildlife Refuge, Florida, United States - Lox_Sample_2.2 | ecosystem: Environmental > Terrestrial > Soil > Wetlands | place: USA... | reverse complement strand
ATGCTGAGCGACTCGGAGTACTTGGCGGCGTACGCCCGCGCGGTCGCCGCGCTCTGCGCCAGGATGACTACGAACAAGGCAGCCGAGGCACCGGACAGCGCGGTGACGTCCGCCCGGTCGAAGGCGGGCAGGCCGAGAGCCGGCAGGCCGCGCGGCACCGTCCCTATGGTTGCCACGCCGTGACCCGCCAGGTCAAGCAACCGGCTGGCGACGATGGCGAGGATGACAGCGATCAGCGCTCCGGGGATGCGGCGCGTCACCATCCGCAGGCCGAGCACGATCGCGATGACCGCAGCCGACACCGCGATGTCCGCGCCGTGGCTGTCAGGCAGCGCACGCACCGTGTGCACGAGCACAGGCACCGTCTGCCTGCCGGACACCGTGACGCCGAGCATGTCGGGGAGTTGACTGGCGGCTACCTGGATGCCGACGCCGGTCAGGAACCCGGCGAGGACGGTGCGGGACAGGAAGTTCGCGAGGAAACTCAGCCTGGCCAGCCGGGCGAGCAGCAGCAGCACAGCGGTCAGCAGGGCCGCGAGCCCGGCCAGCCGCACGTAGCGCTCCGAGCCCGGCGCGGCGAGCCCGGCCAGTGCCGCGGCGAGGATGGCCGCGGTGGCCGAGTCGGCGGCCACGACGAGGTGCCGCGATGAACCGAGGACGGCGAACACCGCCATCGGGAGCAGCATCGTGTACAGGCCGGTGACCAGCGGCATCCCGGCGATCTTGGCATATCCGAGCACCTCGGGGATGCCGAGTGCGGCCAGCGTGACACCAGCGAGCGCGTCGGGCCCGACCCGGGAGCGCTCGATCGGCAGCACTGCGCGCAGCACCGGCAGATCCTGCGGCCACCGGTGCCGGCGCTCGCCCGAGTGACGCGTCATCACCCAGCCCTCCTCCCTGTTCACGGACACGATGCGCTTCATCATGCCGCCTGCCGGCGGTCACCGAGGAGGTGCGTGATGACAGTGATGCCTGTTTCAGGCCAGACGGGTCACCTCGACGGTGACCTTCATGTCACCGCCGGACGGGCCGTGGTAGAGGCCCTTGAGCGGGGGGACGTCGGCGTAGTCGCGGCCCCGCGCGACGACCACGTGGCGCTCGCCCACGGGGGCCAGGCTCGTCGGGTCGAGCGGCGTCCACGAGCCCGCCCAGTACTCGACCCAGGCGTGCGACTGGCCGACGGAGGTGCTGCCAGGCTCGGCCGTCGGGTCGGGATGCAGGTAGCCGGAGACGTACCGGGCGGGAAGGCCGGCCGCGCGCAGCAGCGAGACCGCGATCTGGGCCATGTCCTGGCAGACGCCCTGGCCCTTGTCCCAGGCCTGCTGTGCGCTGGTGCGGACGCCGGTGGCGCCAGGCAGGTAGGTGACGTGCTCGTGGACCTGGGCGCAGATCGCCTCGGCGGCGGCGTCCGGCGCCAGGCCGGAGATCCCGGCGAGCGCGGCCCCTGAGATCTCGCCGGTGACCGTGGTGACCGGGGTGGGCAGCAGGAACTCAAGGAGCCTGGTTTTCGCCGACTGCTCGCGGAGTTGCGCCCACGACGGCCTTTCCGCGGTGACGCCGGCAGTACCGCCGATGCCGCCGAACGGCTCGGTCTCCACCGTCGCGACGGCACGGATGACCAGGTCATCGTGCGGCTCTGGCAGGTCGAAGACGGAGACGAAGGTGCCCCAGTAGTCGTTGTAGGTCCACACAGGGACGCCGGGGCCCGCCGACACCCTGGATTCGTGGGTGATCTGGGACGGCAGCGTCAGCGGCGTCATCCTGGCCTCGTTGAACGAGGTAATCACCGGTCCCGCGTACCTGACGCTGGTGGTGTGCTCGATGCGCAGTCGCCAGCCCACGGTCAGCCGTCCCGTTCCCAGGCGACCGGCGTCTGGTACTGGAAGTACCGTTTCGCGATCGCCTCACTCGCCTGCACGCAGGTCTCCTGCAAAGTGGTGAGCAGCTCAGGCAGTTGCGTGGTGAGCTGTTTCGGGTCGGCGTACTCCAGGCGGTTGCGCAGCCGGCCGACCGGCCGCCGGGCCGGGTCATCGATCCCGGCTCTTGTCGGGCCAGGGTTCAGCGCCGCCAGGCAGTCTTCCGCGGTGCTCAGCGCGTGCACCACGCTGCGCGGGAAGAGCCGGTCGAGCAGCAGGAACTCGGCCACGCGGGACGGCTCGGCCGCCCAGCCGTGCGTCCTGATGAACGATTCGTGCGCGCCGCATGCCCGCAGCAGTACCGGCCAGCCGAGATCGTCAGGTGCGGACATCCGCGCGAGCAGCAGCCGCGCCGTCATGTCCGCGCGCTCCAGGCTGCGGCCGAGGACCAGGAACCGCCACGCGTCGTCACGGCTCATCGTGGAGTCGGCCAGCCCGAAGAACAGCGCGGCCCGCTCTCTGATGTAGCGGAGGTACACGTGCGGGCCGAGGCGCTCGGCCGCTCGCTTCTGCCCGGCCAGGGCGTGTGCCGTGACGTTCAGGCACTCCCACATCTCGCTTGAGATGACCTCGCGGATGCCGCGTGCGCCCGCCCGCGCGCCGAGCATGGATCCGGCGATGGCGCTTGGCGACTGCGCCTCGAAGACGAGGTGGAACAGCACCACGTCGATGTCGAGCTCAGCATCGGGCTCGGCCGGCACGCCGAGGATGCCGAACAGCGCCCGGCACGCCACGTCGGAGTCCGCCCCGGTCTCGCCGAGCATCCGGTGGATGTACACGTCGATGAGCCGCGCGGTGTCATCGGCGCGCTCCACGTAGCGGCCGGTCCAGTAGATCGTCTCCGCGATCCGGCTGAGCAGCTCGTTGCTGTTCACTGATCCGGGCCGATCTGCCTGGTGATCGGCACCATGTCCAGCTCCGGCGCGCTCGCCGCCGCGGGCATCGCCATCGCCAGCTTCTCCCTGGCCTCGTCAAGCGGCTCCGCCGGGCGGCCCCGGTCAAGCACCCAGGTGTCCTTCGACCCGCCGCCCTGGCTTGAGTTCACCTTGAGCTCGCCCTCCCTGAGCGCCACCCGGGTGAGGCCGCCGGGCAGGACCCAGACGTCGGCGCCGTCGTTGACCGCGAACGGCCGCAGGTCGATGTGCCTGGGAGCCAGTTTCTCACCGACGAGCACCGGGGAGGTGGACAGCGCGACTGGTTTCTGCGCCATCCAGCCGCGCGGGTTGGCCCTGACCTCCGTCCTGAGCGCGCCAAGCTCCTCCTTGCTGGCACGCGGGCCGATGACGATGCCCGCGCCGCCCGCCCCGTCGACGGGCTTGAGCACGAGGTTGCCGAGCTCGCCGAGCACCCAGTCGAGCACGTCCGGGTCGTCGAGGCGGTACGACTCCACGTTCTGCAGTACCGGCTCCTCGCCGAGGTAGTACCGGATGAGGTCCGGCATGTACGTGTAGATCATCTTGTCGTCCGCCACGCCGTTGCCGATCCCGTTGGCGATCGTCACGGTGCCGCGCCTGGCCGCGTTGACCAGGCCCGGGCAGCCGAGCAGGCTTTCCGGCCGGAAGTGCAGCGGGTCGAGCCAGTCGTCGTCGACCCGGCGGTATATCACGTCGACAGGCCGCCTGCCGTGCGTCGTGTGCACGTAGACACGGTTGCGCCAGCAGAACAGGTCGCGGCCCTCGACAAGCTCGACCCCCATGAGGCGGGCAAGCAGGGTGTGCTCGAAGTAGGCGGCGTTATGCATGCCGGGGGTGAGCACCACGATGAACGGGTCGGCCACGCCGTGCGGCGCCGCCGCGCGCAGCGCCGCGAGCAGCCGGGACGGGTACTCTTCGACCTGGTGGATCTTCTGGTCGCTGAACAGCGCCGGGAACAGCCGGGTCATCGCCAGCCGGTTCTCGAGCACGTAGCTCACCCCGGACGGGACGCGCACGTTGTCCTCAAGGACACGGAAGCTGCCCTGCTCGTCACGGATGAGGTCGATGCCGGCCACGTGCACCCGGACGTCGTTGGGCGGGGTGATCCCGGCGACCTCGCGGCGGAACTTCTCGCTGGTCACGACGAGGCTCCAGGGCAGCACGCCGTCGTCGAAGGCGCGTCCCCGGCCGTAGACGTCGGCGAGGAACTCCTCGAGGACCCGGACCCGCTGACGGACGCCCTTCGATACCAGGTCCCACTCCGCGGCGTCGATGACCCTGGGGATGAGGTCGGTGGGCATGGCCCGCTCCTCGCCCGCGTAGTCGTAGGTGACGCCCCGGTCGGTGAACACCCGGGCCAGCTGGTCCGCCCGGTACCGCAGTTCGCCCGGATCCATCGGCTGCAGCACCGAGACCAGGGCGTCATAGGCCGCGCGCGGCCTGCCAGGGGCCGCGAACATCTCGTCCCAGGCCTGCGCGAGCCGGTACCCCTCGAAAATGTCCGCCACGGCACCCCACCCTAACCAGGAGCTGTTCCACGTCTATTTCAACAGGTGACAGCCGTGTTTCCGACTATTTCACTATGTGTCAGCGCCCGGCCGCCGTCCAGGTGCGGATGCTAGCCCAGCCCGGCCTGCGGGTCACCAGCCAGTATCGTCCCAGTCCCGGCGGCACGGCTTGCGTGCATGCGCGGCCGGTGCGGCTACGCTGGTGGCGAAGAGGAGGCGGTATGTACGTTCCAGCCCATTTCGCGCCCGATGAGGCGGTGGTTGACGAGCTGCTGCGCAATCACGGGGCGGCCGACCTGGTGACCGTGACCGGGCAGGGGCTGGTGGCGACGATGCTGCCGTTCGTGTACGTGCCGGCGGCGGAACCACGCGCTGCCGGATCGCTTGGTTCGCTGCACGGCCATGTGGCGCGGAACAACGATCAGTGGAAGCTGGCCCCGGCCGGCGAGGCCCTGGCGATCGTGCGCGGGCCGGATGCGTACATCAGTCCCGGCTGGTATGCGTCCAAGGTCGAGCACGGGCGGGTGGTGCCGACCTGGAACTACATCACCGCGCACGTGTACGGGCGGCTGGTGGTGCACGACGACCCGGTATGGACCGAGGACCTGGTGCGGCGGCTTACCACCAAGCACGAGGCGCACCGGGACCATCCGTGGTCGGTGGACGACGCGCCACGTCCCTTTATCGAGGGGCAGCTGCGGGCGATCGTCGGGGTCGAGCTCGAGATCACCAGGATCGAGGCTAAGGCGAAGCTCAGCCAGAACCGGCCGCCCGCCGACGTGGAAGGCGTCATCGCCGGCCTGCGCGAGCGCGGCGACAAGGAAAGTGCGGACGCCGTGGAGCAGGCCAACGCCGGCCGCCTGTAGCCACCTGCGGTCGTGTGGCGGCGAAGGCGGGTATGCCGGAATGCGGGCCGCTTACCCGCGGCCGCGGCGGGCTAGTTCTTCCTCGCCGGCCGTGCGCATCGCCTCCACCGGGGCGGGCTTGCCGGTCATCAGCTCGACCTGGGCCGCGGCCTGGTGCAGGAGCATCGCGTAGCCGCTCGCCACGACCGATCCGGCGGCGGCCGCCGCCTCCGCCAGCGGAGTCGGCCAGGGGTGGTACACCACGTCCATGACAGCGGGCGGGGCGTGGTGAGTAACCCGCAATCGCTGCGCGTACTCGTCGGCGGCACCGGCGGGGACGGTCGAGATCAGCAGGTCGGGAACCACCGCACCGTCGCCGAGGTCTTCCCACGGTCGGAGGCGGACCTTCAGGCTCAGCCGGGCGGCGGTGGCGAGCAGGCCGCCCGCGCGGGACGGGTCGCGGAGCACGATGTCGGCACCGGGCACGCCGAGTTCGCCGACGGCGGCCAGCGCCGAGCAGGCCGTCGCACCCGCGCCGATGATCGTGACGCTGCCCGGCGCCGGCCCGCCCGCCTCGGTGAGCGCGTCCACGATGCCCTGGACGTCGGTGTTGTAGCCGTAGCGGCCCTCGGGGCGGAACACCACCGTGTTCGCACCGCCGGCGGCCGTCGCGAGGTGATCGACGTGGTCAAGCAGCGGCAGGACCGTGCGCTTGAGCGGCATGGTCAGCGACAGGCCCGCCCACTCCGGTCCGCGCGACCGCACGTAGGCGGCCAGGCCCGCTTCGTCGCACTCAACCAGGTCGTAGGTCCAGCCGTCCAGGCCGAGTGCCCGGTACGCCGCGCGATGGAGCACGGGCGACAGGGAGTGGGCAATGGGCTTGCCGAGCACCGCTGCTTTCATATCGCGCGAGGCTACCGTTACTGGCCCGTCAGCGGGGTCGCCGAGAACTGCGACTTGCCGCCGGGGACGGTGAGGAAGTACAGCCAGTTGCCGTGGTCCGGGTGCAGTATGCCCTGGATCGCGGCGTCGCCCGGGTTGGAGATGGGCCCGGGCGGCAGGCCCGCGTTCAGGTACGTGTTGTACGGCCCGGGCGTGTTGATCTGCGCGAACGTGGCGCTGACGGCGTACTTGCCGAGCCCGTACAGGACCGTGCTGTCGAACTGCAGGTGCATGCCGATGGCGAGGCGGTTGTGGATGACCTCGGCGATCTTCGGGTAGTCGCTGACCGAGCCGCCCTCGGCCTGGGCCAGGGACGCTTCGGTGATCAGCTGGGCGGGGCTGAGGTCGACGGCCTTCGCCGCGGCCACGATGTTGATCTGCTGCGCCTCGACGTCGAACCGCTGGACCATCGCCTGCAGGATCTGCAGCGCGGTCTCGTGCGGCGTGATCGCGTACGTGGCGGGGAACAGGTAGCCCTCCACCTTCCCGTTGGCGTAGGAGGGCAGGCCGAGCTGCGAGGGGTGATCGATGACCTGCTGGAAGTTCTTGAGCGGGATCTTCGTCTTCTGGCTGAGGATCGCGATCACGTCGACGGCGCGCTTGCCCTCCGGGATCGTCACCACCGTCTGGAGCAGATTCTTCGGGTTGAGCAGGGCGGCGTAGGCGAGGCTGGCCTGCATGTGGTAATGCAGCTGGTAGTACCCGGCCTCAAGACCCGTCGAGCTCGTGCCCGCGGTGCCGGTTGCCTCGGCCGCGTTGGTGAACGCGCGCGTGCTCGCGATCACGCCGAGCTGCAGCAGTCGCGGCGCGAGGCTGAAGGCGGTGTCGCCGTTCATCACCTGCACGGTCACCTCGCCGGTGCCCTCGCCGACGTAGTCCGCGGGGTGGTACCTGGCCTCGTACTTGTGATATACGGTCAGGCCGCCGACCAGGCCGCCGATCACGATGACCGCGACCACGGTCAGCACCAGGATGCGGGGCAGCCACCGGGTCGCCTTTTTGCGGGGGCGGTGGTCAGTGACGTCCCAGTCGTCTCTGTCGTCGCGGCCGTGCGGGTCATCGGGCCAGCCGTGCGGGTCGGGACCGGGTCCGCCGGGCCCGCGTCCGCCGGGCCCGCGGTCGCCTGCGCCGCCGGGCCGGCCGCCGCGCCGCCCTGGCCGCTCGTCGTAGCCGTCGTCGTACCTGGCGCCGCGCTCCGGGGCACGGCTGCCACCGCGGCCGCCGTTGTTGTCATCGCGGCCGCCGAAGCCGGGCAGGAACGAGCTGTCGCCCTGATCCTCGTCCCAGTCTTCGTTGCGGCCCTGGCCGTAACCCGTTTCGGCGCGCTGGTCGTAGCCGCCGGCCGTGCGGCGCGGCCCGGTGCCGCCGCGCTGGTCGTAGCCGGGCGGCACGGGGGAATTGCGGGCCGAGCGTCCCTGGACAGGCTGGGCGCCGCTGCCATGCTGGCCGGGCCGGGGGCCGCTGCCGTAGCGGGCCGGCCGAGGGCCGGTGCCGTACTGGCCGGGCTGTGGTCCCGCGGGCGGGTAACGGCGACCGTCTTCCGGCTCGTCGTAACCTCGGGGGTCGTAGCCGCGGTCAGCGTAGTCATCGCGCGGCCGGTCGTCGTACTGGCCGCCGTAGCCCTGGTCACGGTAGGCCCGGCCGTCGTCGTACCCGGGGCCGTCGTAGCCCCTGTCGTCGTAGCCTCGGCCGCCGTATCCCGCGCCGTCGTAGGGCGGGTAGCCCTGCTCGCTTCCCCTGGCCGAACCGTCCCGCCGCTGGCCGCCGCGCCGCCGCGTCCTGGTGAGTTCGGGATCGCCGGTGTAGCCTGCACCGTCGTCGCCCTGGCCCGGATAACCGCCCGAGCCGTAGCCGCCGCTCACCGGGCGGCCCCGGGGACGACGAGCTGGCCGGGGGCGCTGCCGGTGCGGCGCTCGGCTTCGAGGGCCGCCTCGAGCAGCACCGCCGCAGCGGCCGAGTCGACCGTCTGCCGCCGGGCCCGCGAGTCATAGCCGCCAGCCCGCAGCGCCTCGTGCGCGGTCGACGTGGTGAAGCGCTCGTCGACTAGTCGCACGGGAACCGGCGCCACCCGGGCCGCGAGGTCCGCCGCGAATTTCCTCGCGGAGACGGCGGCCGGCCCCTCACGGCCGGACAGGGACCGAGGTAGGCCCACCAAGATCTCCATTGCTTCTTCGGCCGCCGCGAGCGAGGCGAGGGTGTCCAGGTCGCCCTTGCCCCGCCGCACGACGGTAAGCGGTGTGGCGAGGACACCGCCGGGATCGCTGCGGGCCACGCCAATGCGGACAGTACCCGGATCGACGGCTAGACGCACGCCCATCCTCACGGGTTTAGCTGCCCGGATGAACTCGCCATAGGTTACCCGGCACTCCGGGCGCTGTCCCGCAAGCCGTTACGAATGCTGTCAAAAGCGGCATTTACCTCAGCAAGCCCCGCGCCGGGCGCGCCGCCGCCCTGCGCGATGTCGGGCTTGCCGCCGCCACCACCGCCGAGCGCCCTGGCCGCCGCCCCGACCAGGGTCCCCGCGGACAGGCCCAGGTCCCGCCCGGCCTCGTTGACCGCGATGACCACGACCGGCCGGTCTACCGGGGTGCCGATCAGGGCGACGACCGCGGGCTGCGACGCCGGGATCTTGCTCCGGATGTCGAGCGTGAACCTGCGTACCGAGTCGGCGTCGGTGCCGTCGGGAACGCGGTGCGCGACGAACGCGATCCCGCCGATGTTCTCCGCGGCCGCGGCGATCTGCCCTGATGCCTCGAGCAGCTGCGCGGACTTCAGGCGGGCAAGCTCGCGCTCCGCATCGCGGAGCCGCGTCACCACGTTCGAGATCCGCTCCGGCAGCTCCTCGGGGCGTGCCTTGAGCTGGTCGCTGAGCTGGTTGACGAGCACGCTCTCGCGCGCGAGGAAGCGGAACGCGTCGATGCCGACAAGGGCCTCGATGCGGCGCACGCCGGAGCCGATCGACGCCTCGCCGAGGAGCTTGACCAGGCCGAGCTGCCCGGACCTCGCCACGTGGGTGCCGCCGCACAGCTCGCGGGAGTACTCGCCGACCTCGACGACCCGGACCTCGCTGCCGTACTTCTCGCCGAACAGCGCGAGCGCGCCCATCGAACGGGCCTCGTCGATGGACGTGTGGTACGCGCGCACGGTGAGGTCGTCGATGAGGATCCGGTTCACCTCGTCTTCGACCTCGCGGAGCACCGTGACCGGCACCGCTCCGGTCGCGGTGAAGTCGAACCGCAGTCTGCCTGGCGCGTTCTCCGAGCCGGCCTGCGCCGCGGACTCGCCGAGCGCGCCGCGCAGCGCGCGGTGCACCAGGTGGGTCGCGGTGTGGCTGCGGGACGTCGCCCGGCGCCGGTCGACGTTGATCTCCGCGTACGCGGGCGACCCGGTGGTGACCTCGCCATGGCGGACGGTGCCGCGGTGCACGATGAGTCCGGGCAGCGGCATCTGGACGTCGATCACGTCGACCTCGGCGTTGCCGCCCGCGCCCGCGGTCCTGATCACGCCGTGGTCGGGAAGCTGGCCGCCGCCCTCGGCGTAGAACGGCGTCCGGTCCAGGATCACCGCGACTTCCGTGCCCGGGGTCGCCGACCTCACCGGCACGCCGTTCGCGAGCAGCCCGACGATGGTCGCCTCGCCCTCGGCCGCGTCATAACCGGTGAACGTGACCTTGCCCGCCTGCTCGAGCAGCGACGCGTACACCGAGATGTCCGCGTTGCCGGTCTTCTTCTCCCGCGCGTCCCTCTTGGCCCGCTCGCGCTGCTCGGCCATGAGGCGGCGGAAGCCGTCCTCGTCGACGGTCAGGCCCTGCTCGGCCGCCATCTCCAGGGTGAGGTCGATCGGGAAGCCGTAGGTGTCGTGGAGCTGGAAGGCCTGTGCGCCGGACAGCACGGCGGAGTGCCTGCGCCTGGTCTCCTCGACCGCGACGTCGAAGATCGCGGTGCCGGTGCGGAGGGTCCCCGCGAAGGCCGCCTCTTCCGCGTCGACGACCGTGTGGATGTGCGTCGCGTCCCTGTGCAGTTCCGGGAACTGCTCGCCCATCGCGTCGATGGCGACCGCGGTCAGCTCGTGCATGAAGCCGGTGGTGGCGGGCGCGCCGCCGCCGCGCTGGGCGCCGGACAGCAGCCGCAGGTTGCGGATCGTGCGGCGGAGCAGCCGCCGCAGCACGTAGCCGCCGCCCTCGTTAGAGGGCAGCACGCCGTCCTCGATCAGCATGACCGCACTGCGCACGTGGTCGGCGACGACCCGCAGTGCGATGTCACTGCGCTGGTCGCTGCCGTAGTCCTGCTCGGTGAGTTCGGCCGCCTTCTCCAGGATCCGGTAGGTGGTGTCGATCTCGTAGATGTTGTCGACACCCTGCAGGATGGCCGCCATCCGCTCCAGGCCCATGCCGGTGTCGACGTTCTTGAACGGCAGCGGCCCCTCGACGTCGAAGTCGTCCTTCGCGCGGACCGCGGACAGCATGTCCTGCATGAAGACCAGGTTCCATACCTCCAGGTACCGGTCCTCGTCCGCCTCCGGGCCGCCGTCACGGCCGTACTCGGGGCCACGGTCGTAGTAGATCTCCGAGCACGGGCCGCCCGGGCCGGGAACGCCCATGTGCCAGTAGTTGTCCTTGAGGCCGCGGCGCTGGATCCGGGACTCCGGCACGCCGATCTGGTCCCGCCAGATCGCGTAGGACTCGTCGTCGCCGTGCAGCACCGTCGCCCACAGCTTCTCCTGCGGGAAACCGAAGCCCCCGTCGCTCTCGGGCTTGGTCAGCAGTTCCCACGCCCAGCGGATCGCGTCTTCCTTGAAGTAGTCGCCGAACGACCAGTTGCCGAGCATCTGGAAAAAGGTCGCGTGCCGCGTGGTCTTGCCGACTTCCTCGATGTCGAGCGTACGGACGCACTTCTGCACGTCCGCGACCCGCTTCCACGGCGGCGTCTGCTGGCCGAGCAGGTAGGGCTTGAACGGCTGCATCCCGGCGACCACGAACAGCAGCGTGGGATCGTCGGCGACGAGGCTGGCCGAGGGGACGATGGCATGTCCTCGTGCCTCGAAGTGCGCCAGATAACGGCGTGCGATCTCTGCCGACTGCATCAGTGGTTGTCCTTTTCTTGAACGTGGCTGTCCCGGGCACCTGGCGGTTCCGCAGCGACGGGCGGCGCCGGTGAACGCCGCGACTCTGCGCTTAGCGTAGGGCCTGTGCCGCGCTCATGCCGACTCATATACAGCTCCATGCCGTCGCGCACGTCCCTGGTGAAGCGGATCGTCTCGCGTGCCCAGTGCCGTTTCGCCGCGCCCGGCCGCCTGGGGCGGGTGCCGAGCGCCTCCGACACCTGGCGGCTCAGCGCGGAGACGCGCCGGTAGCCCGCGATGCCGGCGACTGCCCCGGCGACAACCCAGAATCCCCGGCGGATCATCCCGGAGCCCCGGTCTTGTGCCCGGCTGCTGGCAGTTCGGCGCCGGTGACGAGCTGCCCGGGCAGAGCGCCGGTCCGGGTCCTGGTGCCGCGGCGGAGCCCGACCGCGTGCCGCACCCCGTAGGCGACGGCGGCGGCCCGCCCGATGGGGCCGCCGACCACGGCGCCGGCCACAGACCGGCCGATGCCGGCCAGGGCCGACGCCTGCCCGGCCAGTTCGGTCATCGAGTCGCCGAGGTCAGCCACTGCCGCCGTGGCGGCCTCGGTCCGGTCAAGCTGAGCACTGGCCCGGTCGACTTCGGCGTTGGCGCGGGCGAACAGCGCCTGGTGGTCGGCGCGGGTCTCGCGGACCAGCGTGGCCGCGTCGCCGAGCACCCTGGTGAACCGGGCCGCCAGGTAGACGACGGCGCAGGCGAGGACGGCGAAGCTCACCGCGGCGATCAGCGCGGCCACCCCGGTCAGGCTCATTCGGTTTTCCCCTCGTCGCCAGTCCCCTCGCAGGCAGGGCTCCCCGCTGGGCTGCCGCCTCCCTGTTCAGGATGCAAGATCTGCCGGATCAGCCGCGACCTTTCCGAGAAACGGCTTTCCATGCCGTGGGTTGAGGGCTCGTAGTACGTCCGGCCGTCGACCACGTCCGGGGCGTACTGCTGCGCCACGATGCCCTCGGGCAGGTCATGCGGGTAGACGTAACTGTTGCCATGACCAAGGCGCTTGGCACCAGGGTAATGCGCGTCGCGCAGGTGCGCGGGCACCGCGCCGATCAGGCCGGCGCCCACGTCGGCGTCGGCCGCCCCGATGGCGCGGACGACCGCGTTGGACTTCGGGGCGAGCGCGATGTGGATGACGGCCTGGGCCAGGTTGATCCTGGCCTCCGGCAGGCCGACGAACTCGACCGCCTGCGCGGCGGCGACGGCGGTTTGCAGCGCGGTCGGATCGGCCATGCCGACGTCCTCGCTGGCGTGCACGATGAGGCGGCGTGCGATGAACCTCGGATCCTCGCCCGCCGCGATCATCCGGGCCAGGTAGTGCAGCGCGGCGTCGACGTCACTGCCCCGCATCGACTTGATGAACGCGCTGATCACGTCGTAGTGCTGGTCGCCGTCGCGGTCATAGCGGACGGCGGCCCGGTCGACGGCGCGCTCAAGCGTGGCCATGTCTATGCGGGTGACCCCCAGAGCCGCGGCCTCCAGGTAAGTGAGCGAGCGCCGCCCGTCGCCGCCAGCCAGCCTGATGAGGTGCCCAAGCGCGTCGTCGTCGATTTCGACCTTCCCGCCGAGGCCGCGCTCGTCGCTGAGGGCACGCGTGACGAGGACTCGAACGTCGTCGTCATCGAGCGGCTGCAGGGTTAGCAGCAGCGACCTGGAGAGCAACGGCGAGACCACAGAGAACGACGGGTTCTCTGTCGTCGCCCCGATGAACGACACCCAGCGGTTCTCGACGGCGGGCAACAGCGCGTCCTGCTGCGTCTTAGAGAACCGGTGTACCTCGTCGATGAACAGCAGCGTCTGCCGCCCCGTCATGCCGAGCTCGCGCCGCGCCGCGTCTACCGCGGCCCGCACGTCCTTGACCCCGGCGGTCACGGCGGAGAGCTCGGTAAACCGCCGCTTCGTCACCTGACTGACGACGTATGCGAGGGTGGTCTTGCCGGTTCCCGGCGGTCCCCACAGGACGAGGGACATCGGCGCGTCGTTCTCGATGAGCTTGCGGAACGGGGAACCCGGCGCGGTAAGGTGCCGCTGCCCGATCACCTCGTCCAGCGTGCGGGGACGCATCCGCACGGCAAGCGGCGCGGCACTCGCGGCGGCCCGCTCCTCCGCCTCATCGAACAAACTGTCCACGGCTGCGAGCCTACTAGCGCCCGCAACCGCGAAGGGCCGGGGATATTGGCACTGCCGGCAATCCGGTGGACATGGAGGGGTACGTGAGCATCCTGCCCGGGGATCCCAAGAGGCATCCCGAGCTCGATCCAGGAAACCATGCCGCCGGGGCGCGGAGACGGCCGGGGGTCTCGCCCGGCGGTTTCTTGGTCCGTGCCGAGCAGGGCTTGCGGCCGGGGGCGGCGGCGTTGCCCCCGGGTCCGCAGGCGTGAGGTGAGGGTTGTCCGGTTAGGCCGGCTTCGGGGGGGCGGGCTTGGCGTCGATGCCGGCTTCTTTGCGCTGTTCCTGGGTGATGGGCGTAGGGGCGCCGGTGAGCGGGTCGGCGCCTGAGGCCGCCTTGGGGAAGGCGATGACGTCGCGGATGGTTTCCGCGCCGGCCAGCAGCATGACGACGCGGTCCCAGCCGAAGGCCATGCCGCCGTGCGGCGGGGGGCCGTACTTGAACGCGTCGAGCAGGAAGCCGAACTGCGACCTGGCCTCTTCCGGTGTCAGTCCGATCACGTCGAACACGGCCTGCTGCATCGCCTGGCGGTGGATACGGATCGAGCCGCCGCCGATCTCGTAGCCGTTGCACACCATGTCGTAGGCGTCGGCCAGGGCACCGCCCGGCTCGGAGGTGAACTTGTCGGCCCATTCCGGGAGCGGGGCGGTGAAGGGGTGGTGCACCGCGGTCCAGCCGCCCTCGGCGGTCTCTTCGAACATCGGAGCGTCGACCACCCACAGGAATGACCACGCGGAGGTGTCGATGAGCCCGCCGCGGGTGCCGATCTCCAGCCGGGCCGCGCCGAGGAGTTCCTGAGAGGCACGGGCGGCGCCCGCCGCGAAGAACACCGCGTCCCCGGGAGACGCGTTGACGGCGGCGGCAAGCCCGGTTCGTTCGGAGTCCGAAATGTTCTTTCCTACCGGACCGGAGACGGAACCATCCTCGCCGATGAGGGCGTAGGCCAGCCCGCGGGCGCCGCGCGACTTCGCCCAGTCCTGCCAGGCGTCGAGCTCACGGCGGGTCTGCGCGGCGCCGCCGGGCATGACGACCGCGCCGACGTACGGAGCCTGGAAGACGCGGAACCCGGTCCCGGCGAAGTAGCCGGACAGGTCCACAAGCTCGACGCCGAACCGCAGGTCAGGCTTGTCTGACCCGTACCGGGCCATCGCCTCGGCGTAAGTCATCCGCGGCAGCGGCAGCGGGACCTCGTAGCCGGCGATCTCCCGCCACAGGGTGGCGATGATCGCCTCGCCGACGTTGATGACGTCCTCGCGGGTGACGAAGGACATTTCAAGGTCGATCTGGGTGAACTCCGGCTGCCGGTCCTTCCGGAAGTCCTCGTCGCGGAAGCAGCGGGCGAGCTGGTAGTACCGCTCCAGGCCGCCGACCATGAGAAGCTGCTTGAACAGCTGCGGTGACTGCGGCAGCGCGTACCAGTTGCCTGGCCGCAGGCGCACCGGCACCAGGAAGTCGCGGGCGCCTTCCGGGGTGGACCGGGTCAGGTACGGGGTCTCCACGTTGACGAACCCGTGGTCCCGCATCACGTCGCTGAGCAGGTAGGCGGCCTTGGAGCGGACGCGGAGGTGGCGCGCGGTCTCCTCGCGCCTGATGTCCAGGTAGCGGTACTTGATCCTGACATCCTCTGAGATGTCGGTCGACCCCTCCACCGGGAACGGCAGCGGGTCGGCCTCGGACAGCACCTCGAACTCCCCGGCCACGACCTCGATCGCACCGGTGGGCAGTTCGGGGTTCTCGTTGCCGGCCGGCCGGGTGCGTACCTCGCCTGTCACCTTGACGCAGAACTCCGCGCGCAGATCGTGCGCGGTCTCCTCGTCGCTGCGCAAGACGACCTGCACGATTCCGCTCGCGTCGCGCAGGTCGATGAAGATCACGCCGCCGTGGTCGCGCCGCCGCGCCACCCAGCCTGCCAGTACTACGGTCTCCCCCGCGTGCTCCGCACGCAGCGTGCCGGCCTCGTGGGTCCGGATCATTCCGCTTCTTCCCCCGCTCGTCTTAGCTTACTGAGCAGCCAGTCGGTGGCTGAGGTCGCCGCCACGTCCTGCTGCTCGCCGTTTTCCAGGTCCTTTATGGAAACGGTTCCGGATTTCCGTTCTTCCGCACCGATGATCACCGCGAAGCGGGCGCCGGACCGGTCGGCCGCCTTCATCGCGCCCTTGAGGCCCCGGCTGCCGAATGCCATGTCGGCGGCAACCCCGGCCCTGCGCAGCGCCGTGATGAACGTCAGCACGTCCGTGTGCGCGTCCTCGCCCAGGGCCACGCCGAAGACCTGGCAGCCGGTGGCCGCCGGGGCGGCGGCCGCGCCGCGTTCGGACTCGATGGCTAGCACTATACGGTCAAGGCCGACGGCGAAGCCGATGCCGGGTAGCGGCGGTCCGCCGATGTCCTCGGACAGGCCGTCGTACCGGCCGCCGCCGCCGATTCCCGACTGCGCCCCGAGCAGGGCGTGGTCGAACTCGTAGGTGGTCCTGGTGTAGTAATCGAGACCGCGGACCAGCCGCGGGGCGTCCTGATAAGGGATGTTCATGCTCGTAAGGAGCGCCCGGACGGTGTCGTAGTGCGTCTTGCACGCCTCGCACAGGTAGTCGACGATGTACGGCGCGTCCGCGGTCTGCTCGCGCACCTCGGGCCGCTTGTCGTCGAGTACCCGCAGCGGGTTGATCTCGATGCGCTGCCTGGTCTCTTCATCCAGGTCGAGTTTGCGCAGGAAGTCCTGGAGCGCGGCACGGTAGACGGGGCGGCAGTTGCTGTCGCCGAGGGAGTTCAGCAGCAGCGTGAACTGGGTGAGCCCGAGGGACCGGTACGCGTCATACGCCACGGCGATGGTCTCGGCGTCTACCGCCGGGTCCTCGGTGCCGATCGCCTCCAGGTCGAACTGGTAGAACTGCCGGTACCGGCCGGCCTGCGGCTGCTCGTAGCGGAACGCCGCGCCGGAAGTGAACACTTTCACCGGGAGGGCGCCCCGGTGCAGGTTGTGCTCAAGGACGGCGCGCAGCACGCCGGCGGTGAACTCCGGGCGCAGCGTGACCTGGTCGCCGCCGCGGGTCTCGAAGGAGTACATCTCCTTGCGGACCACGTCGGACGACTCGCCGACGCCGCGCACAAACAGGCTGGTGTCCTCGAACACCGCCGTCTCGACGGGCGCGTAGCAGGCACGGCGGGCGGACTCGTTGAACGCCTCGCGCGCCTCTTCGAACAGGGCGCTGCGCGGCGGTACGTATTCTGAGACCCCCTTCGGGGCCTGGAAGCTCATGGTTATTACAGCCCCTTCTGGGCCGGCTTTAGTCCAGTGAGGAAAGGATTGGTGCGCCGCTCGTCGCCGATCGTGGTCTGCGGCCCGTGGCCGGGGAGCACGACCGTCTCGTCGGGCAGGCTGAGCGTGCGGGCCAGCGACCGCAGGATCGTCGCGTGGTCGCCGCCGGGCAGGTCGGTGCGGCCGATCGAGCCGGCGAACAGCAGGTCGCCGGAGAACAGGGCTCTACTGTCTTCCGGGGGGACGACCCCCCGTACCCCCCGGCTGTCCGTCCGGGGCGCGCCCGATCGCGAAGGCGGCCATTGTATCGGGCCCGCCCCGGACGGACGGTCCAGTGGCATCTCGTACGTGACAGATCCCGGCGTATGGCCCGGGGTATGGCCGATGCGGATGTCCAGGCCCGCCAGGGTGACGACGTCACCGTCTTCCAGCGTCTTGACGTCGTCTGGCTCGGCGAACGTCATGCCGCCGAGGAACTGCTGCTTGGCCATGAGCGACATGCCCTTGGCAGGATCGGACAGCAGGTCGCGGTCATCGGGGTGGACGTACGCGGGGATGCCCTTGGCACCGCAGACGGGCGCGACTGACCACATGTGGTCGACGTGACCGTGCGTGAGCAGCACCGCGATAGGCTTGAGCCGGTACCGGGCGAGCAGCTCCTCAATCCCCCGCTCCGCGTCCTGCCCCGGGTCGATGATCACGCACTCCTCGCCGGGCGCCGGCGCCACCAGGTAGCAGTTGGCGGCGAAGGCACCCGCGGGAAAGCCAGTCACTAGCACGCTGACAGGCTACCGACTCCGTGTGTGGTGCAGCGAACCGATAACGGCGGCGACAAGGAGTCACTCGCCGCTTTTTGGGGGATACGGGCGGTCGTCCCGCGTGAAGATGACTGCACGAACTCATAACGACAGTTCCGCAATGGCACGGTCGGCGGGTACGATGCGCGAACGATCGTGCGCCAACGCCCCGATGACGGCGTTAGCGGGCTTATCGCGCTATATAGGAGGCGGCACCCTTGGCGGGGAGCAGAGAGCGGGAGCGACGGCGCGCTCGCGAACGGTATGAACGGCAACGGCAGGTACGGCTCGAACGGCAGCGCAAGCTCCGTCAGCGGTTCGGCATTGGCCTTGCCGTACTCTGCGTGCTCGGCCTCGCCGCGGGCCTGACCGTGGCCTTCGCCGGCGGCAGCACGCCGACCTCGGCGAAGAAGGCCACGTCAACCCCGTCCGCCTCGGCGTCGGCGTCCGCCTCAGCGTCGGCTTCCGCCTCAGCGTCGGCTTCCGCCGCGGCTACCGCCACGACGTCGGCGGCCGCGGTCACCGAGCCCGCGACGCACTGTACGTACACGCCGACAAGCAGCGGTTCAAAGCCGAGCCTGCCGACCTCGAGCCCGGATTACAAGGCCACCTATACGGCCACGATCAATACGAACCTCGGCAAAATCGATATTGACCTGCTGAACTCCAAAGCCACCTGCACGGTGAACTCGTTCGTGCACCTGGCGGAGACTAACTTCTTCAACGGCACCCAGTGTCACCGGGTGTCAGACAGCGACGGCCTCTACATGCTCCAGTGCGGCGACCCCACGGCCAAGGCATCGCAGACGCTGTCGTGCTCTTCGTCGACGCTTGGCACCGGCGGCCCCGGGTACGAATTCAACGACGAAAACCTGACCGGAGCGACGTATAAGGCCGGAACCGTCGCGATGGCCAATAGCGGAGCGAACACCAACGGAAGCCAGTTCTTCCTGGTGTTCAAGGACACCACCCTGGGGCCGGACTACACACCGTTCGGAACGATTACGTCAGGGCTGGATATCCTCCAGAATGTAGCTAAAGCCGGTACTTCGTGTACTTTCTCGGCCGGCGGCGGCGTCCCCAAGGAGAAAGTCGTTATCAACAGCGTGACTATCAAGCAGACCTGAGCAACACGACGCCCCGGGCATCCGCCCGGGGCAGCAGATGAACCAGGAGGTTCGCCGTGACCACCGCCAACGATCCCTGGGGTCGGGTAGACGCCGACGGAACGGTCTACGTGCGTACCGCCGATGGCGAGCGGGTGATCGGCTCGTGGGCGGCGGGGAGCCCGGAGGAGGCGCTCGCGTTCTTCCGGCGCAAGTTCGAGTCGCTCGAGACCGAGGTGACGCTGATCGAGCAGCGAATCTCGACGACAGAGATCGCTCCCGCCCAAGCGCAGGCCACCGTGCAGCGGCTGCTGAAGTCCGTCGCCGACGCCAACGCGCTCGGCGACCTCGACGGGCTGCGCACCCGGCTCGAGGCGCTGACCGGCGCGGTCGACGCCCGCCGGGAGGAGGTCAAGGCCGCCCGCGAGCACGCCAGGACCGAGGCCCGCGAGGTCAAGGAACGGATCGTCGAAGAGGCCGAGCACATCGCGGCCGAAGCGACGCACTGGAAGGCCAGCGGCGAGCGGATGGCCGAGCTCCTCGAGGAGTGGAAGGCCGCGCCGCACGCCGACCGGTCGGTCGAGGCCGTGCTGTGGAAGCGGCTGTCCGCGGCGCGCAACGCCTTCACCAAGCGGCGCAAGGCCTACTTCGCTTCCCTGGAGGCCGAGCGCGAGGAGGCACGGGCCCGCAAGGAGAAGCTCGTCGAGGAGGCCGAGTCCCTCGCCAACTCGACCGACTGGGGTGCCACGTCCTCGGTCTACCGCGACCTGATGCGGCAGTGGAAGGAAGCCGGCCGGGCCGGCCGGGACGACGAGGCCGAGCTGTGGAAGCGGTTCAGGGACGCGCAGGACAAGTTCTTCGCGGCCCGCTCGGAAGTGTTCGCGGCCAAGGAGACCGAGCTTCGGGCGCACGCGTCGGTGAAGGAGCAGCTTGTCGCCGAGGCACAGGCGCTGCTGCCGGTCACCGACTGGCGGGCCGCGCGGTCCGCGCTGCGCGGCATCCAGGAGCGATGGGAGCAGGCGGGGCCGGTTCCCCGCGAGTCACGCGACCAGCTGGAGCAGGGGCTGCGGCGGGTCGAGGAAGCGGTCCGGCGGGCCGAGGAGACGCAGTGGAAGCGGTCCAACCCGGAGGCGCTGGCACGGGCGGAGGGCACGGTCAACCAGCTTCGGGCCGCGATCGAGTCGCTAGAGGCGCAGCTGGCTAAGGCCAGGGCGCGCGGGGACGCTTCCGGGGTCCGCAAGGCGGAGGAAGCGCTGGCGGCTCGCCGCTCCTGGCTCGCGGAAGCCGAGCGCACCTTGGCGGAGTTCACTTCATAGACCAGCCGGGGCGGACCAGGCCCGACTCGTAGGCGGTCACGACGAGTTGAGCGCGGTCTCGGGCACCGAGCTTGGTCATGGCCCGCGCCACGTGCGTCTTGACCGTGGACTGGCTGACGTAGATGCGGCGTGCGATTTCCTCGTTGGACAATCCCGATGCGACGAGGCTGACGACCTCGCGCTCCCGGGCGGTCAGGTCGTCGAGGCCTGGTGGCGGCGACGGCGAGCGCGTCCGCATGGCGAACTCCGCGATCAGCCGCCTGGTAACCGCGGGGGACAGCAGCCCGTCGCCGGCCGCGATCACCCGCACCGCGCGGATCAGTTCCGCCGCGTCGGTGTCCTTGACCAGGAACCCGGCCGCGCCCGCGCGCAGGGCCTCGAAGATGTACTCATCGAGCCCGAACGTCGTCAGGATCACCACGTGCACGCTCGCCAGCGCGGGCTCGCAGGCGATCTCCCTGGTGGCCGCGATGCCGTCAAGGCCCGGCATCCTGATGTCCATGAGCACGACATCCGGCCGCTGCTCGCGGGCTAGGCGCACCGCGGCGAACCCGTCCGCGACCGAGCCGACCACGCTGATGTCGTCCTCGGCGTCGAGCAGCGCGGCGAAGCCCGATCGCACCAGGGCCTGGTCATCGGCGAGCGCGACCCTGATCGCGACCGCGGGCGTCCCCGTCACGCGGGCAGCCTCGCGAACACCCGGAACCCGCCGCCCGGGCGCGGCACCGCGTCCAGCGTGCCGCCGAGCGCCCGCGCCCGCTCGGCCATCCCGGTCAGCCCGTTGCCCGACGCGAGGGTCTGGCCGCTGTCACGCCCGCCTCCCGTCCCGCCGGCTCCCGTGCCAGCCCCGTCATTGTCTACCTCGATGACCAGGTCGTCTGCGCTGTATCGCAGCAGCACCGTCGCCGACCGCCCCGCGGAATGCCGGACGGCGTTGGTCAGCGCCTCCTGCACGATCCGGTAGGCGGCGGCGTCCACGCCGGCCGGCAGCTGGCGCACCGGCCCCTCGGCCGCGACCGACACGGCGAATCCCGCCGACCGTGCGCGCGCGGCCAGTTCGTCAAGCCGTGCCACTCCGGGCACTGGTGCCAGCGGCACTCCCCCGTCGGCGGAGCCGCCCACGTCCCGCAGCGCGCCGAGCACGGTGCCGAGCTCGGCCAGCGCCTGCCCGCTCACCTCGCGGATGGCGGTCAGCGCCTCCCGTGCCCGTTCCGGCCGGCGGTCCATCAGGTGCAGCGCGGTATTCGCCTGCACGTTGATCACCGAGATGCTGTGCGCCACCACGTCGTGCAGGTCCCGTGCGATCGCCAGCCGCTCCTCGGTCGCCTGCCGCGCGACCGCCTCCGCCCGCCCTCGCCGGTCGGCCGCGGCGCGGGCGTTAAGCGCCCGGCTCAGCTCCGCCACCGAGAGCAGCGTGACCAGCCCGGCAAGCAGCAGCAGCGCAGACTCGGCCGAAGCGTTCCACACCGAGGCGCCGTATCCGATGACGAGCGAGGCGATCGCCGCGACGCGCTGCCCGGACAGCACCGCGGTGAAGAACGCGACGATCAGCGCGAACCACGCGCCCTTGGCACCGAGCGCCGATGCGCCAAGGGTCGTCGCGAGGACGACGCCGAGCACAGCTTTCGGATACCGCCGCCGCGCCAGCAGCGACACGCCGCCAAGGACCACGAGCACTATCCCGAACGCATCGGGCTGCTCGTCCACCCGCCCGTGCCACTGCGGACGCGCCAGCGAGAAGCCCAGGTCGGCGCCGGTCGCGAGCGCGGCGATCCCGGCGTCGGTCATCCATCGGCGTGCGGTCCCTGTCATCGCGCTTCCGACGCTACCCCTGACCCTGCGCGGGCGGCGTCGTCCTGAGGTTGACTTTTCCGCGCGCGGATAGTCCCTGAGGAGCATGCGGTGCTGTCCGCTCGTGCGACGACAGGTCGGGTCGCCCCCGCGCACGCTTGCTGCCATGGCAACCATTAGCATCCACGGGCTAGTCAAACGGTACGGGCCGGTCACCGCCGTCGACGACCTCAGCTTCGAGGTCAACCCGGGCAGCGTGACCGGCTTCCTTGGTCCCAACGGCGCGGGCAAGACCACGACGCTCCGCATGCTCCTCGGCCTGGTCACCCCCGATACAGGCACCGCTACCATCAACGGCCGCCGGTACCGGGAGCTGCCGGAACCGCTGCACAAGGTTGGCGCCGTGCTCGAGGCGTCCAGTTTCCACCCGGGTCGAACGGCCCGGGCGCACCTGCGGATCCAGGCGCTCGCCGCCGACGCGGACCCGTCAAGGATCGAGGACGTGCTCGACCTGGTGGGACTCTCCGATGCGGCCGGCCGCCGGGCCGGCGGATTCTCGCTCGGCATGCGCCAGCGCCTCGGCCTGGCCATCGCGCTGCTCGCCGACCCGGAGGTGCTGATCCTCGACGAGCCGGCCAACGGCCTTGACCCGGAGGGGGTCCGCTGGCTGCGCGGCCTGCTACGGGGATTCGCCGCGGAAGGCGGCACAGTGCTGGTCTCCAGCCACATGCTCGCCGAGGTCGCGCAGACCATCGACTCCGTGGTCATCATCGACCACGGCCGCCTTGTCGCGCAGGGAGCCGTCGCCGACCTGATCGGCCACGGCAGCGGCCTTGAAGAGGTCTTCTTCCAGCTCACGCAGGAGGCCGTGCGATGACCGCGGTAGCCGTCCCCGCCGCGGCGGGGACGCGGCACCGGTCCCTGGGCTGGCTTGTCCGCATCGAACTGCTCAAGCTGACAAGCACCAGGCTGAGCTACGGCCTGCTTGCCGCCTCGGTCGGACTCACCGTGCTATGGACAACCCTGGAGGCATCCCGGGCCGGCAAGCCCGGCGGTCCCGCACTGCTGACCGGCTATGCCGGGCAGACCTCGATCATCACCGGCGGCGTGTGGGGCCTGATCCTCGCCGCGGTGCTCGGGGCAACGATCTCCAGCGGTGAGTTCCGGCACCATACCGCGACGTTCACCTACCTGGCCACGCCAAGCCGCGGGCGCGTGCTGGCCGCGAAGGCCGCCGCCGGGGCCATCGCCGCCGCGGTCTTCGGCCTCGCCGGGTACGCGGTGACGCTCACCATCGGACTTATCTTCGTGGCCGCGGATGGCTATCACCTCGCCATCGGCGCCGGCACGCTCGCCGACTGGGGCTTCGGCCACCTGGTGGGCGCGGCGCTGCTCGGTGTGCTCGGCGTGGTCGCCGGGTCACTCGTCCGGTCTCAGTTCGCCACGGTCATCGGGATCTTCGTGTGGACGATCATCATCGAGTCTCTGATCGGCGGGCTATTCGGTTCGGTGCGCCCGTACCTGCCTTATACGGCCGCGACCGCGCTGGCCGGGACGCCGCTCGGCTCGGCCAGCTTCGGTCCCGGCCGGGGCGTTTCCAGCATCACCCCGCTGCCGTTCGCGGCGGCTACGGGACTCCTCGCGGCCATCGCCGCGGCGGGAGCGCTGATCGCCGCGCGCACCACCGTCCGCCGCGACGTCACGTGAACTTGGCTGAATGGCGCGTCGCGTTATGAACGGCGGATGGTGTGGTTAGACCGACGCCGCTGGCACGTTCATGCGGCGGCTCCGCACAGCCGGGCGGGGGGCATCCGTCACGGGGTTACAGGACGACGTATGCGGGGCCGCCGCGTGCGGGGCGCCAGGCCGATGACCGGGGCGTGGTCGGTGCCGAACGGGCGCGCAGTGCCCTTCTCCGGGTCGCCGTCGTATTGCAGCCAGTCGCTGCCGCGGGCGGTGGACACGCCGGGCCTTCGCCCGGCACCGGGTCGGGCAGTCGCAGCCGGTGACCGGGGCGGCGTGCGGCACTGAGACGGCGGCGGACAGGCGGCGTGAGAATATGGTGCGCACAACGCGGTTCCACGTGGTCACGCGGGAGGACTGATGATCTTCATTACGGCTAAGTTCCAGATCCGACCGGAAGACGCCGATCGGTGGCCCCAGATCGCGGCCGAGTTCACCGAGGCGACCAGGAATGAACCGGGCTGTCTCTGGTTCGACTGGTCCCGCAGCCTTGACGACCCGGCGGAGTACGTTCTCGTCGAGGCGTTCCGCGACGGCGAGGCCGGCGGCGCGCACGTCAGCTCGGACCATTTCAAGCAGGCGCAGCGTACGCTTCCGCCGCATCTGGCCCGCACGCCTAGGATCGTGAACTTCACGATCCCGCAGGACGACTGGTCCCTGCTCGGCGAAATGGCCGTCCCCGGCTCGGACTGAGCGCACCGCCCAGCACCGCAAGAAAAGGCTCTCGCCCACATCTGGCGCCGGCCCGCAGCACGGTTTCGCCACAGCCCTCGCCCCAGGGACACCGCGCGTCACCACAGCCTCACCCCGCAGGGCCGGAAGGGTGACGCCGGAGCGATGGTTGCGGCAGCCATACGCCCATAGCCGTATCGTTGCCACAACCATCAGGCCTGCCCGCACGTTATTTGTGCCCAGAGCTCAGGAAAAATGGGCGAAATCGTAGCGCGGGAGGCGGATGTTGTCCTGGCGGGCTTCTGGGGGAGCCGGGAGCCTGATCGCGCTGTCCGCGGGGCACGGCGTCGGGCCGGTTAGCCCGGCTGGGGCGGGAAATCGGGCCCGTTGGCCCCGCCGGCGTGAGAAAGGGGGACGCCCCGGGATGCGGTCGGTTTTTGACCTGGCCGCGAACCGTTCCTGGTGATGTGGCGGGGGTTAGTTGGTGACGCGGTAGACGTCGTAGACGCCGTCGATGTTGCGGACCGCGCGCAGGACGTCGCCTAGGTGCTTGGGGTCGCCCATTTCGAACGTGAAGCGGCTCAGGGCAACGCGGTCCCTCGTGGTTTGCACGCTCGCGCTGAGGATGTTCACGTGCTGGTCGGACAGCACCCGGGTGACGTCGGCCAGGAGCTTCGTCCGGTCGAGGGCCTCCACCTGGATCGCGACCAGGAAGATCGACGCGTCGCTGGGCGCCCAGTGGACAGGGACCATGCGCTCGCGCTGGGTGTCGGACAGGTGATCCAGGTTCACGCAGTTCGCGCGGTGGACCGAGACGCCGTGGCCGTGGGTGACGAAGCCCTGGATCTCGTCGCCGGGTACCGGGGTGCAGCACTTGGACAGGCGTACCCAGACGTCGGCGACGCCCTCGACCTCGATGCCCGAGTCGCTCGCGGAGCGGGACCTGGAGACCTTCGGGGCCTTGGGCGGGATCGGGGTGACCTCCGCCAGGTCCTCCTGGGCACCGGCCGCACCGCTGACCTCGCGGACCAGGCGCCCGACCACCGCCTGAGCGCTGATCCTGCCCTCGCCGACCGCGGCGTACAGGCCGGTGAGGTCGGGGTAACGGAGGTCGGCGGCGACCTGGCGGAGCGTCTCCGCTGACATCAGCCGCTGCAGTGGGAGGCCCTGCTTGCGCATGACCTTGGCAATCTGGTCCTTGCCCGCCTCGACCGCCGCCTCGCGGCGCTCCTTGGAGAACCACTGGCGGATCTTGTTCCGGGCGCGGGCCGACTTGACGAAGCCCAGCCAGTCCCTGTTGGGTCCCGCCTCCTGGGACTTGGAGGTGAAGATCTCGACCGTGTCGCCGTTGTCGAGCGTCGACTCCAGGGCGACGAGCCGGCCGTTGACCCGGGCGCCGATGGTGCGGTGCCCGACGTCGGTGTGGATCGCGTAGGCGAAGTCGACCGGGGTCGCGCCGTGCGGCAGGGCGATCACCTCGCCGCGCGGCGTGAAGACGAAGACCTCGGCACTCGCCAGGTCGTAGCGGAGGGAGTCCAGGAACTCGGCCGGGTCCTCGGTCTCCCGCTGCCAGTCGACAAGCTGGCGGAGCCAGGCCATCTCGGCCGCGTCCTCGCTTGCCTTGGCCTCCGCCTTGGCCCCGCCCTTGCCCGGGATGCCGCTGGCCAGGGCCGGGCCGTGGGAGTGCATGTCTTCCTTGTACTTCCAGTGCGCGGCGACGCCGTACTCCGCGCGCTTGTGCATGCCCCAGGTGCGGATCTGCAGCTCGACGGGCTTGCCGCCCGGGCCGATGACCGTGGTGTGCAGCGACTGGTACATGTTGAACTTCGGCATCGCGATGTAGTCCTTGAACCGGCCGGGGACCGGGTTCCACCGCGCGTGGATCGTGCCGAGGGCGGCGTAGCAGTCTCTGACCGAGTCCACCAGGACGCGGATGCCCACCAGGTCGTAGATGTCGTCGAACTCGACGTTGCGGGCGATCATCTTCTGGTAGATCGAGAAGTAGTGCTTGGGGCGGCCGGTGACCGTGCCCTTGATCCGCGCCTCGTGCAGGTCGGCCGACAGGTTCTCGATGACCTCCTGCAGAAGCTGGTCCCTGCGCGGCGACCGCTGCGAGACCAGCCGCGCGATCTCGTCGTACCGCTTGGGGTACAGCGTCGCGAACGCGAGATCCTCGAGTTCCCACTTGACGGTGTTCATGCCCAGCCGGTGCGCCAGGGGCGCGTAAATCTCCAGCGTCTCGTTGGCCTTGCGCTCCTGCTTGTCGCGCGGCATGTAGCGGAGCGTCCGCATGTTGTGCAGCCGGTCAGCGAGCTTGATGACGAGGACGCGGATGTCGCGGGACATCGCGACCACCATCTTGCGGACGGTCTCGGCCTCGGCGGAGGCGCCGTACTTGACCTTGTCCAGCTTGGTGACGCCATCGACGAGGGCCGCGACGTCCTCACCGAACTCGCTGCGCAGCTGGTCGAGCGTGAAGGCGGTGTCCTCAACGGTGTCGTGCAGCAGCGCGGCGCAGATCGTCTCGGTGTTCATGCCGAGCTCGGCGAGAATGGTGGCCACCGCGAGCGGATGGGTGATGTACGGGTCGCCTGACTTGCGCTTCTGGTCCTTGTGCCAGTGCGCGGCTACATCGTAGGCGCGCTCCACCGTCCGCACGTCCGCCTTCGGGTGGTGTGCGCGGATGGTCTTGACCAGCGGTTCGAGAACAGGGTTCACGCCGGACCCCCGTTGTGCTCCGAGCCTCGCCAGGCGGCGGCGGACCCCGGCTGCTGGCGAGGCGGGCTGCACCGCGGACGCAGGCTCCTGACGAGTCTGCCGGGTCGGACGCGGGGGGCGCTCCGTAGCGCCTTGAGGGGCACGGGGGGTCGTCTCCTCGAGAGTCGACTGTGTCGTCTGAAGGACCTCGGGCGTGCCAGCCTCCGGCCCGGTCGCCGTCATCTGGTCCGTCTCGCCGTGGCCCTGCCCGTTGTGCTGGGCAGAGTCCGCCGTTTCCCCGATAGGGGCAGCCCCTCCGGCGCCGGCCGTGGCGGTTGTCATTACATCACCGGCCACAAGCGCTCCTCGCATCTGCCAGGTCATCAGTCTACTTGCGGTTATTAACTCGCGGGTAGACTCCGGGCATTCCGCAGTTCGGTAACACTTGCGAACGGCTTCAGACCACGAGCAGTGAGCGGACCTCGAGATCACTGACGGCCTGGCGTCCCTTGAGGAACGACAGTTCCATCAGGACGGCGATGCCGACCACCTGCGCGCCCGCCCGGTTGATCAGGGAGGCGGTGGCACGGGCGGTGCCGCCGGTGGCGAGCACATCGTCCACGATCAGCACCCGGTCGCCCGGCTTGAAGGCGTCCTGGTGAACCTCCAGAACGGCGCTGCCGTACTCCAGGTCGTACTCCTGGGAGAAGGTCTCCGACGGAAGCTTGCCCTGCTTGCGGACCGGGACGAACCCGGCCCGGATCTCGTAGGCGACCGGCGCGGCGAGGATGAACCCGCGCGCCTCGATGCCGACCACCGTGTCCACCGGGCCGAAAAGCGCGGCCATGGCCTCAACGACGTCGCCGAACGCCGCCGCGTGGCCGAGTAGCGGCGTGATGTCCTTGAACAGCACGCCGGGCTGCGGGTAGTCGGGAACGTCGCGGACGTGCGCGGTGACCAGGGCCTCGATGTCCGACACGCCGGCTACCGCCTCTTCTTCTTATTCGCGCCAGGACGGCGCTGGTTCCCGCCGGTGACTCGCTGCTGCCTGGTGACCGGCCTCGGCGTGTCGGCCAACCGGGCCGCGGCAGCGGAGACCGCGACCCCGTCGCTGTCCTGCTCCGCCGTCTCGCCGCCGTCCTGCTTCAGGTCGTCAGGCTCGTCACCCTCGTCTTGGGCCGCGGCGGGCACGGTGACCGTCGCGGCCTGTGCGCCCGCGGCCTTCCCCGGCGCGGTGGCGGCGGGCGCGGTGGCCGCGTCGGCCGCGGAACTGGCGGTGGCCGCCGCGGCACGCTGCGCCGCGCGGCCGCCGGCCAGGCGGCGGCTGACCTTGGCGGCCAGGTCACGATACTGCGGTTCGCGCTCCTTCAGGTCCGCGAGCACCGGGGTCGCGATGAAGATCGACGAGTAGGTGCCGGACAGCATGCCGACGAACAGCACCAGCGCGAGGTCCTTCAGCGTGCCCGCGCCGAGCAGGCCTGCCCCGACGAACAGGATCGACGCAACCGGCAGCAGCGCGGTCAGCGAGGTGTTGATCGACCGGACCAGGGTCTGGTTGAGCGCCAGGTTGGCCGCGTCGCTGTAGGTAGAGCGCTGCGTGGTGAGCAGGCCGGCGGTATTCTCGCGCACCTTGTCGAAGACGACCACGGTGTCGTACAGCGAGTAACCGAGGATCGTCAGCAGGCCGATGACGGAGGTCGGGCTGACCGAGAAGCCGGTCAGCGCGTACACGCCGATGGTGATCACGATGTCGTGTATCAGGGCGATGAACGCGGCGATGGCCATCCGCCACTCGAACGCGACCGACAGGTAGATCACGATCACCACGAGGAAGACAATCAGCGCCTCGATCGCCTTGGACGTGATCTGACCGCCCCACGTCGGGCCGACGATCTGGACCGACATGCTGCTCTGCGTGATGTGGAACGCCTGCTCAAGGGCGGCCGCCACCTTCTGGGTCGCGGCCGTCGTCAGGGTCGATGTCTGCACCGTCCACTGGTGCAGCGTGCCGGAGGTGTACTGCACGGTGGCGTCGCCGCCGCCCGCCGCGGTCACCACCCGCGAGATCGCGTTCTGGTTGGTCGCTGAGCTGGCGGGGAAGGTGAAGCTCGACCCGCCGGTGAACTCAAGCGAGAAGTTCAGCCCGCGCACCGCCAGGGCGATCGCGCTGATCAGCACGAACACGCCGGAGATGGCGTACCACAGCCGCTGGCGGCCGACGAAGTTGATCGAGACGTCGCCCCGGTACAGCCGTCCGGCGATGCCGCCGCCTGCCATCAGTCCTCCCTCGAGGAGTCAGAACTAGTCGAGGAGCCGGCGCTGTAGCGGCCCGAGCTGGTCCGCTGGGTGCGGACCGTGCGCCTCGTGGAGGAGCGCCACCGCGTCTTGGCGCCGAGCCGCTCGGGATCGAGCCCGGACCACTTGTGCCCGCTTGAGAAGAACCTTGTCCCGGCCAGCAGGGTCACCATCGGCTTGGTGAACAGGAACACCACCAGGACGTCGATGAGCGTCGTCAGGCCGAGGGTGTAGGCGAAGCCCTGCACGTCGCTGACGGCGAAGTGGTACAGGAGCAGCGCGGCGAGGAACGACACCGTGTCCGAGACCAGGATCGTGCGTCTGGCCCGTTTCCAGCCGGCTTCCACCGCCGGGCGGAGCGTCTTGCCGTCCCGCACCTCGTCACGGAGCCGTTCGAAGTAGACGATGAACGAGTCCGCGGTGATGCCGATCGCCACCACCAGGCCCGCGATCGCCGACAGCGACATGGTGAAGTTCTGGTACCTGCTGAGCAGCACCACCGAGAAGTAGGCGAGCAGCGCGGCAAGCAGCAGGCTGGAGACCGACACGATGCCCAGGCCGCGGTAGTAGTAGAAGAGGTAGATGATCACCAGGGCCAGGCCGAGGATGCCGGCGATCAGGCCCGCGTCCAGCGAACTGTGGCCGACCTGGGGGGAGATCGACTGGACGTTCTGGATCGTGAAGTTCAGCGGCAGCTGGCCGTACTTGAGGATGTTGCTGAGCTGAGTCGCCTGGGTCTGGCTGAAGCCGTTCGGCTGCGGCCCCTGGATCATGAACGTGCCGGCGGTGAGCGCGGTCTGCGTCTCTGGCGCCTCCTGCACGTCGCCATCCAGCACGATCGCGGTCTGGTTCAGCGCGGAGTCGTCAGGATCGCCCTCTGTGTACCCCGTGTAGTAGTTGTCGTACTGCTTCGTGGTCAGCGCGCCGAACGACTTGGTGGCGGCACCGTCCAGGGTCAGGTTGACGACCCACTGCGTGCTGTTCGGCTCGAGGCCGGCATTCACGCCGGTGAGCTGGGTGCCCTCGAAGACGGCGGGGCCGAGGACATACTTGGCACCGCTGGGGTCGCAGGAGACGATCTGGCTGTTGTCGTCATCCCACTGGTCGGCCGCCTCGGTGTACCCGACGGTGCTCTTCCAGTTGTCGTTCACCGTGGTCGAGTTGGCGCCCGGGGTGCACTGAAGCTTGTTGAACAGCTTCATGGTGGCCGCGTTCACCAGGGAGGCGTCACCGTAGGCGGTGGAACTCGACGCCGTCGACGTGGAGGTCGGCGTCGGGGTGGCGCTGGCCGTCGGCGTCGCGCTCGCCGTGGCTGTCGCGCTGGCCTTCGCGGTGGTGGTGGTCGGCGTGGCGGACGGGCTGGCCAGCTTGGCGGACACGTCCTGGGTCGAGGCCTTGGGGCTTGAGCTCGCGGTGGCCGAGGCCGACGGGCTCGGGGTGGTCGTGGCAGACGACTTGGCGGTGCTTGTCGGCGTCGCCGACGCGCTCGCCTTGGGCGTCGCGCTGGTACTCGGCGTGGCGGTCGACGGCGCGGTGTACGCCTGCTCGAGGTACACCGGGCGGAACGCCAGCTTGGCGGTTGAGCTGACCAGGTTGATGGTGGCCTGCTCCGCCTTGCCGGGGACCGTCACGTTGATGAGGTCGGCACCCTCTTGCTGGACCTGGGCACCGGAGTTACCGGTGCCGTTCACCCGGGCGAGCAGGACCGAGATGGCCTGCTGCATCGCGGCGGTCGACGGCGCTGAGCCGTTGGGGGTCTGCGCCTGCAGCACCACCTCGGTGCCGCTGGACAGGTCAAGGCCCAGGTTGACCTTGAACTGCTTGTGCCAGTTACCGGGGTTGAACGTCTGGCTGCCCGTGATCGAGAACAACATGATCAGGACCAGGACGGCCAGCCCGGCCAGCGCGCGGCCCGGCCGCGAGCCGCTTCTGCTTGGGGGTGCCACTTATCGCCTGCCTCTTAAGACGCGTCTACGCTTCGCTATCGCCCGTAGTCGTGCTTGGTGCCGGTGGCCTGCTCGTACGCGGTCTCATCGGAGTCTTCCGAGTCGGCGGACGCGGTCTGCGCGTGCTCGTCGGTGGTCTCGTCGTCGTCCGAGTCCTGCTCGGTGTCGTAGTCCTCGGTCGTCTCGTCGTCGGCGTCCGTGTCCTCGTCCGCCGCCTCGCCCGGGGAGACCACGTCCATGACGGCCCGCTTCATGAAGCGGGCCTCGACGCCCGGCGCGACCTCGAGGACCACGTCGTCGCCGTCGACGGCCACGACCGTGGCGTACATGCCGGCGGTCGTCCGCACGCGGGCGCCCGGCTGGATGGTGTTCTGCTGCTGCTGGGCCTGCTGCCGCTTCCGCTGCTGCGGCCTGATCATCAGCATGTAGAACGCTACGACCACGACCAGGATCAGGATCAGGCTCGTGGGATTGAAGCCCCCTGAGCTGCTCGAGGTGGCTGCGAGTTCGTTAATCCCCTGCATCGGGGCATCCTTCCGGTTGACTTTCCGCTTGCCGGCTGGCGCGTCATGTCATGACGGTCACTTGCCAACCTGGGCAGTGTAGCGGCGCTATGAAAAACGCATAACCACCCTACGGGGTTCCGGTCCGTGATCGTGACCTTCCCCGCGCGCAAGCGCACGCGGACCCGCCAATGCCCGCAGGTGGCTCTGGGTGAACGCTTTTCCCCTACGTTCCGCATTCCCGGTGCACGCGTCCGTGACGTCCCCGCACCCGTCCCGCAACCGGTCCGCAACCCGCGGCCGGGCCGGCTCGCCTGGTCAGTCGAAACTGGTCAGTCGAAAAGGGTGGGGGTGTCGGCGGACGGCGGCGGGACGAGGCCCAGGTGCTCCCAGCCGGCCCGGGT
>Ga0335073_10001423_pt1 | contig 31936 bp, 29 predicted proteins | sample Lox_Sample_22_FD_207093 | JGI IMG/M metagenome (GOLD analysis project Ga0335073, IMG submission 207093) | Soil microbial communities from Loxahatchee National Wildlife Refuge, Florida, United States - Lox_Sample_2.2 | ecosystem: Environmental > Terrestrial > Soil > Wetlands | place: USA... | reverse complement strand
ACCATCATTTACCCGATGGCAAGTCGGCTGCGGAGCAGCCGACGCGGCAGTCGCTTAACCTCAGCCCACGGATACCGTAAGCCAACTGGCCGCTCATACCCGACGGGAGCTTCGGGTGCGTCCCGCGCGGGTCTCTTCCTGGTTCCAGGGTGTTCTAGACGCGGTGCCTGGTGTTACCGCCACTATTTGAACATCCAGCGGCTGAATTATCTGTGGACGATTCGGCACAGCTCTGTGAGGATCGCAGGCAGCCTGGTCACATAGCGTGACTGCCGACGTGGCTTAGGGCGCGCGCGGAGCCGCCGTTATGCGTTGTCGCCTTAGTCTCGATCGGCGCGAACGAGTGCGTGCTGAGCTGGTGGATCTGTGTCAGGTAGCTTGTCGCGCTTCGGTGCCTTGACCGGGCAGCCGGGCAGTGCTTCGCCCCGGTCAGCCGGTAGCTCCCTAGCGTGGCTAGCCTGCCGTGTGACAGCTGGATCGATTCCTGATGATGCGGGATTTTCCTGAATTGCCGCGCCTGGGCGGGCGGTGCCAGACTGTCTGCGGGCAGGCGCGGCGTAAAGCGCACGCGCTTGGGGAGGCGCGGATGACGAGCGGCTATTCGGGGCCCCGGCACAGCCTGTTCCGGGGTCTGGGTGCGGGCAGTCGGCTAGCGGGCTACCTGATCGAGGAGCAGATCGGGACCGGCGGCATGGCGGTGGTCTTCCGCGCCCGCGATGAGGTACTCGGGCGGCTGGCTGCAGTCAAGGTGATCGCGCCGTCGCTGGCCGACGACGTGGAGTTCCGCGCCCGGTTCCTGCGCGAGTCGCGGGCGGCGGCCGCCGTCGACTCGCTGCACATCATCCCGGTCTACGGCGCTGGCGAGGCCGACGGGCTGCTGTACATCGCGACCCGGTTCGTGGCCGGCGGCGACCTGGCGGCGCTCCTGCGGCGGGCGGGAGGGCGGCTCGCGCCGGAACGGGCTGTGCCGCTAGTGGCCCAGGTGGCCTCCGCGCTGGACGCGGCACACGCCGCCCGGCTGGTGCACCGGGACGTCAAGCCGCAGAACATCCTCGTGGACGCCGTCTCCGAGCGGGCCGAACACGCCTACCTGTCGGACTTCGGGCTCAGCAAGACGACAGCATCGACGGGCCTGACAGCATCGGGGCAGTTCCTGGGCACCCCGGATTACTGCGCCCCGGAGCAGGTCAAGAGCGCCCGCGTCGACGGGCGGGCGGACCAGTACGCGCTAGGCTGCGTGGCGTTCGCGCTGCTTACCGGGACGGCCCCGTTCCACCGCGAGGAAACGCTGGGAACCCTGTTCGCGCACGTGCAGGATCCGGTGCCGCCGGTAACACGACTGCGCCCGGAACTGCCGCCCGCCGCCAACGGCGTCATCGCCCGGGCGCTGGCCAAGTCTCCCGGCGACCGCTACGCCCGCTGCGGCGAGTTCGCCGCGGCGCTGCAGGAGGCGCTGGTACCCGATCACCCGGCCACGGTCGCCGGCCGCATGCCCTCGCCGACCAGGCAGACAGCAGGCGGATCCCGCCCGGAGCAGCCGGGCGGCCCTGATCCGGCACTGCCAGCAGCCACCCCGGATGCTCCGGCGGGGGCCGGGGCAGGCACCGGGTACGCGGACACGATCACGGCCGGGAACGGCAGCGCAGGCCAAGACGAAGGCACGCCCCGCCAGAACCGCGGCCGCAGACGGAGGCGGAGAAAGGCCCTGGCGATCTGGGCGGCCGGCACCGCCGCTGTCGTGCTCGCCGCGGGCACGATCGCGGTCGTGCTACTGCACCGTTCCCCGCCGGAGCAGGTCGTCGTATACCGCGTGCTGGCCGGGGGATTCAACGGTCCGAACGCTATCGCCTCGGACGGCACCGACATCTGGGTCGCCAACGCCGCAGGCGACTCGGTGACGGAACTGAACGCCAGCGACGGCAGCCTGGTCCGAACCAGCTACCGATTCATTAACCCGGACGCCATCGCCTCGGACGGCACCCACATCTGGGTCGCCAACAACGCCGGAGCCTGGGTCACGGAACTGAATGCCCGCGACGGCAGCCTGGTCCGCATACTCACCGACGCCAGCTACGGATTCAACAACCCGGACGCCATCGCCGTCGACGGCACCGACATCTGGGTCGCCAACGCCGCAGGCGACTCGGTGACGGAACTGAATGCCAGCGACGGCAGCCTGGTGCGCATACTCACCGACGCCGGCTACGGATTCAACGACCCAGGCGCTATCGCCGTCGACGGCACCCACATCTGGGTCACCAGCGCCCTCTCAGTGACGGAACTGAACGCCAGCGACGGCAGCCTGATCCGCACGCTGAAAGGCAACAGGTACGGATTCAACGACCCGGATGCTATCGCCGTCGACGGCACCGACATCTGGGTCGCTAACGCCACAGGCGACTCGGTGACGGAACTGAACGCCAGCGACGGCGGCCTGGTCCGCACGCTGAAAGGCAACAATTACGGATTCGACGACCCGAACGCGATCGCCTCCGATGGTGCCCACATCTGGGTCGCCAACGGGGGGAGTGACTCGGTGACGGAACTGAACGCCAGCGACGGCAGCCTGATCCGCACGCTGAAAGGCAACAGCTACGGGTTCAACGCCCCGGACGCGATCGCTTCCGATGGCGGCCACATCTGGGTCGCTAACGCCAGAGGCAATACGATGACGGAACTGACCATCCAGACAACCGGCCGAGCTTGACCACGCGGTAGCTGGCGGACAAGGCCAGCCACCCGCCCACCGCCAGTTCCGCGCCCACGTGCCCTGACAACCGCTCGCACACCGCTTCCCACAGGTGCCAACCGAGCAGTTCATATAGCCAGTGACGCGTGCAGACAAGTAGCAGATGACGGGACTAACGATCTCCCTACCGTCAACTACGAGCCAAGCGCTGGAATGGATATTCTGTGAGTGGCCGCCCAGCCCTATCCTGCGAATCAGCAGGACTCGGAATCGGCGATATCGAGCACCTTCTGGTCGTCGTCGGGACGAAGTGTCAGCTACGGATCGTCGCGTAGTTCATCCTCGGCGGGCGGCGTACGTTGCGGTCATCGTTCATCGCTGGGATCTGCGGCGGCCCGGCCTCCCGGGTCCCGGCTGTTCCCGGAGGTGCCCGGATGGCCGCCACGTCCCACTCCTTCCCTCGTCCCGCTCCAGCCGGCATTCACTGATTCGGAGCGGCTTGCGCTCGCCGGGTTCCTGGCCGGGTACCGCGGCCTGACCCGCGACGCGTACACCCTCGACCTGCGCCAGTTCACCGGCTGGTGCCGCGCCCGCTCCCTGCCCCTGTTCTCCGTGCGCCGCGCCGACATCGAGACCTTCGCCCGCGAGCTCGAGGCCAGGGGCCGGGCCCGCGCCACCGTGACCCGGCGGCTGTGCACCATCGCGGGGTTCTACAGGTACGCCGTCGAGGAGGAACTCCTGGAGCATTCCCCGGCCGCGCACGTCCGCCGGCCGAGGCTGGACTATGAGTCGCACGCCACCGCCTTGGACCGCAACGAGCTCGGCGCGCTCCTGGTCGCCGCCGGGCTCGGCCCGCCTGCCGAGCCGCGCTGATCTCCCTGCTCGCGCTCAACGGCCTGCGCGTGTCCGCGGCGACGGGGGCGGACATCCAGCACCTGGGCCTGGAGCGCGGCCACCGCACCCTGGTCATCACCCGCAAGGGCGGCAAGGTCGTCACCATCCCGCTCGCCCCGCGCACCGCCCGCGCGATCGACCTGGCCCCCGGCGAGCGCACCGAAGGGCCGCTCTTCCTCGCCCAGGACGGGCGGCGGCTGGACCGGCACGGCGCCGCCCGGATCGTCCAGCGAGTGACCCACCGCGCCGGGATCGCCAAGCGCGTCGGCCCTCACACGCTGCGGCATGCGTTCATCACCGCCGCCCTCGACGCCGGAGTGCCCCTGCGGGACGTGCAGGAGGCCGCATCGCACGCCGACCCGCGCACCACGATGCGCTACGACCGAGCACGGACCAGCCTGGACCAGCACGCGACGTACATCGTCGCCACCTACATCGCCGGGGCAGCCCGGTAGAACGCAACCAGAGGGCAGCCTGCCCGACGTCTGCGGTCAGGCTGCCCTCGACCTCGGCACTCAGCCAAAATGATTCCGGACATGGCCACCGGCAGCGATCGCGAACCGCCGTTCTGCTTGCCTGCCGATTCGGTGGAAATGGCGGCCAGTGCTGCGACCGAACGATCGTTCTGTATGTCGGCCGGTCGCATGCCGGGAAGCAGTCGGGCACGGGACGGCGTGCCGCGCCAGGCCGAACCGTCGGCTCTAGGAGAGGCTGCCTCGCAAAAAATGGATTGCCGAATCCATAAAGCTGCTATCGTTTCATCATGGCTCCAGCGAAACGCCGGCGTGCGCCGGGCGAGCTGACCCCCAAGGGCGAGCAGACGCGGCAGCGGATTGTCGCCGCGGCAGCGCAGCTGATGTTCGACGGCAGTGTCTCGGTGACGACTATCGAGGATGTGCGGGTGGCCGCGGGGGTGAGCAGCTCGCAGGTCTATCACTACTTCAAGGACAAGAAGGCCCTGGTCCAGGCGGTCATCGAGTACCACGACGAGACCATCGTTGGCGGCCAGGAGCCGATGCTGGTGACGCTGGACAGCCTGGAGGGCCTGCGGGCCTGGCGGGACTTCCTGGTCAGGCACCAGGAAGAGCTCGGCTGCCGGGGAGGCTGCCCGATCGGGTCGCTGGGCAGCGAGCTGGCTGAGGCCGATACCGATGCCCGCGCGAGGGTCGCGGCCAGCTTCCGCCGCTGGGAGGGCGCGATCCGCTCAGGACTGCGCGGCATGCAAGCCCGCGGGGAGCTGGGCCGCGCTGACCCGGACGAGCTTGCCCTGGCGACGCTCGCGGCTTTGCAGGGCGGGCTCCTGCTGACCCAGATGCAGCGAAGCACCAGGCCGCTGGAAACGGCGCTGGACGCGATGCTGGCGCTGATCGCGCGCGAAGCGGCCGCCTGAGCCTGGCTGCCCACGGCGGTAGCCGTGGGGCAGCCCGCCCGGCCTAGCCCTGCTGAAGGTAGGCGAGGTTGGCGGCGGTCAGGCCCTCCAGGGCCATCCCGGCCAGGGTGCCCTCGGCGAGGCGGCGGCTGATGCGCTGGCGGAACACCACAGCGATGTACTTGTTTGTCAGGTGCGGGCGCTGGGTCATCCGTCCGGCGAGTTCTTGTGCCCGCGGCAGCACCTGGCCGAGCGGCACGACTTCAGCGACCGCGCCCCAGCTCAGCGCCTCCTGCGCGGTAAACGATCCCTGGGTGATCTCCAGGTAGCGAGCCCGGTTGAGGCCGAGAACCTCCTCCCACACCACGAACAGGCCGTCGCCGGGGGCGATGCTGAACGCCAGGTGCGGCATGTCAGAGAACACGGTGGTGTCGCTGGCGATCACCACGTCGGCGAGCAGGGCGTACTCGCTGTGTACCGATACCGGGCCGTTAACCGCCGCGATGATCGGGATCTCCAGGTCGGCCATCCGCTGGACGCCGCGCCGGCCCTCGGCGTACAGCACGTCGGCGCCCATCGGCTTGGTGATGTCACCCAGGCTGGGCCCGTCGATGCTGGCGATGAAGCTGTCCCCGGTGCCGGTCAGGACCAGGATTCGGTTGTCCTTGTCGAAGGCGATGTCCTCCAGCAGGCGCGGGAAGTCGTGGTGGGTGGTGCCGTCGAAGGTGTGCGGCCCGCCGTCGGTGTGGAAGCGCAGGGTCAGCACGCCAGCGGCGGACCTGCTGAGGGCGAAGTTCTTGTACTTGGTGAAGTAGCCAGGATCCTGGGCCAGGTCGCTGGTGGTGCTCACGGTCGTGCTCCTTTGCTCGAGAATCGGAATGGACTGCTGCAGGTCGCAGGCAGCATCGATGTCATTTGGGGCTACGTCCCGTAGCCGCCGTCGATGTCCAGGGTGGCGCCGGTGATGTACGAGGCGTCTGAGCTGGCCAGGAACAAGACCCCGGCGGCGATCTCCTCGGGCCGCCCCATCCTGCCCAGCGGCACAGACGCGATCAGCCGTTGCGCCGCGCTGCCCGGGGCGGTGTTCAGCTGCGTGACCACGAGGCCGGTCTGCAGTAATCGCGACGTCGGCCCCCGCACCGGACAGGGCCCGTGCGGCGGTCGCCCCGATGCCCCGTGATCCCCCGGTGACGAGCGCGGCCTTCCCGGCTAGGTCGTGGTGCAAGGCAGTCTCCTTCCACGACGTGTCTTTACAGTGACCTATAAAAAATGGAATGGCAATTCCATTTTTATTGCAGGCTGAGTGCTGCTGAGCCGGTCGGCAGGAAGGGCGCACTCTGCTGGGCGACGACGCGCGACCGGGAGAGAACGCCGCATGATTCGTCGCCGCTGCGCGGCTCAGCGGGCCAGCTGGCCGTGCAACCCGCTCGGATCCTCGGCGCAAGCCGGTTGTCGCGGCCGCCCGCGGTGGTCATCGTGGGCTCCGACGGCATCATCCACTGGATCGACGTGCACCTCGACTACGCCCCCCGCACCGAGGCCGCGCAGATCCTCGCCGTCCTCGACGAACTGGACAGCCAACCTGCGCAGCACCAGCCGGCCGCAGCCGGGCTGTGCATAACGCGACGGGTTCGAACAGAAGATCAAATTGACATTTGCATGCGGTCTGTCATGCGGGCTTACGACTCATCTTCCATTGTTGGCGGCGTGGGCGCGTCAAGCGCTCGGATGAGGTCAAGGCGCCGATCCCGCACTGGCGTCCACACCGTCCACACGCACCGTCGGCTAAATCAGCGTTGTCAGCTTCGGCGGTGCGCCCTGCGTCTAGGTAAGCGGCGGCCAGGTTGGATTCTGGGAGCGGAATGGGAGCGGCGGGACGGTGTCAGGCGCGTTCAGAAGCGGTCACCGTGCCCGGCCGAACGTCTCTGACGTGCGGGAACGTAGTATGACAGCGGCTTTGTCAGGTTGTGCGCTCGGTTCGCGTCGAGGGGAACGGTCAGTCCGACCTGTCGGCGATGAGCACCGGCCCGTCGCCACCGTCGATGTCATTCACTGGGCCTAGCACTGTCTGTTCCGGAGGCAGAACCCGGTGCAGAATGTGGGTGCGAGGCGCCTCAGAATCACCGGTGCCATGAATGCCTGGAGCTCTGGCTTCGCCCGTTTCGCTGGAGGCGTCGCTGTCAGTGGCGGCCTGGGTCGGGGATCGTGGACGGATCCAGCCTGACGTCTATCAGTACTGGCCGATCTCGCGCGGCGAGTACCGTTCGTACCCGATCGAAGTCGGCGTGCGTGCGGACGGTCACGCCGGTGCCGCCGAGGGCAGTGGCGACGTCCGCCAGTTCGGGCCAGTCGAACATGGTCAGTGACGGATCCAGGGAACGACTTACGAAGCGGTAGTACTCCGCGCCGTAGGCGCCGTCGTTCATGACCGCCACGATGAGATCCACCTTGTGCCGGACCGCGGTGTTGAACTCGGCGAGGCCGCCGAGCATGAAGCCCCCGTCGCCGGTGACCACCAGCGAGGGGCGCCCCGGCCTGCACCTTCGCGTACTCGATGTCGCGAGTCTGGTAATCCGCGGGGACGTTCAGCACGATCGGCCGCCGCTCAAGCTCGGCACGGCGGACGGCGACGGCGACATCTTCGCCGATCGACTGCGGCGACCGTGCCGCCTCGAACCCCGCGCCGGTCGGCATGACAATGTCACGCTGCGGGACGCTCTGCAGGTTGAACGTGTCGGTTTCCGCCGTGTCGCCGGCCAGGACGATCACCGGGTACCGGCCCCGCACGCCGTCGAGTAGCGCCGATACGGCGTTCGGGATGGCGCCGTGGGTGACCGTCGCGGCACCGACGCGTCCGCTCGCGGCGGCGTACCCGTTCGCCATGAGAACCGCGCCGCTCTCATGAGAGCTTGAGTAGAACCTCCCTCCTTGTTCCTGGTGAAAGCTGTTGACGATGTACATGTTGGCATCCCCCATGACGCCGAACAGTACGTCGATGCCGTGATCTCGCAGCGCCGCGGCGGCAGCAGAGTGGAATTTCATACGCTCCCCGGGCCGCGCGCCAGTCACGGACGGCTGGCCGGGGTGCCGGCCAGTGCGGGAGATGGCTTCGCGAGCTGCCTGTCCGGGCGCCGGACGCGCCGCAACAGGCCAGATTTGTGGACCTGATCGAGCAGGATGGCGATGAGCAGGACCGCACCGGTCACCACGTCCTGGTAGTAGGCGCTCACGCCGAACAGGTTGACGCCATTGCTGAGCAGGGCGAGCACGAGGACGCCGACCGTGGTGCCGGCCAGCTTGCCAACGCCGCCCGCGAGGCTGGCGCCGCCGAGAAGCACGGCCGCAGCGCTCACGCTCCGTAACAGCCAGAGCCGCGCAAAGAGCGCGGCCGTTGATCACGGTTCTATGTGCAGACAAATAGATGACACCTGGCCCGGGGGTCCCGGTCTGCCCCCGAATCAGCTGACGCGGCGGTTGCCATGCGCACTCGTTCACCGGCCGGGCCTCAGACTTTGCGGCGCGTGCCAGCTTCGCCGGCCTGATCTGCCCGCTCCGTGCGTGATAGGGCTGCGCCGGGCGCGGTCGTTAGCGATAACGTGGGAAGCATGCGAGCGGCGCGACTTTACGGGGCCGCGGACCTGCGGGTCGGGGAAGAGCCGGAGCCCGGAGCTGCAGCTTGCGAGAGCCTCGTGCGGGTCACCGCGGTTGGCATCTGCGGCTCTGACCTGCACTGGTATTCCGAAGGCGCCATCGGCGACGCCAAGCTCGCCCGGCCCCTAGTGCCTGGGCACGAGGGTGCGGGCGAGATCGCGGACGGCCCGCGGCGCGGGGAACGGGTCGCGATCGATCCGGCGATACCCTGCGAGCGGTGCCGGGCCTGCCGTGACGGCTACCGGAACCTGTGCTACAACATCGTCTTCTCCGGACACGGCGGGACCGACGGGATGATGCGCGAACTCATGCCGTGGCCGTCGCACCTGCTGTACCCGCTGCCGGATTCGGTGTCCGACGCGGGCGGTGCGATGCTCGAGCCGCTTGGCGTGGCGCTGTGGGCGCTGAATCTCGGGCATGTGCCCTTCGGCGGTTCGGTTGCCGTAGCCGGGGCCGGGCCGATCGGACTGCTGCTGATCCAGTTGCTGCGGACCGCCGGCGTGTCGCGGATCGTCACGGCAGAGCCGCTGGCACACCGGCGCGAGGCGGCGGCTGAGTGGGGCGCGGACGAGGTGGTCACGCCGCGAGATGACATCTCGGGTTACGGAGCGGACGTCGCATTCGAACTGGCCGGGAACGACGATGCGGTGCGGATCGCGTTCGAGTCCGTGCGACCGGGCGGGCGGGTTGTCCTCGGCGGGATTCCGGACTCGGACACGACCACGTTCCGGGCGTCGCTCGCGCGGCGCAAGGGCCTGACAATCGCGATGGTGCGGCGAATGAACGAGGTCTACCCGCGCGCGATCGACCTGGCGGCGCGCGGTGTAGTGGCGCTGGACCCGCTCGTAACGTCGCGTACCCCGCTCGCGGACGCCGCGCAAGCGTTCGCCGCCGCCGAGCGGCGCGCCGGACTGAAGGCGATCATCGCCCCTGCGGCGTGATCGTGCCCAACGACTCCACGGGATGACCAGGAGCGGGTCTCACTGCCAAGACCCAAGCTCTCCGCGTTCGAGCATTTGCCGCCAACTCGGGCCGGGCACGGAGTAACCACGCTACGTTCCGAATGCTGATTTTGGTTTTATCGAAGAAAATCGATCATATTTGAACGTTGAATACGCTCGACCCCTTATTCTCGCATTTGGCGTACCATACCGAATCAGCAGTAAGCGCTAGATACTGCCTATGCATTGAGCCCATTTCGCCGGTATGGGGAGGAAGCGGTGGCCGAGAAGTCGCCTGGGAGCCCCAACTGGAGGCTGATGCCCGGTGCCGTGGTAGCCGGATACCAGGTGGAGGCGCGGATCGGGGCCGGGGGGATGGCCGTGGTATTCCGTGCCAGGGACGTAGGGCTCGGGCGGGCCGTCGCACTGAAGATCCTCACGCCCGCGCTCGCCAGGGACCGGGAGTTCCGTGAGCGGTTCGTCCGCGAGTCGCGGGCCGTGGCGGCTGTCGACCATCCCCACATCGTCCCGGTGTACGCGGCGGGCGAGGCGGATGGCCTCCTCTATATCGCGATGCGGTACGTGTCTAGCGGTGATCTGCGCGAGCTGATCCGACGGGACGGGCAACTGACGGCCGCGCGCGCGTCGTGGCTACTGTCTCCGCTGGCCTCGGCGCTTGACGCCGGGCATCTCGCCGCGCTTGTGCACCGGGACGTCAAGCCCGCGAACATCCTGATCGACACCAGCGCTGGCATCTCCGACCATCCGTACCTGGCGGATTTCGGGCTCGCGAAGGGATCGGGGTCGACGGCGGCGCTGACTGGGATCGGGCAGTTCATCGGGACGCTCGATTACGCCGCGCCGGAGCAGATCAGCGGCAAGCGCGCCGTGCCGCAGACCGACCAGTACGCGCTGGCATGCGTGGCGTTCACCATGCTGACCGGCGCCGCGCCCTTCCCGCGCGAGGAGCCGTGGGCGGTGCTGTGGGCGCACATGTCCGAGCCGCCGCCGCCGGTGACAGCGCTTCGGCCCGACCTGCCGCCGGCCATTGACCAGGTGCTCGCGCGAGCAATGGCCAAGACTCCCGAGCAACGGTATCTGACATGCGCGGACTTCGCGGAGGCGTTCAGGACGGCGCTCGGGGTCGCGACCCTGCGGCTTGGCGCGCACTCGCCGCCGGACCGGGCGCAGGGGCAGCCGGGCTTCACGTCCGCGGCTCCGGCTGCCGCTGGCGCTCCGGTGCCAGGTGCCGTGTTGCCCGCGCCGGCGCCGGACCTGCCTGCTTCTACCGTCTCCCCCGAGCTGCCCGTATCCGCCTCGTACGCCGACACGGTGACCTTGCTGTCGCCGGGCAGAGCGGCACACCAGACCGGGGAACGGAGCGACGGGCAGGAACCCGCCGCCGACATCGCCGTACCGCAGGCACCACCACGGCTGGACTGCGGGGCCGGGCTCAGTACCGCTGAGGCGGGCCCGGGGCCGGAGTTTGCATCGGGGATACCGGTCGCAGGCGAGCCCGCCGCGGACGACGGCGGGCCATCGGCCGTTGCCCGTGGCGCCAGGGACGTGAACGTCCCGCGGACGCAGCCGAGCCCCCCTCGTCGCCCGAAGGGGCGGCACCGCGCACTGGTCATCGCGGCTGTGGCGTTCGTGGTGGTGGCCGGCGGGGGCGTAACGGTGCTTACCGTCCACCCGTGGCTCCACCCGCCGGTGCTACGGCCGGCCGGCCTCGTTGTCGAGGGCAAGACCACGAGCAGCCTTACCATCGACTGGTCTGGCCCCGCCACCGGGCCGCTGCCCGACACGTACCAGATCCTGCGCGACGGCACGGTGATCGGCACCGTCCCCGGCACCGCCACGAACTACACCGACAGCGGCCTCGCACCCGCCTCCCCCTACCAGTACCAGGTGATCGCGGTCCGCGGCGGCAAGCAGTCCCCGGCCTCGAGTCCGCTCACCGGGGAGACCGCGGTGCTGCAGCCCACCGGGCTCGCCGTCCAGGGCAAGACCACGAGCAGCCTTACCATCGGCTGGTCTGGCCCCGCCACCGGGCCGCTGCCCGGCACGTACCAGATCCTGCGCGACGGCACGGTGATCGGCACCGTCCCCGGCACTGTTACGCACTACACCGACAGCAAGCTCGCACCCGCCTCCCCCTACCAGTACCAGGTGATCGCCGTCCGCGGCGGCGAGCAGTCTGCGATCTCGCAGGCGCTGATCGGGCAGACCGCCGCGCCACCGCTGCGTGACGCCAGGCTCGACTGGAGCGGCGACGTCACCTACAAGATGGAATCGCTTTCCCCGGCGGACCCCGCATCGGGCAAACAGCCAGGAAACAGCTGGCAGGATTCCTGGAGCTTCACGCCGAGATGCTCGTCAGGACCATGCGACGTGACGCTCAAGGGCGCCTACAACGGATGGTCTTTTACCGCGACGCTCACCCGTTCCGGCACGACCTACTCGGGCACCGCCGAGCTCAAGGGCTATTCGTACTGCGTCACGCAGAGCAACTCAATAATCGACACCCTGACCATCACAATCACGGCCAAGTCAGCGGCCGCGCGGGGCACCGAGTGGGCGGCGGAGTCGTTTTCCGGCGCTGCGACTCTGAACATCCCCGCGGAATACACCTGTTACGGAGACACGGCGCAGCTCGGGCTGAAGGGCGGATAGGAAGGGTACTGATCGGGGGTGCTATATCGAGGATGGATCAACGACAGGTTGTGCCCGCCCTATGGCGTGCTGAATACTTAATGCAGAAATCGGCGAAGATTCTCTCGGCCTTTTCATGGCGGGAGAGGCCTGCTCGAAATCTTTGCTGCTGACTCGGCTGGAGGATCGGGTGAGTTTTGAACCGACGCCCGGTGACGATGGCGGGTTGCCTGCGGCTGGGGAAGAGATCGGGCCGGGTTCGCGGGTCGCCGGGTATGTAGTGCTGGAGCGCGTCGGCCAGGGCGGGATGGCCGTAGTGTTCCGTGCCCGGGACGAGGAGCTCGGCCGGGTGGTCGCGCTGAAGGTCCTGGCACCGGTGCTGGCTGAGGACGAGGGGTTCCGGCAGCGGTTCATCCGCGAGTCACGGGCGGCGGCCGCGGTCGATGACCCGCACATCATCCCCGTGCACGAAGCCGGCGAAGCCGACGGGGTGCTGTTCATCGCGATGCGCTTCGTTGCCGGCGGTGACGTGAGGTCCCTGCTGCGCCTGACCGGGCCGCTGCCCGGCGACCGCGCGGCCGCGATCATCTCGTCGGTTGCCGTCGCGCTGGACGCCGCGCACGCCGCCGGGCTGGTGCACCGGGATGTCAAGCCGGCGAACATGCTAGTCGACACCCGGCCGGGACGGCCCGATCACGTCTACCTGTCAGACTTCGGACTGGCTAAGGGGGCGCTGTCATCGGTAGGCCTAACCGGCACCGGCCTGTTCCTGGGCACCCCGGATTACATCTCCCCGGAGCAGATCGCGGGCCATGCTGTCGACGGGCGGGCCGATCAGTACTCGCTGGCGTGCGCGGCCTACGAGTTGCTCGCCGGGGAGCCGCCGTTTGTGCGGAACGACGAGCTCGCCGTGATTTACGCACATGCGTCCGAACCTCCGCCGGCTCTCACAGCCCGCCGCCCGGATCTATCCACCGAAACGGATTCGGCCCTGGCCCGTGCTCTGGCCAAAGACCCCGCTGACAGATATGTGGACTGTCGCGAATTCACCGAATCGCTCCGCGCGGCACTCGGCCTGCCGCCATACGACCCTAGGCTGGCCAGCGGAGAACACGCTCCCCCAGTTGGTCTCTCCAGCCAAGCAATTGCGCAAGTGCACCCTGGACCCGATGCCGGGGATGGGCAGTCCGCCGGCTCGGGCGACACCGAGGTATCCGCCACCGCCGGGATGTCTGAGCCAGCCGATGGCCCAGTTGGATTCGTGGCCCCCAAGCTCGGCGATAACACTGTTACCGCTGGGATTCCCGCGCGGGCCAGCGCGGGGGCTACCGGTCCCGTCAGGGCGGTCCGCCCGGTCGTGGGCCGCCGCCGTCCTGTGCCAGGTCGGCGTGCAGCTGTAATTGTTTCCGTTGTCGTGGTGCTAACTGCTGCGGCCGCCGTCATCCTCGCCACAAGGGGCGGCCCCAGCATTGCCCATGTGGCCAGCCCTACCCGCTCCGTCGCCCAGCGCTCCGTCTCATCACCAGCTGCGCTCCGTGTCGACACAGAGCCGATAGCCCGACTCCGTGTTCCATCCGATAAAGCGGGCTTGGTACTTTCGGTCGCGTTCAGTCCTGATGGCAAGACGATCGCCGTCGGCGAGACGAGCACCTACCTGTGGAACGCCTCCACCCACTCCCTGATCGCGACCATGACCGACCCATCGACCTGGGGAGTCGGATCGGTCGCGTTCAGTCCTGACGGCAAGACGATCGCCGTCGGCGACTACAACGGCAGCACTTATCTGTGGAGCTCCTCCCGCCATACCCTGATCGCGACCCTGCCCGGCCCGCTGCATCAGCACGTCGATTCCGTCGCGTTTAGTCCTGACGGCAAGATCATCGCCGCTGGCGGCGACTACGGCAGCACCTATCTATGGAGCGCTTCCACCCACTCCCGGATCGCACTCCTGCCCGAGCCGTCGGGCAAGCAGGTCGGTTCGGTTGCCTTCAGTCCTGATGGCAAGGTCATCGCCACCGGCAACGGCCCGGCCAGCAGCAACGGCAGCACCTACTTGTGGGACGTTTCCACCCATTCTCTGATCGCCATCATGACCGACCCGTCATCGGGCCAAGGCCTCGGTTCAGTCGCCTTCAGCCCTGACGGCCAGATCATCGCGGTCGGCGGCACCGACGGCAGTATCTACTTGTGGGATGCCTCCACCTACTCCTTGATTGCGACCCTGACCGACCCCGCCCCGCAGCCCTACGTTAATTCGGTTGCATTCAGTCCGGACGGCAAGATCATCGCCATCGGTGACAACGACAACCACAGCGCTTACTTGCTGGACGTCTCCAGCCACTCCCAGATCGCGACCCTGACAGTCCCATCCCAGGGTGTCTTGTCAGTTGCGTTCAGTCCTGACGGCAAGACCGTGGCAACTGGCGACTGGAGCGGGACCACTTCCCTGTGGCAAGTGGGCTGACACCGGCTTTCGGCTGCAGGGACGGAACCACAGTCCGGGTTCAGTTGGAGAAGTCCTGGGTGAGCTAGACAGTGCCGGAGCTGTCGCGGTACACCGCGATCCCGATGTGAGTGAATGTGCTGCTCAGGATATTGAGCCGGCAGTCCACCCCGGCGGCGGTCTCGCGGTCACCCGCCGGCGGCTCGCCCGGGCACTGGTGGGACAGCCCGCAGCCACTGGCCATCAGCAGGTTGTGCGCCGATGAGCTGGCCTCCAGGCCCTGGGTAAGCGTCAGCGCGGGCAGGCCGGCGGCGGAGCGGGCCTGGTTGATCAGTGCTAGCACCTGCGCGGCGGCCGTGCCGACCCCGGCCGCTGCGCCCGCCGTACTGGCTACAGACGGAAGTCAGGCTTACCGTCTCGCACGCGGCACGGCGTGCGCCCAGGCGCCGCCGAAGCCACGCCTTCGCCTTCGTGGCGGCCGTTCCCCTACGCTTAGACCCGGTACAGGAAGGAGCTGTCGTGGCGGACACGATGAGCGCGGCGCGGGCGATGTGGACGATGTTCGAGCCGGTCCACGATGTGACATACTTCGCGCCCGAAGCACTGCGTACGTTCACCGAGGCCGGCTTGCGCGGCTACTGGCGCGGCTACTTCGCCGGGCGGGCCGCGCCGCTGGGCGGCGCGCCGGCGGCGGTGGTGACCGCTTCGTTCTTCAACTTCGCGCCCTCCTTCGTGGCCCGTGCGATCCCCGGCGTGTGGGACCTGATCACGCCGCAGGAGGCCATCGCTGTGCGCGAGGCGGGCGCGGCAGCCTCGTTGCGACGGCTGCTTGGCGGCCGGGAGGCCGAGGCAGCGAAGGCAGCGGGCCTGCTGTGGCGTGCGGTGGAGGACCTGGACTGCGCCGGGCGCGTGCTGGCCGCGGCGAACGCCGAGCTCCCGGTCTCCGCCGAACCCCTGACCCGGCTGTGGCAGGCGACGACGCTGCTGCGCGAGCACCGCGGCGACGGTCACTTCGCCGCACTGGCTGCCGCTGACATCGACGGCTGCGAGGCGGTCGTGCTGCGGTGCGCCAAGGACATCTCCCGCGATCTCATGCAGCCCGTCCGGGGCTGGACCGACGAGCAGTGGGGGGCGGCGGCCGCCCGGCTGACCGAGCGCGGCTGGATCGGCGAGGATGCGACGATGACCGCGGCTGGCCGCGCCGCGCACGACGCGGTGGAGGCCGCCACCGATCAGGCCGCTGCCCGGCCCTGGAACCGGATGGGCTCCGCCGGCCTGGCCGAGGTCGCCGACGTGCTCTTGCCGCTCGCCCAGGCGTGTGCCGCCGCGCTCCCCGAGGTAATACCTGTCGGCCGCCTGCAGCCCACCCGGCCCTGACCGCACCGCCGGGCAACCTGGCCGCACCTTGACCGGGTCTCGTGGTGCGCCAGGGTACGGTCAGGCCTCGCCGGCAGCCAGCTGGAATGACATCAGCTCGACCAGCTTTTGCAGCCCGCGCAGCGGCCGCACTATAACCGTCACGCTGACCAGCTTCTCCTCGGCATTCCAGCGCAGGATGTCCACGCCCTGGACGTAGACGCCGTCAAGGTCGGCCTCGAACTCCAGCACCGCGCTGGCATCGTCGTGCCACTGGCTGACATAGCGCAGGGAAGGACCCAGAACCTTCACGGCCGCGCCTAGATAAGCGGTCGTGAGTGCCTTGCCCTCCTGCGGAGCAAACACCGCCGGGGAACGGAAGACGACCTCATCAGCCAGCAGGTCATCGAGGAAGGCCGGGTTCTTCGACTCGACCACTTCATGCCAGCGGCGCAGCGCTGCAGGCTGATCAGGCATGGACGTACTCAAGTCCATCCCGGCCGCTGCCGTCAAGGTCCTCGCGGGCGTCCCGGCTCATCGATGTACGCGCCGTACTCCGTGCAGCCGACGGCGAGTTCGTACAGGCTCGGCGCGTCACCGTCCCGGGCGATCAGCGCCATCCTGAAGGCCGCCATCCCGCACCAGCGTCCGCACCTTTTCCCGTAGGTCTCGAGGTCTGGGGCGCCACTCTCCCGCCAGCGGGGATCATCGGTCCTCAGGTACCCCTGGTAGGCGATGGCCGCTATGAGCGACGGAGACGCGTACTGCGTGATCACCGGGATGGGGTACCGCATAGCAGCGAATCCTATTAGGACGCTTCAGCTGGCGGCTCAGCACCGGCCGCAGGCGAGCAGCCGAAAGCGAGGGGCAGCCGCTCGGTTCTGAAGAATGTTCAGCCGGAAACCCAGTCGACCAGGTGGCGCTGGTGGTCCCGGCCCGGCCATGGCGGCATGTCGGGACAACACAGGTGGCCGCCTGTAACGGACTTGCCGCACCCGGCCTTAATCGCAGGAAAACGGGTGCTCGGTATAGGTATAAGGCAGATGGCGATAGTGCATATTCGCCGTGTCTGCCCCTGAGCTAAGCTAAACGCCGTTCACCGGAAGCTGTTATTAAGTGGCCGCCGGCGGCATGGAAACGTAGCATGGCCCGGTGCCGTCACGTGGATATCTGAGATTCCCGCATGTCACCAACGACCTTGTAGTTTTCGTCGCCGCCGACGACGTCTGGCTGGCGCCGGTGACGGGCGGCCGGGCCTGGCGGTTCACCACGGACGAGGCACAGGCGTCGACGCCGCGGCTGACGCCGGACGGCACGCACGTGGCCTGGGTCAGCGCCAGGGACGGCAGCGCGGAGGTCTATACGGCCGGCCTCGATGACGGGGCCAGCACCCGGCTCACCTACTGGGGCACGTCATGGGCCCGGGTCAGCGGCTGGACCCCGGCCGGCGAGGTGCTTGCCGTCAGCGCGGCGCACCAACCGTTCGGACACTACGTAAGAGCTCGTGCGCTGACGACGGCGCTGTCGGGGAGCCCGGGCGCGGAACGGGTGCTGCCGTTCGGCCCGGTATCCGACCTGTCGCTTGGCACGAGCGGCGACGGCGACGGCGGGGCCGACACGGTCGGGCTGCTCACCGGCACCTGGGGAGTCTTCAACAACGACCCGGCCCACTGGAAGCGCTACCGCGGCGGCACGGCCGGGCGCCTGTGGACCGGCCCGGCAACGGCGATCACTTCCGGCGCGCCGGGTGCGGCCGGCGCGGCCCCTGGTCCGTTCTTGCGGGTGCTCGCGGACCTGCCGGCTCAGTTCGGCAGCCCGATGATCGTCGGCGGACGGCTCGCGTTCATCTCCGACCACGAGGGCACAGGCAACGTCTACTCCTGCGCGCTGGACGGCCGCGGCCTGCGACGGCACACCGACCACGAGGGCTGGTACGCGCGACAGGCCAGCACCGACGGGCAGCGGATCGTCTACGCGCGCGGCGGCGAGCTGTGGCTGCTGGAAGACCTGCAGGCAGCCGAGCCCGCCCGGCTCGACATCACCCTCGGCTCGCCGGTCCGCGGCCGGGCACCCCGCCTTGTCACGGCCGAGGACCACGTCGGCTCGCTGTCGGTTGACCACGGCGGGCGGGCCAGCTCGGTCGAGGTTCGCGGAACCGTGCACTGGCTCACCCACCGGGACGGGCCGGCCCGGGCAGTGTCGGTCGTTCCCCGCGTCCGGGCACGTTTCCCGCAGGTACTGGGGACCAGCGGACAGGTCGTCTGGGCGACCGACGCCGATGGCAGCGACAGCCTGGAGACCGGATCCGGCGATCCGGCAGGTTCAGCCGGCCCGGCCGCCACTCCGCGGCGGATCGCGGCCGGCCAGGTTGGCCGCGTCACCGGGCTGGGGGCCGCCCCCGACGGGAAGACGGTTGCCGTCGCGGCGCAGGACGGGCGGCTGCGACTCGTCGACGTGGAGTCCGGCCGGGTGCGGGAAATCGCCGCGTCAGACAACGGGGTCGTGACCGGACTTGCCTGGTCGCCGGATTCCGCCTGGCTGGCGTGGTCCCAGCCGACCGCGCATCCGGCCGACTCGAACCTCAATCAGCTCCGCCGGCTGCGGCTGGCCCGGATCGCCGACGGCCAGGTTTTCGACGCCACCGACGGACGGTTCGCCGACACCGAGCCGGTCTTCACCCTCGACGGCAAGTACCTGGCATTCCTGTCGCTGCGCGACTTCGACCCGGTCTACGACGCGCACTTCTTCGACCTCACGTTCCCGTACGGGGCCAGGCCCTATCTGCTGCCCCTCGACGGGACGACTCCGTCGCCCTTCGCACCCGAACTCGGCGGGCGGCCCGTCGGCGAGCCGGCGGACAAGCCCGCGGATGCCCCGGCGGCCGGCGGCGAACCCGCCGGTGCCGACGACGCGGCCGACGGTGACGGGCCGTCCGTCCCGCCGGTGCAGGTGGAGCCAACCGGGATAGCCGAACGCATCGCGGCGCTTCCCGTCCCCGAAGGACGCTACTCTCGCCTGCGCGCGGTCAAGGGCGGGCTGGCCTGGCTGCGCAGGCCCGTCACGGGCAACCTCGGCACCGGCAGCGCGCGGCCGGGCGACGACGCGCCGCGCCCGAGCCTCGAACGCTTCGACTTCGCCCGGCGCGAAGCAGCTGAGCTCGCCGGGGAGGTGGACTGGTTCGAGGCCAGCGGCGACGGCACCAGACTGGTCACCAGCGACCACGGCAAGCTCACGGTGATTCCGGCGGAACGCAAGGCCGCCGACGACAATCCAGACGACAAGATCGAGATCGACCGCAGCCGGGCCAGGTTCCTGCTCGATCCCCCGGCGATGTGGCGCCAGGCCTACGCCGAAGCGGCCCGCATCATGCGGCACGACTTCTGGGTGCCCGACATGGCGGACGTGGACTGGGACGCCGTGCAGGACGAGTACCGGCCGCTGCTCGACGCGATCACCACCCAGTCCGAATTCATCGACCTGCTCTGGGAGCTTTTCGGCGAGCTAGGCACCTCGCACGCCTACGCCCACGCGACGGGCGGCGGCAACGGGGCCGCGGCGACCGGCCTGCTCGGTGCGGACCTCGAGCGCAGCGGCGACGCCTGGCGGCTGACCCGTGTCATCCGCGGGGACACCTCCGACCCGCGCGCCCGCGCGCCGCTGGCGGCACCTGGCGCCGGGATCGCCGCCGGCGACGTACTGCTCGCGGTGGACGGCCGCCCGGTCGGGCCTGACGGGCCCGGGCCCCTGCTGACGGGCGCCGCGGGCAAGCCCGTTGAGCTCACCGTCACGCCCGCCGACGGGAGCGGCCCGCGCAGCGTGCCGGTCGTACCGCTGCACAGCGACACCAGGCTGCGCTACCTGGACTGGGTTAGCGCGAAGCGCGCGCAGGTCCGCGAGCTCAGCGGCGGCCGGATCGGCTACCTGCACGTGCCGGACATGGTGAGCCAGGGCTGGGCGGACTACCACCGGGACCTGCGCACCGAGATGCTGCGCGATGCGCTGATCGTGGACGTGCGGGGGAACACCGGCGGGCACACTTCGGCGCTGGTCGTGGAGAAGCTGGCCCGCAAGGTGATCGCCTGGGCCGTGCCGAGGGGGATGATGCCGACTACCTATCCCGAGGACGCGCCCCGGGGACCGGTCGTGGCGGTCACTGACGAATGCTCGGGATCGGACGGCGACATCGTCACCGCGGCCGTCCGGCTGCTCCATCTCGGCCCCGTTGTCGGCGCCAGGACCTGGGGCGGTGTCATCGGCTACGACGACGAGCACGAGCTCATCGACGGAACCACGATGACCGTGCCGCGGCAGGCCTTCTGGTTCGAGGAGTACGGCTGGGGCGTGGAAAACTACGGCGTGGACCCTGACGTCGAGGTGATCATGTCGCCCGACGACTGGGCCGCGGGACGCGATACCCAGCTGGAGACCGCGGTCAGCCTCGCGCTTGACGCCCTGCGGCAGCGGCCAGCGGCGCGACCGCCGGACACGAGCACCAGGCCGTCCAGGCGCCGGCCGCCGCTGCCGCCGCGCGCCTAGGGGCCGCCGCCAGGTCCTCTCACGTGGTGGCCCGCGCCTGGGCCGCTACCGCAAGGATCGTGCCGGCCACGACGTCGGGCCGGTTCCTCGGGATGTTATGGCCGGTGCCGTCGACGACGACATGCCGGCCCTGCGGGGCGGCCGCGGCGAGCCCTGCCTGCAGGCTCGTCCAGCCCGCGCGGAACCGGCGCGGGAAGGGGAAGCCGTCGGCAGCACTGAGGACGACGACGGGCACGTCGGGGAAGGGAGTTGCGGCGGCGCGCAGCTCCTGCACGGCCGCCATGGTCACGGCGGGGTCGTCGTGCAGTTCGTCGGGGCGGACGGTGAGCATGACCCGCCACCCCCACCGGAGAGGAAGGGGCAAGAGGCTCTGCATGCCCTCATGCCCCGGGTCCACCAGGACCAGGCCCGCGACCAGGTCCGGCCGGCGGAAGGCAAGCAACTGGACCAGGACACCGCCCCAGCTGTGCCCTGCCAGCACGCACGGTCCAGCCGCCAGCCCGGTAATCACCGATGACAGGTCGTCGAGCTGGCGGTCGATGGTCGCCAGGCCGGGTGCGGGGGCGCTGCCGCCTATCCCGGCCCGGTCGTAGGCGGCTACCCGTACGTGCGGGGCCAGCAGCGGCATGACCCGCTGCCAGGACGCGGCTCCGTTGTTCATCCCCGCCTCGAGCACGACGGCCGGCTCGCCCGCGCCGGCCTCCACCCGCCGCACGACCCTGGGCCCGGGATCTACGTCAGGTCTGCGCACGCGATTCCCCGAGCACTTCTTCCGCGATCCGGGGATCGGCGAAATCGCGGAAAAGGACAATCTGGCCATCCCGGATCCGGAGGATCTGGATGGACGTTGCCGTCATCGGCCGGCCCGTCGTGGTCAAGGTCGCGCCGTCGGTGTCGCCGTCGGGCATCAGCTGAGTGCGCCGGGCCAGAACGTAGCGGGCGTGGCGGATGGCATGCGGCGTTTCCCTTCCGTCGGACGGCTCATTCCACAAGCGTTCATTGAACGAGCGTAGAACCAAATGAGCCTCCGGTCAACGCCCGTAGAATGAACGAATGACCACTCCCCGGCCCGGTTCGCGCGCCGCGCAGCGCCGCCGCACCGAAGCGCGCATCCTCGACGCCGCGACCCAGACCTTCTTCAGCGCCGGGTACGACCGGACCACCATCCGGGCTGTGGCGGCGGCCGCAGGAGTGGACGCGGGCCTGGTCATGCATTACTTCGGGTCGAAGCAGGAGCTGTTCCGGCGGGTGATCGACGCCGCCCCGGTCTCCGAGGTCAGCGGAGCGCCCGGGCGGGCGGCTGAGCAGATCCTCGGCTCGCTCGCCAGCCGGCTGGTCAGCGAGCCGGTCGCATCGCTGACCCTGTTGCGCTCGATGCTGACCAATCCTGAGGCCGCCAGCGCCGCCAGCACCGGCATCGCCCGCTACGAGGCGCAGATCGCCCAGGCCATCCCCGCCGACGACGCGGACCTGCGGGCCGCGATCATCAGCGCCATCACCCTCGGCATCACGGTCTCCAGGCACCTCATCAAGACCGACGTGCTCGCGACCGCCGACCCGGACCACGTCGTCCGGCTGCTGCGTCCCTGCATGCTTTCGCTGGCGGCCCAGCCAGACCACAGCGAGCCGCCCAAGTGAGACGCGGCCGCTACCGGCCGGAGCGCGGCGGCTGGGCGACGGCAACCCGGCGGATGCCTCCTGCGGAGCGGGCGCCGGCGGTTCTACCCCTGCGGGAGTAGCGGCGAATGCCTCCCGGCGGCTGATGTGACCGCTGACCGCTGCGGCTTAAGCTGCGAGTCCAAGACGTCACAGGGCGGCCGATGCCGGCCAATCCTTCTGGGCATACGGGAGAACCGACATGATCCCTCGACGCGGCGAGTACGGCCTGGACGGTCACTACCCGCGGCTTGGCCTGTTCGTCCAGGCCGCGGTTGAAGCGGCAGCTGTCGCAGTGGCGGTGCAAGCGCTGCGGCGCGGGCGGCTGGTGCTGGCCGGGGCCAGCGGTGCGGCCGCCGTCGGCGTGGGAGCGCTGACGGCGGGCGGCCTGTACTCGACCCGGCGCGGCAAATTCGAGGTCTGGTCGGAGATACTCGATGAGCTTGACCTACGCGGGGACGAGCATGTCCTGGATATCGGCTGTGGTCGCGGGGCTGTGCTGCTGCTCGCCGCCCAGCGCGTGCCGAACGGCCGCGCGGTGGGCGCGGATATCTGGCTGAGCCGCGACCAATCGGGCAACAGCCGGGCCTCCACCGAGCGCAATGCCTTGCTTGAAGGCGTTTCCGACCGGGTGGAACTCGTACACGCGGACGCCCGTGACCTGTCCTTCGATGCCGCCACATTCGATCTCGTCGTGAGCAGCCTGGTGTTCCATAACATCGCCGGAGACGACGGCAGGGACCGCGCCCTGCGGCAGGCCGTGCGAGTCCTGCGCCCTGGCGGCCGCCTGCGAATCGTCGACTTCCTCCCCGACCGCTACATCGAGCCGCTCAAGGCCGCGGGCTGCAGTGAGGTGAGTGTCCGCCCGCTTGACTGGCGGATGGGCTTCGGCATCCCGGTCAATGTCACCGGCCTGGTCTCCGCCCGCATGCCAGAGAGCTGACTGATCGCAATTTGCTGCTTTGCCGGGTGGCTCTGTGGTTTGGCCGCGGTCCTCTCAGGCTGTCGCTCGCTCGGTGAGCAGGTCGCGCACCGTGCGCGGCTTGCGGCCGAGAAGCTCGCCGAGCAGCGGGCCGGTGCCCGCGAAACGTCCCTCGCGGGCGGCTATGAAGGTGCCGAGCGTGAACCGAGCCATGAACTGCGGGGTGCCGTGCGCGACCACCCCGGCTACCCATTCCTCGTCGTCGACGGCTACGCGCCGGACGTCGCGGCCGGACAGTTCGGCGGCGATGGCGGCAATGTCGCTGAACGCTGCGCGTGAGCGAGCGGCGGGCGGTCGACCTCATCGGCGCAGCAGGCACAGGCGTGGTGCTCACTATGATCGACCAGCCCGAAGGTGAGCTCCCCAGCCTTACGGCGCTCACCAGCGCGGAGCGCGCCCTGCTCGGCGACTGGCTCGACCGGATAGCCGACTCCCAGTACGCCGCCGGGTGACACGCAACTCGGCTGATGAGCCGGATGCTTGGGCGCACGCGGTCAAGCGCGTCGCTTGCATTCCTCCGGCAACGACCGTAACGCTGCCTGCGGCGCGAACTGTGTCCGGTAAAGCCCCGCGTACACCCCGCTCGCGGCGAGCAGTTCCTCGTGCGTCCCGCGTTCGACGATCTGCCCGCCGTCGACGACCAGGATCTGGTCCGCCGCCCGGACCGTGGACAGCCGGTGCGCTATGACCAGCGACGTCCGCCCGGCCAGTGCCGTCTTGAGTGCCCGCTGGATCGCCGCCTCGGATTCGGAGTCCAGGTGCGCGGTCGCCTCGTCGAGCACGACAACTGACGGGGCCTTGAGCAGCAGCCGGGCCAGGGCCAGGCGCTGTTTCTCCCCGCCGGAGAACCGGTAGCCCCGGTCCCCCGCGATCGTGTCCAGCCCGTCCGGCAGCGACGAGATCAGCTCCCAGATCCGGGCCGCCTCGCACGCCTCGATCAGCTCCTTTTCCGTCGCCGACGGCCGCGCGTACACGAGGTTGGCCCGGATCGTGTCGTGGAACAGGTGCGCGTCCTGCGGCACGACACCAACCACCGACCGCAGCGACTGCAGCGTCAGGTCGCGGACGTCATGCCCCCCGATCCGCACCGCCCCGCGCACCGGGTCGTACAGCCGCGGCACCAGGTGCGTGATCGTCGTCTTCCCCGCCCCCGACCGCCCGACCAGCGCGGTCAGCTTCCCGGCAGGCACCTGGAAAGTCACGTCCCGCAGCACCCACGCATCACCGGGACGTTCCGGCGCGGCCAGCGCGGCCGGCTCCAGCGAAGCCAGCGACACCTGGTCCGCCCCCGGATACCGGAACCACACTCCATCCACCTCGACACCCGGCGCTTCCCGCGTCTGAGGCAGCGGATACGCGGCGGGCCGCTCGGCGATCAGCGGCTCCAGGTCGAGGATCTCGAAGACGCGGTCAAAGCCGACCAGCGCGGTGACGAATTCCAGCGGCAGGCCGGACACGTCGTTCAGCGGCCCGTACAGCTGCGATACCAGCGCGATGAACGCCACCAGCGTGCCGACCTGGAACACACCCTGGATGACCAGCGTCCCGCCCAGCCCGTACACAAGGGCCGTGACCAGAGCCGCGAGCAGCGCGACGACCGCAGCGAGCAGCTCCCAGCAGGCGACGTTGGCGACGGCCAGGTCACGGACCCGGCTGGCCTTGCGGGTGAACGCCGCGGCGTCCTCCTCGGGTCGCCCGTACAGCATGGCCAGCAGCGCCCCGGACACATCCGACCGCTCGGCCGTCATCGCGGACAGCTCACCCTGCAGCTGCATCTCCTGCCGGAGCAGCCGCTGCGACCGCTTCCCTGCCACCTTGCCGGGCAGCACGAACAGCGGGATCACCACCAGCGCGACGAGGGTGAGCTGCCACGACAGCCAGAACATCGCCGCCAGCACCAGGACCAGGTTCAGCAGCACCTGCAGCGACTCCGACGTCAGCAGCCTGACCGCCCGCTGCGTCTCGTTGATGTCCTCCATGCGAGAGACCAGCGCCCCGGTCTGCGACCGGGTGAAGAACGCCAGCGGCTGCCGCAGCACATGGCGGAACACGCTCGCCCGCAACTCCAGTACAAGGCTCGCGCCGACCCAGTCCGAGTACCACGACCTCACATATCCCGCGCCGGCGCCCACCAGCGCCAGCCCCGCGACGGCCAGCGCCAGCGTGACGACCACGTTCTCCCGGTGCTCCAGAATGCCGTCGTCAATGATCAGCCGCAAGATCAGCGGGCTCACCGCCACGGTGGCAGAATTCACCGCCGTAATCAACACCAGCAGCACCATCGGCCCGCGGTACGGCCGCAGGTACGGCCAGACCCGCCGCGCCGTCCCAGGCCGCACCTGCTGCCAGGTCGCCTCATCCTCGTGGAAGAAAAGCCCCAACCCAGGACCCTCGATCATGGCGTCCACTATCCCCCGGACCCCGCATCTTCCGGCAAGCCATTTTCCTGCTGCGGAATCGGAGCCGACATCCCTGCGTAAGCTGACGCGTCCGGTCATGACGGGGCACCGCGCGTGTTGATTACCATGTCCGGGCCGATGCCGAACCGCTCCGCGCGGGCGCAGCCGCCGTCCAGCCAGTCAAGCTGGCCGGGTGCGTGCGCGTCGGTGTCGATCGCGAACACGCAGCCGATCTCGACGGCCAGCTGCAGCAGGTCATCGGGCGGGTCCTGGCGCTCCGGACGGCAGTTGACCTCCACCGCGACGCCGTGGTCGCGGCAGGCGGTGAACACCGCCTCGGCGTCGAACTCCGACTGCGGCCGGCCGCGGCCGGTGAGCAGCCGCCCGGTGCAGTGGCCAAGCACGTCGGTATGCGGGTTGCGGACGGCGGCGATCATCCGCTGTGTCATCGGCGCGGACGGCATCCGCAGCTTGGAGTGCACGCTAGCGACCACGACGTCGAGCTGTCCGAGCAGCTCGCCGGTCTGGTCGAGTGAGCCGTCCTCGAGAATGTCGACCTCTATCCCGGACAGGATCCGGAACGGCGCGAGGGCTGCGTTCAGCTCACCGATGAGCTGCAGCTGGGCACGGAGCCGGTCAGCCGACAGCCCCCTGGCCACGGTGAGCCGGGGCGAGTGGTCCGTCAGCGCCATCCACTCGTGCCCCAGGTCCCTCGCGGCCAGCGCCATTTCCAGCGGCGGGCTTCCGCCGTCGGACCAATCCGAGTGCGCGTGGCAGTCGCCCCGCATCGAGGAGCGCAGCGCGCCCGGCGGAGCCGGCGGCCCGCCGGCGAGCAGCCGGGCCAGGTACTCCGGCTCCTGGCCGACGGCCGCCTGCGCGATCACCTGGGCGGTTACCTCGCCGATCCCGGCAAGCTGCCGCAGCGTCCCGGCCCGCACCCGGCTGTCCAGCTCGCCGGGACTCAGCCCGGCGACGACTTCGGCGGCCCGCCGGAACGCCCGGACCCGGTAGGCCGGCGCACCGGTCCGCTCGAGCTGGAACGCAATCTGCCGCAGCACCCACACGGGATCCACACCGGCCAGCTTACGAACCGGCGCCGCCGCGCGTAGCCGGCCCTGAATGGCGCGCTACGGGCGGGCCGGTCAGGCGGCCTGCCAGTCGCCTTCGGCGCGGAATTCGATGTTCAGCGCGCCTAGGTCGCGCCGCCCGAAGTCCTGCAACGGCGCGAGTTCGTTCCGGCCGCTCGGGTCGTACAGCCGCCCGATGACCAGCGCGCGGCCCTCCCCGTCGACCAGCCGGAAGAACCGCCCGGCGGACAGGGCCTCGGTGACGTCTGCGGCGACTGCCCGGCCGGGCCCGGACTTGCCGACCGCGGACGGCGCGGCCCCGTCGTAGCCCGCGATCGCGTCCTCGGTGATGACCCAGCAGTACGGCGTGGTCAGCGAGGAAAAGTCCGAGACCAGCGAATCAGGGACCCCGTCGGTTTCCAGCTCCCCCGGCTGGGCCAGCCCAGCAGCGACAGGCTCGGACTGCGGCTCCCGGAGATTCTCGCCTTCACGGTTCATGGCGGGTCACCTATCCGCGCCCGGCCGGTTTATGCCTTCGGGGTTCGACGCATGCGATCCAGCCCGATGAGGCATGGAGCTGCGGTTGCCGCTACACGATCGGGGACTGATGACCCTCCCAGTAGGCATCTCGCAGAATGCGCTTGTACAGCTTCCCCGTGTCCGACCGGGGCAGCTCGGGCACGAAGTCGACGGTCCGCGGACACTTGAAGTGGGCGAGTCTGTCCCTGCAGTAGGCGATCAGGTCTTGTGCGAGGCCGGGCCCGGCGGCAGCCGGGTCAACAAGCTGTACCACGGCCTTGACCTCCTCGCCGAGATCCTCGTTCGGGACGCCGATGACCGCCACGTCCACGACTGCTGGATGAGCGGAAAGGACGTTCTCGGTCTCCTGCGGATAGATGTTGACCCCGCCGGAGATGATCATGTAACTCTTTCGGTCGGTCAGATACAGGTACCCGTCCGCATCAACGTGGCCGATATCCCCCACCGCGCTGGCCGTTCCGTCGCTGGAGCGGCTTTCCGCGGTTTTCACCGGATCCTGGAAGTACTGAAACGCGGTCGCGCCGCGGAACCAGATAGTCCCGTCTACCCCGGTCGGGCACTCCTTTCCCTCGCCGTCCAAAATGAGCAGTTCTCCGAGAATCGGACGGCCGACAGTGCCAGGATGCGCAAGCCATTCGGCGGTGGTGCAGAACGTGAATCCGTTGGCCTCCGTGGCCCCGTAGTACTCCGTGACGATGGGGCCGAGCCAGTCGATCATTGCCTGCTTGACATGGACAGGACATGGCGCGGCCGCATGGACGATGCATTCGAGCGACGAGGTGTCGTATCGTGCCCGCACTTCCTCAGGAAGATGGAGCAGCCGGTTGAACATGACCGGCACCATCTGGCAGTGGGTCACCCGGTAACGCTCGACAAGAGCCAGCCACTGCTCGGGATCGAAGTGTTCCATCACGATGACGGTGGACCCCAGGCGCAGTGCAGCCGACACGCTCGCCTGGGGCGCCGAGTGATACAACGGAGCCGGGCTGAGGTAAGTCATGCCCTCGCGGAATCCGAACATAGCCCGCACGAACTCCATCACCGGCAACGGCTCGTCCGGGCCGATCTCCGGCAGATCGCGCAGGATGCCCTTGGGCTGGCCGGTCGTGCCCGACGAGTACAGCATGGCCGCGCCTAGCGATTCGACGGGAACCGGGGCGCCGGGGTATCTGGCGATCACCGCGTCGTAGGGTTCCCAGCCGGCGGGCAGCGGGTCTGGTCCGGTCATCAGCTTGCGGTCAAGCGCGGGGGAGTTCGCGGCGGCGGCCTCCGCCACCTCTCGCTTGCGGGTCGAGCTGAACAGCACTTTCGCCTGCGAGTTGGCCACGATGTATGCCACCTCTGCGGCACCGAGGTAGGTGTTTATCAAGGAGTAGTACAGGCCGGCCCGTTCGGCGCCGCCCTCGATTTCAAGCAACTGAGGACTGTTCTCGATAAAGACCGCGATGTGGTCGCCGCGCCGCAGACCGGCATCCCGCAAGAGGTGTGCTACCCGGTTGCTCTGGGCCTCGTAGTCGCCGAAGGTGACCGTTTCGCCCGACGAGGCCATGATGATGGCCGCCTTGTCAGGGTTGGCGATGGCTGGCTGGCGTGCGAACACGATTTCTCCTCCACCGTGACCTGCACCATTGCTGACATGAGGCTACATTGGCGGGCCTGGCAAGATCTACGGCGAATATCGCCGGAGAAGTTATTGCCCGGCTTGCGGATGATACGCAGATGTTCGGCAGACCGACCTGAACGGCGTAGGTGTCGGTCCCTAGCAGGCAACTGTCACTCCTGGACGCGTCTGGCACACCGAACCCGAGCGGATTCGCCAATGCGAGTGCACACAGATCAACCCATTCGGGGCCGCTCGGAATGCCTAACAGGTCACTCTGATCGCCGCGCCTATCGGCGGCGGCTGGCGACTGCGGTCAGCGACTTCTGTGCCTGGTCGCAGCGATCACGAGATCGGCGACATCATGTCCGAGATAGCCGCCTATGGCACGGCAGTCACCGTCGAGCCCCGCAGCCAGGCGCGGTTATCAGCCAAGGCTGACAGGTGCCGCCCTTCCACGACATCGTCCGGAGGGCCGGTTATGCACGCAGACTACTGGTTATCGGTGGCAGCCGGGTGCCTACATCATCCAGTTCCGCACATCGCGGCCAGCTCGCAGAAATGGTGAGGAGCTACCCAGGAGATCGGTAAGTTCCCCAGGCCAGAAGCTGGCTCGCCGCGGCCCCGCCGAAAAGGTGCACATCCTCACTCAGCGGCTGTGCACAGCGGCAGAATGAGGCCCATGACACAGCTGGACGAACACGGACGTCCCGAACCCCCGGTCGCCGCTGACGAGGCGGCGACGCTGCTGGGTTTCCTCGACTGGCAGCGCGCCACCCTGGCCTGGAAGTGCTCAGGGCTGGACGCGGACGGCCTGCGGGCAACGACGGCGGCCTCCACGATGACCCTCGGCGGCATCCTCAAGCACATGGCCGTGGTGGAACATGGCTGGTTCTCCCGCTCTTTGCATGGCCGGGAGTACGGGCCGCCGTGGGACGCGGTGGACTGGGAGGCCGACCGCGACTGGGAGTGGCACACGGCCGCCGAGGATTCCCCCGACGAGCTTCTCGCCCTGTGGGAGCGGGCCGTGGAACAGTCCCGGGCCGATGTCGCGCTGGTGCTGGACAGCGGCGACGGGCTCGGCCGCCCGGCCAGGCGGACCTGGCCCGACGGGCGGACCCCCAGCCTGCGGTGGATCTTGTGCCACATGATCGAGGAATACGCGCGCCACAACGGCCACGCCGACCTCCTCCGCGAGTCAGTCGACGGAGCCACCGGCGAGTAACCCACGGCGAACGTGAGGTGGCAGCCAATTCCTAGGGCTAGCTCGGAGTTCGGCAGTCTTCGGCCGGGGCATCTGAGCAGTCCGGGTTCTCTGGTGGTGGGCCGCCCCGGTCACGGCCAGCGCCGGGCGTCGTGGGACGCGGGTGCTTACCGGCGTACGGGCCGAGGTGCCGGGTGACCCGCGGGCGGGAGGGCGTCACCGATGCTGACGAGGGGGACCGCGGGGTCGGGTGCCGGGCATGAGGCCAGCTCACCTGGCCGTTGGTTCCCTGGCTGGCACCGCCGCGAACGCGCTCACAGACTGCCAGGCAACGTGCGGCAGCAGCTGCCGCAGCCCGGCCAGGTCCACCGGGGCACCCGCCAGGTAGCGGCGGCACGCCTCGTGGGCGGGACCGACGACGACGAACTCGAGGGTGGAAGCAGGCCAGGGCGGCCAGGCGTTTTCGGCGGCAAGCGAAGCCAGGTGCTCCATCAACGGGACTGCCAGCCTGGCCTTGAGTTTGGCCAGTTCCTCCCATTCGGCCATGGCGAGTTCCAGGGCCACGGCACCGTACATGAAGGCGGCCTCGTCCTCGTGTTCCAGGACCCACTGGAGGTGCCCGTCGACTAGGGCGCGGACAGCGGTATCGAGGCGGTGTTCGGCCAGCACTCGGCCGGCCACGTGAGCGAAAAGGCGCTCGAAGGTGCGGGCCAGCAAGGCGGCGGTGAGCGAGGGCAGGCCATCGAAGAGGTTGTAGACGCTGGACGGGCTGGCGCCAGCCGCCCGGCGGATGTCTTCGATCCGCGTGCCGAGCAGCCCGCGCCGGGCGAAGCAGCCGAGCGCGGCGTCTAGTAGCTCGTCCCGGCGCTGGAGGCCGTCGCGGCGCCGGGAAGACCGGTCCCGCGTCCTGCCTGAGGCCGCAGCAGAAGTCATAGTTGAAGGATCCCTCCAACTTTTGGCATGATGCAAGTAATCAGGTAGTTGGAAGAGTACTCCACCAAGCTGGACGGCCGCGGGAGGTGGCTCATGGACCTGGGCCTGGCAGGACGGGTGGCAGTGGTGACGGGGAGCTCGCAGGGCATCGGCAGGGCGGCCGCTCTCCTGCTCGGTTCAGAAGGAGCGCGGGTCGTGGTGACCTACCACCGCGAGCGAGACAGGGCGCAGGCCGTCGTGGGCGAGATCGGGAAGGGCGGGGGCGACGCCGTCGCTGTCCAGTCCAAGGAACTCGCTCCAGCCGGCATCCTGGTGAACGTGATCATGCCGAGTGCGACACGCACCGAGCGCATGGTGGCCCGGCTCCCTGTCCAGTTCCTGGAGAGGAGCGCGCAGGCGTCGCCGCGGCGCCGCTTGCCGGGCCCAGATGAGGTGGCGACAGCGATCGTCTACCTGTGCTCGGGCGGCAACACCGCGATCACCGGCGAGATCGTCAGGGTGGGGGGCGGGGCGACGTGAGGAGTGCCGCGATCCCGGCTACGGGCGCACCGCCGGTCATCACCGTTGAGCACTTGCGCAAGGCCTACGGGACGACCGTGGCGGTGGACGACGTCAGCTTCTCGGTAGGCCGTGGCGAGATCTTCGGGGTCCTCGGGCGGAACGGCGCCGGGAAGACCACGACCGTGGAGTGCATATCGGGCCTGCGGGTACCCGACGCGGGCGAGGTCCGCGTCCTGGGCCTCGGGCCGCGGCAGGACCGGGAAGAGCTCCACGGACGGCTCGGCGTGCAGCTCCAGCAGGGCGCGTTGCCGCCCAAGCTCAGGGTGGGCGAGGCCGTACAGCTGTACGCCTCGTTCTACGACCGGCCAGCCGATGCCGCCAGGCTGCTGGAAAGGCTTGGGCTGGCGGCCAAACGCGGCTCGTACTGGAGGGCCCTGTCGGGCGGGCAGAAGCAGCGGCTGTCGATCGCGCTCGCCCTCATCGGCCAGCCCGAGGTTGCCGTCCTGGACGAGCTCACGACCGG
>Ga0335073_10001422_pt1 | contig 31944 bp, 29 predicted proteins | sample Lox_Sample_22_FD_207093 | JGI IMG/M metagenome (GOLD analysis project Ga0335073, IMG submission 207093) | Soil microbial communities from Loxahatchee National Wildlife Refuge, Florida, United States - Lox_Sample_2.2 | ecosystem: Environmental > Terrestrial > Soil > Wetlands | place: USA... | reverse complement strand
CATCAACGTTGCGCAGGTTGGCGGCGAAGGCGGTCTCGTTCAGCGCTTCTTTCGACAGTGCGGCGACGTCGGCGTATTCGACGCTGGCATGAATGAGCTTTTTGGGGTTGTAGAGCGCGGCCAGGCGATCGAGACGATCGTCGGGGACGCGAGCGACACCGAGATGGGCTTCGCGCGGGTTACCCGAGCGTTGCGCCACCTGTTGCTTGGTGAGCATGACGAAGAGAGAAGTTTTGCCTACCTGGGGCAGGCCAATGATGCCGGTTTTCATAGGAAGCAATTAGCAACGAGCAGTTAGCAATTAGCCCGCGTGAGGGCACTTTTCAGAGTAAACGAAAATGGGATTCGGCGCTGTGACGGAAGCAGCAATCCCGGGCCGCGCGCTGCGTTACAGGATTGGGAGGATCATAGCCGGTTACGCGGGCGAACAGACGGCGCAAACTTGTGAGAAGTGACCGCGTAAGAGTACCTATTGGGGGTACCGGTTGAGCCCGCTGCCACGCTTGCGTCGGGCGCTGGTTTTGCGCCCGACGCGTGGCGAGGGCGACTGCGAATTTAGCCCACCGTGGAGGTCGCCTTGGCGACCGGAACGGTGGGTAGTCAGCCCTAAGATGGCTGAGTCCCGCAGGGACGCCACCTGTGCCGCCGGCTGAATTGCACCCCAACAACCGCAAAGGCGGCGGTTGTTGGGGACCCCGCATGAGCCGGCTCCAGCCTTTCAAGTGACGCCTACCCAGGACTCCGCTCCTCCACCCCAATTCGCGCAGAGGCGGCGCGAATCGGGGACCCCGGCTGCGCTGCGTCCTGGGCTAAAGTCTGGGCCGCCTTCCCGGGCTCTGCCCTTTGCTGTACAACCCCGACGCTGCGAAAAAAGGATGATGGAGATCAATGAGCGATAAAAAGTAACGGCAACTCTCCGGCCGGGTGCCCCAGGTCTCGCGGGGTTCGAGACCTGGGTAGGGAATCGCAATTACCAGCACCCACGTCTGGAAACCGCCAGACGTGGGGCACCCGGCATTCTCACAAGTTTGCGCCGTTTGTTCGCCAACGACCGATGTCGTAGCATAACTTCCATATGCGGAGAGAAGAGCGTAAATCGACTCAGCCTCAACATGAGGAATATGCGTTCGCAAGGGACAAGCTCCCGAAATCACTCAGCTATCCACTGAAACGTTCGCTACTGGACGCAGCCCTACTCTCCTCGTCTGTTTACGAAGCTGTGTGGTATGTGTGTTATTCGGGTCGGCGGTTTGGATTTTCTTTCGCAAAACGACCGCAACCAACTCTTGCATTTTGGCGACGCCACACCGTGCTGGAGGCGCGCTTCTCTCCCGAAAACAAGATGTTGAATGCGGCGTCGGGCAAGGTTCAGCTAACAGTCTGGGCTGTGCCGTCCGCAGAGCGCAAGGCGACCGAAGACCTTCTTACCAGAGAGGGACTCCCGGTTCTCTGCCGCTGGATTGCGAAGGCACAATCAGAAGCCAATGCGTGGAGGGGGTTCGTCCATACCTTCGCAATTGAAACTGCCGGGTCCGGCCTGCGGTTCCGCGAGGAGTACCATAACTGTTGATATTCGCCATTTCGTAAGTGTCGGCGGGGCAGGATCCGTTACGATAATGCCTGATTACAACAGTCACGTTTCTATGGCAAAATCCAGCCCCTTAATGCGCCCTGTATGAGCTACGCTGCCCTTGATGCCACAATCAGCAGTTGGGCCGATAAACACTCACTGCGGCTTTACACCAAGTGGCCAGGTGGGGATATTCGCAGTGTCTACCTGTCGAGCACTATCGGGGAGTGCTTTCAGATATGGCTTACCGAACCGCAAGGAGGATGTGTAACTGTCCGCGCTGCCGGCGTTGAGACTCGCAATGATGAGGAGCTGTCAGCGGAAGTGACGGTACAGGAGTCGATGCTCGGGAGTGCATTAGAAGACATGCTGACGAATGTCTATGGCTGGATGAAACGGCACGATGTATCCGCAATATTTGATGTCGAAGCCTTGAAACCTTAGGCGACTGGATACTTAGCTTCCGCCGGCCCAGATAATTGTTGATAAATCGCCTTATTGCAAGTAACGGCAACTCTCCGGCAAAGTGGCCCGAATGGTATCGGCTGAGCCCGCTGCCACGCTTGCGTCGGGCGCTGGTTTTGCGCACGACGCGTGGCGAGGGCGACTGCGAATTTAGCCCGCCGTGGAGGTCGCCTTGGCGACCGGCACGGTGGGTAGTCAGCCCTAGAATGGCTGAGTCCCGCAGGGACGCCACATGTGCCGCCGGCTGAATTGCACTCCAACAACCGCAAAGGCAGCGGTTGTTGGGGACCCTGCATGAGCCGGCTGCAGCCCTTTCAAGTGAGGCCGGGTGCCCCAGGTCTCGCGGGGTTCGAGACCTGGGTGGGGAGTCGCAATTACCAGCACCCACGTCTGGAAAACCGCCAGACGTGGGGCACATCGGCCACTGCGCTGCGTCACCTGTTGCTTGGTGAGCATGACAAAGAGAGAAGTTTTGCCTACCTGGGGCAGGCCGATGATTCCGGTTTTCATGAATTAGCAATCAGCTGTCAGCGATTAGCCGTCAGTTGTGACATCCTACTTTTTTCTATTAGCCAACTCAGCTTCGTAGGCCGCCTGAAGGTTCTGCATGGCAAAAACACGTCTGGCTTTTGTCGAGACCCGGCCCTTTTTCCGGAAGCTTGACTTAGGAAGATGCGTTTCGCGAAGCTCCGCCATAAATTCTGCACTTAGCTTCGGTCCCCCCGCTACCAGGACCTGAGCTAAACCCCTCAGCCTGGATGCCGGCAAATATTTGTGCCCCCAGGCATTCATCTCGACCAGCAGAGGAAGCAATTCGATGCCTTTTTCCGTAAGGCAGTAAATGGCTTTCTGTTTATGGCTGGGGTCATGAGACTTGACCAGAATGCCTTGCTTGACCAGCCGGTGCAGACGATCGGCCAATACATTCGACGCAATTCCTTCCAAAGACTCGGTCAGGAGCTCGCGAAAATGCCTTCGGTTCATGAACATGATGTCGCGGAGGACGAGCAGACTCCACTGATCGCCGAATACTTCGACCATTCGGTTCATAACGCATGCTGACCTGTGATCTTTGCCCACTTCGCCTCTGCTCCGGTTTGGCATTGCTCGACCGAACGATTGTACAACTGGCTGCCTATAGGAAGTAGCTATCGATAGTAGCGCAGGCGGGCTGGCGCGCGGCAGAAATCAGTCTCCACACAACTGGTTGTTTTATGCAACCAGTTGTATAAATATTAGCAGTAAAGTCCGCGAGAATTTCTTCTTCTTCCCATAGAACGCGGTTGCGAACGTCCCGTTTCCTGTAGACGCGCGTCGGCCCGGCGCGGCAAGGAATGCGTTGGCAAACCATGCTTTGCTGTAGATCGCACTGTGCGACGAGTGATCCGTCCCGGCGTTTCTTTCTGCCGTAACGAAAGCGGAGATGCGAAGACCTGCAGCGGAATCGATGGCAGCTCGAATGCCCGTTTACACGGCTAGTAAGGAATTCCAGCATCACCGGTTATTTCAAATCGACACAGGAGAAGTTATGAATCGACTGCAGCTTTGCAAAGTAGTCAGTATCGTATTTCTTGCATGTAGTTTCGCAAGCGCTCAACACATGACCACCTTCGAGGCTCCGGGCGCAGGCACAAGCTACGGCCAGGGCTCCTCGGGCATAAGTATTAACCTGGAGGGTGACGTCTTGGGCTTCTACGCTGACTCCAACAACGTAGTTCACACCTTCTTATGCGTTTCGGGCTGTACTTCACCCCGCACCTTCACTACCTTCGAGGCTCCGGGCGCAGGCACGGCCAACGTCGGCAACAACTGTTTCGTCCCGCAGACTTGCCAGGGCACCTACGCTTTCAGCAACAACGCGCTGGGCGTGATTACCGGTTTCTTCCGTGACTCCAGCAACGTGATTCACGGCTACGTCACCGCGCCGCCCTATCGTACCTTCACCACCTTGGACGAACCCAACGCGGGCACAGGCGCCAACCAGGGCACTTTCTCGACGAGCATCAACCTGGAAGGGGATGTCTCCGGAAACTACACCGACGCCAGTGGTGTGTCGCACGGCTTCGTGACCGCCCCGCCTTATACCACCTACACCTCCTACGATCCCCCGGGCTCCACGTTCACCCTTACCTCCGCAGCGCTCGGCATCAACATCGAAGGGGCGCTCACCGGCGAGTACTTTGACGCCAGCGGCGTGGCCCACGGCTACGTGCGCGCTCCCAGTGGCAACTTCACCGAATTCAACGTGGCGGGTGCAGGCACGGGCTCCGGCCAAGGCACCGAGAGTTCAGGCATCAACGACCTGGGCATGATCACGGGACCTTACTTTGATTCGAACGGCGTGATTCACGGCTACGTGCGCTCGGCGAGCGGCAACATCACTACGTTCGACGTTCCCGGGGCGGGCACCGGCGCCGGCCAAGGCACCGAGCCTGAGGGCAACACTCTGCTCGGCGAGGTGGTGGGAAACTACATCGACTCGAACGGTGTGAATCACGCCTTCGTGCGCAGTCCTTCCGGAAATATCACGACGTTCGACGCTCCGGGGGCGTCAAAAAATCCCGCGCAGGAGGGCACGATTCCGCAGACTCCGAACTTGTTTGGACAGATCGCCGGGTTCTACCAGGACGCGAACGGGGTGTTCCACGGCTTCCTGCGGAACCCATAGGCCCGCGCTGAGGTAGACAGGTATCACCAGTTGACGATTAATTCTGTGGCACAGGGACAGCGGCGGCTTGAATAAGGCTGTCGAAAACTTGAGCCGTCGGTCCCAAGCTGGCGGCTCTTTTTGATGTCCGCGCGCTTCCGGCCGAAGCTTGAGCGAGGGCGGTGCCCTGGGGAAGATCACGCCGGGTGCCCCAGGTTTGGCGGGGTTCGAGACCTGGGTGGGGAATCGCAATTACCAGCACCCACGTCTGGAAACCGCCTGATGTGGGGCACACCAGCATGGAACAAATCCGATCTTCCTGGACCTCACTCACTGGATCTTCGAGTTGCCCGAAGCGATGCATTGCCATTTCCCATCGGCGGATTTGTGCCACGTATCGATGAAGCGTTCACGATCATCCACCGGTTTGCCATCGCCCCCCCCGCCTTTGCCTTGCCATATGCCGACAACGACGGCGGTGTTTCCGTAACTATTTACCTTCATGTCGCTTTCCTGAACGGTGTCCATCTTGGCTTTCTTCGTGTCCTCCAAAGCCTGAGCCTTGTCCAGAACGCGACCGTCTGAGAACACAATCATGAAGTTGTCAGCCAACATGGGCGCAAGCCCGTCCGCATCGCCGGCCTTTTGGAGTTGCGATCACTTGTGCTCCAATGCCATGATCTGCTTGTCCACACTGCCGCTGTTACTCATCTGCGCCTGCACCGACAACGCTGATAAACACACCGCCATACACACCAGAACCTTTTTCATTTTTTTCTCTCCGTGCGAGGATCTGAATGTTGCGTCCTAAATGGGGTAGTGAAAGCGAAGCTATTGTAGTACGGGAGCTCATTTCACTTGAACTGATTACTAGGTGATCGCCTGGCGCCGCAGGATAGCGTCCTGGTTTCGGATGTTGACCACGAGACATATCAGGTATCCCACGTTAGCCCAACGGAAGGGCGAACGTGGGGCACCAGGTGACGTGGTTGTTTTCCAGGAGGGTTCAACGCGCAGGACAAACGCGACGTGCCGCCGCTCCGCGGCTCGATCTTCGAAATACAACTCGTCTCCGCGGGCTCACGCCCACGGCTAAAACAAATTTCGCCCGTTCCGGGCTTCCGGAAATCCGAATCGGAAACCCGCAACCCGAAACCCGCAACCCAAAACCCGCAACCCAAAACCTGAAACCTGAAACCCGAAACCGAACTCGACATCCGATACTTGAGACTCGAAACTCGAAACCCGCAACTTGAAACCCGAAACCTGAAACCGAACTGGGCACCCGCTACCTGAGACTCGAAACCTGAGGCTCGAAACTCGAGCCCCGAAACGCGAAACTCAAAACCCGAAACCTGAAACCGAACTGGACATCCGATACTTGAGACTCGAAACCTGAGACTCGAAACTCGAAACTCGCAACTTGAAACTGGAACCTGAAACTCAAAACTGAATTTGAAACTACTAAGTCAACCTGCGCGCGGTAAGGAAGACCACCGCCAAACCCAGTAACAGCACCGTGCCTTCCAGGCGAGTGGACCAGACGTGCAGGCGATCGAATTCGGCGCGGCGAGGATCGTTGAGCGGCACTTCATCGATCACCGTCATTTGCGAGCGCAGGACCTGCATCCTGCCGACAACCGCAAACATGCTGATCAGGGTGAGGATGATCATGGCGTACACCAGCAGATTGCGAACGGCAAAGAGCTGAGCACTGCCGCTGACCACGCGGGCATCGATCATCGAAGTAAACGCAAAAACAACCCCGCAGCAGATGCCCATCCAGTGCATGATGCCGAGGCTGCGATTGACGACGTTTCCGGCGAGTTGCCGCGTGGGCAGAATGCTGGGGGTGAAGACCGTTGGAGCGAGTACAAAGGCGAAGAAGATGATGCCGCCAATCCAGACGACGAGCGACAACAACATCAGGAATCGAATAAAGGACATGATGGCCTCAGGATTACGGTGGACAATCGCATACTCTTAGGGAGACCTCTGACCAGGCAGAACCCAGGTCCCGCAGCGGCTAAAGCCGCAATGGCCCTGCGCCACTTACGGACGGCCTAAAGGCCGTCCCCTTCAAAGACCTGACTTAAGCAGCGTCTCCTTCTAAATTCCGAAATTGTTGTACCAGAATCGAATACCGGATTTTAATCTTCCTTTAACCTGCAAAGCGGAGAAGTTTGCAACGCTGTTTGTTTGCCGTGATTCCTAACCATTGTACTTGTGCAAGTACGAGTCGTTCGCAACGTTCTCCATACGATATCTGGCTAACCACTTCAGAAAGGAAATGGGAAGATGAGACACCAGCTGGCTTCTGGCGTTTTTACGGTCTTACTATGCGCATCCACTTTGGTCCTGACAAACTGTAGCTCCAGTCCAAGCAAGGGGGGCGAAGGCGGCGGCACGACGCAGCTCATTGGCGCGGGCAGCACGTTTGTTTATCCGCTGATGAGCCGCTGGATCGCCGACTATCACCAGAAGGACCCCAACGTACAGATCAACTACCAATCGATCGGCAGCGGCGGCGGCATCCAGCAGTTAAAGCAGGGGCTGGTCGATTTCGGCGCGAGCGATGCGGCGCTGGACGATCAGAAGCTGAAGGAGATGCCCGCGCTGGTACAGATCCCGGAGACGGCCGGACCGGTGTGCATCACCTATAACCTGGCGGACTTGAAAGAACCGTTGAAGCTCAGCGCGAAGACGTTGTCGGGAATTTTTCTGGGCACGATCAAGAACTGGCAGGACCCGGAAATCAAGCAGGAGAACCCCGGTGTGAACCTGCCGCACCAGGCGATTTTGGTGGTGCATCGCTCCGATGGCAGCGGCACGACCAACATCTTCACCACCTATCTCGACGCGGTGAATCCGGAGTGGAGCAAGAAGGTCGGCAAAGGTCTCTCAGTCAGCTGGCCGCTGGGGATCGGCGGCAAAGGTAGCGAGGGCGTGACCGGGCTGGTGAAGCAAAATCCCGGAGCCATCGGATATGTGGAGCTGGCATACGCAACCACGAACAATTTGCCGGTGGTGCAGATGGAGAACAAGGCGGGGAAGTTCGTAGCTCCGACAGCTGCCGGTGCCAGCGCCGCGATCGACGCTTACTCGTTGGAGCTGCAAAAAGATGTGCGCACGCCGATCGTGGATCCTCCGGCCTCGGCGCCGGACGCCTATCCGATCAGCGGGTTGACGTTTCTGCTGGTTCCGACCACACCCAAGGATATGACCAAGGGCGCGAAGACGAAGGCCTTCATCGAGTATGTCATTGGCGACGGCCAGGGGGCGACGGAGGAGCTGCATTATTCCAAGCTGCCGGCATCGCTGGTGACCATCGACAAAGGTTTGCTCGACAAGGTGCAGCCGATGAGCCAGAAATAGCAGCGGCTCGCGATTCCGGCGATCGGAGGGCATCTCGATACTTCATGAGCTCCATCGGAGAGTAAGCGACCATTTCAATCACGATTGGGTGGAAGGAGCAATATGAAGCGGAGATTAATTCTTTTAGTAAGCACGGTATTTCTGTGCGGCTGCTGGGCCTTTGCCCAGGCAGGCGCGGGGGCGGGAGCGGGCGCCGGTACGGGGGCAGGTGCTGGAAGTACCGGAGCTGGCGTAGGCGCCCAGAGCGGCACGATGGGCGGCCAGAACGGTATGGGCACTCAGAGTGGAACCATGGGCGGGCAAGCCGGAACGCAGAACGGAAACACAGGCACAAATTCCGGCGTGAATAATCCCGGCTCAGCCTATCCCGGCGCTACCAGCCCGAATGGGACAGCCACCACACCCGGAGCAACCACGCCCGGAGCTTCGACAAACAATCCCGAGGCAACGCCTAACACGCCGACGACTAGCCCCAATACGCCGGGAGCAACCGCAACCACGCCGGGCGCGAGCACGACAACGCCAGGCACAACCAGCAATGGCAATATGGGTACCGGCACCGGTACGACCGGCGAGGGTACGAACGGAACCACAACCGGCAACGGCAGTACGACTGGGCCGCCGCAGTAAGAAAGCCGCAGGGTGAACTGAACCAGAGGGGGGAGCCGATTTGGCTCCCCTGTTTTTGTTTGCTCAGTCGGCGGCGACAGCGCGCAGCGTATGGGACAGGCGGGAAGCGGCCTGGAACGCCTGGCTGAGGTCGTCGATGAGATCGTCAGCATCTTCGGCTCCAACCGAGATTCGTACCAGGTCGGCAGGAATGCTCTTCTGCTGGCGCAGATGCGCCGGGATGCTGGCGTGCGACATGTAGTTGGGCAGGCTGATGGTGGAGTTCACACCGCCGAAGCTGACGGTGATGTTGAACAGCTTGGTCGCTTCGACGATCGCGCGCGAGAATTCGGGGTCGCCGGTAATGAAACTGAGCACCGCCCCGTCTCCCGATGCCTGCGAGCGATGAATCTCAAGCTGGCGCGCGTCCGCCAATCCGGGATAGTAGACGCGCTCGATTGCCGGATGAGCGGCGAGAAGCTCGGCGATCTTCCGGGCGTTCGACTGCTGGCGATCCAGGCGCAGCGACAAGGTCTTCATCCCACGCAGCAGGAGAAAGCTGTCGAAGGGCGACAGGCCAGCTCCCTCACCATTCTGGATGAGGTAAAGCTCGGCAGCGAGCACGTCGTCGGCAACAACGACTGCGCCGGCCATGACGTCGCTGTGTCCGCAGAGAAACTTCGTTGCCGAGTGCAGGACGATGTCGGCGCCGAGTTCGAGCGGCCGCTGAAGATACGGCGACATGGTGCTGTTGTCGACGCACACGAGTGCGCCGGTGCGATGCGCGATCTCCGAGACAGCGGCTATGTCGATGATCTGGAGCAGCGGGTTGGTGGGCGACTCGAGATATACCAGCTTGGTCTTTTCGTTGATCGACGCGGCGACCGCCGGCAGACTCGTGAAATCGACGTAGCGAACGTTGATGCCGCGCTTGGCCAGTATGCGCGAGAAGAGACGATACGTGCCGCCATAAAGATCGTCGCAGGCGAGGATCTCTTCGCCGGGCGAGAGCAGACGTGTGACCGCGGTAATGGCCGCGAGTCCAGTGGCGAAGCAAAAGCCGCGCGTGCCGCCTTCCAGCGCTGCGATCTGCTTTTCGACGACGGCGCGGGTAGGATTGCCGCTGCGCGAGTAATCGTATTCACCGAACTCGGTGGCGTCGTCCTGGCGGAAAGTCGCGGTCTGGTAAATGGGGGTGTTGGCCGGCGTGAAACGATCGCCGGGAGCGGGGTCGAAGTTCAAAAGTCGGGTCGCGAATTTCACGCGGCACCTCCGGAAGCAGTGGTCAGTTGCCAGTGGTCAGTTGTCAGACCGGATACGCTACGACTCGGCAGATGGGTTCCAGAGCGATCGACGGTATTGAGAAATGGGCTAACGGACGGCTGCCTCGGGTCTGGCAGCTCAATACTGGAAGCGAGCGCCGCCTCCAGCGACTCGCATTGCGCGAGGGCGCATTGCCAGACTCCGCAAGCCGTGGGTTGCGGCCCGGAGCTCGCGGCTGCCCGCAACTCTCGGCTGAGGTCGAACAAGTCGGCCATGACGGCTGCCGTGGTTGGCCAGCGGCCGGCGCCGCGGCCGGTCCATACCTGATGCGCGTGCGACTGCGTGGTGTGGATGACGAGACAGTTCTCCTCGTTGCGGATTTGTGCGAAGGGATGAGAGGCGTCGACCAGCGCGGGCTTCACGTCGAGATGAACGCGTCCATCGGCGAGTTGCGCGGTGCCAACCAGCCGTGCGCGACCGCCATCGCGTGCTGCGGATTGCACCCAGCCGGCGTCGATGGAGTCGATGCCGGTCGCGGTGACGTAGTGCGCGTCGGCATGTGGAAAGGCGTGTCGCGCCAGCAGGCGCAGCTTGCAAACCGTATCGGAGCCGGAAAGATCGGCGCTGGGGTCCTGCTCGGCGAAGCCGTGGGCCTGCGCTTCCGCGAGCGCCTGCTCCCAAGAGCAGCCGGCGGAGATGCGATCAAGAATGTAATTGCAAGTGCCGTTGAGGACGCCGGAGAGCGAGATAATTCCGGCGTCGGAGTGCACCAGCGCCTGCACCGCTTCCAGCGCGGGAACTGCGCCACCGACCGCTGCGGAGTAGCGCAAGGCACGATGCGCGCCGAGTTGACGGTCATTGGCGATGAGCAGCTTGTTGGCGGTAACGACGGGCTTGCCGGAGGCGAGCGCCGCACTCACCAGATTGCCAGCAGGATCGCTGCCGCCAATTAACTCCACTACCACGTCGGCGTCGGCAATTGCCGTCCAGCAGTCGCGCGTGATGAGATTGCGGGGCGCATGGTCCGAGTGCAGCTCCGGGCGGCGCACGGCGATGCCGGTGACCGCGAAGAGGTCGGGTCGCTTCCACAGCTCCTGAAAGACGCCAAGGCCAACGGTGCCGAGCCCGAGTAATCCGACCTTCAGCGGCCGATGCTGAGCAACTGCGGCCGCCAGAACGGAGCGCTCGGCGCCGACCAGCGTGGCACCGTCAACGCTGAGTGCAGCAACCTCAAACCGCACGCCGGTCTTGCGGCCGAAGGCGATGGCTTTCTGCTGGACAACTTTGCCGGCAATGGCCAGCGCATCGGAGAAGCTGATAGCGTCAAAGCGCTGCGCGCCGGAGGATGTTGCGGGATCGCTGTTGTAGATGCCGTCGACGTCTTTGATCAGGCGGCAGCGAGCGTTCAGTTGGCGGGCGAGGAACAGCGCCGAGAGATCGGAGCCGCCGCGTCCGAACAGCGCCACGTGGCCGGAGCGATCGCGGGCCACGAAGCCGGGAATCACGGCGACGCGGCCGCGACTGAAGGTGCTCTCGATCACTCCGAGGTTAGCGCTCACGGGTTCCGTGTCATTGGATTCGGTTTCGGCAATGAGCTGAATCTGGCTGGGATCGAGCACCTGTGCGGGGACGCCGAAGCGATCAAGTTCGAGCGCGAGAAAGGCGGTCGCGACCTCTTCGCCGGTGGCAACTACGCGCGCGACAGCTTCGGAGTCGGCGTCGTGATAATTGGCGACGGTTTCGAGCAGGCGATCGGTCTCGCCGGCGAAAGCGGAGACGACTGCGACGACACGATATTGCCGCCGAATCCAGCGATAGATTTCGTGCACCGCAGCGGGCAGGTCCGCGCGCGATCGCAGCACCGAGCTGCCAAACTTCAGCACGATTACTTTGCGAGACATGGTTCCACCTCCTTGCGGTCTTCAATCACGGCAATGGAGGCAAGAGCGGCCTCGAGGTCGGCGATGATGTCGGAAGGATTCTCCAGCCCGACCGAGAGCCGCACCAGGCCATCGGTGATGCCGGTGCGTTCGCGAATTTCTCGGGGAACGTCGCCGTGCGTCATGGAAACGGGATGAGTGATCAGCGTCTCGACCGCGCCGAGGTTTTCAGCGAGCAGGCAGAGGCGGACGGTGTTCATCAGCTGAATGCCGGCGTCGGCGCCGCCCTCCAGTTCGAAGGCGAGCATGCCGCCGGGGAGCGACTGCTGTTGTTGTGCGAGCGAAAACTGCGGGAAGCCGGCGAGGCCGGGATAGTGAACGCGGGCTACCTGGGGATGCTGTTCGAGCCATTCGGCGACGCGTTGCGCATTCGCCGAATGTTGTTGCAGGCGAAGGGGAAGCGTCTTCAGCCCCCGCAGCGTCAGCCATGACTCCTGCGGAGACTGGATACAGCCGAGCGTCTTGCGCACCAGGCGCAGGCGCTCGATCAGGGCCTCGTCGCGCGTGGCGATGGAGCCGCCGACGGTCGAGTTGTGGCCTTCGATGTATTTGGTCGTCGAAAGCAGGGTGATGTCGGCGCCGAGATCCAGCGGCCGCTGAAGCACTGGCGTTAGGAATGTGTTGTCGACTGCAAGCTTTACCCCCGCGGCGTGCGCGACCTGGGCGATGGCGGCGATATCGGTCAGCTTCAGCGTGGGATTCGCCGGCGTTTCGATGAAGACGAGACGCGTGTTCGGCTGAATCGCTTTCGCGACGACGGCTGGATCGGAGGTGTCAACGAACGACGCGGTGACTTCGAAATTCTTGAGCACCTGCTGGAAGAGCCGCACTGTGCCGCCGTAGACAACATCGCCAACCACGACGTGATCGCCGGATTTCAGGATGGCGAGGAACAGCGTCGAGATAGCGGCCATGCCGGTGGAGAAGCAAACGGCCGGAGGAGTATCTTCCAGAGCGCCGAGCGCGGCTTCCAGCGCCGAGACGGTCGGGTTAGCGGCGCGTGAGTAAGTGAATCCCTTGTGAACGCCGACAGCTTCCTGATGATAGGTGGTCGACTGATAGATGGGCGTCAGGACCGCGCCGGTTGCGGGATCGGGCGTGAGACCGCCGCGTACCGCCGTGGTCGAGAACTGCTCAGGAGAAAACGTCATCGAAAGCTCCAAATCGAGAATTGCCCAGAAACAGCAACGCCGCCTTGTTATCCCAGGCGGCCGGTCTCGGTTGGAGTTTTCTGATTAGGCTGTCAGGCTCCGAACGTGGACACAGCACCGCCCAGGGTGCACATGGCCATGGTCATTCGGATGGCAACTGACAACATACCTAGACCGTAACGGACGCCGGCGGCGGCTGTCAAGCCTATTGCGTGCGGGCTATGCAACTTAAAGGGAATGCCGGGGCGGGTCATTGTCCCGAGGGTGATTGAAGATTTCTGCAAGGTTACGACAATTACCTGCTAGGCAGAAGCGTTTCAGCAACTTAGAATGGGCGAACATCAGCGCCACGCGTCCGTCCATCAACCATTTCCGCTCTAGGTTGGAAGGAGCAACTTCGACATGGGAGCCAGCCCCAAGATAACGCAGCCGCTAACGGCGACAGGTCCTGCTCATGTCGCGGCTGCCGGGACACCGGTCTCGGCAGCGGTTGTCGCTCCCGACAAAACCGCACTACGCGTGAAAACCACCGTGATCGCGGGCTTTCTGGCCAGCATTCTGCTTTCACCGAAGTTGTGGGTCAGCACTCGCTTTTATCCGCTGGTGCCGGTGGTGCCGCATCTGCCGGCAATTCCGTTCCCGGTGGACTACCTCTGTTACGCCGCGCTGGTGCTGCTGTTGTTCGCCGCGGCGTTCGTGGCCAGGCCGCGCGTCTATCTTTTCTCGTTCGTGGCTTTCATTGCGATCTATTCGCTGTGGGACCAGACGCGCTGGCAGCCGTGGGCTTATCAGTACTGGCTGATGCTGCTGGGGCTGGCCTGTTATTCGTGGAAGCCCGACGACGCGCTGGGGCAGCGCGACGCTCTGAACATCTGCCGCCTGATCATGGGGGTCACATATTTCTATAGCGGCCTGCAGAAGATGAACTCGCGGTTTGTGTCGGAGGGCTTCCCGTGGGTGCTGGACACGCTGCATATTCACGTGCCGGATTTGGGCTATCTGGGATGGGTCGCGGCCGGCATCGAGGTCAGCATTGGGCTGTGCCTGCTGACGCGCCGGTTCCGCAGAATCGGCGTGATCAATGGCATCATCATGCACATCTTTATCCTGTTCAGCTTCGGCCCGTGGGGCCGCGACTGGAACAGCGTGGTGTGGCCGTGGAACATTATCCAGATTACGTTGATCCTGCTGCTGTTCTCGAAGACGGATGCGACGTTTGCGGATTTAGTGTGGCGGAACAAGTTCATCTGTCAGAAGGTCATTCTGGTGCTGTTCGGGATTCTGCCCGCGCTGAGCTTCTTCGGATATTGGCCGACCGACCTTTCGGTTGCGCTGTACACGGCGAACCTGACCGAGGCGAATTTGCTGGTGACCGACGCCATCAAGCATGAACTGCCGGCAGCGGTGCAGCCGTATGTGAAGCCGATCTCCGGTCATGTGCTGTTGCGAATACAGGATTGGTCGTTTGGCGAGCTGAATGTCCCGCCCTACGCCGAGATTCAGAGCTTTACCGCGGTGGCGAAGCGGGTGTGCAAGTGGACCAACGATTCTCCCGACATTCGGCTGACCGGGCAGGAGAAGAATACGTTGCTAGGCACGGGCAAAGAGATTCGCAATACCTGTTTCGGGATCTTGACCGAGGGGCTGGAGTAGCCGGGGGGTTGTGCGTGCGCCTGAATGGCTGCGGCAAACCTCTTGAAGAAGTTGTGCCGCCGGCTGAAGCCGGCTCGGCCAGGAATGGATGAGCGACTCAGCCGCTGGCCTAAAGGCTAGCTCTACCCTCAAGATCCGGCGGGGCTCGAAGCAGTAGCAGTCTTGAGTTTCACCGCGATATCGATGAACGCCAGGGCAGCGCGGCTGAGGGCCTTATCCTTGCGGAAGACGAGCGCGAGATCGCGCTGAATGGTTGCGTCGGCGATAGCCAGGGCTGCCAGGACTTTGGCGCGCAGATCCTCCACGACGTTCGAGCGGGCGATAAATCCTACCCCAATCCCGGCGGCGACGAAACGCTTCAGCAGTTCGCTCGAATCCAGCTCCATCGAAACCGACGGCTTCAGTTGTCGCTCGGCGAAGGCATTCTCCAGCGCATCGCGCGTGCGGCCGAACTTCGGCAGCAACAGCGGATATTGCAAAACCTCGGCCAGGGTGGCTTTCGGCCGCGCGGCCAACTCATGACCGGGCGCGGTGATCACAACCAGTTCGTCACGATGAATGGGCACAACCGTCAGGCGCTTGTCGTTCACCGGCATCGAGATGACGCCGAAGTCGCAGGAGTTCTCGACGATGGCTTCGAGAATCTTGTTGTGCTCCAGGCGCTTCACGCTGACGGCGACCTTGGGATACTGGCGTTTGAACTCGGCAAAGACTTCGGGGAGGATGTGCAGGCAGGTGCCTTCGTTGGCGGCGACGACGATTTCGCCTCGCGGGACGCGATGCATTTCGGCCAGCGCGATAAGCGCAACGCGGCGGCGCTCGAGCGTCTCCTCCGCGTATTGCTGGAATACTTTTCCGGCGGCGGTGAGAGCGACCTTGCCGCCACTGCGATCGAGCAGCCGGGCGCCGACCTCATCTTCCAAGGCGCGAATCTGCGCCGAGATCGCCGGCTGCGTGCGAAAACGGCGCTCGGCCGCGCGTGAAAAGCTGCTCAGCCGCGCGACCTCCAGAAACGTTTCGAGCTGATCGAAGTCCATAGAAGCAATTAGCAGCTAGCAGTCGGCTAGCGGGAATACCATGGCTTCACCGATAGAATCATACAATCAGGGTAGCCATTTTCGGTGAGGTGAGAATGAGCGAACCGTCCGCTGAAGCTTCCCAGGCGCAAGCGCTGTACGTTGGCACGTCCGGCTGGGCGTACACCATCTGGAAGCCGGAGTTTTATCCCAAGAACGTGGCGTCGAAAAATTTTCTGAAGTACTACGCGACGCAGCTCAACACCGTGGAGGTGAATTACACCTTTCGTCGCACCCTGACGGAAAAAGCGGCGACGGGATGGATGGCGGATGTCGGGCCGGATTTTCGCTTCGCGCTCAAAGCGAACCAGTACATCACGCACATCAAGAAGCTGCAGAACGTGGAAGAGCCAGTGCAGCGGTTTCTCGCATCGTTGCAGCCGCTGGCGACGCAGCTAGGTCCGGTACTGTTCCAGTTGGCGCCAACAATGAAGGCCGACGTCGCCGTGTTGCGCGATTTTCTTGCGCTGCTGCCGCGGAATTTCAAGGCGGCCTTCGAGTTTCGCCATGCGTCATGGTTTGCGGACGAGATTTATCAGGCACTGCGCGATCACAATGCGACATTGTGTATTGCCGAGACGGAGAAGCTGACGACTCCCGAGGTTCGCACTGCGAACTTCATCTATTTTCGCTTTCGCCAGCCAAGCTATTCTCCTGACGAAGTGAAGCAGTTGGCAGAGCGAATCGGGCGCTGCGTTGCAGATGGGCTGGAGACGTATGCGTTTTTCAAGCATGAAGAAGATCCAAGGAGTCCGTTGAACGCGGTGGAATTGTTGAAGATGGTACTGCGAAGTCGCGCGTGATGGGTTTTCTGTGAGCCCGAAGGGCGATATTTGTTTTAGCCGTGGGCGTTAGCCCGCGGACAATCTTTGCGGGGCGGTGTCGCCGCTCCGCGGCTCTACGCAGCCAAGAGCGACTCGCCACCGCGGGCTGACGCCCACGGCTAACACAAATGTCGCCCGTTCCGGGCTGTTCCGCGCAAATGTTCCTGTTTGTCATCCGAGCCGCAGATCCCTCGACTGTGGTGAGCAAAAGCGGCTCGCCTGGCTCGGGATGACGATCAGAGGAATGATTGCTGACGCCGCCCGCGCTGTTGCCCACTTGGGTTCCCTCGCAGTTGCGCCTACAATCCGCAGTAGAAGCCGTTCTAAACTTCTGAATAGATGGAGGCACCGTGCCTGCCCCTTCGATCGCTGTCGTTGTCATCGTTGTTATTGTCGCTCTGTACCTCATCAACTCGATCAAAATCCTGGCCGAGTATGAGCGCGGGGTCATTTTTCGTCTGGGGCGCCTGCTGGGCATGCCCAAAGGTCCGGGCGTGATTCTGGTGTTCGCGCCTATCGATCGCATCGTGCGGGTGTCGTTGCGGCAAGAGGCGCTGGAAGTTCCGCCGCAGGACATCATTACCCGTGACAACGTCACACTGAAGGTCAACGCGGTGATTTTCCTTCGCGTGATCGATCCGAACAAAGCCGTCGTCGCGGTTTCGAACTACATGTACCAGACCTCGCAGTTTGCGCAGACAACGCTGCGCTCGGTGCTGGGCGAGGTTGATCTGGACGAACTGCTGGCGCACCGCGAAAAGATCAATCTGCGGTTGCAATCGATCCTGGATCAGCACACCGATCCCTGGGGCGTAAAGGTGACCAACGTCGAAGTGAAGCAGGTTGACCTGCCGGAGACGATGACGCGCGCCATGGCCCGGCAAGCGGAGGCGGAGCGCGAGAAGCGGTCGAAGATCATTCATGCCGAAGGCGAGTTTGCGGCGGCGCAGCGGCTGACGGAAGCGGCCCATCTGATGGCAACCGAACCGGTCAGTATTCAGTTGCGCTACTTGCAGACCCTGGCGGAGATCGGCGTTGAGAAGAACACGACCGTAATCTTCCCCGTGCCAATCGATCTGCTGACCGGGTTGCAGAACCTGGTGAGAATGGACAAAGCGAAGATTGGCGGCTTCCAGCCGCCGGCGGCAGGAAGTACAGGTACCTAGCGAGGGCGGTCTGCGCACGTCGGCATGATTCAGAGCGAGGGTTTCTGTGGGCAAAATGGCTTCTGCTGAAGATACGGAAATCACGTTAGGCGTCGGCAAGCTGTTGGGACTGTTTTTCCTGCTGGCGGCGATTTGCGGCGTGTTCTTTTCGATCGGATATTCGCTGGGCCGCAGCTCGGGGCGCGAGCAGGCCACGACTGATCAGACGCAGGTGAATGCCGCGGCAGACACCGCAGCGGCTCAGGCGAACGCTGCCGCGAACGACAGCAAGCCATCGGCGGGAGTGTTGAAAAGCGAAGAAGCTCCGCCATCGGATGAACCGGCCCCGCCGAGCCCGGAGAACAAGCTGACCTTCTACAAGGCCGTACAACAGGACAGCACCAATACGCCACCGGCGGAAGCCCATAGGGAAGCTGCGCTTGAGCGCGACAGCGAGCGCGTCACGGAGAAGTCAACGCCTAAGGTCGAAGAGGCGAAAGCCACCAAGCCTGCTGCCGATGTCATCTCGCACACCTCGCCGGTCACCGGCCCGGGAACCATCGTGGTACAGATTGCCGCGCTCTCGCGCGAGGACGACGCAGTGTCCTTGGCAGGCGCGCTGCGAAAGAAGGACTACAACGTTTTTGTGGTGAATAATCCGGTGACGAACGACAAGTTCTATCACGTGCAGGTAGGGCCGTTTTCAAACCTGGCGGAAGCCCAGGCCATGAAGGCCAAGCTGGTGGCGGAAGGCTACAACCCGATCATCAAGCGATAGCGTTGTCCCGCCCTCGCCAAAAGCGGGCCAGAACGGGGCACCCACTGCGGAATCAGTGCCGCTCGGCAGCGCTCTGGTATTCTGCTCGCTGTCGATGTCCCATCCTATTTTGACCAGTATTCTGCTCGGACTCAGCGCTGCGGCGGCCAACGTTTTTGGCGGGGCGGTGATCGTGCAGAAGAACTGGGAGCGTAGCTATCTCCGCTACTTTGTCGCGCTGGGCGCGGGCTTCATGCTGGCGACAGCGCTGGTGGAGATGGTGCCCGAAAGCCTGCAACTGGGCGGGCGCACCGGCGCACTGCTGGTGCTTGGGGGCTATCTGCTCGTTCATTTCTTCGAGCACACCATCACGCCGCATTTTCACTATGGCGAAGAGACGCACTCGGACGAGTACCTGCACTCCCATCGCCGCGTGTCGGTACTGTTCGGGTTGATCATCCACACGTTCTTCGACGGCATCGCCATTACTGCCGGCTTTCTGGTTTCGCCGTGGCTGGGTTGGATCATTTTTATCGCTGTCTTCTTGCACAAGATTCCTGAAGGCTTTACGGTCACATCCGTTATGCTCGCGAGCGGTCTGAGTAAGGGCCGGTCATGGTTCGCATCGGTGTTGTTGGGAATAGCGACGCTGATGGGTGTGCTGACCATGGCGATTGGACAGCACGCGGTCAGCTATGGTCTGCCGGTGGCGGCGGGAGTGACCATCTATGTCGCCGCGTCAGACTTAATTCCTGAAGTGAATCGCGAGCCGGGAGTGAAGATGGCGCTGGTAGTCTTCGTCGGGGTAGCGGTGCTCTTCATCCTCGATCGGATCGTGCATCTGCATTAAAAAATTGGAGCACGCCCAAGAGCGTGCTCCAACCTGCTGCAGAAGGTTCTTTTGCTTATCCCCGGCGTCCCCCTCCCCCATTGGTGAGGGTGGCGATCGTCCCGTCGAACTTCGTGATCTGGATGTTGAAAGGTTCGGCGTAGGAGTTGGCGCGATCGTACAGGATGCTGAGTCCTACCGCTTCGCCCAGCAGCATCGACCAGTAGCTGGAGCTACGGAAGTGAATCCCGGCGTGGATGCCGTGACCAAAGGTAACGTTCCAGGCCAGCTTGGATAGCTCACCGTTGACGGTCAACGAGTCGCGATCGCTGCCCGTGTAAGGCACCAGGGTGAGTCCGTCCTGGCTGGGCACCATGACGTCCGATCCGGCGGCAACCAGGAGTGGCCGAATCGGCTGCGTGCCGTCGAAGTAGAACTTGATAGCGGCAATGCAGGCGCCGGCCACGGTACCGTGTCCCGTGGGATAGCACGGATGCGTCGGTGCGCCCTCGGGGAAGGCCTGCGGCACCAGGTAGCTGCCGTACTTCGAGTAGATGAGAGGAAGCGCCGCTGAATTCAACAGGTCGCGGTGGAGTGCCCGCGCCGCTTGCGGCATGGGCCGCTGATTGGTCATGAGCGCTTGCACCAATGCGCCGACCTCTTCCGGACGCTGCCGCAGGTTCACAATCCACTTGTGGAACCAGGCGGCTTTCAAGGCCCGCGTGGCCATCTCAGGGACGGTTCCGACAGCGTCCACCGGACCACCTGCCGTGCTGCCAAAGGTGCCGAAGCCGTGTTCGCTGAGTGAGCCGACATAAGGGTTGCCGGGGTTGACCGGGCAGTTGATTCCTGCGAGGACAAGCGCGGCGACAAAATACTCCTGATGGAGCACGTCCACGTGGGTGTAAGCCGTCATGTCACGGCCCATGCGCACGTAACGATAGGTGGGATCGAACGCCAGGCTGGGTGAGGGCGCGAAGCCGCTTTCCACTGCCAGGTATTCCGCCGGGTCGGTCAGGTAGTCAGCTCCGCCGTCAGCAACCGACTGGAATCTCTGGAACATCTGGGACAACGGTTGCACGCCCATCATGGTCGGCTGCAGGAGAAACTGGGACATGTAGGGTCCCCGCAGCGCTCCGTCATTGGAGTTGATCTGGCCGCGGAAGATATTCTGCGGCGTAACGGGATAGGGGAAGATGCTGCCATGGCTGCGCACGTAGGACAGATTGTTCATGTCCGCGCAGGCCTGCTCCACCACCGAGTTGTTGGCGTAGTCGGTGAACTGCACATCACGGAGCTGGGAGGCCCAATAGTGTTCGACCAGTTCCGCGGCTGTCTGGGCGCTGGTGACGCTGGGGGCCGGCGGGATGTTGGTCGCGTGGGAGTCCAGTCCTTCCAGGTCAAATGCCAGTGATCCCATGGGGCCGTTCAGTGTGCCGGTGAAGCCCGCCCCACCGGGGTTGCCAACGATGATGTTCTGGAAGTCCTGGAAACGCCCGGTTCCGAGTGCATGCGTGAGGCTCTGCCAGGCCGCGGGACTCACAATGCCGAGATAGGGATGAGGCAGGCATTTGCTCCAGCTGCCGCTATAGTCGGAGAAACGTTCTGCGTCGCCGTTGTCGGGCAGTTCGCCGATATCGACGAATTCGTTTTGGGCGGTCTGCGAACGATACCCGAAGCTGCTGGCGGCGCGTGACCGGGAGCTATAGTTCACAACCGAGGCGCTAGCCTTGGGGACCGCCGCTAACGCCACTGCGGCCGCCCCGCCTACGCCCATTTTGCCGAGAAATGAGCGCCGGCTGCTATCACTGGGAGCGTTTTTCTGGCCTAATTGTCTCTCTTCATGCCCCTCCGCGTTCAAGGGGGTGGCAAGCTCACTACCTTCCTGCGGATTCTTCATAGTTTCCTCTCGAAACAACCCTGGCGAAGCAGGCTGGTCTGCGAGTTCGAAGCCGACCTCGACGAGGCCGGCAGAGGCACGAACTCCGCTTGAACGTTGGACGCAATGCCTGCGAAAAATTGTGTGTTTGGGCACCGGGCCTGAAGCAGCGCTCCCGAAAAATTGCCCCCCACTGCCGCAAAGGACCCCACCACTCTGCACGTCGGAATACGCCCCACCTGCACCCGACGCCGCGTTCCAGCGCTAGCTTTTGGCCAACGTGCTGGCGCTGGAGACGCACTGCCACTTCCCATTTTTCAGCCACGTATCGAGCCAGCATTCATGAATTTCGGCCACCCTGCCGTCATCCATGGTGCCCCTGCCATGCCATTCACCGGTGACGATTGCCATGCCCCCATGCACGGTGACGTTCATGTTGCTGAGTTCGCTGACCTGCCACTTCCGGTTCTTGATCTGAGCGAGCTTGCCGGACTTGTTATGGAAGCTGCCATCGCTGTCCATACCGACGAACACCTCGGACAAAAGCGGTGCGACCTTGGCGGAGTCGTTCACTTTGACCGCCGCAGCCCACTGCTGCTCCATGGTGGTAATGGTATGAGCGATGTCCGCCTCCATGGGGCTGTAGTCCTCTTTCGACTTATGCGTCTTCATTGGCTCATTCGTCTGCGACATAGAAACCAGCTGCCCTCCAGCGACCTGCGACATGGTTCGACCCGACCCTCCGCAAACACGACGGGGGCGGAGGCGCATCTCTGCGTACAGCTCAGCCTTGCACCCGGAGGATGGTCGTCACCCTTGCGGCTGCTCAACTGCCTTTCAGTTCATTACGCGATACAAGCTAATCGAGATGACCGAAACGTGAGGCCGGGAAAAACTCAGGGCGTTGTTCCCGCACCTTTCGATCCATCGATGACAAGCGTGCTACGGCTCGAACTTCACAAGTCGCGCGGGCCACGTCGATTGCGGTCCGGCGACGGTGAAGTCAATGGCCCAAACTTCTCGCGCTCAACCGTCGGCGCGGAGTTAACTCGGTTTACCGTTTACTGCTGTTAAAGGGAGGCATGATCTCCCAGATCGTGCCTTCGTTTTCCGTGCCGCCCTCGAACGCGGTGCCGTACATGTTGCCGGCGGAGTCAAACACGACGTTGCAATAAGGAAATTTGCCATCATTGCCGCCAGTGAAGTCGTAGACCGAAGCATAGGTCCAACTGTTGCCTGAGGGTGACAACTGGAAGACGTTGCCGGCACCGTGGGCGCCGTCGCACACGGTTGTTCCATAGAGGCTGCCGTTTTGCAGCGTCATCTGTCCCCACGGGCCGCAATTCGTACCGCCGCTGAAGTTGACCAGGGTTTGAAAGGTCCAGCCGTTGTTAGAGGGAGACAGCTCAAAAATCGTGCCGCCGCCTGCCAATCCCCCCGTGATGGTTGAGCCGTAAACATTGCCGGCAGAATCGAGGGTGAGAGCGGCAACAGGAACGCTTCCGTCGCTGCCGTTCTGGAAGCTGTAGAGCACCTGTTCGGTCCAGCCATTGGAGGACGGTGACAGTTCATAGACGACGCCGAATCCATTGGCCCCACCTTGGGTGGTCGTGCCATACAGATTCCCCGCGCTATCGAAGGTCACGCCACTGAAGGGGTTTGCGCCGTCCGGTCCCGAGAACGTGTGAAGCGCCTGCTCCGTCCAGTTGGTTCCCGACCCGGTCATCTCGAAGACCACGCCGTCTCCTGTACCACCCATATTGGTCGTGTCATACATGTTGCCGGTCTGATCGAAAATGAGCGGACCAAAGCGAGGATCATCCCCGTCCGAACCGCCGGAAAACTGGTAGAGCACGGTGGGATTCCAGAGACAGAAGATGGTGTGACACACGACATTGATGGGCGGCTGCAACCGGAAAACATAGCCTGAATGAGCGCCGGTCAGCTGCACCGGAGCCGTATCGTAAAGAATGCCCTCCGGACCGAAAACCGGGCGGGCTTCCAGCTGGCCGTCGAACAGCATGAGCGCCTGGAAAATAAAGTTGGAATGGTGACGATATAAGCGGTAGACATTCCCCCAGTTCGTTCCCTGGTTGCCGCTATGGGTGGTTCCGTAAAGGCTTCCATCCTGTCCCAGGGTCAGCCCGGCGTAGGGCTGCGCTCCGTCATTGCCGCCGGTAAACGAATACAGGACCTGCAAGCTCTGTGCATGGGCTGAACCGGCACTACCGAAGAGGGTGAGAGCGAAAATGGTTGCCACGGCCAAGGCCGTCCCGTTCAGGCGCACTTGGTACACGAAGTTACGAGACTTCCGTAGGTTCCCCACAACATTCCTCCCGAGAGTTTATAAGGCCGGTATGGACGAAACTCCATGCGGAGTTCCCGGAAATATACACCGAATCGCCGTGCTTAGGGCGAATTTTTTTTGGGACCTAACTCGGCGGGGCCTCGGCAACGGGGTATGTTCTTTACTCAACAAGATTTAATCCCCGGAGGTATTCGGAGACGTGCGCAAGTTATGGAAGGAACGACGAACCTTATCGCGTCACGAGGGCAAGAAACGATGGGAAAAACGTCTCGGGCAAGACGCGCCCGTCCTAGCACGAGTGTGGCGCAACACCTCTACACCCGCGCCAAGTGTACGCCGAACCACTTCTGGCGGTCACACCACGTACGCTCCAAAGTGAAGCCGCTCTCGCGCAGAATCGATTCGATCATCGCATCGGTGTACTTGTAGCTGTTCTCGGTGTGTATCCGTTCGCCCGCGCGGAACTTCACATCAAGATCAAGTGCTGCGATGAAGGCAGACTGATCGACCGTGCTCTCGAGATAAATTTCCATTCGCGAACAGCGGCGGTTCCACAGAGCGATGTGCAGGAAGGCGTCGAGGTTAAAATCGGCGTCGAGCTCACGATTGAGCCGCGCCAGAATGTTCTTGTTGAAACTCGCCGTCACGCCTTGCGCGTCGTCGTAGGCGGGTAGCAGGACCCGGGAACTCTTGGCGAAATCGGCGCCCAGTAACAGCGCGTCGCCGGAGCGGAGCGTTTGGCGGATGCGACGCAGAATCCGAATGGCTTGAGGCGGCTCGAAGTTGCCAATGCTCGATCCGATATACAGTACCAGCTTGCGCCCGGTGATACGGCTCAGCGCCGTCACACCGCCGGTGTAATCGGCAACAATGGGATTCACGCGCAGCGAAGGGAATTTCTTGCCCAGTTGCCGTACCGCCTGTTCCAGTGCAGACGACGAAACATCGATAGGATAGAACAGCGAGCGGCTCTGTTGCCGCAACAACTCTTCAATCAGGATGCACGTCTTGGTCGCCGTGCCGGCTCCTAATTCCACCAGCGTCAGCGGCGAACTCGAACTGGCACAGCCGGCTTCCTCAAGGATGTCGGCAGCGTGTTCTTCCAGGATGCTGCGTTCGGTGCGCGTGAGGTAATACTCGGGAAGTTCGGTGATCTCTTCGAACAGCTGCGATCCAGCTTCATCATAGAAAAGCTTGGAAGGAAGACGCTTGATCGCCGCGGTCAGCCCCTCGTAGACGTCGTAGGCGATTGCGTCGTTGGCGAGAAACTGCGCTGGTTTGCTAGTCGCCATCGGCCAACCGGACTCCCATGAACTGCCAGCGCGCATGGGGCGGAAAGAAATTGCGATAGCTGTGTCGAATGTGCGACAGCGGCGTGGCACAAGAGCCTCCGCGCAGCACCATCTGATTGCACATGAATTTGCCGTTGTACTCGCCGACCGCTCCGGCAATGGGTTTGAAACCGGGATAGGGAATGTAAGCGCTCGCGGTCCACTCCCAGAGATCGCCGAACATCTGCGCCAGCGGCGCATTGCCGGAGGCGGGTTGCGGATGCAGAGCCCCACATTCCAAGAAGTTTCCCGCAACCGGGAGAGGTCTCGCCGCGATCTCCCATTCGAACTCGGTGGCCAGCCGCGCGCCCGCCCAGCGAGCGAACGCATCCGCTTCGTAGTAGCTGACGTGGCATAAGGGTTGGTTCAGCGTGAGCGGCTGCATGCCCTCGAGGGTGTAATTCCACCAGTCCCCGTCGCGCTGCTCCCAATAGAGCGGCGCCGACCAGCGATTGCTGTTCACTGTGTCCCATCCGTCGGAGAGCCACAATGTGGGAGTGGTGTATCCGCCATCCCGCATAAACTCCAGATACTCGCCATTGGTAACCAGCCGGGACGCGAGTCGAAACGCATTCAGATAGACCTTGTGCCTTGGGCCTTCGTTGTCGAAAGCAAAACCATCCCCATCGAAGCCGACGTCATAGACGCCCTCGGGGAAGCTTTGCCACTGCAAGGAGGATGCCAATACCCCTGCGTTCGACCCGGTGCTCGCTTTGTATGCCGGGCGCAGCGGATTTGTCCACAGTCCGTTCTTCACATCGGTGACGATCAATTCCTGATGCTGCTGCTCGTGGTTGAGGCCGAGCGTGATCAGAGTGATTGCGTCGGAGGGCAGCTCCGTCGTCAGCAGGTGCACCATCGCTTCGTCAACGTAGATGCGATACGCGTGCACCTCGTCGAGGCTTGGCCGTGAAAGAACATGCCGTAAAGCGCGCAGCGGCCGATCGCCGACCGCGTTGTAGTACGAGTTGAATAGATTACGAAACGAGGGATGGAATGACCGGAACGGATCGCCGTATTGCGAGAGGATGAAGGTCTCGAAGAACCAGGTAGTGTGCGCCAGGTGCCACTTCGCCGGGCTTGCGTCGGGCATCGGCTGAAGGCTATGGTCCTCGACGCTCAATGGCGCGCACAGTCGCATCGACATGTCGCGAACCTGGAGAAACTGTTCCAGGAGAGATGCCTGCTCGGGGGTTGCGAAGGCTGTTGCTTGCAGGGCTGGTCCGGACATAGTGCTCTTTAGATGCAGACGCTGCCGAATGCGCCAGATTAATCCACCGTGAGCAAGGCGCCTCCGACTCAGAGAAAGATGCGCGGGCGCGAAGAAAGGTACAAATTTTCGGAGAAGCCACTGGCCTTGCGAGGAGGCTATTTTGCGGTGCGCACCGGAGCCGGGGTGCTCAGGGGAACGGCTATGGGCACCATCGCCGGTTGTCTGTAGAGACCCCGCACATCGTTCCACCGGACGCTTAGCATCTCGACAGCCATTTTCATGCCGTCGCGCAAGGGACTTATCTTCGAGCGATGGTCGTGCGCCCACTGGACCGGAACTTCAGTGGTGCGCAGCCCGAACTTATTTGCCAAAAACAGCAGCTCAGGATCGAAACCCCAGCGCTCGATCCGCTGGCGGGTAAACACGGTATGGGCTGCCTCGCGGGTAAATGCCTTGAACCCACACTGGGTGTCGCGATACTTCAACCCCAGAATCATGCGCAACGCCAGATTAAAGAGCCGTCCAAATAGTTGCCGATACCAGGGCTGACGTTCCGTCTGCAATTCGGCCTGCAGCCAGCGCGATCCGATGGCGACATCGGCGCCCTTCCCGATCGCTTCCAAGAGCTTCGTGGCTTCGCCGATCGGTGAGGACAAGTCGGCATCGGTGAACAGGATCACATCGCCGGAGGCATTCAGCACTCCATTACGGACGCTGTATCCTTTGCCGCGATTGCCGGGGTTGTCCAGCAATCTCACATCTTGATGGAGGCGGGCAAACCGGCGCACCACTTCCGCCGTATCATCTTTAGAACCGTCATTAACCACAATGATCTCGGCCTGCATGCTCTGCGCATCGAGGAAGGCTCGAATTTGAGGCAGCGATACGGTCAGCCGTTCGCTCTCGTTATATGCCGGAATTATGATGCTGTAAGCCAAGTCGGTCATGAACCGCAGGTTCCCCTCGGCAGTCGCCAATATTGCGTCCGCTGGGGTGGTTAGACGCTCTTCATTGTATGTCAGTTGTCAGCGGGTGCATACCCGGCGGAAACTTTCGGGCACTATTCGCTGCCCCAAGGCTTGCCGTAGACCGGCACACGAGATTAGCCTCAGCAGTGATTCCTATGCGCTCGGCCTGTTTCATTCTCCTTGTCATCGTAGGCATCGCCGGCGAGGCTAACGCCAATACGCATTCCATTACCTTTGGTCGAGCGTTGCCGGTCAAGCTGCTCATTGGCCCATCCGAAAACAAAACTCTGGACATTACCGTGCGGCCGCTGTACGTAGATGGCAAGCTGAAGGAGTTCACCACCGGTAACCCGCACGACGTTACTGAGCAGGAGTTCGTCGTCCGGCGTGCCTACCGTATCAATGATGTGTTGCCGGACGATCCGCACAAGAATGCGCGCTGGCTGTGGGAACGAGGAAACTGGCTGGTGGTGAATCGGGTCTCGGGCAAAGTGATGGTGCTGAATTTTCCGGATTTCGATCCCTTCTATTCCGAGGTGAGTTGGTATCGCGACTACGCGGCCTACTGCGGGGTCACATCATCGAACGATAGAGTGGTTGCCGTCGTGGTTGAGATCGCGGGCAAGAAGCCGCTGTTCCGGAAGACGGTGGGTCAGAGCAAAGGCGGCGACACCAGTGACAGCAACTGCTTGCCGCCGCGCTGGGAGCGGCAGCCGCCACGGGTGACATTCTTCCCGGTGGGTAGCGATCAATTTACCGTGAACGTCAGCGGACATTTTGCCGATCAGGCCGAGGACTCCGACGAATAATGAGAAAGCAAACCACAGAGGCACAGAGACACAGAGGTTTTGAAATTCAAACTCCCCCAATCCTGGCCTGGGTTGACGTGTTTGTGGTTTTTCTCTGCGCCTCTGTGTCTCTGTGGTTAAACTGATTTTCAAGGCGGCATGTTCTGAAGACGCTCGACGAAAATCTGCGTGACGCCGAAATCGCCCACGGGCATCTTTGCGCCGGGCAGGTGCTCGGCGTGCGGCTGGCGATGCGCGGCCTGGAGTTGTTGGGCATCGACGATCCGCACGGCAAAGACCGCAAACGGCTGATCACGTTTGTCGAGATCGATCGTTGCGCCACCGATGCCGTTGGGGTCGTCACTGGCTGTCGGCTGGGGAAGCGCGCGCTTAAGTTTCGCGACTGGGGAAAGGTCGCGGCGACATTCGTCGATCTTGCGTCGGGCCGGGCAGTACGCGTTGCCGCGAAAGAAAGCTCAAAAGCCTTGGCGCGGCAGATGCATCCCGAGATCGAAAACAAGAACCAGCAGCAGATGCTGGCCTATCGCGAGATGTCGAACGGCGATTTATTCATTGAGCAGTGGGTGAAGGTAACGCTGCCGCCCGAAGAGTTGCCCGGCTACAAAGGCGAGCGCATCGTCTGCGCCGAATGTGGCGAGGGAATCAACTTCCAGCGCGAGGTGCGGCGCGGTGAGAAGGTATTGTGCCGCGCGTGTGCGGGGGAACGATATTACGAAGAGGTTGAATAACCAGCTGTCAATGTTAGCTATCAGCCATCAGACGTGCATAACCACAGCCGGCTGAGAGCTGACACCCGCGGGCTGACGCTTGACACCTGATACTACTTCGCAGCCATTTCATTGATCAGTCCCGGCAGCACCTCGCCCGCTTTGCCCAGCAAAACATGGTCGAAATACGCGCGATTCACGGGCTCTTCCGGGCCGATATAGATCGTCCGCGCGCCGTGTGCCTTCGCCATGCGAACGAAGCTGGCTGCCGGTTCGACCACGCCCGACGTACCCACTGTCAGAAGAACGGTACAGCCTCGCAGCTCGGCGAAGATGTGATCCATCCTGTACGGCGTCTCGCCGAACCAGCAGACGTGCGGCCGCAGCAACGCTCCGCATTCCACGCAGGTTGGTATTTCAGCACGGCTCAGATAGAAGCGCTCGTCATCGAAGGGCTTGCTGTGGCAGCCTTCGCGCGAGCAACGCGTCTGCATAATACGGCCGTGCATGTGGATGATTCGTCTTGAGCCCGCCTGCTCGTGCAGTGAATCGACATTCTGCGTGCAAAGGAAAAAGCGTTCGCCCAGACGGCGCTCCAGTTCAGCCAGCGCGAAGTGCGCCGGATTGGCGGTCACCGTTAGATGCCGCTTGCGCCGCTCGGAATAGAACTGCCAGACCATCTCCGGATTGGCGTGGAACGCTTGCGGCGTGGCGACGTCTTGTGCGCGATAGCCGCGCCAGATGCCACCGGTCCCACGAAACGTGGGCAAGCCGCTCTCGGCGCTGATGCCCGCTCCGGTGAGCACGAATAACCGGTCGTGCGGCGATAACGATAGAATCACTGAACTCCTGCGGGTGCTGGCGCAGATTCACCCTTCAGGTATTTGTTGAACCAGCCGACAGTGCGGCGCAGCGCGTCGATCTGGTGTTCGCGCTTGGAGAAGCCGTGACCCTCCGCCTCGTAATACACTGCCTCCACCGTCCGGCCCTGGCTTTTCAGAATTTCGACCACCTGCTCGGCTTCTTCCTTCGGCACGCGAATGTCGTTGGTCCCTTGCAAGACCAGCAGCGGAGCTTTTTCTTGCCGAATGTACTTGATGGGCGAAGCAGCCTCATACACCGCACGATCCTTCTCGGGATCGCCCAGCAGCGTTTCTTCATATTGCTTCAGAAACGGATCTTCGTGCTGCATCATGGTGTACCAGTTGATGATTCCGTACTCCTCGACGGCGGCGGCCCAGATGTCGGGGGTTTTCCCGATCGCCATCAGCGTCATGAATCCGCCGTAAGAGCCGCCCGTGATGCCGATCTTCTTCGAGTCAACGTAGCCGGTGTCGATGAGAAACTTGGTGGCGTACACCTCATCCTGCAGATCGCCGCCGCCGAGGTCTTTGTAGTTGGCTTTCTGGAACTCGATGCCGTACCCGGTCGATCCTCGAACATTGGGCGCAATACAAATGTATCCACGCGAGGCCAGAGCCGCCGGAGTGGAATCGAAGTAGTCGGTTGTCTGTCCCGTTGGCCCGCCATGCGGCAATACGACCGCGGGATTGCTGCCGTCACGCTTCAGGTTGAACGGCATCCACAAGAAGGCGCTGATCATCTTGCCGTCGAAACTCTTGTAATGAACGAGCTGCGCTGCCGGCAGATTGGCAGAATCGAGGCCGGCTACCGCTGAAAAGGTGAGCTGGTGCGATTGGCGCTCGTGCAGGTTATAAACCCAAAGATCGGCCGGCCGCTGCGAACTCTGATGCGAAATCAGCAGCTGCTTTCCATCAGGCGAGAACGCAGTGGGATTTCCGTCCGGAAAAGTCAGACCTTCGGGCATCGAGATGGTCTCCGATTTTCCGCGCCCGATGTCGTACAGATATGTCGTAGTCAAGCCGTCGGCGTTCAGCGTCCAGGTGGCGAGCTTGCCATCGGGAGAGAACTCGCCGCTGCCGGCCTCCCATTGCGTGTCGGTGACCCACTTCAGCTGCTTGCTGGCGACGTCGAGCAAGGCGACGTTCTGATAACCGCCCTTCTGATTCGAGGTCAGCATCACGGACTTGCCGTCGGGCGAAACGGAGGACGCAACCATCAAAACCTTACCCTGATGCGGTGTCAGTTCTTCAGCGGCGCCGCTGGCCACATCGATGCGATAGACACTCGCGTCGTCAAAGCCCGCATTGATGCGATTGGCGATGATGTATTTGTCATCGCGCGTCCAGTTGACGAGCGACCAGAGATGGTCCTTGGTCTGCTCGTTGGTCAGTTTTCTCACCTTGCGGGTGTCCCAGTCGAGGATGGCAATATCGGTGACAGGCGCGGTCTTCGGTTTGTATTCGAAGGCGATCATCTTCCCGTCATACGAAAAATGTGGGCTCGTTTCGGAAATGTCGGGCGTGTTGGTCAGGTTCTCCGGCGCGCCGCCATCGCCGGCAACGGCAAACAGGTCATAGTATTCCTGGCCGCCGAAATCCTGGTTATAGACGACCCATTTGCCATCCGGCGACCAGACCGCGCTGTATTGGCGATCGTCGGAGACGGTGAGCTGCAGCGGCCAGCCGCCGTCCGACGAAACTTTCCACAGATTCATGCGGCCGGTGAAGTTGGTGGTGAAGACAATCTGCTTACCGTCAGGCGACCAGGCGGGCGAGATTGCGCGCCGGCTGTAGAAGAGGTCGTCAATCGGCACCGGGCGGGCCGATGAGTTGCTCGGCGACGAGATTGATTTGGGATCGGTTGCCGTGCGAGCGCTTGGAGAATTGGGCATATCTGCCGCGATGGCAACGACGGCGCTCGACAAAAGACATGCGATTAGCGAAGCGAGACGGAACGGACGTCCGAAGTGCATGATGGCTTTCCTCCGAACTAGCTGAACGGCGATGCGCACGGCGGCGCAAAACTGGGATACTCGGACGAGGCCCAACGGCTACATAAGTCGTTTCCCGACACTATATACTGGTTGGTTGGCGCGCGAGCCGCACTTCGTCACGGCCCCTGCGCATCCGTCTAATCGGCAATGAATCTATCACTAATATGGGTTTATATGCGGCCTGAGCCTTCCTCATGGGAACGCCGGCCCGGGAGTCTTTATCCTTGTCCACCGCAACGATAAACATAGCCAGCGAGAAGCAAGAGCGCGTGATGGACGCGTTCCGCCGCTGGGGATATCTGCAAGCCAATCTCGATCCTCTGAATCACTTCACGCCAATCAGCCATCCCGAGCTGGATGTCTCCGGCGAAGCAGCTGACGCCGCACGACGCATCTACAGCGGCAGCATCGGCGTCGAGTTCATGCATATACCCGATCCCGAGCGTCGCCAGTGGATCCAGGAGCGCATGGAACTGGAGCACGACGAACCAATTGACCGCTCGCGCGTGCTCGAAGAGCTGGTGCGCGCCGATGTTTTCGAGCAGACGATCCACTCGCGCTACATCGG
>Ga0335073_10001421_pt1 | contig 31954 bp, 23 predicted proteins | sample Lox_Sample_22_FD_207093 | JGI IMG/M metagenome (GOLD analysis project Ga0335073, IMG submission 207093) | Soil microbial communities from Loxahatchee National Wildlife Refuge, Florida, United States - Lox_Sample_2.2 | ecosystem: Environmental > Terrestrial > Soil > Wetlands | place: USA... | reverse complement strand
GAAGGCGGCCACGAAGGCGCTCGGGGTCTGGTAGCCGACGCGGTGCGCCACGCGGGACACCGGCTCGCCCTGCGCGAGCAACGGGAGCGCCGCCTGCAGCCGCAGCAGCGTCCGCCACCGGCCGAATGGCATCCCGGTCTCCGCGATGAACGCCCGCGCCAGCGTCCGCTCGCTGGCGCCCACCGCGTGCCCCCACTGCGCCAGCGTGCGCTCGTCCGCGAGGTTCTCGCGCAGCGTGTTCGCTATCGCTCCTGTGAGCGGCGCGGTCGGGAAGGGGACGTCAAGCGTCTTCAGCGGGACTGGCTCCAGCAGGTCGGCGAGCAGCGCTTCCGCGCGGGCGCGGCGCTCGTCGGGCAGTGGCCCGGAAAGGTAACCGATCAGCCCGGCGAGCAGCGGGCTCGCCGCGACCGGCGTCGGCACCGTCCAGGTCACCGGCGACTGCGCGGGCGGGACGAAGACGCTTCGCATGGTGGCACGGCTGGCCGCGCCCGTCTCGTGCGGCACGCCTGGCGGAATCCAGAGCGCACGGGTCGGCGGCAGCACCCAGGTGGCGCCTTCGGTCAGGACGGTGAGCACGCCGCCGGCCGCCCACGCGAGCTGGTGGTCCGTGTGCGTGTGCCAGCTGAAGACGGTGCCGCCGGGCATGGGGAAGGCCGCCACGACGATGCCGTCCGGCACGCATCCCGGACGCTGACCGGCTGACGACACAACATGGCAGCCTACGCGCTAGTCGTGCCGCCGACTGTGCCCGTAACGTCCGATGTCGTGAACGAGAATCACGCGAAGCTGCTCGGCACGCCCGAATGGGCCGCCTACCTGCACGAGGAAATCCTGCCTGTTGTCACCTCCGGGGTCGACCTCGGCGACGACATGCTGGAGATCGGGCCCGGCCCGGGCGCGGCGACGGAATGGCTGCGCCACCGGGTGCGGCGCCTGGTCGCCGTGGAACTCGAGGCGGACGCGGCCGCGGCGCTGCGGGCGCGGTTCGCTGGCACGAACGTTGTGGCTGAGGTGGGCGACGCGACCGCGCTCGGCTACCCGGACGAGTCGTTCGACTCGGTCGGGATGTTCACGATGCTGCACCACGTGCCGACGCGCGCGCTGCAGGACGCGCTGCTCGCTTCGGCGCTGCGGGTGCTGCGGCCCGGTGGGACGCTGGTCGGCTCTGACAGCCTGGCCAGCGACCGGCTGCACCACTTCCACGCGGGCGACACATACAACCCGGTCGAGCCCGCCGCGCTCCTGACCCGGCTGCAGACGCTCGGCTTCGCCGAGATGACGATCATGGTGGGGGAACGGCTGATGTTCCGCGCACGGAAGGGAAAGCCGTGACTCGCGACGTCCGTCACCTGCGCGCTGTCATCGCCGGGCTGGTCGGCTTCGCGGCGGCTGAGGAGGAGATGCTGCTCATCGCGGGCGCTGTCGCGGACGCCCCGGGGGGCGCGGGCGCTCTTGCGGACGGCCTGGGGACCGGCGCCGGGGCCGGGACTGGAGACGCGGAGGGCCCGGACCGATGGGCCGCCGTACCGCTGCTCGCCCACGCGACCGAGTTCAAGTCCCAGCAGGCCGAACGAATCCGGGCGTTGCGCTCGGGACACACTCCGCCCGCGTTCGGGGAGATCGGCCACTCGTCGCCCGATGTGTACGCCGGCTACGCGTCGCTGGCGGCTGACCAGGTCATCGGGTCCTCGCGCGCGGTGACGGCCGCTCTGCTTGACGGGGTGCGGGAGCTGGCCGAAGAGGACCTGCTCGACCCGTCCCGGCATCCGTGGCTGAATGGCCGGACGCTGTGGCTGCAGGTGATCGTCCGCGGCTTCTGGCACCCGACCGGGCACATCGCCGACTACTACCTGGGGCACGGTCAGCCGGAACGGGCGGTCGCGCTGCAGGAGCACGCCCTGGCAACCACGCGGTACCTCGGCGCGCCCGACCCGGCGGCGGGCATGGCGGCTTATGGGCTGGCCTGCGCCCAGGTCCAGGCCGGGCTTGGCACAGACGAAGCCGCGAGCGTGCTCGCACTGGCGATCGGGCTGAACCCGGACTTGCGCGCCAACGCGAGCCGCGACCCCGATCTCGCGCCGCTGCGCGACAGCGGGCAGCTCACGCAGATCCTGGCTTAGCTCACTCGCGGGCACCCGCCCAGCATGTAGTCGCCTCGCCCATTCTTGCCTATGCCTTCCCTTACTCCTACTCCTCAGACGCCACTACCGTCTCGTAGGCCGCTTAGTTCTAGGCCTCACGTGTCGCCTGCGCTACAAAAGTCACGCATCCAGAAAATGTTTGAATTAACTGTCGTCCTGATGACAGTTAATTCAAACATCTCAAATAAGTGATCTTGAAAGGCTATCTAGCAGCAGGACTGTGACGCTGAGCGGCTCATGAGGCATCCACAGCGGGCTGCCGGGCCGCTGGTCGCGCGGCTGACATCTGGGTCGCCTGGGGATTACCTGACTGAGCTTGGCAGGATCGGGGCGCCCGCGGGGAGCCGCCGGATTTCGGGGAAGCGGCTGGCTGCCTCGCTTGGCCTGAGCCGGCGCAGCCCGACCGCCCACCACAGGCAGTCGCCTGGGTCACCGTCGAGCTTGTAGCTGTCGTCGGGAAGCAGCGTGATGTACCCGCCGGCCGGCAGCGGGACCAGCGTGGCCAGATGCGCTCCGCTGGCGACGTCCCACAGCCGGGCGGTGGCGTCGGATGAGGCCGTGGCGAGCAGTGCCCCGGACGGTGAGAACGCCACCGCGCGGACTGTGTAGTCATGCCCTGCCAGCGTGCGGAGGTGCTCGCCGGTGGCGGCATCCCATACCTGCGCGGTCGTGTCCCCTGAGCCGGTGGCGAGCAGCGACCCGTCCGGCGCGAACGCCACGGCCTCCACCGTTCCGCGGTGCCCGGCGAGCGTGGCCAGGCACGTGCCGGTGGCGGCGTCCCAGATCCGGGCCGTCTCATCCCAGGACGCGGTGGCGATCAGGCCGCCGCGGGGGGAGAACGCGACGCCCTGCACCCATGAGCCGTGCCCGCTGAGCGTGCGGATGTGGGTCCCGCTCAGCGGGTCCCAGACTCGGGCCGTTCCGTCGTCGGAGGCGGTGGCGAGGAGCGCCCCGTCCGGTGCGAACGAGACCGCCTTGACTTGTCCGGTGTGCCCGCGCAGCGTCGCTCGTTCCGTGCCAGTCGCGGCGTCCCAGGTGCGTGCGGTCTGGTCGCCGGACCCGGTGGCGATCATGGCTCCCGACGGCGCGTAGGCGAGCGCGTTGATCCACGAGTCGTGCCCGGCGAGCGCGACGCGGGAACGCCCCGTGGCCGTGTCCAAGGTCCAGGCGATGTCCCAGATCCAGGCGATCCGGTCCAGCGAACCGGTCGCGGCCTCGGTCCGGCCGCGGGCTGAGGCGGGGGAGAACGCGACCGCCGTGACGGAGCTGCCATGCCCTGCCAGAGTCGTCACGGGAACGCCGGCCGTGACATCCCAGATGGTCGCCGTATTGTCGGTGGACGCGAGGCCGAGCATGGTTCCGGAGAGATCGAAGGCAACGTCGTTGAGGTAATCGTGGCCGCCGCTGATCGTGACGTCGGGGATGCCCGACGCGAGCTCCCAGGTCCGTGCCGTGATCGTGGTAGTCATCGCGACGAACGCCCCGTCCGGTGACACCGCCAGCGCGTTCACTCCGCTGTCGCCCTCGAAAACGGCGCGGGGCGCGCCTGTGGCCGCATCCCACACCCGTATGTCCCGGTCACTGGACCCGGTCACGATCGCAGTCCCGTCCGGAACGAAGGCGGCATCGTCAACGGACCCGTGGTGCCGCGTAAGGACCGCCCTTTCAGTGCCCGTGGCCGCATCCCAGATCCGCGCCGTCTCGTCGAGAGATCCCGAGACGACGAGCGTCCCGTCAGGCGAGAACCCGACCGAGGTGACCGTATCGGCGTGCCCGCCGAATGACGCGACCCGCCGACCCGTCGCGACATCCCAGACCAGCGCGCTCTGGCTTGACGTGGTCGCCAGTCGCGTCCCGTCCGGCGAGAACGCCACGTCCTGCACGGCCTCGAAGTGCCCGGTCATGGTGACCACGGCCACGCCGCTCGCGGCGTCCCAGACGCGGGCGGTCTCATCTCCTGACGCGGTGGCTATCCGCGTCCCGTCGGACGAGAACGCGACGGCGTAGACCGCGTCGTCGTGCCCGGCGAACGTGACGAGCGGCCTCCCGGTAGCGACCTCCCAGGTCCTGGCGGTGCCGTCATAGGCCCCACTCACGATGACGCTCCCGTCCGGCGAGAACGCGACGTCCGCCACAGTGCCCGCGTGTCCCCTGATCAACCGCAGCACCTGACCGCCGCGGGCGTCGATCACCTCGATATGGTGCGCCGAGCACGCAGCTAGCAGCGCTCCGTCCGGCGAGAACCCGATCCCGTGATTCGGCCCGAAGGTCATCCGCACCATAACCTCTGCCCGAACCTCTGCCCGCTCGACACCCGTCATGCTCGACATCATGCAGCACGACCTCGACCCGGGTTGCGCCACGTGGCGGCGACTGCCCCGGTAGCCTCACTGGTGGCGTTATGTTCCCCGGGGAGGCTTTCAGTGGTTCGGCATGTCCAGGTAGCGATGTTCGGCACGGATCACGCGCCGAACACGCTCACCGGCGCCTGCGGCGACAGTCCTGGCATCGCCTGCCGTCTGGTGTGGGACGTGACGCACAACGGCCAGCTGGCGGCCGTGACGAACAACTTCCTCGCCGGACCTGTGCACCTGCTGCTGCGGGTGATCTACGTGGTCTTGCTCGCGCTTGTCATCCGGGCGGTGCTGCACCGGCTGATCAACCGGATCACCGAACGCGCGGCCGACACCTTCCTGCCGCAGTTCAGGAACGGGATGACGTCGTCACTCGTCCCCAGCCGGCTGCTGGCCTGGCACCGGCACGACGACGGTGAGCGGAGTGCGCCCGGGTCGCTGACAGCGACTGAAGCGGCGGCGGTCGCGGAAGCGGAGAATTCTGTGCCCGCTGAGCGGCGGGCGCCAACGGCGGGCGCGGCGCAGGCGCCAGGCGCGGGACAGGCTGCGGGCGCGGCGCGGGCCGGGGAGGCGGCGCATGCGGGTGCGGAGGAAACGGGGGACGCCGGACGGGGCGAGGGCGCGGGACCTGGTGAGGGCCTTGGGCGGGGCGAGGGCGCCGGACCTGGTGAGGGCCTTGGGCGGGGCGAGGGCGCGGGACCTGGTGAGGGCCTTGGGCGGGGCGAGGACTGGGGAGGGGGCGACGGCAGCGAGCAGAGTCACGCGGAAATCGCGGCGGCCGCGGCGCGTGCCGAGCGCGCCCTGGTCGCCGAGCGGCGGCACCAGCGGGTCCGCGCGCTCGGATCGATCTTGCGCAGCGCCGCGTCGGTCACGATCTTCAGCATCGCCGGTGTCGTCATCCTCGGCGACCTCGGGATCAACCTCGCGCCGCTGCTTGCCAGCGCGGGCGTCGTCGGCATCGCGATCGGGTTCGGGGCGCAGAACCTGGTCCGCGACTACCTGTCGGGCATCTTCATGCTGGTCGAGGACCAGTACGGAGTCGGGGACGTGATCACCGTGGGCGAGGCCACGGGGACCGTAGAGACGGTGACCCTGCGGATCACCCGGCTGCGCGACGTCCACGGCATCGTCTGGCATGTCAGGAACGGCGCGATCGAGCAGGTGGGCAACGAGTCCCAGGGCTGGGCACGAGCGGTGATCGACTTCCCCGTGCCGTACGCGGCGGACCTGGCCACGATCAGGACGGTCCTGTCCGGCGCCGCCGCGACCATGTGGAACGAGCCGCCCTGGCGCACGGTCATGCTCGAGGAGCCCGAGGTCTGGGGTGCGGTGGAGGTGTCGAGTACAGAGGTCACCATGCGGGTGGTGGTGAAGACCGCGCCGCTTCGCCAGTGGGAAGTCGAACGGGAGATGCGCGCCCGGGTCAAGGCCGCTCTGGACGCGGCGGGCATCGCGCAGGCGGCTGAGAACACGGCCGAATCATAGGATCGGGACGTGTACTGGAGATCGGCCGCCGCGGCGGGACTGGCGGACGCTCTCGGGCCTACCCTGCCCGGCACGGCGGTGATCGCGGCGGTAGCCGCCGACGGGGGCGGCTACGCAGTCAGGCTCAGCGACGACTGCCCGCTCGACGGGCGGTTCGAGATCGGCTCGGCGACCAAGACGATGACCGGCATGGTGCTGGCGTCGCTGGCCGGCGACGGGACGGTTGCCCTCGACGACGAGATCGGCCGCTGGCTCGACGCCGGGCAGAACGCCGACATCACGCTGATCCACCTGGCGACGCACACCTCGGGGCTGCCGCGCCTCGCGCCGAGCCACATTCGCGGCGCGGCTGACCCGTACGCCTATCTGACACCCAAGATCGCCGAGCGCGAGGTGCGCCTTGCCGCCCGCCGACCGCGCGGCGCGGGCTGGGAGTATTCGAACTTCGGCTTTCAGGTGCTGAGCCTGGCACTCGAGCGCGCCGCCGGAATGCCGTTCGCCGACCTACTTGAGCAGCGGGTATTCCAGCCGCTCGAGATGACATGCTCAGGCGTCGCGGGGCGCGGCCGCGGCACCCGGGTGCAGGGCCATGCCCACGGCAGTCCGGTCGCCCGGTGGACGCGTCACCTGTGGGGTGCGGGCGGTGTCGAGGCGAGCGCCGAGGACATGGCCCGCTACCTGCTGGCCTGCCTGGCGCCGCCGGACTCCGCGGCGGGCAAGGCGATCCGCCTGGCGCAGCAGCCGCACCACGCGATCGACCCTGTTCGTTCGGCGGGACTCGGCTGGGCGCTCGGCCCGCCCGGGTACCTGGGCCACGACGGCAGCAGTTCCGGGTTCCGGGCCATGCTGGGGCTGAAGCAGCCGGCGCGGCGGGCCGCGGCCGTCTTCGTCAACGACCGCAACGCGCGCGGACTGCCGCTGGCCGTCCGGCGGTCGCTCGATGGCGAGGGCGGCTGAGCTCGGCGCGTTTTCTGGCCCGGTGTCCGGCCCGAGCGGGCTGTTTCGGTCCGGGCCTCCAGCCGGGCTGTTCGGCCGGACCGTCCGGCAGGCGCCGCTTGCTAGGCTGGCAGCGTCATGAGCGAGCAGACCGCGAAGTCGCCGCGGACCTTTTACGAGGCCGCGGGCGGCGAGGAGACGTTTACCCGGCTGGTGCACCGGTTCTACCAGGAGGTCGCCGCCGACCCGGAGCTGCGGCCCGTGTACCCGGCACAAGATCTCGGGCCGGCCGAGGAGCACCTGCGGCTGTTCCTCATCCAGTACTGGGGCGGGCCAGCCGCGTACAACGACCTGCGCGGGCACCCGCGGCTGCGGATGCGGCACGCCCGGTTCCGCATCGGCGAGGCCGAACGCGACTTGTGGCTGCGGCACATGCGGACCGCTCTGGACGAGATCGGCCTGGACCCGGCGCTGGACGCACAACTATGGGAGTACCTGGTGATGGCCGCGCACAGCCTGGTCAACGCCGCGCCCGAGGGCGGGCCGCACCACGGCGGGCGCGGGGATATCGGCCTCAAACCCGCGTAACGCCTCAGGGTCAGGCGCAGCTGATTAACGGACTGCGTGACGCGCGTGGGTCGATGAGCTTCATCCACGCGGCGAGGCTGGATTCCTTCAGCGTGACCTGGACAGGCTCATAGCCTGTGGGGTCGGCATCGCCGACAGCAGGCTTGATCGCGGTTTCGTAGACGAAAACGGACGCGATCATGCCGAGGTTCGGCTGATGCGTGAGCATGCCGTCCTTGAGGACCGGGGCCTCGACCAGCCGGGCCGCGCTGATGATCGCATCCCCAGACATACCCGTAGGGTCACTGACGACCGGTCCAACGGTTACGGCCACACGCAGTTGGATCTTCACGGCTGCGCTGTAGGTGTGGTTGTGCCGCCGCAACCTGGGCGGCAGCTCCTGCAGCAGGCGCTCTACAACCCTTGACGTCGGGACGTCCGGCGGGATGACCACGAGGAAGCCGTCGCCCCTGTCCTCACACGAGCACACCGTGTCCAGGCTGTCGAGGACTCCGCGGGTCATTTCATAGAGCGCTTGCCTGACGATCTGGCGGTCCTCATCGTTGCGGTGCGCTCCGCCGAACCCGCCAACGTCCGTCAGCACCACAGTGCAGTTCTCACCAACGAGGTTGAGGCGCCGCCGGCGGATGACCGTCTCGCGTCCCTCCCGCAGACGCGCGTAAACCTGACCTTCCACCAGGCTCAGCACCCCGGGATGGGCGCTCACGTATTCCGCGAAGCGCTGGGTCGTCACTACCAGCGCATGCACCGTGTCGAGCGCGATCACCGTGGCCGAGCGCTCGCTGACCACAAGCGCGGCGCGCTCACCGATCAGTTCGCCCGGGCCGCGCTCGGCGAGCAGCAGTTCCCTGCCGTCCTCGGAAATACAGATCTTGGTCCGACCGCTGAGCACGACCAGGACGTGGTCGGCCGGCTCGCCCTCGCGCATCAGCGTCGCACCGCTGGCAAAGATTCGCCGCTGGGCGATGGCCATGAAATCCCGTTGCTCGGCCTGGTCGAGGGCGGCCCAGAAGGTGCCATCCGCGCGGAGTTCTGGATAGGTCCTGTCCGCGGCCTGGGTGGGCGGCCAGCGACCGGCCAGCCAGTTGGTGATGGCAGGCTGGCGGGAATCCCGGTACGTCCCACTTCCGGCCTTCGGCTGCGACTGCTGCAGTCCGGCACTGCCTTCCTCGCTCCCGCCGTCTCGGCCGACGGTGATCGTGACCGCGCCGCCGAGAAGGGTCAGCCGCAACATCGCGGACTCCCCCGGTTCCCCAGCGCGAGGGCATGTGATATTCCGCGGCCTATATGATCTTCGTCTTTGGCTGCCTTCCGAAGCAGGTTTTCACCCGCGATTCCAGAGGTGGGCAGCGTGGGTGACAGAAACCCCTCGGCACCCTTCAGCCACCCTGCCTGGATCGGCGGGATAGCATTCCCATAGCCCACATAAATATGATTATCGAACCCACGTTTCTGGTAGCGCCCCGCACAATGGCGGCGTACACTATCCATGCTGCGAAAGACTGCTTGCCTCGCGAACGAGAGGACTGTTGTACTGGTCATACCAGGTGGAACCTGGCATGACAGGACCGATGTGTGTGGCATACGTTGATCGTGCGCTGTCATACGGACGGTTCTTTTCTCGCGATGCCCTTGTCTTGAGCGGCTTTCCCAAAGGGCCGTTTCTCTTCCCTTCGGCCCGGCGACCAACCAGTTGACCGGAGGGAACGGGGGGCGGCCCTTCTCTATTCTCAGAAGGCGTTCCGGCAGCGATGCCGGTGCTCATACTTGGAGTTTCGTACTCGCATCTTTCGTGGCTCTATAGAAAATCTCGCGGCCGGACCTCTCGACAGCTGTGTTTTGGCAGCTAATATCCGATACATCCAAGTATGTCCTATTATCGATACTCTTCGTAGCAAGCAGCAGCCTAGCACACGCTGCTGCCTACCATATAGCCACCATGTGAAACGTGACCCGACACTATGCTATGTTGCATCTGGCCTAGTGGCAGATGATCATGCGATACAGCAGACAGGATAGTCACATCGGTACCCACGCTGATCAAGGAGTCCGAGCACGTGGCACCTTGAAATCAGCCCTACCGATTGCTTCCAAATTGGAGTATAGCAGAGTGCTAGGTTGCATCCCTGACTTATCCCCAATCAACGTCACAGAGAGTGATATTTTCCATGGCGAACGACCAGGGACCGGTAGTCCAGAGCGCCCTGCTGCGGGGCGAACTGATCCGGCTGCGCAAGGAGTGCGGACTCACCCAGGAACAGGTCGCACTAGACCTAGACTGGTCCCCCTCCAAGCTGATCCGGGTGGAAGGCGGACGCAGTTCCATCACCAAGGTAGATCTCGATGCCCTGCTGACAACGTACCGTGTCACGTCGGAGAGTCATCGGGAGCGCATGCAAACGCTGAACCGGGGCGCCCGCGAGCCGCGCTGGTGGGACGCTTACCGCGAGGACATGTCTCCCACGTATCTCAACTATGTGGGCTATGAAGTGGGCGCAGCTTTTATCCGGCAATTTCAGTCGAGTTATATCCCTGGACTTCTCCAGACGCCGGAGTACGCCGAGGTGCTCACGGACAACATGGTCGACGCGGCGCGTGTCGCCCCTGTCGTCCGGCTGCGCATGCAGCGCCAGCGCAAGCTTGCCGAGCGGGCTGATCCGCCACGGCAGTACTACGTCATCGACGAGGGCGTTATCCGGCGGCCAGTCGGGATAGGCAAGGAGCCGACGATCATGCCAAACCAGCTCCGGCACATCGCCGACCGGGCCGAGCACGATGACCTTGTCACCGTACGGGTGCTGCCCTTCAGCGTCGGCGCACACCCAGGACTGTCTGGCCCGTTCACGTTGCTCGAGTTCGAGGGCGGCATGCCCGACTTGCTCTATATCGACGTGGGGCGAGGACCATCAACCATGATCAGCGGCGACCCAGTAGTCGCCGAGTACGCGGACGACTTCGAGAGACTGCTTGAGGAGGCGCTTCCTGTCCGTGAGTCGATCGAATTCATCTTGACTGTGGCAGAAGACATGTCGTGAGCAAAACGACTATGTTTGCCGCCACATGAATTACTCTCCGTCAATTAAGGGATAGCAGGCACCAGCAGCCCGGCGACATGCGTGTGATACTCGCAGATATATGGCCTTCATTTCGCATAGGCGAAGAAAACCAAATCGTTTAGACTCTTTAACGAGAATGTCGCAACGGGGCAGGCGAGGCGGGAGGCGCCCCTCGTTGATTCTCGCCGCTGCCACGGCTGACGCGAGTCACATCGATCTCGGGGTGTCTCGCTGGACGGAGGGATGATGGATGGGTGCCGAGCATGGACTCGACTCTGTCCTTGACTGGCGCAAGAGCACGGCAAGCGCAGACGGGGGAGCCTGCGTCGAGGTGGCCCAACGAGGAGCGTCAATACTCGTCCGGGATTCACGCGACCCGTCAGGTCCGGCGCTTGTCTTCGGTCGTGAGCAGTGGCGGCTCCTGCTGAGCTGCATACGAAACAAATCCGATAAGAACTAGGCGAACCCGAAAGCGACGCCGTCCGCCGTTCGTGGTGAATGACGGACGGCGTCGCCTCGGGCGCTCCGCCGGTTTACCCGCTTATCCGCGAGTGAGCTTGCGGTACGTGACCCGGTGCGGGCGGGCGGCCTCGGCGCCGAGGCGCTCGATCTTGTTCTTCTCGTAGGCCTCGAAGTTCCCCTCGAACCAGAACCAGTTCGCGCCACCCTCCCAGGCCAGGATGTGCGTGGCGACCCGGTCGAGGAACCAACGGTCGTGGCTGGTGATCACAGCGCAGCCGGGGAACTCGAGCAGCGCGTTCTCCAGGCTGGCCAGAGTCTCGACGTCCAGGTCGTTGGTCGGCTCGTCGAGCAGGAGCAGGTTGCCGCCCTGCTTGAGGGTGAGCGCGAGGTTCATCCGGTTCCGCTCGCCGCCGGACATCACGCCGGCGGGCTTTTGCTGGTCAGCGCCCTTGAACCCGAACGCCGCCACGTAGGCGCGGCTGGGGATCTCGACGTTGCCGACGTGGATGAACGTCTCGCCGTCCGAGATCGCCTCCCAGACGTTCTTCTTCGGGTCGATGCGCTCGCGGTTCTGGTCGACGTAGGAGATCTCGACGGTCTCGCCGATCCGGATCGTCCCGGCGTCCGGCAGTTCCTCCCCCACGATCATCTTGAACAGCGTGGTCTTGCCGACACCATTGGGGCCGAGGACGCCGACGATGCCGTTGCGCGGGAGGCTGAAGCTCAGGTCTTCGAACAGCATGCGGTCGCCGAAGCCCTTGACCAGGTCGGTGACCTCCACGACGAGGTTGCCGAGCCGGGGACCCGGCGGGATCTGAATCTCCTCGAAGTCCAGCTTCCGGTTCTTGTCCGCCTCGGCGGCCATCTCCTCGTACCGCTGGAGCCTTGCCCGGCTCTTCGCCTGACGGGCGCGAGGGCTGGAGCGGACCCATTCCAGTTCGTCGTCCAGGCGCTTGCGGCGCTTCGCGTCCTTGGCGCCCTCGACCCTGATGCGGGCCGCCTTCGTCTCCAGGTAGGTCGTGTAGTTGCCCTCGTAGGGGTAAGCGCGGCCGCGGTCGAGCTCGAGGATCCACTGGGCCACGTTCTCGAGGAAATACCGGTCGTGGGTGACCGCGACGACCGTGCCCGGGTACTTCTCCAGGTGCTGCTCGAGCCAGAGCACCGACTCTGCGTCCAGGTGGTTGGTGGGCTCGTCGAGCAGCAGCAGGTCGGGCTGCTCCAGGAGGAGCTTGCAGAGGGCGACGCGTCGCTTCTCGCCACCGGACAGGCTCCGCACGTCCGCGTCGGGAGGCGGGCAGCGCAGCGCGTCCATCGCCTGCTCGACCTGGCTGTCCAAGTCCCAGGCATCCTTGTGGTCGAGCTGCTCCTGCAGCTTGCCCATCTGCTCGAGCAGCTCGTCGGAGTAGTCGGTCGCCATCTTCTCGGCGATCGCGTTGTACTCGTCGATCAGCTTCTTGGTGTCGGCGACGCCTTCTTCGACGTTGCCGAGCACGGTCTTGGTCTCGTCGAGTTTCGGCTCCTGGGGGAGGATGCCGACGGTGTACCCGGGCATCAGCCGGGCTTCGCCGTTGGACACCGGCTCGATTCCAGCCATGATCCGCAGGAGGGTGGACTTGCCGGTGCCGTTCGGGCCGACGACACCGATTTTCGCCCCTGGCAGGAAGCTCAGCGTGACCTCGTCAAGGATGACCTTGTCGCCGTGGGCTTTACGGACAGCGCGCAGGCTGTAAATGAACTCCGGCATGATGTCAAGCCTAGAGGCTTCCCTTCAGTGGCTTGCGTCATGGCAGGCGTGGTCGCCTGCCTCGCGGCCCGTCGTCTGGCTTGCGGTGGGCGCTGCCTGGCGGGCATCGGGGTGGCTGGGGTCGCGGCTCGCGTCGCGGGCGGCTGTGCGGCTCGGTTCCCTGCTGGCAGTTTGGCTTGCCTCGCGAGTGGCGGTGCGGGTGGCCGTACGGGTAGTGGTGCTGGTGCTGGTGCGGGTGCTCGTGCGGCTCGCCTTGCGGGTGGCCGCACGGCCTGCCTCGCGGCTTGGCTGGTCGGCCGAGTCGCTCACGGCGTCCGGTGGCTGATAGAGGCATACCCGGTCACGGCCGGTGCTCTTGGCGCGGTACAGGGCCAGATCCGCGGCCGCCAGCAGCTCGAACAGGTCGCGCCCGTGCCGGCCGAGCACCGCGACCCCGATCGAGATCGTGACGCCGATCGTCGTTCCCGCTGTCGCGACCTGCACGTTGCCAGCGCCGCGGCGCAGCCGTTCGGCGATGCGGCATGCCTCTTCATTCTGGGCCTTCGGGAGCAGGATCACGAACTCCTCGCCACCGAACCGGCCGACGAGGTCAGACTCGCGGACCTGTTGCCTGAGCTCGGCGGCGAGAGCGCGCAGCACGTCGTCGCCGATGAGGTGGCCATGCGTGTCGTTTACCAGCTTGAAGTGGTCGACGTCGGCGAGCAGGACCGCGACTGGCTGGCCGGCGCGCTGGGCCCGTTCGATCGCTGCGTCAGCCTCGCGCTGCCATGCGATCGCATTGAGCAAGCCCGTCTTGGCGTCCATCCGAGCCGCCGTCTTGAGCTGCTGGTGCATGAGGCTGCGCTGCAGCAGGACGACCGGCGGCAGGGCCACGCACAGCAGCAGCGGGCTGAGCGCGCAGGCGATCGTGACCAGGATGCCCACGCATGTCTCGGTCAGGTCCAGCAGCATCCGCTCGCGGTCCCAGAGCATCCCTGCCAGGTTGGCGGCCGGCTCGGCGAGCCAGGCGGCCACCGCGACGAGGCAGGTGTTGACCACTGTGAACACCACGGCGCACGCCACCGCCACCGCGACCTGCTGCGGCCGTGTGAACCACGCGTTCGGCGGAGGGTAGGTCAGCCAGCGGCTCGCCTCGCCCTGTTGCGTGATGGGGGTGAGCCACCGGAACACGATCGACGCGCAGGCCCCTGCCAGGCCAAGCGCCGCCGAGCTGAACACCCGGCGGTAGACGGGTGTGCGGCTCACCCGCAGGTAGAGCAACAGGCCGAGGATCGCGGGAGCGAGCAGCGCGTAGAAAGGCGGGAGCAGCAGCGCCACCGGCAGCCACCACGCGGACAGCAGGTCCCTGGAGACTCCGGCTGGCTGCCCGAGCCGCCTGGTCGCCTCGATGCAGACCGCGCCGCAGCCCAGCAGAGCGATGAAGAGCAGGACGTCTCCGGCGCGCAGCGGCGTCTGCCCTAGCTCCCAGCCTGCCAGCGCGAGGTATGCGGCGAGGACTGTGAGCACGTAGCCGATCAGCGGCACCGGCATCGTGAGCAGCGGCCAATACCACGGCCACCGGACCAGCCGCCTCAACCCCCGTTGTCGCTGCCGTATCGCGTCCTGGACTGCTGACATGCCTCCGCCTGTCGCTGCCGTGACTTCCCCGACGTCCGTCTTCGCCCAGCGCCTGCAAGTAACTCTAGGTAACACAATAGATGCACCACGTACGCGCCGTGCGAAGAACCTGCAATTTCGCGCACTGTCTGCAGCGGATCAGTTGCCAGGAGTTACATTCCGCGCCCTAGTGATACTCGTGCGATTCCAGGAGAGGCACCGAAGACCGGCCTGGCGTGGCTACTGCGCCTGCCTAGCGTGCCTGGTGTCGGCCGTGGCGGGCCTGGGGTCGGGCGGGCCTCGTGTCGGGCGGGCCTGGGTGCGCCAGCCCGGGGCGCCGGCCTGGCGTCCTCGCTTGGTACTGGCCGGCGCCCTCTCGTTCCCTGACTACAGCGCAGCGGGTTCTTCGACCGACTCGCCGAGGTCGCTGGTCACCTCGCCGAACGCGTCCTCGTCGGAGGGCTCGCGATCGTCGGCGTACGACGCGCCACGCGGGGCTCGCGGATCGTCAGGGCCGTCAGGCGTCAGTCCGGCCTCTGACGCCCCGTCGTACCCGACGTCGCCGGACAGGTTGGCGTAGTCGTCGTAGTCGTCCGGGCCGCTCGGGAAGTCGGCGTCGGCGTCCGGCCCCATGCCCTGTCGGCGCGCCTCCCCCTCGGCGATGCCCCGCGCCACGCTCGGCGACATGTGCACACCGCGGTTGAAGTGCGACCAGCCGAACGACATGTCGTGTCCGACCGAGTCGGCGTCGACCTCAATCTGGACCCTTGTGCGCTGCTGGTCGTCGACCCAGGTTCGGGTGTGGAACCTGCCGCGGACGAGGATCATGTCCCCCTTCCGCAGGGATCCCGCGACGTTCTCGGCGAGCTTGCGCCAGCAGACCACGTCGTAGTAGGAGGTCTCGCCGTCGCGCCACTCCCCGGTCTGACGGTCCAGCCTGCGCGGCGTCGAGCCCACGCGGATACGGGTGACCGGCGTCCCTGTCGTCGTGGTCTTCCCGAGCTTCGGCTCCGCCGTCACGTACCCGGTCAGCGTGATGTAGTTGGTCTGGCTCATCGCGTCCTCTCTTTCCGAACCTGCTCCACGTGCTACGTCGCGATCCCACGCGCCCGGCATCGGCCGGGCCGCTGTGCACTTTCACGGTGCGGCAATCGGCAATAGCCAGATAAGAACCATGCTCCGCCTGTGGATAACGTGTCCGTTTTGTCCGCGACCTGTGGACAAGGAGTTGCGATCTTGGCGCCGATGCGGCATCATGCGCGCCCGCGCGACTGAGTCGGCGGTGCGGCCTTTTGGAGCGCCTCGGGCCGACTCTGAGGAGTTGCCCCGCAGGGTCTGGGCTGGGACTTGGAGCGGCCGGAAACGAGTAGCGTCAGCGGGGCACGGCGTGTTACGGTCCGCAATCGTGCAACGAGTGTCAGTGGTCGGTACCTCAGGCGCTGGCAAATCGACGGTAGCGCGCGAGCTGGCCCTCGCCCTGGGCGTTCCGCACCTCGAACTCGACGGCGTGCACCACCTGCCGGGCTGGGAGCCGCTGCCGAAGGAGGAATTCCGGCGGATCGTAGGCGCGCATGCGGCCACGGACGGCTGGGTCATCGACGGAAACTACAGTTCGGTCCAGCCTCTCATCTGGGCGCGAGCGGACACCGTCGTATGGCTTGACCTGCCGAAACGCACCGTAATGCGGCAGGTCATCTGGCGGACCGCGCGGCGGGTAGCGGGTCGGCAGGAGCTGTGGAACGGCAATCGAGAGCACTGGCGGAACTTCTTCAACTGGGACCCCGAACAGTCGGTGATCTCCTGGGCCTGGCACAAGCATGCCGCGGACCGGGCCAAGTACGGCGCTGCGGCGAACGACCCCGCAAATGCCCACCTGCGGTTCGTCCGGCTGACTAGCCGCGGGGAGGTCGGCCGGTTCCTTGACCAGGCTCGCCGGAAGTCAGCCGGCGCCGCCAAGGGCGCGGCTGCCCAGCCTGGCGGCACTGCCGGGACGGCCGGGACGGCCGACGCTTAGGCCGCCACGAGCTCTGACGGCTCGGCGATGACGTCCACCAGGGCCCCGTTCCGCATCACGGTGATGGCCAGCGGCCGCCCGATCGACTCGGCGAACATCAGCCGCTGCAGGTCCTGCGCCGTCGCGACCTCGTGCCCGCCCGCCGTGAGCAGCAGGTCGCCGGCCCGCAGCCCCGCCCGGTCGGCCGGCCCTCCGGCGACCACTGACGCCACGCGCAGGCCGGTGGCACGGCCGCCGAGTCGCGGTCGCCACGCTGGGGCGACCGGGGCGGGCGCCACGACGAGCCCGAGGTAGGCGCGCCGCATCTTTCCCTCACGCATCAGTGCCGACACGATTCGCCGGGTCGTGTCGTTGACAGGGACGGCGAGCCCGAGGCCGACTCCGGCCACAGCGGTGTTGATTCCTACCACCCGGGCGCGGGCGTCGGCGAGCGCGCCGCCCGAGTTACCGGGGTTGAGCGCGGCGTCGGTCTGGATGACATCCTCGATCAGCCCGTGCTGCCCGGCCGGCAGCGACCGGCCGAGGGCGCTGACAACGCCAGCGGTGACCGAGCCTGCCAGCCCGAGCGGGTTACCGACGGCGACGACAAGCTGGCCGACGACCAGGGCATCCGCTTCGCCGAGGACAGCGGGCTCGGGTGTTTCGCCGGACGCGCGGAGCACCGCGAGATCGGACAGCGGATCGGCGCCCACGACTCGGAAAGGCACCGAGGTCCCGTCCCAGAACGCCGCGGTCCCCCCGGTCGCCTGGCCGACGACATGCGCGTTCGTGAGCAGGAACCCGTCAGTCGTAAACACCACCCCCGAGCCGAGGCTTTCCGCCGACCCGCGACGCGGCACGCGCAGGCTCGCCACCTTCGGCGTCAGTTGCTCGGCCACCCCCGCCACAATCTGCGAGTAGGCATCGAGAGGATCCTTGCCTTTCATGCGCTGATTACATCATTACATCGCAAATAATCAAACCCGCGCCATCGGGTCGCGAGCGCGGTGGTGCAGGTCACGTGGCGGTTTCACCGCCCGGCCGGGAGCGGTGACCAGGCGCTCGCCATCACTTAGCGTACTTTGTGACGTTTTTCTGTGCCAATATGTCCGATTTGTCCATGCGAAAAGTACGCCAAGTGGACGGATGGTGCTGATGTGGCAGTTGGGAGATGTTCTGCTGACAGCAGAGGCACGGCGCGGGGCTGGAGGCCGCGCCGTCGGGCTGTCGAGTCAAAGTGCGGGCTCCCGGTGGTAGGCGGGAGAGGCGGGGCAGGCACGGGAGGGGCGGGAGGGAGCAGGTGCGGGAGGGCAGGCACGGGAGGGGCGGGAGGGAGCAGGTGCGGGAGGGCAGGCACGGGAGGGGCGGGAGGGAGCAGGTGCGGGAGGGGCAGGGGCGGGAGGGGTGGGGTAGGAGAGATTTCTGAGGCGTGGGGTGAGGCGGACTGGTGTCGCGGGGTTGTAACAGCAGCGTCAAGATGCGGGGCCGGGATCTTGCCAGTGGGGCGGACACGACGTTGGATAGGGACACCATGCCGCGCCCCGTCGCCCATCTGGCCAATCTCGACCTGAACCTGCTTGTCGCGCTGCGCGAACTGGTCCGGGAGCGTAGCGTCACGCGCGCGGCGCAGCGGCTGGGCGTCACACAGCCGGCAGCCAGCGCGGCGCTCGCCAGGCTGCGACGGCACTTCGGCGACGAGCTGCTCGTGCGCGAGCACGGGGAGTACACGCTGACCGCCCTCGGCGCACAGCTGGCCGAACAGGTGGAGGCGGTGTGCGCCGCCGCGGAGCGGCTGTTCGCCGCCAGCACGCACTTCGACCCCGCGACGTCGGATCGCGAGTTCACTCTCGTCATGGCGGACTACACGATCATGGTGATGGGTGAGGCGCTGTCGCAGGCCATCGGGAAGGCGGCGCCCCATGCCCGGCTGCACATCCGGCTGGTCAGGGAGTCGATGAGCACCGAGTACGCCGACGGCATCCGGTTCGTCGACGGCATGGTCGCCCCGCCCACGCACGGGTTCACGCTGCCCGACACGAGGTCCGCCGAGCTATTCAGGGACCGGTGGGTGTGCCTGGTGGACGCGAACAACCCGGCACTCGACGCGGGCAAGCTGCGGCTGCGGGACATGGCGCTGCTGCCGTGGGTCGCCCCGTACTACCGGAGCAATCCCAACCCGCCGGCCGTCCCCGTGATGCGGCAGCTAGCGCTGCTCGACATACAGCCGCGGATCGCCGTTCGGGTGGAAAGCTATCTGTCAGTGCCGTACTTCGTCGCCGGGACAGACCGCGTCGCGCTCATGCAGGAGCGCCTCGCCACGCGGCTCGCCGCGCAGATGAACCTGAAGGTGCTCGAGTGCCCCGGGGGGCCGGAGCCGATCGTCGAGGCCCTGTGGTGGCACAGGCAGTACGAGGACGACACCGCGCACGCCTGGCTGCGCCGCCTCATCGTGGAGACCGCGCGGCGCCTGTGACAGGCCCGCGGGGCAGCGCCAGCTAGACGCGCATAAGCCCCGTTTATGCGGCATAGCAGGATCTTTTGTTTGCCGCCAGCCTGTCACCAATTCTACGGTCTTGGAAAGGCACTGCTGTTACTGGTGCTTTTCGCTGAGGTTACGCGCCGTGCATATGCCGTGCATAAGGCGCCCGAGCAAGGAGCCCCATGCCGCATGCGCTGACCGAACTGAAGCTGGACGCGGTGACCAGGCCGCCCGCCGACACGGTCTACGAGGTCAGCGCCGACGTGTGTGTCGTCGGTGCGGGAATCGCGGGCTCGACGGCGGCGATCGAGTCGGCGCGACTTGGCCGCAGCGTGGTGCTCGTGGATTCGCTGCCGCTTATCGGCGGGCAGATGGTCCATTCGCTGATCGGGCTTTTCTGCGGGATATTTGGCAACGCGCCGCATTACACGCAGCTGACGCACGGTGTTTTCGACGACATATTCCGTGAGCTCGGCCCGTCCGGCGACCTGTACTTCTCGCGCGGGCATACCACGACGGTCTTCTACAACGAGGTCGTGCTCGGCCGCTGGCTGGAACGGACAGTGCGCGATCTCGGCATCCAGGTGCTCGTGGGCGCGGTGCTGCAGGACGTCGCGATGACGGACGGCCGGATCGACAGCGTCGGGATGGCGACCCGGTACGGGAACGTGCGCGTGCGGGCGGCGGGCTTCGTGGACGCGAGCGGCGACGCCGCGCTCAGCTGGCAGGCGGGCCTGCCCTGCTGGGTGCCTGAGCGCCCCATCTACGGCAGCCAGCAGGTGATCGTTGAGAACCTGGACGAGAACCACAAGCCGGAGGCGGGCGAGGTCGACGCGGTCTTCGCCGCACGCGGCGAAGAGTTCGGGCTGCTGCGGCGGGGCGGGCTTGCGTTCTTCTTCCCTGGTCGCGGCACCGCGGTGCTGAACGTGACGCACATCGACGCGCCGCTGGACCCCGTCGACGCCTCGCGCGCGATGTTCGAGGGCCGCGAGCAGGCCGACCGCGCGATCGCGTTGCTTCGGGCGGAGTTCCCCAAGGCATTCGGCGAGGCGCGGGTGCGGGCATACGGGTACCCCGGCCGCCGGCAGACCCGCTGGATCAAGGGCGTCCACCAGCTCACGGTCGACGAGGTGCGCGACGGCACGCGGTTCGACGACGCGGTCGCACGGACCGCCTGGCCGATCGAGCTGCACGACCGGTCGGACGGCTACGTCTGGGAGATGTTCGACGCCGACCACGTGCACTACGTGCCGCTGCGGTCGATGACACCGCCGGGCGCGCACAACCTCGTGGCGGCCGGCCGCTGCGTCGACGGCGACGCCGCCGCGCTGTCCAGCGTGCGGGTGATGGGGCCGTGCTCGGCGATGGGCGCGGCCGCCGCGCACGCGCTCGACCTCGCGGCGGACGGCGCGACAGGCGCGGCTCGCGCAACGGGGAGCGTGCACGACATCGACGTGGGCCGGCTGCGCGAGCGGCTGGCCGCCAACCTGGGGGACCTGTGACCGCCGGGCCTGCGGGCCGGCGGATGATCCGCGACGGCGTGCGGAGCGGCTGATGTACCTCAACGACGAAGAGAAGCGGATGCGGGACGGGGCCGAGGGCCCCGCGGTCGCGGCCGCCATGGACCTGCTGATCAGGTACGGCGCGGCGCTGGACGCCGAGCGGCTGTGCGACGTGCGCAACGTCGCTGGCACGATGACCCAGCCGACCCCGGTCAAGGCGCGCCTGGTCAGTGAGCACGGCTGGGACAAGGCGTTCGCTGTCATCAACCTGGACAGCGACGACGACTTCGAGGTGCCCGACATGCGGGTGCCGACCTGCCAGCTGCAGCACGGCTTCGGCCAGGACGCGCTCGGCATCGTCCCGTACCCGAAGCAGAACATCGAGCTGCAGGCCAGCGCCGAGTCCTTCTACGGGCGGCACGGGGTGAACATCCTGGCCACCTGCACGCCCTACCAGGTGGGCAACCTGCCGATGCGCGGCGAGCACTGCGCGTGGATGGAGTCCTCCGCGGTGATCTACGCCAACTCCGTGCTCGGCGCGCGCACCAACTGCGAGGGCATCGCCTCCACGGGCGCCGCCTCGCTCACCGGCAAGATCCCGTGCTGGGGCAACCACAGGGACGAGAACCGGCACGGCACCCACCACGTTGAGGTCAAGGTCCGCGTCGAGAGCTTCCAGGACTGGGGCATGCTCGGCTACTTCGCCGGCGGCATCTCGGGCGAGGACCACCCGGTGATCACCGGTGACATCAGCAGGCCCGACCTCACCGAGCTCAAGCACTTCGGCGCGGCGGCGGCCACCTCCGGCGGCGTCGAGCTCTACCACATCCCCGGTATCACCCCGGAGGCGCCGACGCTCGCGGCGGCCTTCAACGGCGCGCGGCCGCCTGAGGCGGTCGGCTACGGCCCTGCCGAACGCCGGGCGGTCTACGAGACGCTGAACGAGATCGGCAGCAGCGATGATGTGGACTTCGTGCTGCTCGGCTGCCCGCACGCCTCGGTCGACCAGATCAGGCAGGCCGCCGCCCTGCTTGACGGCAAGCGCCTGTCCCCCGGCACCGAACTGTGGCTGATGGCGCCGCGCGCGCTGAAAGACGTCGCGGACCGCAGCGGCTACACCGCGGTCATCGAACGGGCCGGGGGCCGCGTGCTCGCCGACTCCTGCCCGGCGATGTCGCGGGCCGCGCCGAAAGGCACGAAGGTGTTCGCCACCGACTCCGCCAAGCAGGCGCACTACCTGCCCGCGATCCTCGGCATCGAGGCCTGGTTCGGCACCCTCGCCGAGTGCATCGACGCCGCGGTCACCGGCCGTTGGAACGGAGGACTGAATTAATGTCCGCCGATCGCTTGACATTCGACAGCGCGTTCTACTACTTTTCCAATGACGGGGGACAGCGATGAGCACCGTCATCCTGCACGGCAGAACCGTTGTCCCTGGCGTCACCGAGGGCGAGGCACTGGTCTCGCACGAGCCCATCTCCGGGTGGGGCGGGATCGATCCAATGCGCGGGGTGATCATCGAACCCCGACACGAACTGTTCGGCGTGTGCTTCACGGGCAAGGTCCTCGTGTTTCCCAGCGCCAAGGGGTCATCGGGCTGGTCGGGGTTCTTCCAGACGACGCGGCTGAGCGGTACCGCGCCGATCGGCATGGTGATCGGCCGCATCTCCACCAAGTCGGCGCTCGGCGCCGTGGTCACCCGTGTCCCGGCAGTGACCGACCTCGACGCAGATCCGTGCGAGGTCATCGCGACCGGGGACTGGGTGCGCATCGACAACGGGACGGTCGAGGTACGCAAGATATGAACCTGCGCAGCAACTACGAGCCAGGCACCTCCCGGTGGGCGACCCGCCGGGCGATGTGGCTCGCGCTCGGCCTGTCCGACGAGGACATGGTCAAGCCGAAGATCGCGATCGTGAACTCCTCCTCGCAGCTGGCGATCTGCTTCAGCCATCTGGACGAGATCGCCCGGCGGGCCAAGCGGGCGATCGAGCTGGCCGGCGGCGTCGGCTTCGAGGTCCGCACGGCGGCGCCGAGCGACTTCATCACGAGCGCCGGGCACCGCGGCGGGTACATCCTGTCCGCCCGCGACCTGATCACCAACGACATCGAGGTCCAGGTCGAAGGCGCGCTACTCGACGGCATGATCTGCCTGGCCTCGTGCGACAAGACAGGTCCTGGCCAGCTGATGGCCGCCGCCAGGCTGAACATCCCCACGGTCATCGTCGCCTGCGGCTACCAGCCGGCCGGCACCTACAAGGGCAGGCACTGCGACATCGAGGACGTGTTCCTCGCGGCGGGCCACGTCGCCAACGGGCGCCTGTCCGTGGACGAGCTCACCGAGATGAGTGAGAACGCGGTGCTCGGCCCTGGCGTCTGCGCCGGCTTCGGCACCGCGAACACGATGCACCTGGCCTGCGAGGCGCTCGGCATGGCGATGCCAGGCAGCACGCCGGTGCGGGCGAACAGCGAGACGATGTGGCGGGCGGTCGACCAGGCAGCCGAGCGGATCGTGGAGATGGTCGGCGAAGACCTCAAGCCGCGCGACATCATGACGCCCGCGGCGTTCCGCAACGCGGTCACTACCATCTTGTCGGTCAGCGGCTCCATCAACTCGGTCAAGCACCTGCAGGCGGTCGCGGCCGAGGCCGAGTGCGACGTGGACGTGTACAGGCTGTTCGAGCGGCTCGCTGACCAGGTGCCGCTGCTGACCGCGATCCGGCCCAACGGCGAGACTCCCATCGAGGAGTTCGAGGACGCCGGCGGCACTCGGGCGATCATGAAGCAGCTCGAAGGGCTGCTCGACGTCGACGCCCTCACCATCACGGGCCAGACAGTGGCGCAGAACCTGAACGGCGTCACCGCCGCCAACGACGAAGTCATCAGGCCCGTCGAGCGGGCCCTCGGCCGGCGGCCCACGATCGTGCTGATCCGCGGCAGCCTCTGCCCGGACGGCGGGATCGTCAAGCTGGCCGTGGCCGACGACCGGCGGCTCGAGTTCGCGGGACCCGCCGTCGTGTACGACTCGCCAGAGGTAGCCATCGACGCGGTGCGCGTCGGCGAGATCCCGGCGGGCGCGGTTGTCGTGCTGCGCGGCCAGGGCGTCACCGGCTCCCCCGGCATGGGCATGGCCTCGCGGCTGGTGTTCGCTCTCGACGGCGCCGGGCTGACAGGACAGGTCGCGGTGGTCACCGACGGGCAGCTGTCCGGGCTGGTCAACAAGGGCATCGTGGTCGGCGAGGTGTCGCCGGAAGCGGCCGCGGGCGGCCCGTTGGCGCTGGTCAAGGACGGCGACATGATCCGTATCGACGTCCCGGGTCGCACGGCGGACCTCGACGTTCCCGCCGACGAGCTCGAGCGGCGCAAGGCCGCCCTGCAGGCCCCGTCGAATGACGAGGTCGGCTGGCTGTCCGTATACCAGCGCCTAGTGCGGCCACTCCCGGAGGGCGCGGTGCTGCGGCCGAGGGGGTCAGCGTCATGAGCCCCGCGGAGGAAGGCAGAAGCGGCGCCGGGGCGAACGGCGCGGGCGCGGTGCGCGCGGGAGCCGATGGCGCGGGGCGAACCGGCGTGAGCGGGCGGGCGGCGCTGAACGTCAGCAACCTGTCGGTCGCCTACGGGAACGTGGTCGCGGTGCACGACGCGACGTTCACCGTCGCCGAGGGCGACGCCTGCGCCATCACAGGGCCGAACGGCAACGGGAAGTCGAGCATCCTGATGGGCGTCACTGGCATGGTTCGCCGCCGCGGCGCCGTGGAGATCTTCGGCACCCCCGCGCCCAACGGCGACGTCCGCTGGGCGGCGCGCAACGGACTCACCCTGGTGCCCGAGCGCCGCCAGCTGTACCCGGAATTGACGGCGATCGACAACATCCTCCTCGGCTGCTACTGCTGGACGAGAAGCATCGGGAAGGCGAGAAAGTCGGCTCCGTTCGGGAGAGCTATCGATCTTTTCCCCGAGCTGAAGCCGCACCTGAAGCAGCTGGCCGGCACCCTCTCAGGCGGGCAGCAGCAGATGGTCGCGATCGCGCGCGGGCTGGCCAGCGACCCGAAGATCCTCGCCGTCGACGAGCCGTGCCTCGGCCTCGCCGAGGCGGTCGCCCGGCGGGTGTACGACGTGCTCGCCAGCATCCACGAGCAGGGCACCACGCTCATCATCGTCGAGGAGGCGCCCAAGCGGGCGCTGACGTTGTGCAACCGGAGGGTCGAAGTGCGCAACGGTGTGGCAGGTGCGGCATGAAGTTCGGCAATCTAGTCATCGCCGGCCTGGTGACCGGCTCGATCTACGCGGTGTTCGCCGTCTGCGTCGCGGTCTGGTACCGGGTGTCCAACATCCTCAACCTGGCCGTCGGCGACTTCGCGATGGTCGGCGCGCTCGGCGTCGACAACCTGTACCGCGTCAAGGGCCTGCCGCTGCCCGTCGCCATCATCACCACGCTGGCCGTGGTCGCGGTCTTCGCCTACGCCTACGACCGTGTCGTGCTGCGCATCGCGCAGGACGGGCCGCGGCGGATGGAAGGCATCGTGGTGACGTTCTTCTTCACGTTCGCGCTGTCGTTCTTCATCGACGGCGTGGCGAAGATGCTCTTCGGCACCGACGTGCACGCGGCGCCCGCGTTGTGGAACGGCGAGTCGCTGACCTGGGCGAGCCTGCACTTCGAACGCGCGGGACTGCTGGTGCTCGCCTGCGCGATCATCATCGGCGGGGCGTTCTGGGTGTACATCCGCTACACACTCGGCGGCAAGGCTCTCGAGGCCTGCGGCGAGAACGCCGTCGGAGCGCGGATCGCCGGGATCGACACCCGCCGCTACCGCTGGCTGATCTTCATGGGCACTGCGGTGATCGCCGCGATATTCGGCATCGTGGAGTCGCCGATCACCGGCTACACGTACCTGTCCGGCGCGACGATCTCGCTGACCGGGTTCCTGGCCGCGGCCTACGGCGGGTTCCGCAAGCCCGGCCGCGCCCTCGTGGCAGGCCTGTTCATCGGCATCCTCGAGGCGCTGCTCGGCGGCTATGTCAACGCCGAGTACGGCGACACGATCCTGTACGCCCTCCTCGCCGCGGCGGTGCTCGCGTGGCCCCGCGGGCTCGGCTTCGAATCGGCGGTGAGCGGGTGAACACCTTGATGAGCCTGGCGCGCAAACGGTCAGTCGCGCCCACAGGGCTCGTGCTTGTCGCCGGCGTCCTCATCGTGCTGGTCTACGGGGAGCAGTACACCGGGTCGGTGTTCGTGCTGTCGGCCTGCTACGCGGTCGTCACCGCTGGCATGGCCGTGCAGATCGGCTTCAGCCAGCAGATCGCGTTCAGCCAGTCCGTGTTCATGGGCGTCGGCGCGTACGGCGTCGCGCTGCTGAACACGCACTTCAACATGCCGGTGCTGGTCGCCACGCCGATCATGATGGTCGCCGCGGCGATCGCCGCGCTGGTGCTCGGCTCCGTGGTCACCCGCGCCTCCGGGCTCGCGCTCGCCGTCGCGACGCTGATGCTGCCACTGATCGCCGTGGGCTACGTCAGCAACACGAACGCCCTCGGCGGCCCGGTCGGCGCGCCGCTGACCGGGCAGCTATGGCCGTCGTCGTCGACGTCGGCGTCCCTGATCGGCGGCGGCCTCATCACGGTCGCGTTCCTGGCGATCGCGGTGTTCGTCGCGTCGCGGATCCTGACGTCGGACATCGGGCTCGAGCTGTTCGTCCTCGGCGTGGACGAGCGCACCGCCGCCGCCATGGGAGTGCGCACGCCGCGCCGCAAGCTGGAGCTGTTCGTGCTCGGCTGCGTGTTCGCCGCCGCGGGCGGCGCTGTGTACGCGGGCACGCAGCAGTTCGTCCCCGAGACGCTTGTCGACCCGACAGCCGAGCTCGCGCTGCTGATCATGCTTTTCATCGGCGGGCGGCGGTCGGTCATCGGCGCGGTCGTCGGCGCGCTGGTGATCCAGTACCTGCAGGGGGCCAGCAACTGGGTGAGCGTGAACATCCTGGTCGTCGAGGGAGTGCTGCTCACGGTGGTGCTGCTGGTGGACCCGGAGGGGCTCGCCGGAATCGTGAACACCGGGATTGCACGTCTCCGCAGCTGGCGCGCGGGCGCGGCGGGTGCGGCGGGCGTCTCGGGCGCGCCCGGCGTCACGGTCGCCACGAGCGCCACGAGCGCCACGAGCGCCACGAGCGCCACGAGCGCCACGAGCGCCACGAGCGCCACGAGTGCCGGGCAGAGTGGCGCCGCCGACGCGGTGCTGCCGGGCGCCGTGGCGTCTGCCGCACCGGATGACAGTGACATGCAGCCGGTCATGGCCCCCGCGCTCGCCCGGACGTCCAGCGTTCGCGAGCGGCAGGCCCCTTCGCCGGATGGGAGCGCCCCGCTGCTGAAGTGCGAGGGCATCGGCAAGGAGTACGGCGGGCTTTCCGTGCTCGACGACATCAACATCGCGCTTCCGGCGCTCGGCCTGTTCGGCCTGTGCGGCCCGAACGGCGCGGGCAAGACCACCCTGCTCAACGTCATCGGCGGCAGCGTTCCGCCGTCACGGGGGCAGGTGCTGCTCGACGGCGCGGACATCACGCGGAAGCTGCCGCACGAGCGCTTCTACCTGGGGATCAGCCGGACCTTCCAGGCGGTGCACCTGATCAAGGGCCGCACCGTGCTGGACAACGTGGCTGTCTCCTGCCTGGCCTCGCACCAGGCGGGCATCGTCACCCGGATCGCCCGCAGCAGGCTCGACGAGGCCAGGGACAAGGCCGCGCAAACACTCACCGAGCTCGGCATGCAGCACATGCAAAGCCGCGAGGTCTCGTCGCTGACGCTGGAGAACCAGCGGATGGTCGAGCTTGCCCGCGCGCTCGCGCCGCGACCGCGGCTGCTGCTCCTCGACGAGCCAGCCTCAGGACTTTCCGAACAGCAGCGGTACCGCCTGGCGGACATGCTGCGCGCGTTCGGGGAGATGACCTGCGTCCTTCTCGTGGAACACGACCTGGACCTGGTCGCGCAAGTCAGTCAGCGAATCTTCGTGCTATCCGGCGGCCGTCTCGTCTTCGACGGCGGCCCTACCGACTTCCGGGCCTCACCCGTCGTCAACTCGCTCCTCGTCGGTCTCTAGGAGGGAACCAACAAATGCGAAGACGCAAATTCATGCCCCTCGCCGCCATGGCGGCGGCAGCCCTGCTGGCCGGCGGCCTCGCCGCGTGCAGCTCCGGCGGCAACTCCGCCAGCTCGACAATTGTCGCCTGTGGTGACCTCGCCCTCGCCGGCCCGTACGCCCAGATCGGCGAGACGGACAACTGGGGCGCCGAGGCGTACTTCAAGTACATCGACGCGCACGGCGGCATCCTCGGCCACCAGGTCAAGTACATCAACTTCAACAACCAGTCGAACGCCGCGCAGTCCGAGCTGATCGCACGCAAGTGCATCCAGCAGGAGCACGCGGCGGTCATCATCGGGCCCGAGTCCGGCGCCGACACCGAGTCCGCGCTGCCGATCGCGATCGCGAACAAGACGATCCTGATCAGCCTGTCCTCCGGCTGGCAGAGCAACGGCTACCCGGCGAGCGAGCTCAACTCATGGGGCTTCCCCGGCTTCTACGACGTCTTCTACCAGGACCAGTACGACTCGGTGCAGGACCTCATCGTGCCGCGGCACTACACCCGCGTCGCGCTGCTCGAGGACAACTGCGGTCCGGTCTGCCTCGCTAACCAGGGCTCGGTCCAGGCGCTGGCGAAGCAGTACGGATTCCAGCTCGTCTCCACCCAGATCGACCAGGTAGGCGCCACCGACGTCACCCCCGAGGTGCTCGCCATGCTGGCCGCCAAGCCGCAGATCATCCTGTTCGGCCTGGTGCCTGGCACCGACTCGATCACCGCGATCCGCGCCATCCGCGCGCAGAGCCCGACGATCCCGATCAGCGAGTGCTCCGCCTGCGAGCTGCCGAGCTTCATCGCGGCGGCCGGCGGCGTCACGAACATGCAGGACATCTACGTGCTCGGCTCCATGTCGCAGTGGCTGGCCAAGGCGGAGAAGGGAACCTCGGCGCAGGCGAAGGCCACCGCCGCTGGCCTTACGACGTACATGGCAGGCATGAGGGCAGCGGGCCTTGGCGCGGAAGACCAGATCGACAACAGCCAGGAAGGCTGGGACGCCGGGCTCGAGATCAACTGGGCGATCACCCAGGCAAACACCCTGGACGAGACCACGGTCATGCAAAAGCTCCAGCACCTGGACATCAACACGCTGGGCATCGTATGGAACAGGAACCCGTCCAACTACGAGGACATCAGCCAGGTCCTCTCCGCGATGGAGATCATCAACTCCAACGGATCCGCGTCGCTGTACAAGTAAGGAATTAAGAACAGATATACCGAACGGTCCCGGGAGACTGCCGGGGCCGTTCGGTATATCTATGGGCAGTCGCGGGCGCGGCGGGGCACGGTCAGTGCGGGCCCTGTACCACGGCCAGCTCGTGCCGGAAGCGCTCGTACTGGCCAATCTCCCGGCCGGCCGGGACCAGGACGAGCTCGCGCGTCACCGCGGCCACCTGTGCGCGCATCGCCTGCTCCGCGCGCTGGCGCTCGCGGTCAGTGGCGAGCAGCACCATGTTCTGGCAGCCGGCCGCGGTGAGGAAGCCGAGCAGGAGCATGGCCACCGCCATCACCAGCAGCCAGGGGATCAGCGAGACATCGCCGAGCAGCGTCGACTGCGCCTTCCCGCCATGCCCGATGGCGATCACCACGGCCCATACCACGCCGCCGACGGCGAGCACGGTCAGCAGCCACTGCCAGACGGCGACGAGCCGCCACCAGGCGGGCAGCTTCCCGCCGCCGCTGAGCAGCGACGAGCGCACCGCGCCCGCGAGCGCTGACGGCACTGTGGCCGCCTCAGACCTGGCCGCTTCGCGCAACGACGCAGGCCAGGGGTCCGGCAGCGTGCCGCCCACAGCGTCAGCGAATGCGGTGATGGCGTTGTCCACGTCGGACTGCTGCGCCTCCCCGGCCCGGGGCGGGGCACCAGCCTGACCGCCGCGTGCCTGGCTCCCGCTGGCCGCGCGCAGCGAGCGCAGCGGGTCGCGGCGCCCGCGGATGAGCCTCGCCAGCGGCCAGCCGACGTACCGCGCCGCCTGCGCCTCGCGCGTGCCCGCCATCGCCGCCGCCACCGCGGTCAGCCCTGCCGCCCGGGCGAACGCGGACGCGAGGTCCTGCGCCGGGACGGCGGGCACGTTGACCACCGGGTCCACGGCGTCCCGCTGCCAGTCGTCCTGCGTGGCGTCCTGCCAGGGCGGCCGCTGCATGGGAACCTCGGGCGGCTCGTCGTCGTCGATGTCCCACGGCGGCCGTGGCGCGGACTTGTCGTCTTCGTCGGCAGCCGCCGTTGAGTGAGCCGCGGATTCCGTCGCGCCCGCCGCGGCGAGCGCCTCGTCCGGCGCGACCTGCCCCCCGGCGTGGATCGCGAATCCGCCGGTCACCGAGTCGATGTCCGCGGAGATTCGCTCGGTGGCCGCGTGGCTGGCGTTGACCGCGTCGACGAGCAGCGCGCGCAGGTCATCAAGCCCGTCGCCGGTGCGCGCGGACACCGCGAGCAGCGGCGTGTCGGCGAGCCCTTCGGCGTCGAGGAGCCTGCGCAGGTCGTTCTCGCAGTCCATGACCTGTTCCGCGCTGAGCAGGTCGATCTGGTTGAGCACCACCGTGAACACGCCAGCGTGCCCGGCCAGCGGGATCAGGTACCTGTTGTGCACCGCGGCGTCGGCGTACTTCTGCGGGTCGAGCACCCAGATCAGCATGTCGGCCAGCTTGCTGAGCCTGTCCACCGCCGCCATCGACGCGGTGACCACCGAGTCATGGTCGGGCAGGTCGAGCAGGAGCAGGCCGTTGAGCGCCGCCTCGCCCGAGTCGAGCTCGCTCGCCCGCGCGTACCGGTGACGGCGCTGCACGCCGAGCCAGTCGAGCAGCGGGGCGGCGCCCTGCATCCCCCACACGCACGCGTGGACGTGCCGCGTGGTCGGCCTTGTCACGCCCGGCGGCGAGAAGCTGGCCCCAGACAGCGCGTTGAACAGCGTGGACTTCCCGCTGCCCGTGCCGCCGGCGAGCGCGACCACGGTGTGGTTGCCGGACAGCCGCAGCCGCTCGCCCGCCCTGCGCAGCACCGCCTCGGAGTCGTCGAGCAGCGGCTCGGGAAACCCGTCCCAGCTCTCCCGGCTTTCCCGTTGCCTGCCGATCCTGACGAGCTCGGCGAGCGCGTCAAGGCGGGCGGACAGGTTCCGTTCCGCCATCTGCGGCGGGCCGACGTGCGGCAGGGCGGTCATCGCGCTGACTCCAGCGAGTATTCGGCCTGGTAAAGACGGACTGCCGCTACCGGGTCGACGGGCCCGGCACTGTCGAGCACCTGGACGAACCGCAGCAGCTCCTCGTCGAGCAGCAGCCGGACCCGGTCGGCCAGGTCAGCGCGGGCCCGATCCATGAGCTGCTTGGACTCTGTGGCGCCGAAGGCCGAATCCAGCAGCTCTGCGGGGATCGCGACGATGTCGCCGTTGTCGCCCGTGTCGCCGGAGCCCTCCGCGTCCGCCCCATCCGCCTTGAGAGCGCTGGGAGAGCCGGGAGCGCTTGCAGCACCGGGTGCCGCGACTGGGGCGAACGGCGCGAACGGCGCGAGAGGGCCGAATGGGCCGCCGAAGTCGCGCCCAGCCGCGTCTTCGCCGAGCATGGCGACCAGCGCCACCAGGCTGAGCGGCTCGATGTCGTAGGCGGCGCCGCCGGTCCGCTTCGACGGGTTCTCCGACTGGACGAGGCGCATCAGCTGGTCCTGCCAGGCGCTGACCGCCCGGGTGACGCGCGCCGGCAGGTCAGGTGAGGAGCGGTCCAGGCTGGCGGAGGCCCGCTGCGCGGCGCCTGCCTCGGCGGTCGCGGTCCCTGTTTCCAGGGCTGCCCCGAAGGCGTTCTCGAACTCCTGCTTGGCGCGCTCGCCTCGTGCCCTGCTCGCCTCGGCGGACGCGAGCAGCGCGGACCCGGCCGAGTCGGCCCGCCAGCCGCGCGTCACCTGTTCGGCGGCACGGTCCGCGACCGACACCACGAGCGATTGCAGCGCTGTCCGCAGCGCGGCGTCGAGCGCGCTGACGCGGGTGCCGCTCACGCCCTTGCGCGCCCGCCTGCCCTTGCGCGGCGGCCGCTTGCCGCGCAGCGCGGCGCCGAGGTCGCCGCTTGCCGCATAGTCCTGCCACCGGGCCAGGACCTCGCCGCGCAGCAGCTGGGCGCCGCGCGTTCCTGTGTCGAACTCGCTGAGTGCGGCGGAGTAGGCGGCTTCGGCCTCGCGGCGCAGCCGGGAGCGCAGCACGACCTGCGCGTCCACGTGCGCCGCCAGTTTGGGGACCCGCGTCTTGAACGTGTCGAGGACGCCGGCCATCGTCTGGCTGAGCACCGCGACTCTCCGGTCGGCGCGCTGGCCGGTTTCTGTGAGCCAGTCGCGGATCGGGTGGAACACGTCGACGGGAAGCATGCCGTCGACGATGCCTGTCTCCGGGATCACGAAGCGCTCGCCCGTGGTGATGCCGTTCAGGTTGAGCATCGCGTTGAAGTGATCGACCAGTTCGTTGCGGTGGCTCGGTGGCACTCGCGACAGCACCACGCCGAGCGCGGCGCCGCGCTCCCTTG
>Ga0335073_10001420_pt1 | contig 31961 bp, 23 predicted proteins | sample Lox_Sample_22_FD_207093 | JGI IMG/M metagenome (GOLD analysis project Ga0335073, IMG submission 207093) | Soil microbial communities from Loxahatchee National Wildlife Refuge, Florida, United States - Lox_Sample_2.2 | ecosystem: Environmental > Terrestrial > Soil > Wetlands | place: USA... | reverse complement strand
GGCCCCACGCCCACCCGGCCCCCAACCATCCGGCCCCACGCCCACCCGGCCATCGCCACCCGCCCTCAGGCCAGCTGGCCCACGGCCAGCCGACCCCGCGCCCAGCCAGCCCACCGTGCGCCGTCCCACACGTCACATCGGCCTCTGATGCTCACTGTGGGCGCGCCTGGAAGTACCACCTCGGTTCCCGTGCCGGTCGCCTCCTGCGTGGCGTGGGCCGGGTTACGTCGGGCTGGCTCCCTCCGGGTCCCGGCGGGCGCTGGGCACGGTCGGGGCTATTTCAGGGCTGTGAATTGGCATACGGGATAGAAAGTGTAGCTATAGCTACCTGAACTATCCCATATCTCTGATAACGGCTGGCCGACACGGGCCGGCGCGGTACGCGCGGTGGCAGTGCGCGTCTGGGGCCGCGTGATGCGGCTGGGCAGTGTCGGCGGCCGAGGCGCCACCGCCGGTCCCGGGGCCGGGCCGGCCGGGCGACCGGGTATCCGTGCCCTTCAACATCGCATGCGGCACTTGCCGTGACTGCCTCACCGCGTGGACGTCGTTCTGCCTGCGCACCAACCCGAACGAGGGCGTGGACGGCGCCGCCTACGGCTACGCGTCGATTGGCCCCTAACCGGGCGGCCAGGCGGAGTACCTGCGCGTTCCCTGCGCCGACTTCAACCTGCTCAGGTTGCCGGAGGGCACCGAGCACGAGGCCCGCTTCGCGATGCTTTCCGGCATCTTCCCGACCGCGTACTTCGGCACCGACCTGGCCCGGGTCGGCCCGGGAGACACCGTTGCCGTGCTCGGCGCCGGGCCGGCCGGTCTGCTCGCCGTGCACAGCGCGTGGCTGCGCGGCGCGGCCCGGGTGTTCGCCGTCGACATGCACGACGACCGCCTCGACATCGCCCGCAAGTTCGGCGCGGAGTCAGTCAGCCTAGCAGGCGGTGACCCCGCCGAACAGATCCTCGAGGCGTCTGGCGGCATGGGAGCCGGCTGCGGCGTAGAGGCGGTCGGCTACCAAGCGCACGACCGTCCGGCCAAGAGCGCCCGAGCTGGTCATGGACTGGTTGGTCAGGAGCGTCCGGGGCGACCGGCCGCCTCGGCGTGGTAGGCGTCGACATGCCGCGGGACCCTGGGGCGGCGACGGACCAGGCGAAAGACGGCAGGATCGGCTTGGACTTAGGCAGGCTCTTCCGGAAGGCCCTGAGCCTGGGCACCGGGCAATGCCCCGTCAAGCGGTACAACGAGCGGCCGCGCGACCTGATCGTCGCCGGCCGGGCCACCCCGTCCGTTATCGTCTCGCATGAGCTTCCGCCGGCCGCGGCTCCAGACGCCTACGAGCAGTTCGACAAGCGCGCGGACGGGTACACGAAGGTGATTCTGCACCCGGCTGCCTGAGCCAGCGCTCCAGCTGGCCCAAGCGCGCGGGTTCTACCAGCCCAGCTCCCTGAGCCGGTGGTCGTCGATGCCGAAGTGGTGGGCGATCTCGTGGATGACCGTCCGCCGCACCTGGTCGGCGACCTCCTGCTCGGAGCGGCAGATCGCGCAGATGGCCTGGCTGTAGATGGTGATGTGGTCCGGCAGGACCCCGGAGTACGACGTGCTGCGGTTCGTCAGCGGAATGCCTTGGTAGAGCCCGAGCACGCCGGGCGGACCGGGGGAGTGCTCGACTAGAACGGCCACGTTGCTCATCAGCCGGGCGAGCGAGTCGGGCAGGTCGTCGAGCGCGCTGACGACCATCTCATCGAAATATGCTGGCTCTACCTCGATCACTAGCCCATTGTCACCCGGACCGGTTACTCCGGCGTGGACTGGACAGAGGCGTCTTTCTGCTGCCATGGCCAGCGGCCAGTCAGTTCGACCTCCAGTGAGAAGCTCAGGAATGTGCGGATGAGGACGATGATGCCTAGCACCGCCACGCTGGTAAAAGTCGGCTCGGCGGCGACGGTGCGAACGATGTCGGCGGCGACCAGCAGTTCAAGTCCAAGCAAGATGGTCTGGCCGAGCTGCTGCCGGAACACGCGATAGGCGCCCGCCTCGTGGCGCACGAACCGGACGGCGGCGGCGCCGCTCGCGATCACCGCGCCGATGACGATGACGGCGACCCCAGCGGCGTCGATGACCTCCCCGGTCTTGTCGATGACGTGGTTGTAGTCCATGCGCGCGGACCCACCGCCCTCCTGAACTGCGTGCAGCCGTACCGTCATGGCAGACCAGCAGGCAGGCGGCGGACATCACCCACCGCGGATGAGGTTCCGCGCCCTGGCCCAGGACGGACCCGCACTCCCGTGTGCGCAGCGGGCTACCGAGGCTTGGAGCCGGACAGCCAGCGCTCCATGCAATCGAGGAGTTCGTCGGTGTCGACCGGCTTGGTGACGTAGCCGCTGGCACCGGCGTCGAGGCTCTTCTCCCTGTCACCGGGCATGGCGCGAGCGGTGACCGCGATGATCGGCAGCCGTTCGTATTCCGGCATCTGGCGAATCCGCGCCATCGTGGCGTAGCCGTCAAGCCCGGGCATCATGACGTCCATGAGGATCAGGTCGACGTCCCCGGAGCCGGTCAGCGCGTCGATACCCGCGCGCCCGTCGGCCGCGCGGGTCACGCGGACGCCGTGCAGTTCGAGCGTGCTGGTGATCGCGAACACGTTGCGGGGGTCGTCGTCGATCACCAGGATGTGCTTGCCGCGCAAGCCTGGATGGCTGGCACTCGCCGCGTCGGCGGCCGGTGGCGTGGCCTCGGTCACCAGCGCGGGCACCTGACCTGGCCGCGCGGCCGACAGGTGCAGGGTGATGCGTTCGCGCAGGTCGTCGAGGGTCGGCAGCACCTCGAGCAACGGGTGGGCCGATCGCAGCGCGGACGGGCGGCCGTCAGGATCGCCTGCCTGCCGTGCCGCGGCGTGCGCCAGGACGGGGATTTCAAGCAGTTCCGGCTTTACCCTGACCTGCTCGAGGAAGTCCAGGGCCGACTCGAGCCGCAGATCGACAACCACGCACCAGAACGGCTCGGCGGCGAGCATGGCGACGCCCTGACCCGGGGTGTTCGCGGTGCTGACGCCCACCGAGTCGTTCATGTCCGCGAGGTCGGAGATCGCGCTGTGCGCGAGCAGCGTCAGCAGGCCGCCGTTCGCGTCCTCGAATACCAGGACATTCCTGTCTGCCAGGACCGATTCGCCCGGCTGGGGCTTTCCCGGCGCGTCGGTCGCCGCCAGGCCCGCGGAGCCTGGGTCAGTGCCATCGGACTCGTCCGCTCGTGATCGTCCGTCGCCGCCGTCGTGGCCGGCGTGCACGTCAAAGACCTCACCGCCGCCAGCCGCGTTCCCGTCCGTCCAGTCCCTTTCTCCGGGGACTGCGAATTCTCCGGGCACTGCAAGCAGAGTCTCGTCCGCGCCGGCCGGCGGCCTGTCGGGGAGCACGGCTGGCACCCGGAGCGCGAACGTGCTGCCCCTTCCCAGGTCGCTGTGCGCCGTGATCTGCCCGCCGAGCAGCGCGCTGACCTCGCTCGCGATGGACAGCCCGAGCCCGGTACCGCCATAGCGACGGCTCAGCGTGCCGTCCCCCTGCTGGAACACGCCGAAGATCGCGGCCAGGTTCTCCGGCGCGATGCCGATCCCGCTGTCGATGACCGAGAAGTCAAGCAGTGCCGGATCGTGATCCTTGCCAGACGGCCGGACCCGGAGCGTGACCTGGCCGCGCTCGGTGAACTTGACCGCGTTGGACAGCAGGTTGCCTACCACCTGGCGCAGCCGCTGACGGTCGGTGACCAGCTCCGCCGGCGTCGTCGGCTCGATCTCCACGGCGAAGTCGAGCCGCTTCTCCGCGGTAAGCGGCCCGAATGTGGTCCGCAGGTCCTCCACGAGCGCGGCGAGCGGGAACCGCTCCGCATGCACGTCCATCCGGCCGGCCTCGACCTTGGACAGGTCGAGGATGTCGTTGATGAGCTGCAGCAGGTCAGAGCCCGCGGAGTAGATGACGCGAGCGTACTCGACCTGCTTGGCGGTGAGATTGTGCCCGGGGTTCTGCGCGAGCAGCCGGGCGAGGATGAGCAGGCTGTTCAGCGGCGTGCGCAGCTCGTGCGACATGTTCGCGAGGAACTGCGATTTGTACTGGGACGCCCGTGCCAGCTGCCGGGCACGCTCTTCGATCTCGGCCCTGGCGCGCTCGATCTGCGCGTTTTTCGCTTCGATGTCCTGCTTCTGCGTGGCGAGCTGTGCGGCCTTCTCCTCAAGGTCGGCGTTGGACAGTTGCAGCTCCTCAGACCGCGCCCGCAACTCCGCCGTCAGCCGCTGAGACTGCTCGAGCAGCGTGTCGGTGCGGGAGTTGGCGATGATCGCGTTGACGCTGACGCCCAGCGTCTCGGTGAGCTGCTCGAGGAAGTCGATCTGGATCCGCGTGAACTTGGTGAAGGAGGCTAGCTCCACCACGCCCATCACCTGGTCCTCGAACATGATGGGCAGCACGGCCAGGTTGGCGGGCGGCGCCTCGCCGAGGCCGGAGGAGATCCTGATGTAGCCCTGCGGGATCTCGTCGACCACGATCGCCCGCTTGCTCTTTGCCACTTGTCCGATAAGCGACTGGCCGATCCGGTACTGGATCGGCGCGTTCTTGTCGGCACGCAGGCCATACCCGGCGATCAGCCGCAGCCTGGTCTCGTCGCCCGCCTGCTCGGCGAGGAAAAACGTCCCGTGCTGCGCCCCGAGTAGCGGCGCGAGCTCCTCCATGATCAGCTCGGCGACAACCTCGAGGTCACGGGTGCCCTGCAGCATCGACCCGATGCTGGCCAGGTTTGACTTCAGCCAGTCTTGCTCCTGCGACGCCTGCACTGTCTCGCGCAGCGACCGGACCATGGTGTTGATGTTGTCCTTGAGCTCGGCGAGTTCGCCCTGCGCCTCGACCGCGATCGACCTGGTCAGGTCACCGGTCGCGACCGCGCTCGTCACCTCCGAGATCGCCCGCACCTGCCGGGTCAGGTTGCCCGCCAGCTCGTTGACGTTCTCGGTGAGCCGCTTCCATGTCCCGGACACGCCCTCGACCTCGGCCTGCCCGCCGAGGCGCCCCTCCCGGCCCACCTCACGCGCCACCCGGGTCACCTCAGCCGCGAACGAGGACAGCTGGTCCACCATCGTGTTGATCGTCGTCTTCAGCTCGAGGATCTCCCCCTGCGCGTCCACGTCGATCTTCTTCGTCAGGTCACCTTGCGCCACCGCGGTCGTGACCTGCGCGATGTTGCGCACCTGGCTGGTCAGGTTGTTCGCCATCGAGTTGACGTTGTCGGTCAGGTCCTTCCACGTCCCCGAGACGCCGCGGACCGTCGCCTGGCCGCCGAGGTTGCCCTGAGTACCGACCTCGCGGGCCACCCGGGTAACCTCGTCGGCGAACGCGGAAAGCTGGTCGACCATCGTGTTGAGAGTGGTCTTGAGCTCGAGAACCTCGCCCTGGGCCTCGACGCCGATCTTCTGCGTGAGGTCCCCTTTGGCCACCGCGGTCGCGACCTGCGCGATGTTCCGCACCTGGGTCGTGAGGTTGCCGGCCATAGCGTTGACCGACTCGGTCAGGTCCCGCCACGTGCCGGAGACGCCGGGCACGTGCGCCTGTCCGCCGAGCTTGCCCTCCGTGCCCACTTCGCGGGCGACCCGGGTGACCTCGGCCGTGAACTGGTCGAGCTGATCGGCCATATCGTTGAAGACGGTGGCTATCTGGTCGACGAGCGGGTCGCCGGTCAGCGCGAGCCGGGTGCTGAAGTCGCCGCCGCGCACCGCGGTCAGCCCAGCGAGTAGCTGCTCGAGTGCCGGGCTGTCGAGCCGCGGCCGCTGACGGTCAGCGTCTGTCATCGGCTGCTCCCAATGCTCGGCCGCTGCGGCGAATCCGCAGCGACTGACCGTTCCACGATAGCCGTCTCGTCCCGTCGGCAGTGCTGGCGGAAATCGACCCGGGAATCACAGCGCTCCCTCGGGGAAGCACTAAGATTCACTCTCTACCGAACGGACCGGGGCATCTCCGTCCCCGGTACGTTTCTCCCAAACGTCAATTTCCTCCGAAGATGGTACGGTCTGCGCATCGCGTTGCGCGCCTGTGGCGGGAGGCGGTAATCGTGGCAGGCAATGGCGACGAACTGGCCCGGCTGACGGCGCTGGTCGAGCGCCAGCGGCACGAGATCGCGCTGCTGCGCGCGCAGGAGAGCGCGGCTGTCGTCGTGACGATGGCCAGAGGCGCGCTGATGGAACGACACGGCTGCGGAGCGGCCGAGGCTGCGCGGCAGCTCACGGACATGGCAGCGGCGGCTGGACTCCAGCTACCGGAGATGGCCGCGGCCGTGCTCGGCCTGGAGGCCCTGCGGCAGGGAGAGTGGGCGGCGCCCGCTTACCGGCTGGAACCGCACGATCCGGTGGGCATGGCGGCGGCCGAGCGTGCCCAGGACGGCGCGGAACTCGCCGGGGTCCTCGCGGAGCAACTGCGGCAGCGGTTCGGGACGGTCGCGGTCGCTGTGTGGCTGCTTGAGGCGGACGGCACGCTCGAGATGCTCGGCGCCGAGGGCCTCGGCGGCACGGAGGCGAGCCGGTGGCGTCGGCTGCCGCCGCAATTCGATTGCGCGCAGCAGCGCGTCGCTGCCAGCGAAGTTCCCCTGTGGTGGCCGGCTGGCCCGCCTGGCGGTGACCGGGTCGCGGTCACCACGTCGTGGGGCAGGCACGGGGCCCGCGCGGTGCTGCCTGTGCGCGACCGCACCGGGACCCTGCTCGGCGTGGTGCAGGCATGGTGGGCGCAGGCGCGGGAAGAGTTCTCCGCCGGCGTTCGCGAGGGGCTGTCCGACACGGTCGCGGGATTCGCGGAGGTGCTCGGGCTGCGGCTGGCCTACGGCCCTGTGGGGTCGACGGGACCGTCACCGGTCGTCTTCACGGCGCTTGACCAGATCGCGGACTCGCTGCTGCTCGTCCGGCCGCTGCGCGACGCGGGCGGCAGTATCGCCGATTTCGCGATCATGCGCGTCAGCCCCGGATACATCGACCCGGCGGGCCGGCCTGCAGCGGAGCTGGCGGGGCTGACGCTGCTTGAGGCGTACCCGGTGTCGATGTCCGGCGATGGCCTGTTCGCCAGGGCTGAGCGGGTGCTCGTCAGCGGCCGCGCCGAGTATGTGCCCGGCATCGTCACCGCCCCGCTGACCGGGGCGGCAGACGCGGTCCCGGTGGCCGGCCTGCATGCTGCGCCGTTTTTCGCCGCGGTCGTGTTCACCTGGCGCGCGGCGGGCGAGCATGAGCGGCTGGCCGAACTGCTCGGTCACGCCGAGCGTCTGGGTGAGATGGGCGGCTGGGAGGAGAACCTCGGTACAGGGGTCGTGCGATGGACCGAGGCCGCCTTCGCCCTCTTCGGCCTGGACCCGTCGCGGGCTGCGCCGATCCCGACCGCCGAGCTGCACAACTTCGTTATCGCGGCCGACCGCGGGCCCGTGCGGCGGTTCAGGCAGTCGCTGCTGCTGCGCCGCAAGCCCGATGTGGCGGTGTTCCGCATTGTCCGGCCGGTCGACATGGTGATCAGGCAGATCCGGATCTTCGCCGAGCCGGTCGTCGCGGGCGAGGAGGTGATCGCGGTGCGTGGCGCCTTCCAGGATGTCTCCGCCCAGTACCACGCCCAGGTCGCGCTCGCCGCGACGACGGACCAGCTCGCGGACATCGAGCAGCGCGCCGCTGAGGAGCATCAGCTCGCGCTCCGCCTGCAGCGCGCCATCATGCCGCCGGACGCGTCGCCGCTCGAAGGCGCGGGTGTGGACGTCGCGGTGCGGTACCGCCCGGCCGGCACCGGGCATCTGGTGGGCGGTGACTGGTACGACGCACTGCTGCTTCCGGGCAAGGATCTGCTGCTCGCCGTCGGGGACATCACCGGGCACGGCATCGACGCCGTGACCGGCATGGTCAGCGCCCGCAACGCGCTGCGCGGGCTGGCCGCGACCGGAGAGGGACCCGCCGATCTGCTCAAGTGCCTCAACTACGCGGCCTGCCACTTGACCGAGGGGATGGCGGGAACCGTCGTCTGCGGCCGCTACGACCAGGACACCCGCGTCCTGCGCTGGGCGCGGGCGGGTCACCTGCCGCCGGTCCTCGTGCGCGACGGCACGGCCGGGGCGCTGCCCCTGCCCGGCGGCGTGCTGCTGGGCCTGGACCCGGACGCAGAGTACGAAGAGGCCGAACTTCAGCTCCGTGCGGGGGACACCCTGCTGCTGTTCACCGACGGGCTGATCGAGCGCCGGACCGGGTCGATCAGCGACGCGCTCAACGACTTCGCCGCGGCCGCCGCCCCGGCTGGCCCGGACGCCACGGCGCACGCCGACCGCATCCTGTCAAGCTCCGTCTCGGACACCGACGACGACGCGTGCCTGGTCGTGGTCCGGATCTTGTTACCGGCCGCGCGGCTGGCCACGACCGTCGCGGTCGGCGTCCTCGGCCGTGACGGCGGCCTCCGCGCGCAGCCAGGAGGCCAGCGGGCCTTCCTCACGCGGCACGAACCATATCGGCTGTGGCGCCCTGGCGAGCCTGACGGGCCTTGCGCGGAACGTCCGGCACGGGGCCGCGGTCCGGCCCGGTTCGCTGCCCACTGTCTTCCCCTTATCAACGGTGACCTTCTCGCCCGCACGGCTACCCGGAGCCACCCGGGCGAAACGAGGAAAAACCGCGGCGCTGCGGTGAGCCGCTGACCAGGTCGATGAGCGGCAGGCAGACATCCGGCCGGTACGTCTTGCGCAGCTCAGCGGGCGCCTCACGGACGACCACCTCAAGGGTCGGCCACACGTGGCCTGTCAGCAGGTGCCGCCGCGTGTCGTGCCGTCGTGCAGTCCGAGCACTGCGTGCAGGTGCGGCTGGGGCTGCCCTGTGCCTGACCCGTTGCTGCCGTCGTCACGTGCGATGTCGCCGATCAGCGAAAGCACCTCGCACTGCTGCCCGATGGCGATACGCCACCGTCGCGCCGCCGCCGATCTGTCTGGCTTTCATCCCGAGCCTCCGGTCCTGATTGGCAGCGCTTCCTTCAGCCCGCCGTGTCCGGCAGGACCGCGAGCGCGCCCGGCTGGGCCCACCGGTGTCGCCGGGCAGCCCGATCGGCAGGAACAGGAACCAGGCGCGCCGCGCGGCGGCAGCGCCCGCACCCCGCGATCGTGCAGCCAGTGCTCACCTGACACCTCCCCTTCGGCTGTGGCGACAGTGAGGCCAGCACCCGATCGGCCGGCTCATGTCCGTTCGCCCGCATGGTCACAGGCATGAGGGGTAGCGGCGGGTTCACGTGCGGGAAACGGAGGCCTCAGACATGGCGCAACACACGGCGCGCAGGAACACGATGAGCAGCGCGATCCCCGGCGAGGGGGACATCGCGGCGAACATGCGGCGGCTCGAGCGGGATCTCGCCGGCCGGGTCGACGGCGAGGTGCGGTTCGACGCGGGCACCCGGGGCGCGTATGTCACCGACGGCTCGAACTTCCGGCAGGTGCCGATCGGCGTGGTGCTGCCGCGTACCCCGGAGGCGGCGGCCGCGGCGGTGGCGGTCTGCAGGAAGCATGACGTCCCGCTGCTGTCCCGTGGCGGCGGCACCAGCCTGGCCGGGCAGTGCACGAACACCGCCGTGGTCATCGACTGGTCCAAGTACTGCAACCGGCTGCTCGACGTGGACCCTGCCGCAAGGACCTGCACCGTCGAGCCTGGCATCGTCCTGGACGTGCTCAACGACCAACTCAAGGAGCACGGGCTGCGGTTCGGTCCCGAGCCTGCCACCCACATGAACTGCACGATAGGCGGGATGATCGGCAACAACTCCTGTGGCGCGACAGCGCAGCGCACCGGCAAGGTCGTCGACAACATCGCGGCCATGGAAGTCCTGCTGTACGACGGGACCAGGTTCTGGTGCGGACCGACCAGCGAGGACGAATACGAGGCGATCGAACGCCGTGGCGACCAGCGCGCCCGTGTGTACCGTCGGCTGCGCAAGCTCATGGACGGCTATGCCGACGAGATCAGGAAACGGTACCCCGACATTCCGCGCCGTGTCTCAGGTTACAACCTCGACTCGCTGCTGCCCGAGCACGGCTTCGACGTCGCAGGGTTGCTGGTGGGCAGCGAGTCCACCCTGGTGACCGTGTTGCGCGCGAAGCTGAAGCTGGTGCCGGTGCTGAGCGAGCGGTCGCTGGTGGTGCTCGGCTACCCCAGCGTGGAGGCGGCGGCGGACGCGGTGCCGCGCATCCTCGCGCAGCCACACAAGCCGATCGCGCTGGAAGGCCTGGATCACAAGCTCGTCAACGACGAGACGATCAAGCACATGAACCCGCAGGCGCTGGCGGAACTGCCTGACGGCTGCGCGTTTCTCATGGTGCAGTTCGGCGGCGACACCAGGGCGGAGGTCGACGAGGCGGCCCAGGCCATGCTCGAGGCTCTGCACGAAACGGAACACGAGCCGAGCGTCTCGTTCTACGACGACCCGGTCCGCGAAGACGAGCTCTGGCAGGTCCGTGAGGCGGGACTCGGGGCGACCGCGCACGTCCCGCACCGCCGGGATACCTGGGAGGGCTGGGAAGACTCGGCTGTGCACCCGGACCACCTCGGCGGCTACCTGCGTGACCTCAAGCGGCTGTACGACGAGTTCGGGTACAGCAGCGACGTGGGGCCCGCCCTGTACGGCCACTTCGGCCAGGGCTGCGTGCACACCCGCATCCCCTTCGACCTCTACAGCACCGAGGGGGTCGCAACCTACCGGCGCTTCATGGAACGCGCCGCGGACCTGGTCGCCGCGCACGGCGGGTCGCTGTCCGGCGAGCATGGCGACGGCCAGTCCCGCGGCGAACTGCTGCCGCGAATGTTCGGCGACCAGATCGTGGCGGCGTTCGGCGAGCTCAAGACGATCTTCGACCCAGGCGACAAGATGAACCCAGGCAAGGTGGTGTCACCCGCCCGCCTAGACGAGCACCTGCGGCTCGGCGGTGACTGGGCGCCGGCCACCCCGCAGGACCTGTTCTTCCGCTATCCGCACGACGGCGGGTCGTTCGCGCAAGCCGCGAACCGGTGCGTGGGCGTGGGCAAGTGCCGTCACCATGACAACAAAGGCGGCACCGTGATGTGCCCGTCGTACCAGGTCACGATGGACGAAGAGCACTCGACCAGGGGCCGGGCCCGGCTTCTTTTCGAGATGCTCGACGGCCACGGCGACTCCCCAGTCTCCGACGGCTGGCGCAGCGAAGCGGTCAAGGACGCCCTGGACCTGTGCCTGGCCTGCAAGGGCTGCAAGACCGACTGCCCGGCCAATGTGGACATGGCGACCTACAAGGCGGAGTTCCTCGCCCATCACTGGCAGGGCCGCCAGTGGCGGCGGCCGCGCTCGGACCTCGCGCTCGGCTGGCTGCCGCTGACCGCGCGTGCGGTGTCGCGGCTACGCCTGGCGAAGCTGGTGAACGCGCTGACGCACACGCCGCTGCTGCACCGCGCGGCCACCCTCGTCGGCGGCCTCGAGAACAGGGAGATCCCGCTGTTCGCGCCGCAGACGCTGCAGCAGTGGTACGCGGCCCGCGGCCCGCGCGGCGACGGCCGCCGCGGGGCAGTCGTGCTATGGCCGGACACGTTCAGCAACTACCTCCATCCGCACGTCGGCCAGGCCGCCGTCGAGGTGCTCGAGGCCGCGGGCTGGCGCGTCGAACTGCCGGCCGAGCCAGTCTGCTGTGGCCTGACCTGGATCTCCACCGGCCAGCTCGCCACCGGCAAGCGCATCCTGGCCCGGGCAGTCGCGACACTCGCGCCCCACGTCCGGGCCGGCGGCTACGTGGTGGGCCTCGAGCCGAGCTGCACCGCGGTCTTCCGCTCGGACGCGGCCGAACTGTTCCCCGATGACCAGGACGTGCAGCGGTTGCGCGACCACACGCTCACGCTCGCCGAGTTGCTCACCGAGCACACCCCGGGCTGGGAGCCGCCGATGGTGCGCCGGCCCGTGCTCGCCCAGATGCACTGCCACCAGCACGCGATCATGGGCTGGGACGCCGACGCGAAGCTGCTGGCCTGCGCGGGCGCCCAGGCCGAACACCTGGAGAGCGGCTGCTGCGGGCTCGCGGGAAACTTCGGCTTCCAGCGCGGCCACCTGGACGTGAGCGTCGCCTGCGCGGAACGCGCCATGCTGCCCCGGCTGCGCGCGGCGTCGGAGGGCGCGGTCATCCTCGCCGATGGTTTCAGCTGCCGCACCCAGATCCACGAACTGGACAGCAACGGCAGGGAAGCCATGCACCTTGCCGAACTGCTCGCGGCCGCGGGGAACCTCTCTCCCGAGCGCCCGGAACAAATCGCGGCCCCCCGCCCGGTCCCGCCTCGCCAGGGCGGGAAAGCCGCGGCCCTGGCCGGCGTCGGCGCTGTCCTCGCCGGAGCCGCTGCAACGCTGTGGGCCCTCAAGCGCCCCGCGCGATAAGCCAGCCGCCCGTGCACCAGATGAATGGCCTATCCGACTGCCTACCGAATCTGCGGCGCGGGGCCGTGATTTGTGATTGCCAGGTTAATTTCCCGCCGGACTGGGGGAGTCGAAGTGGCCTGAGCGATGAAGACCTCGAGGAGGGCGGATTATGGGCGGCTGGGTATGGGGCGGCCGCGGTATCGGGCTTGTGATTGTGGCGCTGGCGGTAGGCATTCCCTTCTTCCTCACCCACAGGTGCGTGCGCGAACCGCGCGACGTCTCCGACAGCCGTGCTTACCTGCGGGAACGCCGGCTGCGGGATGTGGCAGCGGCGGCGTATTTCTGCCTCGTCGCAGCCAGGAGCGACGAGGCCGGACCACCTGTGACGACCAAGCACGTGGCCGGCGAAATATCTGCCGGCTCCCATTAGTGCACGGCTAAACGATTTTTCACGGCGATGAACGAAAACAGCCTCGGCCCATCCGTCCCGTCGCGCGACGCCAACGTCAGGCCAGCCAGCGCCGGTAGCGTCTGCGGGACGCACGCTTCCAGGCTCGCCGTGCCTGCGCCCGGAACTGCTCGGCGCGACAAGCATCGCGCCCGTACAGCAGGCCGTAGCTGAAGGCGTTCTCGCCGCCGAGGTGCGCCACGATACCGAGTTCTCGCTCCAGCTGGCGGGCGATGACCGCGTCCTGATGATCGCCGAGGACCGACTGGATCCTTTGCATCTGCCTGGCGAGCCGGCCAGCCTCCTTGCCCAGGGCGGGGGCGACTGCCTCGCTCGCGTAGCGGACGCGCTTGGCCGCCTTGCGCGCCTGGTGCAGCGCCTCGTTCGTGGGCTGGCCGCGCCGCGCGCGGCGCATGCGCCGGTTGGCCTGCCGGTAAGCGCGCCGTACCTCCCGGGGGAGAACACGCGCGGCCGGCAGGGCGGCCTCCTCGGTCAGCGGCGGCTCAGCGAGGAGCGCGTCGAGTTCGTCGAGGAGCGCGAAGTACCGCTCGGAGTCCAGCGCGATCAGCAAAGCGCGGCGCGCGTCGGCGGACACGGGTGCGAAGTACCGCTGCACGTGCGCCTCGATCGGGCCGATGACCAGCTCGGTGGGTGTCTCGCTCAACCGTTCCTGCAGGTGTCTTACCAGCACCTCGCTATCGCGTGCTTCCCCGAGCACGGTCCCGAGCCACTTCAGCTGGGCGGCCAACCGCGCGGTGGCATCGGAGCGGAGGATGCCGCCGAATGACCGCAGCGTGCTGCGCAGCCGCCGGGTGGCGACTCGCATCTGGTGCACCGCATCGGGCTCGTCGCTGCGCACCATCGGGTCGAGCGACTTCAGCCGGTCCGCGTGCGTTCGCAGGTAGGCAAGCACCACCTGGCCGGCCGGCGACGCCGGCGTCAGCGGCGACGCGGCCGCGGAGTCTGGCAACTGGTCGCCCAGTATCCACTCCAGCTTGGCCGACCGCCCTGCCGGGCGCAGGCCGGCGCGGCGCAGCAGACGGTCGGCCGCGCTGAGCAGGCTCGGGCCGCCCCCTGTCAGCTCCACTTCGACCTCATGCCAGTTCGAGATCGTGGTGGTGCCGCCCAGGCCCTGCGCCGAGACATCGTCCGCAGCGATCTCGGCGAGCGATTCGCCCGTGTGGCCGACCAGGGTGAGCAGCCGTCTGTCGGTCGTGATCTGGGCGATTGGCCCGAGCGGCTCTTCGCGTGTGCGCACGCGGACCAGCTCGGCCAGCTCCACGGGCACCCGCCCGTCGCCCTGGCCGGGCGGCAGGTGTATCTCGCGGCGCGTCGCGACGCCGGCAGGCAGCTTCAGGTGCCACCCGGCGTCCTCGCCGCTCCGGCGCCGCCGCAGCGTGATGCCCGCACGGAGCAGCCGGAGATCGCCGGTGTCGTAATACTCGGCCTCCAGCCGCTCCTGCCGCGGCCCCCGGACGGAAGCGACCTCCGGCAGGTCGTCCAGGCGCGGGACCGCGGCCCCCGCGGGAAGTTCGTACCTGAGCTCGGTCTTGTTCATGTTCACTGCCATTGGGATGGCCTACCCATCTGCGGCCGGTTAACCGGAGTAAGGCGATGTTTGCGTGGTGCCGCGCGGGCAGGAGTGACTGGTCGGCCGATAGCGAGGCAGGAGGGATGCGCCGTCATGCCGGGACAGGCGTCCACGCGCGGCACGGTTCTTATCGCCGGCGCCGCGAACATCCTGGTCGGGGCAGTCAAGCTCGCGGCCGGGATCATGGTGGGCTCGAGCCCCATGCTCGCCGAAGCCGCTCACTCGGCCGCCGACACCCTCAATCAGGCGTTCCTGCTGACATCCGTGCACCAGGGCCAGTGGCCAGCCGACAGCCGGCACCGTTTGGCTACGGGCAGGAACGCTGCTTCTGGTCATTGCTCGCCGCGTTCGGCATCTTCATCGCCGGAGCCGGGTTCTCTGTCTTCGAGGGACTGCTGGCGCTCGGGCACTACGGCAGCGAGAACCCGCTCATCGCCTATGTCGCACTGGCGGTCACGGGCATCGCGGAGGGGACTTCCCTGCTCCGCGTGCTTGTTCAGCTTCGGGGCGAAGCGCGCCGCCGCGACCTCGATGTCCTTGATCATGTGCGCAGCAGTCCTGACACCACGGTCAATACCGCCTTGTTCGAGGACAGCGCCGCGATGACTGGCCTGGCGCTGGCGGCATTCGGACTGGGCATGCGCCAGGCGACTGGGTCGCCTGTCTGGGACGGTGCGGCTTCCATCGCTATCGGCGGCCTGCTCGTCGTGGTGGCCATCAGGCTCGGCCTGGAGAGCAGGGACTACCTGATCGGCCGCGCCGCGGCCCCGGCGAACTCGGGCTCATCCGGGCAGAGATCGAAGGGACCCCTGGCGTCGACGCGCTTCTCGACGTGCGCACCATGTACCTGGGGCCGGACCGTCTCATCGTCGCCGCCAAGGTGGCGTTCAGCGACGACATCAGCGCCGACCGGGCCGAGGACGTCGCGGACGAGATCGACAGGCGGCTCGCCGAGCGGCTTCCGCTGATCCCGCAGGTGTTCCTGGATCCCACGCAGGCCCCGTCAGGCTCCCGGTAAGCGGACCGCTGTCGCCTCCAGGGCGATTTTCAGGCTCCCGCGCCGAGGTCCGCGTCGCGCGACAGCAGGACCGCGCATTCGAGCATGGCGGCGTGCACGAACGCCTGCGGCAGGTTGCCGCGCAGCTGCCGCTGGTGGACGTCGTACTCCTCGGTGTACAGCCCGGGAGGCCCGCAGGCGGCCCTGTTGCGCTCGAACCAGTGCGCGGCCGCCACCCCGTCGCCTGCGAAGTGCTCGTACATCGCCATCCAGAACCCGCACAGCAGGAACGCGCCCTCGGCCTGGTCAAGCGGGCGGGCGTCGTGCCGGAACCGGTAGACATAGCCGTCGGCGCCGAGCTCGGCACGAACGGCCGCGGCGGTGGCGAACGTCCGCGGGTCACCGTGCGGCAGCGCGCCGCGGACGACGGGCAGCAGCAGCGCGGCGTCCGTTCGATCGTCGTCCGGCGCCCGCTGCCAGCGGCCGGACGGATGCACGCAGTCGTCGAGGCTGGCCAGGATGCTGTCCGCCAGGGCGCTCCACCGTGCCGCTTCCCCGCGCCCATGCCCGCCCGGCGGCCCCTGCGCCGCCGCGGCCGCGATCGCCCGCAGGCCGGACACGCACGCCAGCCGGGAGTGCGTCCACCGGGCCGTGCCGAGTTCCCAGATCCCCGCGTCCGCATCCCGCCACCGTTTGCCGATCGCGTCGGCAGCTACGGCGGCCGCGCGCCAGTCGTCTTCGGCGAGCATGTCGTGCCGCGCCGCCGCGGCGAGCAGTGCGAGCGACTCGCCGAGCGCGTCGAGCTGGAACTGGCGGCGGACCCAGTTGCCGGCCCGTGCCGTGCCGCCGGGGAAACCGCGCAGTCGCAGCGCGCGCTCGTCGGGAATCCGCTGTCCGGCTACGGTGTAGGCGGGCCGCAGGTCCGGTCCGTCGTCGAGGAGCCGCTCGGTGACGAACCTGACCGCGCCGGTGAGCAGTGGGTGCGGGCCGTGCGCCGCCACGGCGAGCCCCGCGTAACACTGATCCCTGATCCACGCGTACCGGTAGTCGTAGTTCCGGCCGCCTTCGAGGCGCTCTGGCAGCGATGTAGTGGCCGCGGCCGCCATCGCTCCGCTCGCGGAGGTAAGGCCCCGCAGCACCGCGTAGGCGTGCCGCGCGTCCGCCACGGCGATGAGGTCGCCGCAGTGCGGAACGACCCGCGCCCACGCTTCCTCGGTCGCCGCCCAGGACCGCCCGGCAGCGGGCGGCCGTTCCGGCAGGTCCCGGTCAGACATCTCCAGAACGAAGTCGTGATACTCCCCGCCGGCCATGTTAACGTTCAGCACCAGCCCGTCCGCGGTGTGCCGGGCTGTGGCGGCGCCCGACCAGCGCAGCCGGGTGGATCCGCTGCGGCCGGCCCAGCAGCCGTCCTGGCGGGACAGGTCCGTCATGCGGGCGCGCCCGTACCCGCCCCGCACGTCGAGCACCACAGTGATCCTCGCCGGCCCGTCGACCGCCTGGACTCGGCGCAGCAGCACCGCTCGCCGGGGGTCCGCTGGCATGGCCAGCGCCTCGCGGCACTCGATCTGGCTATCACCCACCCAGCGGCTGCGCCAGATGAGGCTGCCGTTCTCGTAGTAGCCGCCCCACACATGCCACGGGTCGGCGGGGGTGACGGTATACCGCCCGGGGCCGCCGAGCAGCCCGCTGAACGCGGCCGGGCTGTCCCAGCGCGGGACGCACAGCCAGACGACGGAGCCGTCCGGGCCGATGAGCGCGCCCCGTTCCCCGTCCGCGACCAGCGCGTACTCGCGCAGCACGCGCGGGGTTACCGATGGTGCCGTGCTCGTCGCGCTAGCCGAGCCATGCCGGCGCGCGCCGCTACCTCCCGTGCGTCCACGCGCCACAGCGCCGCCCTGATTCACAAGCGTCCCTCCTTTGCCGCAGGGCCGTCAGCTACCCGGCTGACAGCGGGGTACGCGAGCTTTCGTTTGAGCGGCCGGATGCGAGGAAGCAGGACGGTGACACACGCACCCGAGCAGAAGCGGATACCCTATGGCACAGACAGTCGTGATCACCGGAGCCAGCGCGGGAATCGGGCGCGCCTCGGCGGAGCTGTTCGCGCGGCGCGGCGCCAATGTGGTGCTCGTGGCCCGTGGCGAGGAAGGGCTGCGCGGCGCGGTGCGCGACGTGACGGAGGCGGGCGGGCAAGCGCTGCCCGTAGTCGCCGACGTCGCGGACTTCGCCGCGGTCGAGCGGGCCGCGGAGCAGGCGGAGAACGAGTTCGGGCCGATCGACGTCTGGGTGAACGTGGCCTTCACCTCGGTGTTCGCCCCGTTCGCGAAGATCACCACCGAGGAGTTCCGGCGGGTCACCGAGGTGAGCTATCTCGGCTTCGTGTACGGCACCAAAGCGGCGCTCGCCAAGATGCTGCCCCGGGACCGCGGCACTATCGTCCAGGTTGGGTCGGCGCTCGGCTACCGGTCCATCCCGCTTCAGTCTGCTTACTGCGGCGCCAAGCACGCCATCAACGGGTTCACCGAGTCCGTCCGCTGCGAACTCCTGCACGAGAGCAGCAACGTGCGCGTCACCGTCGTCCAGATGCCGGCCGTGAACACGCCGCAGTTCTCCTGGGTCCGGTCCCGCCTGCCCCGCCACCCGCAGCCGGTGCCGCCGATCTATCAGCCCGAAGTCGCTGCCCGCGGCGTCGTCTACGCCGCCGACCACCCGGCGCGCAAGGAGCACTGGGTGGGCGCCACCACGGTGGCGACGATCCTGGCCCAGCGGTTCGCCGCGCCACTGCTCGACCGTTACCTCGCCCGCACCGGCTATGACTCACAGCAGACGTCAGAGAAAGAAGGCCCAGGGCGGCCGGACAACCTGTGGGCGCCGGCCGACGCGGCACCGGGGGAGGACCACGGCGCGCACGGCGAGTTCGACGAGAAGTCCCATCCGCACAGCGCCGAGCAGTGGGCCGCCCAGCAGGCCGAGTCCGCCGCGTCCGCGGCGACCCGGCGACGAAGCCGGTGAGCGGCGCCGGCGCCCCCGCCGTCGAGGCCGTCAGCGCGGCGGTTTACGACATCCCCACTGACCGGCCCGAAGCGGACGGCACGCTGGCCTGGTCGTCGACAACCCTGGTCGTGGCGCATGTGGTCGGCGGCGGGCGGACCGGGATCGGGTACACGTACGCCGCAGGCGCGTGCAAGGCGCTGATCGAGGGGCCGCTCGCGGCGGCCGTCGTCGGCCGGGGCGTGCTCGGCACCGGCGCCGCCTGGCAGGCGATGGTGCGACAGGTGCGCAATCTCGGCCGCCCAGGGCTGGTGTCCTGCGCGATCTCGGCCGTGGACACGGCGCTGTGGGACCTCAAGGCCACCCTGCTTGGCCTGCCGGTCAGCGGGCTGCTCGGCACGACACGCGACGAGGTGCCGGTGTACGGCAGTGGCGGGTTCACCACCTACGACGACATCGCGGCGCGCGAGCAACTCGAGCTGTGGACCGGGGTCTTGGGCATTCCGCGAGTCAAGATCAAGATCGGAGAGTTGTGGGGCGCGGCGCCCGGTCGCGACCTTGCGAGGATCGCCTTCGCGCGGAAGGTCATCGGCCCGGACGCCGAGCTGTACGTCGACGCCAACGGCGGATACACCACGAAGCAGGCCATCCGGATGGCCGGGGCCATGGCCGGGCATGGCGTGACGTGGTTCGAGGAACCGGTTAGCTCCGACGACCTGGACGGACTGCGCGAGGTCCGCGACCAGATCGATCCCGACGTGGCGGCCGGGGAGTACGGCTATGACCTGCCATACTTCGCTCGCATGGTGGACGCGGCCGCGGTCGACTGCCTGCAGGCTGACGTCACGCGGTGCGGTGGCATCACCGAATGGCTGCGCGCCGCCGCGGTCGCCGCCGCCCGCGGCCTGCAGGTCTCCGGTCACTGCGCGCCGAACCTGCACGCCCACGTCGCCGCCGCGGTGCCGAACCTGCGTCACCTGGAGTACTTCCATGACCACGTGCGCATCGAATCGATGGTGTTCGACGGAGCGCTGGACCCACACGGCGGCGCGCTGCGGCCAGACCCGGACCGTCCCGGCCTCGGCCTGCGATTGAAAGACCGCGACGCTGACAAGTTCCGCGTAGGGTAGCCCGAACGGCAGGCAGCCCGCCGGCCGCGGGCGTCAGACCGGACATGCCCGCAGAGCACGCTCCCGGTTCGCGTTACAGACACTGCCGGCCCGGCCGGACGGTGCCATGACCGGCGCAGTCCCCTTTATCACGCTACTCCTGGAAGCCCGCGCGGCACCGCCGGAACGCCCGCGCATCGCCGGTGCGGACGTGTTATCGGATGTTTATGTCTGGCTGGCTCTAAAGGGCGGCGTGCTGGGTAGCGGCCTTCCGACGGCGTGCAGGAGAGGTGTAGCCAGTGACGCGTGCGGCAGATGCCGAGCCAGGGTCGGGAACGGCTGGGTTGTTCGCTGCCGATGAGGAGGTCGGGCTTGACCTGGCCGCGGTGGACTGGGCTGCTACCCCGCTCGGACCGCCAAGCTCCTGGCCGCAGAGCCTGCAGACGGCGGTGGACATCCTGCTGTCATCCCGCTTTTCGATGTGGATGGCGTGGGGGACGGAGCTGACGTTCTTCTGCAACGCGGCGTACCGGCGTGACACCCTGGGCCGTAAGTACCCGCGGGCGCTCGGTCTCCCGGCCAGCGAGGTGTGGGCGGAGATCTGGGACGACATCGGCCCGCGCATCGGCACTGTGCTGGCTACGGGGCAGGCGACCTGGGACGAGGCGCTGCTGCTTTTCCTGGAACGTTCCGGTTATCCCGAAGAGACCTACCACACCTTCTCGTACAGTCCGCTTCGCGACGATGTCGGTGCCGTGGTCGGCATGCTGTGCGTGGTCAGCGAGGACACGCGACGTGTCATCGGCGAGCGCCGGATGGCGACCCTGCGTGATCTGGGCTCGGACCCGAGCGTGATAAGAACCGAGCAGGAGACGCTCGGCTTCGCCGGGCGGCAGCTGGACCGCAACCGCCAGGACCTGCCTTTCACGATCACCTACCTGTTCGACGGCAATGCCACCGCCCGGCTGGCCGGGAGCACCGGTATCGCGGCAGGGCACCCGGCCGCCCCGGCCGGGCTCGTGTGGGACGACCCCGATGCGGTGTGGCCCGTCGCGACGGTGCTCCGGGGTGAACTCGCGCTGGTGAAACTCAAGGGCTTCCCGTTCAACGGCCTGCCGACCGGGGCGTGGAGGGAGCCGCCCGCCCAAGCGCTCGTGGCGCCGCTGGGCCAGGGAGGCGGCGCCCCGTACGGGTTCCTGGTGGTCGGCCTGAACCCCTACCGGCCCCTGGACGAGGAATACAGCGGGTTCATCGGACTCGTGGCCGCACGCCTCGCTTCCGGGATCGCTAGCGCGCGCAGCTACCAGGACCAGCAGCGACGTGCGGAGGAGCTCGCTGAGCTGGACCGTGCTAAGACCACGTTCTTCTCCAACATCAGCCACGAGTTCCGTACCCCGCTGACCCTGATCATGGGGCCGGTGCAGGAGTTGCAGCGCCGCCTTGCCGACGCCGACTCCCAAGTGCTTGAGGAGCTGGAGGTCATCAGGCGCAACGGACTGCGCCTGGGCAGGCTGGTCAACACGCTGCTGGACTTCTCCCGCATCGAGGCCGGGCGTATGCAGGCGAGCTACGAACCTACCGACATCGCGCAGCTGACCGCCGAGCTGGCCAGCGTCTTCCGGTCTGCCATCGACCGCGCTGGCCTGGCCTTCGAGGTGGACTGCCCGCCGTTGCCTGAGCTTGTCTACCTCGACAAAGCCATGTGGGAGAAGGTGGTGCTCAACCTGCTCAGTAATGCGCTGAAGTTCACCTTCGACGGCACCCTCCGCATCGCCGTGCGCGCCGAGGACGGCCAGGCGGTCGTTAGGGTCGCCGACACCGGGATCGGCGTCCCTGAGCAGGAGATGCCGCGTTTGTTCGAGCGGTTCCACCGCATCGAGAACACCAGCTCTCGCTCCAATGAGGGCAGCGGGATCGGCCTGGCCCTCGTCCAGGAACTCGTCCAGCTGCACGGCGGCACTATCACGGCATCCAGCGCGGCGGGCGAGGGCACCACGTTCACCATCCGCCTGCCGTTCGGGCACGCCCACCTGCCGGCCGACGCCCTCGGCATAGCCGGCCCCGTGGTCACGGTCTCTGCCGTCGCTGACCCGTTCGTCCAGGAAGCGCTGCGCTGGCTGCCCGACACCGCGCCGGGCGGCGGGGACGCGCAGCCAGTGCCCGCAGAAATCACGCCCGCTAGTGACACAGACAACCCGTCGGCACAGGCCGGCCACGCCCTGCCGGCGCGGGTACTGGTCGCCGATGACAACGCTGACATGCGCGAGTACCTGGCCCGCCTGCTGCGCACCGCTGGTTACCGGGTCACTACAGTCACCGACGGGCAGGCCGCACTGGACGCGGTCCGCGCCGACGCCCCAGACCTGCTGATCAGCGACGTGATGATGCCCTGCCTTGACGGCCTTGGCCTGGCGGCCGCCCTGCGCGCAGACGCGCGCACCGCGGCCGTCCCCCTGCTGCTGCTGTCGGCGCGGGCCGGGCAGGACGCGTCCATCGAGGGCCTCCGGGCGGGCGCGGACGACTACCTGGTCAAGCCGTTCTCGGCGGCCGAGCTTGTGGCCCGGGCGCGGGCGAGCGTTGAGCTGGCCCGGGTCAGGAACCGCGAATCGCAGTTCCGCCGCACGGTGATCGACTCACTCCAGGAGGGCTTCTTCCTTACCGATGAGGAAGGCACCATCCTGGAGGCCAACCAGGCCTTCATGGCCCTGGTCGGCTACAGCCCGGACGGCTTGCCGTTCCGCTGGCCGCATCCCTGGGTTCCTGAGGCCAGCGCCGACCCTGCCGGGTGGGCGGCAACGGCCCAGGCGTTCGACGAATACAAGCGGCTCGGCGGCGGCCGGTACACAGTCCCGGCGCGGCACCGCGACGGGCACACCGTCTGGCTGGCATGCAGTTCGGCCAGCCTGCCCAGCCCGGACGGGCGCGGCCGGCTGTTCGTCGGTACCGCGCGGGACGTGACCGCGGAACGCCTGGCCGGGCAGCGCGAGGCCACCCTGGCCGGCTTCGCCGCCGCCCTGGCCGCGGCCGGGGAGATCTCGGAGATGCTTACCACGGCCGCCCGCGAGATCGCCGCCGCGGTACACGCCAGCCAGGTGACCACCGCGCTGTGGTCCAGCGACGATAACCTCGCGATCACCGGATGGCCCCGAGCCGTCCCAGGCCAGAGCGCTTCCGCCGCGGTGACGGGAGCGCTGGAGATCGTCCGGCATCAGCCCGCCGCCTCGGTCGCGGTGCTGGGCGGCGGCGAGGAGGCCAGCCTGCTCGCCGCCCCGCTCGACGGGACAGCCTCATCGGCCATTGCGGCGGAATTCCCGGCTGGACGGCTTGTCAGCGCCGAAATACGAGAGCTGTTCTCTGTCCTCACCAGCCACCTGGCCCAGGTCCTTGCCAAGGCGAGGGACTACGAGCAGGCCCGCACGGTGGCACTCACCCTGCAGCATGCCATCCTCGGCCCTACAGAACTGCCGCACGGATTCGCCGCGCGATACACCCCGGCGGTTCCCCCGCTGGAAGTCGGCGGCGACTGGTTCGACGTGATCCCGCTGGCCGGGCAGCGGACCGCCGTCGTCGCCGGTGACTGCGTCGGCCGCGGGCTGCCCGCCGCCGCGGTCATGGGCCAGCTCCGCTCCGCCAGCCAGGCCGTCCTGTTGCGTGCTTCCGGTCCGGCCGAGGCCCTGACTGACCTGGACACTTTCGCGAGCCGGATTCCGGGAGCGGAGTGCACCAGCGTGTTCTGCGCGATCATCGATCCCGCGGCAGGGACAGTCACCTACAGCTGCGCCGGGCACCCGCCGCCCGTACTCGTAACGGCTGAAGGACAGTACCGGCTGCTCGACCAGGCCCGGTCTGTGCCGCTGGCCATGCGGCCCGCTGACTGGCAGCGGAGCCAGGCGACCGCAGCACTGCCGCCCGGCGCGACCTTGGTGCTGTACACCGACGGGCTCGTCGAGCGGCGTCATCAACCGCTGGACAAAGGGATCGACGCCGCGGCAGTCGCGGTGGCCGAGCACGCCCAGGCCCATCCAGGTGACGCCGTAGACCACCTCATGGCGGTCATGGCGCCGCCGGCCGGCTACGAGGACGATGTCGCCGTCCTCATCTACCGGCACCCGCCTGCCCCGCTGACCGTCCAGGCGTGGGCGGACGACCCCTCCTGTCTGGCCCTGCTCCGAGCCAGGCTGCGAGAGTGGCTGTCGGCGGCCGGCGTAGGGAGCCGGGAAGCCACCGATATCATGATCGCTGCGGGCGAGGCCACCGCGAACGCCTTCGAGCACGCCGCCGTCGGCCGCCCCGTCGGCGCGGCGCCGGTCCAGATCACCCTCACCGCCCGCGCGGCCCCTGCCATGGTGCGGTTGACCGTCGCGGACACTGGGAGCTGGCGGCCTCCGCCCGCCGACCGGGAGCAGCCCGCTCCGGGCACACGGGGCCACGGAATGATTTTCATGCACGCTCTCATGGATGACGTCACAATCGATCCGTCCGCGCACGGGACAACGGTGACCCTGACGAAGGACCTGAAGCCGTGAATGACAGCGCCAGCTCGGCCGCCCCCGCTCCCCACGGTCCCGCGAGCGACCGCGCCGTCGGCGCTAGCCCGTCGGCACGGTTCGAGTTCCTGCCGGTCAGCGACCATGATTCCGGCACCGTGCGTGCCGTCGGCGAGATCGACGTCACCAATGTCGGGGAATTCCAGGCTGCCCTCGACCAGGCCGCCGCCTCCGGCGCCGTTACCGCAGACATGACCGCGGTCACGTACTGCGACAGCGCGGCCATCCGGGCCTTGTTCATCGCCGCCAGGCAAGCCCGGCTCACCATCCAAGTCAGCACGGCGGGCCCCATTACAGAAACCCTGCTGAAAGTCTCCGGCCTGGACCAGATCGCCGCCGTGGTCACGCTCGACTAACTGGGCGTGCGAATAGGTGATACGGGCAAGACCAGGGTCGAGCGGAGCGGCGGCCCGCGGGAGTCGTCGATGCCTGGCGAGGTCCCGCGCGATTATCAGGCCGGGTCTGCGGGACCGCGGACATGTTGATGACGAGCAGCCGCGTAAACAGCGCCGCCCGACCGCGGCTTAGCTCTCGCGGTCCCTGCCGCCATTGGCCAGGTCGCGCCAGTCGCCCTCAGAGACCTCGACGCCGTAGCGCTTGGCGGCGGCCACGATCCGCTTCCACGCCTGATCGCGCTCTGCGTCGCTGACGCCTTCCACCTGGTCGAACCGCGCGATCGCGTTGCGCACGTGCCGCGCGTCGGTCAGCGGCTCCTTGCGCTCCTTGGGGAACGCGAATTCCCTGTCCGCCAGGTCGTTCTGTTCGGCGGTGCTCATTCCCCCGCCACGGCGTGGCACGTTCTCGCCGCGGGCGCGCGCGCTCTGCGCCTCGCGCGCCTTCTCGATATTGCGCCGTGCCGCTTCCTTCTGCTTGTCGGTAGCCATCACGTAGTCCTTCCGAAAGCGATGTTGACCGGCCACACGTCGGCCTACCCAGGACGGCGGACCGCATTCTGACAGCGTCCCTGCGTGTCCGTTTGCCGGCAACGCGGCCGGGTAGCCGAGGTTTCCAGCAGCGAACGCCAACGAGCGCAGGGAAGGATGCGGACAGACGATGTCCCTGCCCGCCCGCCAGCAGCGGGTGCTTAACGCTATAGAACGCACGCTCGAAGCACGCGATGCGCGCATGACAGCACTCTTCTCGATGTTCACCAGGCTCGCCCGGGCAGATGAGCCTGTAAGCGCCGAGTGCCTGCCGCGCTGGGAAAGCGCGCGATGGCGGCGAACGTGGCGGGAAACCGTGCTGCCGGTCATCCCGGTGGCAGCCGCCTTGGTCCTCGCAACGGGCTTGGTGCTCGCCGTGGCGCTGCACGGCACGCCGGCCTGCGCCGCAACGATCCATCCCGCGCCCGGGTCCCGCTCGGCGGTGAGCTGCGCGGTGCCACCGTCGTTGCCCCTGGGCAAATAGGCGCGATCAGTCACATGCCGGGCAGCCACCCGGGATCGTTCGGGATAATGATCGTTCGGGAAGCTATGGGCTTCCTTTATGACTTGAGCTGCTGGATCCGGTCCTTGAGCAGCGTGGTGGCGATGGTGGCGCGGTGCGGCTGCCCGCGCAGGAACGCCAGCGCGAACTTCTTCGCCTGCTCGTACTCCACCTTGCCTGGCAGCGGCGGCTCGGCCGGGTTGACGTTCACGTCGACAAGCGCCGGGCCCGGGTGGTCGAGCGCCAGCCTGATCGCGCTCTTCACCTCGCCAGGCTCAAGGACCTTGGCGCCAAGCGCCCCGTTGGCGGTCGCGAACGCGGCGTAGTCCGCGAACGGCTCTGGATACCTGACCCCGTGCTCGGGGTAGCCGAGCACCATCTGCTCCCACAGGATCTGGCCGAGCGAGGTGTTGTTGTTGATCACGACCTTGACCGGCAGCTGGTGCTGGATCGCGGTCAGGAACTCCGCCATCAGCATCGCGAAGCCGCCGTCGCCCACGAAGGCGATCACCTGTCGGCCCGGATAGGCGTGCTGGATGCCGATGGCGTAGGGGAGCCCGGGAGCCATCGTCGCCAGGTTGCCCGACAGGTAGAACCCGCGGTCGCCGCGGATCGTCCAGTGGCGGGCCGCCCAGGTCGCGATCGTGCCGCTGTCGCAGGTCAGGATCGCGTCGTCGGCCGCGAGCTCGCTGATCGCCGCCATCAGGTACTGCGGCGCGATCGGGTCTCGGCTCGCGTCCTCGAGGCTGGCCATCTTCGCCCGCCAGGTTTCCATCTCCCGCTGGTATTTGGCCAGGAACGCGGTGTCGGACCGCCGCTTGAGCAGCGGCAGCAGCCCGCGCAGCGTCTGCTTCGCGTCGCCGACCAGCGGCAGCTCGGTCGGGATCCGCGCGCCGGCCCGCGCCGGGTCGGCCTCGATCTGCGCGCAGCGCACCTGCGAGGGCAGGTGCTTAGTGTACGGGAAGTTCGTGCCGACCATGAAGAGCGTGTCGACCTCGTCCATGAGCTCCTCGGACGGCTTGGTCCCGAGCAGCCCGATGCCGCCAGTCGTATAGACGGAGTCGTCGGGGACCGTGGCCTTGCCGGGCAGGGTCTTGACGATGGGCGCGCCGAGCACCTCGGCGACGGCGAGCAATTCGGCGCGGGCATGCAGCGCGCCGGCGCCGGCCAGGATGGCGATCTTGTGCCCCTCGTTGAGGAAGTCCGCGAGCCGCCGCAGGTCTTCCAACGATGGCATGCCGGACGGCGCCAGGTAGACGGGAGAAGTCTTCGGCGGACTGGCCGGAGCCACATGCTGCCACGGGTCGGCGTCCGCGTCCGCCACCTGGATGTCGTTGGGCACCGTGATGTGGGCGACGCCGCGCCTGGCGTAGGCAGTCCTGATGGCCAGGTCCACCACCGCCGGGATCTGCACGGGATTGGTGATCATCTGGTCGTACTCGGCGACGTCGGCGTACAGCTTGTCGAGCGCGACCTCCTGCTGGTAGCCGGTGCCGAGCACGGACGTCTCCTGCATCCCGGTGATGGCAAGCACCGGCGCGTGGTCCAGCTTGGCGTCATATAGCCCATTGAGGAGGTGGATGCCGCCCGGCCCTGAGGTGGCCAGGCAGACGCCGATCTTCCCTGTCGCCTTGGCGTGCGCGGTGGCCATGAACGCTGCGGCTTCCTCATGGTGCACGAGCACGAACCGGATCTCGTCCTTGTGCCGCCGCAGCCCCTCCATGATCCCGTTGATCCCGTCACCTGGCAGCCCGAAGACCGTGTCGACCCGCCATTCGATGAGCCGCTCCACCAGTGCCTCGGATGCGATCTGCGCCACCGCTGCCTCCCGTTTCCGCTCGTCCGTGACGAACGCGCCGCCGCGTTCGCCGCCTGCCCCCGCCCTCTGTCCACCACGGCAGAGCCCAAACATCGCGCTAGCGCAAGACCGGGCATCGCCGGGCCACGCCTGAACGTGCCCGCTAGGCGCGGTGAGGGGAGAGGGTGCGCCCGGCGGGCACGTGCTCAGGGGAGCCCGCGTGCCACGCGGCCCGCTGGTCAGGCAGCCAGGGCGGCGGCGTCAAGCGCCCTGTCGTAGACGGCGGTGGTCTCGTGTGCGATCCGGTCCCAGGAGTAGCGCGACCTGGCGCGGTCGGCCGCCGCGATGCTGTACCCCTGAAGCAGCATCGGGTGGGCGAGCAGCTGCCTGATCCGCTGCGCGAGCAGCGCCGGGCGGCCGGGCGGCACCAGGACGCCGGTCGTCCCGTCGACTACCGCGTCCACATGTCCGCCGACCGCGGATGCGATCACCGGGGTACCGCAGGCCATCGCCTCGACGCACAGCAGGCCGGACGGATCGTAGTCAGACATGGAAAGGAACAGGTCGGCCGAGCGCAGCAATGGCGGCAGCGCGCTGCGGCTGAGCCGTCCCGCGAACGTCACCCGGTTGGAGACTTCAAGCGACCTGGCGAGCGCGCCGAGCCGTCGGCACGTCTCATCCGCGGGAAGGTCGGCGCGGTCAGGTCCGCCCGCGACGATGAGTTCCGCGCCAGGCACGCGGGCCAGCGCCCGCAGCAGGGTCGCCAGCGAGTCATGCTCGTGCTCGAGCAGCCCGGTCATGGTGACCAGCCGGGCCCGGTCGCCGCGTCGCGTCACCGGGCCGTCAGGCGCGAACTCGTTGGTGTCCACGCCGCACGGGACCACCTTGATGCACCGGCGCGGAACCCCCAGCCTGGCGAGGTCCGACTCCTCGTCCGAGCTCCCGGCGAGCACCGCGGCGGCGCTGCGCCCGATCGCCGGCTCCAGCCGGATCCGCTCGGTGCCGGCGTCACGCGGGATAAGCCCGTGCCGCCGTTCGGCGACGCCGAGGGAGTCAAAGGACTGCACAACCGGTATCCGCAGGTCACGTGCCGCGGCCAGGGCCGCGAGCCCGCTCGTCCAGCGCAGCGCGTGCACGACATCCGGGCGCTCACGGCGCCACAGCTCGCGCAGCGGGCCGCTGAAGCTGGGCAGCTCGGCGAGCAGCTCCGCTTCGCTCAGCCGCGCGCGGCCCGCGCCGATGTACTCGACCCGGACTCCGGGGTGCAGCTTGCCAGTGTCCGGCGGCACGGTCTCACGCTTGGCCGTGTACACGGTCACGCGGTGCCCCTTGCGTGCCAGGTGCTGGCTCAGCTCGCGAAGCCGCACGTCGTCACCGGCCTGGTTCGCGCCCTCGGGGGGAAATGGGGTGGCGTGCTGCGCTACAAGAGCGATCTTCATGGAGAGCCTCCTCGTCGGCGGGGTCCCGTCACGGCGCGCCGTTTGAGGCCGGAAGCTCTTTACATAAAAGAAGTGGGCCGCGCGAGCACGCACGCCGCGATGGGCGTGGAACGTGCCTGCGTCGTAGGCACCACTGCAGGACATGATATCCGGGGCAGCGCCGGATTAAACACCGGGCGGCCGGATTTACCCGGCGGTTGCCTCCGCCACCGTCGGATAGACGGGAATCAGCTGGTCCGCCGCGGTCAGCCGGAGCATCTTCGCCACCGGCTCGCGGGGGCTCGCCAGCGCCAGCACCCCGCCTTGACGGTCCATGGTCCGGTTCGCCCGCAAGATCACGTGCAGCGCGGACGAGTCCATGAAGCGCAGCCCGCCAAGATCGATGATCATGGTGCGGGGCTGCTTGGCCACCTCGGCCTCCAGAACCTCGCGAAGCGCGTCGCAGTTGGTCACGTCGGCCTCTCCCGCGAGCTCTACCAGCGTGTAGTGCTCGCTTTCCGACTCGACCGTCGCGACAGACGTCGTGAGCAGATCCACACCCGATTTTTACCACAGGAATGCCCCGTTAGCGCCGCTCAGCTCGCGGCCAGCGGAGGGTGAATCGCCATGTGCATGCGCACCGTGGTGCCCCTCGAGTCCGAGCGCAGTTCGACCAGGTCGCAGACCTGATGCACGAGCCACAGGCCATGACCTCCCGACGCGTCCGGCGGCGGCAGGCGCCGGCCGGCTAGCGGATCCGTGATCGTCCCTGAATCGCGGACCTCGCACACGACCTCGTCCGCGTCGTGCCAGATGTCGAGCGTGCCAAACGACTGGGTATGGCGCAGCGTGTTGGCGGCCACTTCGCTTACCGCGAGCACGAGGTCATTGGCGCGTGCCTCGGTCAGGCCCGCGTCGATCGCGTGCTTGCGCACGAGAGCCCGGACCTCGGACAGATTGGTGCGGTACGTGTGGGACATGGCATCGCAGGCGGCGCGGGCAGCGGGAGGCTGCGGGTGGATGGGATCTCAAACAGCACGGCGTACCGGGGGGTCTCTGACGAGGGCCAGCCCTGCGGCCGACGAGGGTCCCGTCGCCGGCAGCCGTGTCGCCGGGGAATAAGCCACGCCACACCTCCGCGACGCCTGGGCCTGGCCGGAGTCGTTCCTGCTGCCCTGCCCGGTTGGCGAGGCGCCGGCGCGACCTAGGCGACATATCGATACCCGATCCGACGATACACCGGAGGGTCTGCGGCCTGCGGACCATGCGGTGCTGCGGGCGCGAGCGGGCATCCCCGGGCCCAACGTGGCCACGCCCGCCGGCCTCGTGGCCCTCGGTCGGCGACCCCTTACGTCGGCTGCCATGGTGCATCGCTCTGCCCCGGCCGGCGCCGCCCAAACCCGGGTTATCCCGGTACGCCAGGTTCCCGTCCAGATTCGCCCTGCCCGGCGATGACGTCCTCGATGGTGATGCCGCCGGGGCCGATGCTGAACAGCCGCATGTCCGCATCGTGGCTGCTGGCCCTTGTCTTGAGCACGGCCAGGGACCGGCTCATGATGCCGTGGCGGCGGTGATAGTTGAGGACGATCGCGTTGTCGGCGAGGTGGGAGCTGGCGAACTCCGAGAGCCGTCCGCCCCCGAACAGGTCCGGCGTCTCACAGGTGATGAGCAGGCTGATGCCCTGCCGGGAGAACCGCTGGGCCAGTGAGTACATGAACTCTCGGAAGCGGGTCTCGTCGGGCGAGGCCATCTGCAGGTCCAGCAGGCTGTCGATGACGACCCGGCGCGCCCGGCTGGTTTCGGCGGCACGGAGCAGGTCGTGCACCCATTCGTCGATGTAGATGTCCACAGGGGAGCGGTACATGATCTCGACGGCCGGGTCGGTCAGCGGCCAGTTCAGGGCGCCCACCATCCTGGCGAGCTGGGTCGGGTTTTCCTGCAAGGTGGCGATGATGCCGGGCTCTCCGAGCCGGGCTCCGCCGTAGACGAAATACAGCCCCATGATGGTCTTGCCCGAGCCAGATGGCCCGGCGATCATCGTGCTCGAACCCCGCCATAGCCCGCCGTCCAGCATCGAATCAAGGGCGGGAATGCCGGTGGAGATCCGGTCGCCGCCAAGAGGGTACCTGCCAGCGGCCGGGACGTCAGCGAGCCGGGGGAACAGGCGCAGGCCCTGCGGAGTGACCCGGTAGGCGTGGCCGCCGGACTTGAAGCCGCTGCCACGGAGCTTGCGCACATGCAGGGACCGAAGTTCCCGCTGACCCGACGATGCGGCGGTCAGCTCAAGGATCGCGTCGGCTACGGCGAACTCCGGGGATGCGGCCATCTCGCCGCGTTCGTATTCGCCGATCCACAGCGACGCGACGGGCAAGGCGGTCAGCCGGCTGGCCAGCTCGTGCAGGAACCGGCGGAACTCTCCGGCGCCGTCGGCGAGCGCGTGCAGGGCTTTGAAGCTGTCGATGACGATCAGCCCCGGCCGCCGCTCCTTAAGCACTGCGGCGACGCGCTCGCCTACGCCGGGCAGCCCGTCCCTGCTCGCCGCCTGCCCCAGATCCTCGTAGAACACTGAGCGCCCGACCGCGGCGGGGTCGAAGAAAGCCAGGCTCTGGCCGAAGCGGATGATCTTCTCGAGCGGCTCGGACAAGGTGGAGAAATAGACTGCAGGCCGGTCCGGGCGGGCGTTGTGGAAGGTGTACTGTTCCGCGAGGATCGTCTTGCCGGTGCCCGGCAGGCCCATGATGACGCTGATCCCGTTGCGCGGCAGCCCGCCGCGGAGGATCTCGTCAAGCGGCTCGTGCCCGCTGCGCAGCCGGTCGTTGTCCATCGCCCGCTCCTACTTGGGAACCATCGCACTGGACCTGAGCAGGTCCCGGACCGTGGACACCAGTTGGAAGGGATCGAGCGGCTTGCGCAAGAACGCGTCGGCGCCCGCCTCGATCGCCGCGTCCATGACCTCCACCGCCGATACCACGACGATCGCCGCCGCCGTCCTGGCGTGATCGGCGTGCTTGCGGAAGTGGCGGCACAGCTCCAGCCCGGCTCCGCCGGAGATGAGCACCTCGATGATCACCACGGCGGGACCCGACGCGGCGAATGCCTCCCGCGCGGTGCTCTCGGTCAGCGTGACCTCGACGTCGAAGCCCTCGGTCTTGAGGAAGTGCTCCTCGAACTCGGCGGCGTAAGCGTTGGACTCAGCGAGCTGGATCAGCAGCCGGGGCGTCGGCCTCGCTGATGGTGAGCCCACCGGTGTCACGGTCTCT
>Ga0335073_10001419_pt1 | contig 31972 bp, 33 predicted proteins | sample Lox_Sample_22_FD_207093 | JGI IMG/M metagenome (GOLD analysis project Ga0335073, IMG submission 207093) | Soil microbial communities from Loxahatchee National Wildlife Refuge, Florida, United States - Lox_Sample_2.2 | ecosystem: Environmental > Terrestrial > Soil > Wetlands | place: USA... | reverse complement strand
GCGACCTCTCCAATCATGCCACCGTGTTCGTGCCTCGTCCGCTGGTTTTGATCGAACTGGCCGGCGTGCTGCGGCAAAAGAATCCGCAGGAAGCAATTACCGTTTACGAGCAGCTCAAGAAGGAATATCCGAATACGGCGGTAGCCGATGAAGCCGACCGCGGGCTCGAAGCGCTCTCACCCAAATCCTGATCCGCAAGTACGCTGTTCCTTGGTCGGCGTGAAACAGCAAGTTTCCCCGCGCGACGGCGCGACCACTGTGGCGCGATAGGACGGAGCCGCGCATCGAATCGCCAAGTCGCAATGAGCCGTGGGCCATGCGTGAAGAGGATTCGCGCGGCCGGCGCTATCCTGAACCACCCCATCCGTATCGCTCTGAATATGCGCGTGACCGCGACCGTATCGTGCACTCGCGCGCCTTCCGCCGGCTCGAAGCGAAGACGCAAGTCTTCACGATTCGCTACTCGGACCATTTTCGGAATCGCCTGACGCATACGCTGGAGGTTTCGCAGATTGCGCGCACCGTTGCCGGAGCATTGGGTCTGAACGCGGAGCTGGCGGAAGCACTGGCCCTGGTACACGACATTGGGCATCCGCCGTTTGGGCATGCCGGCGAGAAAAAGCTGAATCAGTTGATGCGGGCGCACGGCTCCACGTTCAATCACAATCTGCAGGCCTTGCGAATTGTGGAGCAGTTTGAAAGCCCCTACCTGGATTTCCCGGGACTGAACCTGACCTTCGAGACCCGCGAAGGGATCATCAAGCACTCACATGACTACACGGCGGCCGAAGTGCCGCATTTGACCGAGTATCTGCTGGACCGGCGTCCACCTCTCGAAGGGCAGTTGATTGATTGGGTGGACGAGATTGCTTACAACACCGCGGACCTGGACGACGCACGCGAGGCGGGATTGTTGGATCTCGATGTACTACGCCAAGAAGTTCCAATCTTTGGCCGCGCTTACCGGCAAGTGGAGATCGCGTATCCGCAGGCGCGCGAAAAACTAAAATTTAATGCCGCCCTGCGCGCTGTCCTGGACGGCCTCGCGACCGATCTGATTGAGTCGACCCGGGAGCGGTTAGCCGCGGTTGGCGTGCATTCTGCGGAGGACATTTGCGGCGCGGCGCAGCGCTTGGCGGGCTTCAGCAAAACGGCGGCGACACAGAACGCCGAGTTGAAGCGCTTCCTATTCCGGCATATTTACAACGACCAGGCCATCACCGAGGACCGCGACCGTTCGGTGCGGTGTCTAGAGCAACTGTTTCTCTTTTATGTGGAGACGCCCAATAGCATGCCGGAGTCTCATGAAGAAGCTGGACAAAAAGAGCCGCGGCACGCGGTGGTTTGCGACTATATTGCCGGGATGACCGATCATTTTCTGCTGCGCAAACACCGCGAGCAATTTGGCGCGGGCGAATCTTAGTGCAGGCTTTCCGCTTCACAGGGAGAGCCACTGTGACTACAACTACCCGAGGATAAATTCGACCGATGTCCACGAAACACTTCGAAACCATCATTGCGATGTACAACCGCGCGCCAATCAATGAGTACTTCCAACCGGCGCTCCGGATTTCGGAGGCCGGCCACGCGGAGTTGGAAATGGCGGTTCGGCCGGAGTTTCATCACGTCGCGCGCGCGATACACGGCTCGGTGTATTTCAAGGCGCTGGACGACGCCACATTTTTTGCCGTCCAATCGCTGGTGAGCGATGTGTTTGTCCTGACGTCCTCATTTCAACTTTATTTTTTGCGGCCGGTGTCTGAAGGACGATTGCTGGCGCGCGGCAAGGTCGTGAGCCAGTCGAAGCGGGTGTTCATCGCGGAAGGAGTATTGCTGGATTCGCGCGATAAAGAAGTGGCGCGCGGATCGGGCACATTTATGCCCAGCACGATCCAGCTTGGGCCGGAACTCGGATACTTCTGAAAAAGCGAAACTCGTTTTAGCCGCGCAGCGAATGAACCACGGATGCCACGGCGTCGCTGAACGTATCTACTTCGGCGGGCGAGGTGTACACGTTGGAGGAAATGCGGATTCCGTTGAGCATCGGCGCGACGATGGGCGTCGTGAAGATATTGTGCTGTGTGAAAAGGGCGTCGCAGAGCTTGGGGGGCTCGACGCCGTCGAAGTGGATGGTGGCGAAAGCGCCCGAGTTCGCGGGATCCGGGAGAGCCAGCATCTTGGCGCCGGGAATCTGCGAAAGGCGAGCGGCCCAGCGCTGCTTTAGATAACAAAGACGGGCGTATTTGCGTTCCGCGCCCATTTGATTGTGAAAGTCGAGAGCTTGCAGCGTAGCGTTGTGCATCGCGGCGGGATGCGTGCCGATTTCTTCGAACTTACGGATATTCTTGTCCATCGATTCGGGCGCGGCCATAAGCGCCCAGTGTTTTTCGATCCGATCCTTCCGAACGTAGAGCAGTCCGGTGCCGATCGGGGCGGAGAGCCATTTGTGGAGCGAGGCGCCGTAGAAATCGCAATCAATGTCCGGGAATTGAAAGGGCACGTGGGCGAAGGCGTGGGCGCCGTCGACAATACTGGTAATGCCGCGCGAGCGGGCGAGAGCGCAGATGTCTTTGACCGGGAAGATTTGGCCGGTCAGGAAAACGATTTGCGAAATGTGGATGACTTTGGTGCGGGGCGTAATGTTCTGCTCGAAGAGGCGCACTAGTTCCGCTGGGCTGGTAACCGGGGTAGAGAAGTCGAGCTGTTTGAGGCCGATTTTTTCGCGGCGGACGCGTTGCTGCCACGTCGTGATCATGCGGGGATAGTCCTGGCTGGTGGTCAGGACTTCGTCGCCGGGCTGCAGGTCGAGGCCGAACTGCGCGATCTGTAGAGACTCGCTGGCGTTGCGCGTGATCGCGATGCACTCCGGGTCGGCACTCCACATGTGGGCCATCTTCTTGCGGACGTCTTCGATATTGGGCTCGAGGTCGTGCCACATGCGGTAGGTAGGCAGCAGATTCGAATAGCGAATGGCTTCGATTTGCGCGTTGAGCACGGAAGTCGGGGCCGGAGCGCAGCCGCCATTGTTGAAGTTGAGGAGCTTAGAGTCGGATAAGTAAGCCGCGCGAATCTGCGACCAGTAGTTCTCGTCCGTGGCAGCATCGGCGGAGGAGACATGCGCGTACGCCCGATTCAGCGATGCGGCGACCAGCATGGCTTGGGAGCCCAGTAAAAAATTGCGGCGCGGGAAGGGAGTAGGCATCGTCGAAACCCCTAGTTGAGTGTTCGCCGGGAAGCATACATCAAGTGAGTGGGACGCGGCGGAGATGTTTCGGCACGGTGGTTGGCGATTCCTACAACGGGAAAGCGGCGGAGCAAGGCAGCCGAAGATTGGCCTGGAAGGGGGAACAAGCTCAGGACTACTTCCCGTCGATCGCACTCGAACGAAGGGACGTTTTGGTGACCATGCGTTCAACGGCAAGGGTTAGGGGCGGCCATTAGGAGTCTCTAATATCGAAACTTGAAGGCTGGGTCTGGAATCCCGAATGCAGCAGGGAAGGGCAGACGACAGAGGATGGGCGGAGGCGGAGTACCGCCCTGGAGGGATCAAACGTGAGGATAGCGGCTAAGGTGAACGGGGCCGTTGCGGTCGGTGTGCTGGTTGGGGTGGCCGCGGCGGCGTTTGCGATGCAGCGGGGCGTCGCGGTGCAACAAGAATATGATGCGCTGCTGGCCCACGAGGTGGCGCAAGTCGAACAAGCGCGGCAAATGCAATTGACGTTCAAGAAGCAGGTGCAATCCTGGAAAGATATCCTTTTGCGAGGGAGCGACCCGGCCGCGCTGGAAAAGTACAGCAAGGAGTTCTTTGGCCTCGAGAAGACGGTCGATGATACGGCAGTCGCCGCGCAGGAGGCGCTGACGAATCGCGAGGCTAAAGAGAAGGCCGGACAGTTCGCTGAGGAGCACAAGAAATTGGGAGAGAAGTATCGCGCGGCGTTGGCGGTCTTTCGCGAATCGAAGGGCAAGGATTTCGCGCGAGCAGATGTCATGGTGAAAGGACAAGACCGCGCCCCGACAGACTTGATCGATGGGATGGTAGGGGACCTGCAGCAGGCGTACCGGACCAAGCAGGCGGAGACGGTGGGGGCGTCGGCGAGGTCCAGGCACGTAACCATTGGCGTGATCCTGGTGGCGGCGACGCTGGCGCTGTTGCTAGCGGGCCGGCTGAGCCGCGGAGTGACCAGCGCCACGGCGCGAGTGCTCGAGCGAGCAGAGGCCATTGCGAGCGGGGATTTGGCGGGAAGCGAAATCGTGATCCGCAGTAGAGACGAACTGGGAGATTTGTCGCGCGCGATGAATAAGATGCAGGCCAGCTTGCGGATGATCGTGTCCTCGCTGACGGCGAACGCAAGTCAGGTGGCGGGAACAAGCGAGGAGTTGTCAACAACGAGCCAGGAGATAGCAGCGAATTCGGAAGAAACGTCGGCGCAGGCGAATGTCGTCTCCGCGGCGACCGAGGAGATCAACCGCAATCTGCAGACGATAGCCACGGCGACGGAAGAGCTGAGCAGCAGCGTGAGCGAGATTGCGCGCAATGCCACGGAAGCCGCCAAAGTAGCCGGAGAGGCCTTGCAGGCGGCGACGCAGACGGACACGACGATGGCCAAGCTGGAAGAGTCGAGCACCGAAATCGGCAAAGTGGTCAAGGTGATTACCGCAATTGCGCAGCAGACGAATCTGTTGGCGCTGAACGCGACCATTGAGGCGGCGCGGGCGGGCGAAGCGGGGAAGGGGTTCGCCGTGGTAGCCAACGAGGTGAAGGAACTGGCGAAACAAACCGCGAGCGCCACCGAGGACATCACCCAGCGCATCAGGGCGATTCAGTTGGACAGCAAGGGAGCGGCGGAAGCCATCGGCAGAATCGGTGGAATCATCGGGAAGGTGAACAGCATTTCCGCCACGATTGCCACGGCTGTGGAAGAGCAATCCGCCACCACGACAGAAATGTCCCGCAACATCTCGGAAGCGGCCAAAGGTTCGGGCGAGGTAGCCAGGAACATCACCGGCGTGGCCCAAGCGGCGGAAAGCACATCGCAAGGAATAGCCCACTCCAAAGAGGCGGCGCAGAACCTGGCCAAGATGTCGACACACTTGCGGGAGTTGGTGGCGCAATTCAAGGTTGAGGCCACTGGAAATGGGCGACGCAAAGCGGCGTAAGATGCAGCGCCAGAGCCGCACCTGACAGAAGCTAAAAGGCCATACCGGAGAAATCCCCGCCGATCAATAAGCCAAGGACCAGCCGACCACGGTCATCGTCAGGACCAGAAGAAGAAAGGAAGTCGCCACGACGCTGAGGGTGCGGCCGTGGCCGAGGAGGTAATCGCGAGACTCCGCGTCAATGCAGAGCAGGACCGAGACAACTAAAACGACACACCAAGCGAGCGCGGCAGGCAAGCCAGGGTACTTGCCAATCATAGCGAGAAACTGAGTAGGCGGCTGGCCGGCGGGTACCCACCACGGGACCATCGGCGCAATGCCGGCCGCAAGGGAGAGCGTCAGCAATTTGCGAGTGAACCACCCCTTGACCTTGGGACGCGCTTCCTTCCAGACGAAATAGTCCCAAGCCAGGAGACCGACAGCCAGGAGCACCCAGCCGTACAAGGCGGCCTTTTGGTCAAGCCAATACCAGGCACGAAAAACGGCGGGAGAATGTGCTCTGGCGATATAGCGTGGGAGCAGGAAGAGCCCAACGAGGCCGTTGGCAGCAACGGCTACCAGCAGCGTGACCAGCGACATCAGCTGGAACCAGTAGCGCGTCGGCGTGCGATGACACCGCGTGCAGACGGATTGCTTGGGCAGAAAATTTAGGCCACAACGGTCACAGAACACGGCTGGTCTCCCTGGCTGCGGGGGACTCCCTTGTGGGAGTCGCAGACTGTGAACAGCGCCAGAGTATCTAATTGGAAGCGCAAAAAACTACTGGTCTGAGGTGCAGTTGAAAGGGCAGGCAGTATTGGTAGTATGTTCGGCACCCAGCCGAATCCCCCTTCCGCGGTGACGTGTCGAAAGAAGTGCCGAAAAACGACGAATTTCTGGCGTGAGGTGCAGCATGGGCGATGCTCCGAAAGAGTGGGAAGGCCAGGTAATCGATGGGATTTTCCCGCTGAAAAAATACCTGGGCGGGTCGGACCATAGCGCGGTTTTCTTGACGGGCTATACGGAAGGCGAAAGTGGCAAGGCGGCGATTAAGTTCATTCCTGCCGAAAGGTCCACGGCAGACCTGGTACTGATCAACTGGCGGGTGACGGCGCAGATGGCGCATCCCAATCTGCTGCGAATCTTTCGCGCGGGGCGCTGCCGTGTGGATGGGAATGATTTGTTGTACGTAGTGATGGAACATGCCGAAGAAGGCTTGGCCGATATCCTGCCGACTCGCGCCCTCACGCCGGAAGAAACGCGGGAAATGCTAAACCCCGTGCTGGACGCGCTCGAATACTTGCATGGCAAGGGGTTTGTACACGGCGATTTGAAGCCTGCCAATATTCTCGCGTCCGGCGACCAGTTGAAGCTTTCCAGCGACATGATTTCGCGCGCCGGCGAAGCGCAGACGGCCCAGAAAAAGAACAGCGTTTACGACGCGCCGGAAGCGATCAGCGGAATGCGGACCACGGCAGGCGATGTGTGGGCGCTGGGCACTACCTTAGTCGAGGTGCTGACCCAGAAGGTTCCGGACTGGCAGCCGGGGCCGCATCGGGAGCCGGTGGTGCCGGAGTCCGTGCCCGAGCCATTTTGGGACATTGCTCGCAGGTGCTTGCGGCTGGAGCCGGACCGGCGCGCGACCGTAGCCGAGATTGCCGAACGGCTCAATACCCGCGTGGCGGCCGCAACCGCGACCGGCGCGATAGCCGCGGCAGAGTCGGCCAAAGCGGCAACGGCCGCCTCCCTGGCCCCGGCTGCCCTTGCGTCGCAGGCTGCGGCCACCACAGCAAATGCGGCAACCGCTAACATCGCTGCTTCTGCGGCGGCGGCTAGTGGAGTGAGCGCCAGCCCGCTGGCTGCCTCTGCCGTTGCGGCCATTGGCACGGGCGCCGGACCGAAGGCGCCGTCGGCGAGGGCACCCTACTCCGTGAGAGCGGCCGTACCGGCGACGGCGTCGGTCGCGGCAAGGACTACGCAGCGCTCTGAACCAGAACTAGCACCCCAGCGCGCCGTCGGAACTGCGCCACGCCGGTCGAAATATTTTGCCGCGCTAGTGGCCGGAGCGTTGGTCTTCGCGGCCATGCTGACCATTCCGCGCTTGTCCAGGCACCGACCGGGAAGTTCTGCGACGCCGGCCACCTCATCCGAGGCGGCGAATGTTGCGCCGGTTCGGCCAGCCGGAGCGGCAGCACCGGGAACAAAAGCAGCGGCACCAGCAGCTAAGCGAGCGTCCCGGCGAGATTCGCCGATCAACGCTGCACCTGCACCGCGAAGCGCAGCCAAGCCTGCGGCGACCCCAAAGCAGGAGTCGCTTACTCCAACGAGCACCAAAGATACCGGAAGCACGACCACCCAACCTGTGCCCGCCGCCAGCAGCGTTGCTTCGGCCCGGTCTGCCGCACCCCGCGTGGACGCGAGCAAAGGCGATGTGCTCGATCAAGTGATGCCGGAAGTTTCGGCCAAAGCGCGGGCTACCATTCATGGTCACGTTCGCGTGGCGGTCAAGGTTCGCGTGGACGCTGCGGGAGCGGTATCCGATGCGAGCCTCGATTCCGCGGGGCCGAGCGCGTTTTTCGCTGACGCAGCATTGCAGGCCGCCCGGAAGTGGGCCTTTACGCCACCGGAAGTTAACGGAAAGAGTGTCGGGAGTGAGTGGATTCTGCATTTCGTGTTTACCTCGGCGGATACGCAGGTGACGCCGAGGCAGACGGCACCCTGAAAAACCACGAGGCAGGAGAAATGCCTGACCGGGCTGGGGGCGCCTCCTGGAAACGATCTCAGCCGCCGGCAAATGCCAAGCTGCCTACCTGTCCCGCGGGACGGAGCGGCGTTTTGGGTGTTCCTAGTAGTAACCCTCAAACGAACTGAAAACGAGTAACTTAGCGCGCCGCAGCGGGGACGCTGGCCGCGCGTACCATAGTGGTATCCCCTCGCTACATTTACGTTGGGCCAGTTGCCGGCACAAGTTTGGTGTGCGCCGGAACTGGAGAAATGTGGCATGGGCGAGCGGGATCGCCGGACGTCAAGCAGCGAAGCGCTGACCTTCACCTATGAGTTGGTCGGTACCAGCCGGAAGAGCCGCTTTTGGCAAACTGCACTTTTCGCCGCGCTGTTGGCGACGGTCGGCGGAGTTTCGGTTTGGGCCGGATTTGAAACCGCACGAAGAACACTGGTGGTTTCACCCGCGGAACAGGTAGTCGGCATTCCTGCCGTGATAGCAAGGTCGGCGGCGAATCCGATGGCAGCCAGTCTGCCAGGACCCGCTAACGGTGCAAGCAAAGCTTCTGCGGCCAGAGAAATTCAACCCGAGATGGAGAGTTCGGGTCCAGCCGCGGCAGAAGTGAGCGTCGCGCCGGCGGAGCTGGCACGCCTCCCGGTGCAGCAGCGCGCGGAACGTTTGCTGCAAGCGGCGATGCAGGGAGATCAACGTTCTTTGGATTTGTTGCGCCAGGACGCGGACGGGTGGCGCGGCCGGCTGAAAAGTACCGAGAGGCTCTTCGACTTGGTTCTCTCCGCGCTGAATTCTGCGGACCTGCAAGTGCGCACCGCGGCAATTGACGTGGACCTCGCGGCGAACAATCTGAGCAAAACGCCGCAAAGCATCCAACGATTACTGCAAGAGATGCAGGCCGATCCCGAGGGGATTGGGATGTGCCTGTGGCGCCTCGGCGCGCTCGGCAATCGCGGAGTCGAGCCCCAGAAGGTCTTGAGCAGCCTGTTGCTGTATGTCCGCAGCCGCAACGAGCATACGCGTTATTGGGCCGTGGAAGGGCTGGGGATGCTGGGCAACGACGCGACGATTGACCCGCTGCTGATGGTCCTGGCGCATGATGCCTCGCCGCGGGTGCGAGAGTTGGCCGCCACGAGCTTGGGCAACGCGGGGATGTTGACGCGCGAGGAGCGCCTGGCGGCGGTGCCGGCACTTCTGAATTTCGCGGATGATGATTCCTTGAGCGTATCGACGCGCGAGTTGGTCTATGGGACGCTGCGCCTGATTACGGGCGCAGAACTCGGGAATGATGCTGGCGCTTGGCGGGAGTGGTGGGCCAGTCACGATCCCGCGCATGAGAAGCCGCGAAACCGTGCCGGACTGGTCCGGACCTGAGACCGCGGCTGAGCCACTCACTCAAGGTTGCGCGATTCGCCCAACTCACCCGCAAACAAAAGCCTCTACTGGCAAGCGCTCTGACCGGACGAGAAGTTGTGCTCAAGAAAATACGTAGCGATTTGTAAGCAAGCCTTGCCGCAGTACTGCTGACAGCTACGAGCACCGGTAGTAGAACTGGAAACACGGGTGGCCGGACATTCGGTTGCAAAAGATCGGACCACTCCCTTGGGAGAATACGGTGAGCTATTCCGCGCGCAAAATCTACGGCTCCATCAGCTTGGTGATGAAAGCGGCGTCGGTGGCGCTGCTTGTGACCGCATTTGCTGCGGCGTCCGGCACCGCCCAAGATAAAAAGATGCCGCAATCCGCCGGCGTGGACAATACTAGGATGGGCGCCTACCGGGCCCTCGCGCAGCACATCTATGCTGACTTCCAAAAGGGTGACGTTGCCGCTGCCGCGCAAATGGCTCGCGTTCTCGAACGCGTGTGGGACAAGGGCGAAGACTACGGTGGAGATACTGCGCTGAAGAAAACGCACCCGGATCTATTCGAAGAAATTGACAAAGCCATGGATGATTTCATCACGCCGCTGACGGACTACAAGACCAAGTCCCCCGATCCGGCGCGGGTCAAGGCTGCCTATAACGCCTATCTTGAGAAGCTGAAGCTGGCCGACTAACACAATTTTGCCAGCCGACGAGGACCCTCCTCGTCCAATCGTCGCTGCTTAACCACGCATAGGTTGCAGTTGGTCGCCTACTTTCTCCCCTACCGGAGCATGAGAAATTCTGTAAAAGACTCGTTTCAGTGCGACGTGCGTTGGAAAGTAGATTAAGGCAATGATGGTGAACAGGATGAGGAAGACATGCAAGGGCGCCGGCCCCCAGGCGCGGTGCCATAGCGGATCGCGATAGACGTAGTTCACGTTGAGGTCGGCGGCAAGAAAACGAGAAACGACCAGCAAAATGGCCGCGATGCCCGATTGCTGGGCGAAGGCCCGGGGGTCGTAGCCGGTCTTGTGAATGGTGTACAGCAGGATCAGCGGAAGAAAAAGATGGAACGTGGAGAGCAAACGGACCCACAGCGGGTAGTGCGAGTCGAACATGTACTCGGTCCCGCCGAGCAGGAAGTGGCCGGTACTCAAGCGAGCACCCACGTCCAGCAGCCAGAAAATCCCCGGAAGGATACAGCCCACAGCTTGGCTCGATAGCAAAAGGCGACTACCGAACCAGATGCCCGCCACGGAAAGAAAGACGGCCACATCACACAGGCGCAGCAGATTCGCCCAGCCCCAGGTATGCAAGTAGGCCGGCAGCCAAACGAGCATCCAGAGCAGAGCGCCCCAACGCAGGAACGGAAATGGGTGCGAAGCTGGGCGCATCGCGTCTCCAACGATGGATCGGCGACGCTAGGCTAACACAGGCGTGCGCTAGACCGCGCTCCTGTGGCCTTCGAACTGGTTAGAACTACGCCTTCTTTTGCGCCATTGCCAAAAACAGCGTCAAATAGCGCTTCATCTTTTGCGTGATCAGAAAATTTTCTTTCACGTGCCGATAGCCTTGCTCTCCCAGCTTGGCGGCAATTTCGGGGTGCGACAACAGAAAGCGAATTTGATAAGCCGTTCCTTCCACCGAATGCGCCAACAGCCCGGTGTGTTTGTGGATGATTTGCGTAGGGATCCCGCCGACCGCCGTGGCCACCACAGGCCGCTTCTTCCACAAAGCTTCTGAAACAGTAAGTCCAAATCCTTCGCGCAAGCTTTTCTGAATGACCACTGTCGAAGCGCGTTGCAACGCATTGACTTCCAGCGGCGCCCACGGAGGCAGCTCCAAAATATGGATGTCTGGATCAAGGTCTGCCGCCTCGCGAGTTTCCTTGAGCACGACGACGCCTTCCGGATCGTCGGAAGCGCTGCCTCCGGCCAGCACCAATTGGCAATCGAAGTAGCGCTTCACAATCCGATAGGCGCGAATCACGCCAATCGGATCCTTCAGCCGGTCGAAGCGGGAGATTTGTGTCAGGATGGGTCGCCCCCGATCAATACCATAGCGCGCCAGAGTTTGCGCGACGAACACGCCATCGAGTTCCTGGTTCTTCTCCGAGAGCGGGTCGATCGCCGGATAGAAAAGATATTGCGGAATCGGCAGGGCTCGCGCAAATTCCGGCGAGGAAAACATGGCCGCGTCATAGTGCACCACAAACTTTTCCAGAAATTCCCAGACCGTTCGGTTGGGGTGCGAAAGATCGATGTGGCAACGCCAGGCCCAGTGGTTGCCATTCTGCTTCCGCCCCTCGATCAGCGCGGCGGGCTGCGGGTCGTGGATCACGGTAAACTCGGCGTCCAGTGGCAAGCGCGAGCGGTTCTGATCATTCGTGGCGAGAAAAACCTCGAAGTCCTGGGCCTCGGCGTGGTAGGGAGCTCCGTGGAGCGCGTTGTGAAATGCCTTGGTCACGCGAAAAAAGGCATCGCCGCCGGTCATTACGTCCCAGCGAATTTTGATACCCAATTCCTCGGTAAGCGGCACGAGCCGGTTCAGAATCTCGGCCACGCCGCCGCCGACGGCCGTCGAGTTGATCATCTCCACGGTTCGTCCATACAGTGGTTTGGCCAGCAAGCGCAGCTCATCGATTTCGGCCTGGCCCAGCAGTGCGGCATAGTCATCGAGCGGAATCCGGGTGGGAATGACGACCTGATTCGCAGGCGTCGATTGGTTGGCGAGGACCACTTCACTCATGCTACGGCGCTCCTTTCGCGATCGATCAAGCGCAGCATTTCGGCGCGGGCGCTGTCGAGCGTGTTCGTGTAAATATCGATCCGGTTCACCCCTTCCGCGAGGCGCTTCAATCCCAAGCCATCCGCCAGCCAGTGCGAAAAGTCGTTGGTCCGGAGTTGCACGCGCAGGCGCGAGGAAATGAAGTGGAAGTAAAAGGAAGCGTGACTAAGGTGCGCGACGCTCTCGCGGAACTCTTCCAGGGTTCGCGCGGTCATTCCGAAAGGAAATGTCACGTCTTCGCTTTCGCAAAAATAAAATCGCTCCAAGGCAGTTTGCTGGCAGGCCGTCTGCTGATCACGGCAATAGTCCTGGACCACCCGGCACAGGTCGTTGCGGAGCGCGGCAATGGACGAGTAATCGCGAATGTCCAGCGACTCGAGCTGTTCGGCCAGTTCCTCGCGGTTGGCGTCCGCGTGGGCCCACTGCGCAAAATCGTTGGAGAAGCCTTCGGTCAGGAAGTGATGCGTGCTCAGCGTCTGGAAGGTGTGATGAAAAATGGAGGCATCGCTGCAATGTTGCAGGCCGGTGAGCAACTCGCAGACTGTCCCGGCGGACTCGTTGCCAATGCGCGTCAGCGACGACACGGTAAAGAATTCGAACGGTGTTTCAGCGGTGTTCATGCCCAGCTAGCTCCTGTTGGGAAGTTTTTGGCGAAACTCGTGGCCGTCGGTGCCGGGAAACAAGGCCGCCGTTTCGTGGAGGCTGGGCTCGCTCGCGGCAGCTGCCGATAGCTCGGGGCGCTCCGGCAAGTCAATGCGCAACTCGGTGACGTCGGACAACAGGTGCGCCGCCCATTGATACACGTTGCGTTCCCGCACCACTTCCCGCATCCGCTCCATCCGCCGCACCTGCTCCTCCTCGGGCATCTCCAAGGCGCGATGAATTCCTTCCGACACTTGTTGCACGTCGTACGGATTCACCAGCACCGCATCGGGCAATTCGTGCGCCGCTCCGGCGAACGTGCTGAGCAGCAGCACACCGCGGACATCGTCGCGCGCAGCGATAAATTCCTTAGCCACCAGGTTCATCCCGTCATGCAATGAAGTGACCAGGCACACCGACGCGGCGCGGTAGTACCGCGAAATCTCTTCGTGCGAATGGTGCTTCTTTAACAACACAATCGGCTTCCAGCGGCCCGCCGCGAACCTCCCGTTGATGCGGTCCGCCTCGGCACTCACTTCGTCGAGAAAATTCTTATAGCGGGAAATATCCGTACGGCTGGGTGCGCCGATCTGAATGAACGTGAAGCGGTGCTGGTAAGCCGGATAGGATTCCAGAAAGTGTTCGATGCCGCGGAAGCGTTCAATGATTCCTTTGGTGTAGTCCACGCGGTCCACGCCGACGCCCAGCAAACTGCCCTCAATGCCCAACTCCTCGCCGATTTGCGCGCGCAGTTCTCCGGCGTTCTTTCTCTCATTGGCCGCGAAATGCCCATTCGTCTCCGGGAAGGCCACGCTGATCGGATACGGCCGCACGCGCGTAACGTGCCCCTGCCGGTTCACTGCAAAACGGTCCCATTCCGTGAGCGCTTCCAACGCGCGATCCACCGTCTCCAGAAAATTGTTGCAATGCTGCTGGATGTGGAAGCCAATCAGGTCCGCGCCCAACAAGCCATCCACCACTTCGTGCTGATAGGGGCAAATCCCAAAAACTTCCGCGTTCGGCCAGGGTATGTGCCAAAAGATCGCCACCCGCGCATCCGGGCGCGCCTCTTTCACCATGCGCGGTAGCAACGCGAAGTGATAATCCTGCGCCAGCAACACCGGCGAGTCCGTACCTTCCATCTCCTGCAGCACGGCATCCGCAAAGCGCCGGTTCGCCCGCTGGTAGTGCACCCAATCCTCCGGCCGAAACACCGGGCGCGTGTGTGCAATATGGCAGAGGGGCCACAGCCCTTCGTTTGCAAAACCCTGGTAATAGCCTTTTTCTTCTTCCGCGCTGAGCCACACGCGCCGCAATGTGTAACTGGGATGATCCGGCGGCACGCGCTGGTGATCCTGTTTGTCGGACACTTCGCGATCGGCACTCCCGGAGCCGTGCGCGATCCAGGTGCCGTCGCAGGCGACCAGGACCGGCTCAATCGCGGTGACCACGCCGCTGGCGGGCACGATGATCTTCACCGAATTGTCTTTGTCGTCGTGCACATACAGATAGGGTTCGCGGTTCGAAACGACGAACAAGTGCTTGTCCTGCAGCTTGTGGCGCAAGCTCACCCGCAGCCGTTCGGCTGTCCACAGCGAAGCGTGCGATTCCCGCAAACGGGCTTCTTCTTCCGCGCTGGCGCGCGCCGCGTTCAAATCCTTGGCCAGGTGCGTTACTTCGCGGTGGAGCTGCTTGAAGATTTCGTCTTGCAGCGGCGCTGGCGGCGCATGGGTCTGGCCGGTGCGCAGCGTTCGCAGCCAGTTTGCCGTGCGCGCTAGCGGCCGCGTGAAGTTCCAGCGCACCAGCACGAAAGCCAAGCCGCTGACCAGCAGCGTCTGGATGATCGCATTCAGCAGTGCATCGCGCATCGTGCGCTGCAGCTGCACGTCGATGTAACTCACATCGTGAAAAAGAACGAGCGTTCCCGCCAGTACGGCGTCGCGATGCAGCGGCAGTGCGAAAACGTGCATCGGCTCCGCCGGCGCGCCGTCACCGGCATTCACCGTGCGGAACTCTCCGTAACCGGCGTCTTTTTGGGCGGCATGCACGGACGTGTCGGGCTGGGTTTGGAACACACCCGGCAGGCCCGGCGTTATCGCGATCGCAAAGCCCTGGGTGTCATAGATCGCGACGCCCCGCAAATGTTCGCGCTGGCCGAAGCGAGCCACCAGGCGCTGCAGGTTTCTGCTTTCGTTCGAACCGCCGCGCTCGAGCACCGGCTCGACATTGTCCTGCAAGCTCTCCCCAAGAATCTCCGCGCGGCGCACCAGTTCATTGCGCAGGTTGCGCTTTTCAGTCCGCACCTGGTACGCCGCAAACAATAGCGACACTACCGCCACACTGACGATCAGGGGCAGGACTATCTTCAGGGTCGTGCGCATCCGGACTCCCTCAAGGATTGCGCCAAGACCCCGCTCCGGGCTCATCCGGGCGGAATCGAGGGCGCAACAGAGCCGCTCATGATGTGTTGCACCGAGGTGCTGTCACTGCGAACTACCGCCAAACCCACTAATTGACCCGAATCAGTGCGCCCGCAAATAACCCTGCTCCGGCAGCGGCCGTGACTACCACATGGACGGCGATGTTTCGTCCGGCATCCGAACGGTATTCCACGAGCGCCTGTGCTCCGACCGCGAGCTTGCCTTCCACCCGGGTTTTGTCGTCCACAAAGAACTCCACGTTTTGTAGGCTTTGTTTGTCTTTATCCCTAGCCACGGCCACCGTGAATTGCGCGTCGCCCACGGAGGAGATCTTCCCGGAAACCGACTGATTCTCCGGTAAAGCCTTGGCCGTGCCGGGGCGAGGAAGCGGCTGGGCCAGGGTTGTGATGGCAAATGAAAAAAGGAATAGGGCGGGGAGCGCTAGTATCGCACGAAATCTCGTCAAGGTGTCTCCTATCTAGCGGCGGCTGACGGGTCGTGGGAACCTGGAACGCTAGCCTGCGGCTTACTCTCAGCCGCCCGCAAAGCGTTTTGCTTCAATAAGTTCTATGTTGCTCGGGCCAACGCTCGCGTGACGGTCCCGACCTGGAATCCAGCACGCTACTCTGCTGCTGGCATTGCACCTTAAACACCCCTTCATGCTACGTCGCGGCTCCCCGGAAATCTCTACAGTGTTCTCCTGAGCGCTTCCGACTCGGCCCAAATCCTCAGAATTTGGCGCGACGGAGGAAAATCTGGACGAGCTTCAAACCAGTTTGGCAAAAGCTTGGGCGCAGTGGAGTGGCTTACGGGGCGCCGCCTTCCTAGTTTGTGCGAGCTAAGTGGCTGGCAAACCGGTATATCAATGGCGTTGCGTTCTGTTCAATGAACCACTTCCTACAAAAAATTATGCTACAGTCCCGCTGATCGGAGGTTCCCAATGAAAAGGATTATTCTCGCCTCGTCCGGTGTCCTGTTGGGACTTGGTTTAGCCTTTGCGGGTGTTCCACATCAGGCTGTCGGACAGCCCGATGTCACTACGCGGAACCTGGTGACCGCGCTCCGCATTCTTAACACTGCCGAGTATTCTTATCGTGGAGAGGCCGGGCGATTCGCTGATCGAGAGGCATTGCTCGCGTTTCTCGAAATGAGGGGCACCCTACGTAAATCCCCTATCGATCTTGAAAATCCAACGCCGTACGCGCTGGCGATTACGACCGCTTCGGATGGATTGCACTACCAGATTACGTTGCAGCAGCCTTCCCAAATGAACGACAAAAACACATGGTGCAAGACAGCCGCATTCAGCGATGACCGGGGTGTCATCTTCCTGGGACAGGCAATCGACTGCGAAGCGATATCCCGCTAGTGCCGACATTGACCTTCCGAGCAGCCGGTTTACCAGGCGCTTCGCTGATTTGACTGTCCGAAACCTCCGTCGGTGCGGCATGGGCCGACATTTAGCAGCCGTGACCGGCTAACTAGGCGTCGAAGTTGGCTCTAAGCATGTTGCAGAAGAGTTGCCCTTGCTCGATGGCATCGTCGAGCGCCACATGCGTATGCGGCACGGGATCGAACCACTCCGGGGGCATCGACTGCTTGCCGCACGCTCGATAGGGTTTGCGCAGCAACGCCATCGCATAGGTCTTGATATCAATTGCCGAATAGCCGAAGGGATTCTCGCCCGCGAACTCGGTGAGATACCAATAGACGAAAGAGAAATCGAAAGCGGCAGGGTACCCGACAAACACTGGCCGTCCGCCAAATGCCTTGAGCCAGGCCACGTAGCGCTTCAGGACCACCGCAGGCGCTTCGAGATTTTGCCGGCAGGCCGACCAGGCATCCGGTTGTGTGGCCCACCACGCGGCGGTGTTGGGATCCGGGGCCGCTGCGGGCAGCGTTTCCAAGTTGGCGGAGAACGTCCCCAGCAACTCCTTGTCGGCCAGATAGGCTGCCGATCCAATGCTCAGCATGGAGTGTTTTCCCGCGACCGGTCCGTCGGTTTCTATATCCGTGCTGACGTAGATCTCGCGCAACGGTGCATCGTTCATGGTCTGCGGTGACAGATTGGGGGTCGACAAACGTGTTCGCAAATCTTCAGATTGACGACAGCAATATGAGCATTGCTGAATCGTATGGCCGTACGACTAGAAAAGGAAGTCCAACCCGCGTCCTTGAGAACGAACAGCTTCCACAGTTCTCGCCTGACGAGCCTCTATCCACTGCAGCCCGTACTTTACGCCGCAAGCACACGCAAAGCCAGCCGTCGAGTCTAACCGGAAGTTTTGCTCCGAATACGAAATCTGGTCGTTTGCCGGTTTTACCGGTACTTGCATATGCGGGAGCGTCGAAGCCCTATTTAGCATCAACCCGCCTGCGCTATATTCCTCGTAACCAATCCCGCGCTGAGGGCCGGAACCATGACTCCTTCTTTCTGTTGCGACCAACTTCGCGCCGCGAAATGCTGCGCAGCTCCGTCACGCTGACCGGTGGCGCCCTCTTCGCCCAACTGTTTCCTACGTCGCTCTTAGACGCTGGACAACAAGCTCCTGCGTCCGACGCGCTCACCGCGATGCGCGCCGGGATGGGTGGGGATCCCTATCGCGCAGCAGAAGCTCGCCGCCGACCTCACCAAGACCCGCGACATGCTGGTCACCGTCCAAGAACGCATCCAGAAGCTCAAATCGGCCGGAAAATCCATCCAGGAGGCCATCGCGGCAAAACCCCTCAGCGATATCGACGCCGCCTGGGGCAAGGGCTTCCTCAACGGCGACACGTTCGTCCAAGTCGCCTACCTCTTCTTGTGACGGCATAATCGCGACTTCGCTCCTGCCAGTCGACGCTGACAGGCCTTTCGCGTATCTGGACCTGGTCAGTCCGCAAAATCGGAAAAGGCTCTTGCCAGTGCAACTTTAGTGGTGGCCCGGTTTATCAGGAGTTGGAGAAGCAGATACGATAAACTGAGGCCTGTTCTCCGCACCCACAAGAGCACGAAATCCGATGGCAGATTGGCAACTACGAACGAAGCGGCCGCTCCGCGGGCCGGTAAGCGAAGAAGCCGGACCGGCGGTCAAAAACTACATCACACCCGCCGGATTGCAGCGGCTGAAAGACGAGCATCGGTTCTTGCTGAGCCGCGAGCGGCCCGCAGTGGTCGAAGTCGTCGCGTGGGCTGCCAGTAACGGGGACCGCAGTGAAAATGCCGACTACCTTTATGGCAAACGAAGACTAGGCCAGATCGATTCGCGGATTCGCTTTCTCACCAAGCGCATTGACGCGGCGGTGGTGGTCGATCCCGCCGCTCCGCGGCCGGGGGCAGCCGCGACGCGCGTCTTCTTTGGTGCAACGGTGACCTACAAGGACTCTGGCGGCCAGCATGTCGTCTCGATCGTCGGCATCGACGAGGTGGACCTTGACCGCGGCCACATCAGCTGGCGCTCACCTCTGGCCAATGCGCTGATGAAGGCGAGCCCAGGCGACCGCGTGGACCTGCGGGCGCCCGCGAAGATGGAGCGTCTTGAGATCATCGATGTCGAATACGCTCCGATTCCGTCGAATCCTTTCCGCGAACCGCCAGGAGCTCAGTCGACGCCCCGGGTCAAAGGTTCCTAGACCAGTCCCCAACTCTGAGCGTTCCTCCGGTCTGGGGTTTTGTACCTCGTGCCGTCCGGAGCCCCGGCGCGGCGACACGGGACTTCGTCACACGCGAAGCCGCGCGGTGTTTGTGGAGTGCGAGACGGGCGGAGAATCCTAGTGGTGTAGAGGAACGCGAACCGGCCAAGAAGCCACCAGGCAGCAGCCGAGTACGACGCAGCACACCAACGCAGTCCACCAAAATGGATTCGCCGTGGTCATCCCGGTCAGCGCACTTAGGCCCGTTGCCTTGGCTGTGCCCAACGGTCTGGACACGGTCAAGAGCAGAAACGCAATCGTGCCCGCCGAGAACATCAGCAGACCTAGAACACTACCCTTTAGAATCCACACGGTTGGGCTCTCCTTTTGGGGTCAAGGCTAGCGTTACGTACCTCGCGAGTCAACGGGACTGGCTCATAGAACTCCAGCTTGGCGGGGTTATGGCTCATGTAGTCGTGCGAGCTGGCGAAAACTTAATCGAGAGCGTAACCACGCTGATCCATGAGGTTCTACTTGCTGGCGTGGGTTTGGTTCGCCTGACGAATCTGGGGCAGCAAGATATCTTTGACGTAGTGCCAGTCGGGTACGAGCGCGAGCGCCGATAACGCATACCTTTCCGCGGCGGCCAGATCTGGTTCCGCTCGATGCAGGTAGGACCACGCCAAATTCATGAGCAGCTCCGGCTCGCCCCATGATGGATCAAGCGAGTTGACTGAGGCTCCTTTCTGATTGCGAACCGCCTCGAGGCCCTTCTCGTAAGTCTCAAATGCTTTCGCTTGGCCGCCACCGCTCTCGACCGGACGAGACCAGTAGATCGGTCCAAGCACCCAATAAAGACGCGGGTTGTCTGGAGCCATGGCCTGCGCGCTCTGCAGCAAGGGACGGGCCTTCGCCGCATAGGCCTGGACCAGCTGGGGGTCTTTCAGGTGCAGGTACAGGAGGTAGCTCAGGCTCGACGCTTCAGCGATCTCGGCATCAGCGAATCGCGGGTCGCGGGTAGCTGACTCAGTGAACTCCACAACCGCATCTTGTAAGTCCTTCTCCAAGTCTGTGGCGGTAGGCGTCTCGTTGAAACCGTTGATGGCTCTGCGCCACAGGGCAAATCCTCTCCAGTATCGGACGCGGGAGGCGAGTTCCTTGTCCTCGACAAAGGGCGCGAGTTCCGCGTAAAGCCGCTTCAGTGCCGAGCGATCACCTTCGTAGTCGGCTCTTTGAATCTGTCGGACGATCTGCACGACCGTGTCCAGAGAACGATTGCCGGATGCGCCAGCGCCGGCCACGAGCCACAGGGCCAAGATCATTCCCACCGCGGGATGCTTTTTTAGCATCGTTCATCTCCTACACGAACCGACTCTTTCCAGCCAGCATCCTCGTCGCAGTTACGGCCGCACTCGGGCCGACTGTGGACGCAAAGTCCCACCTCGCGCGACCTCACTTCGGTCGCCAAATGCCAAACGCCATCCCGTGGGGATCATGCATGACCGCCAGCTCTCCACCTTCGGGCAGGGCAGTCACCGGAATAATGAGCTTCGCTCCGAGCTCTTCTGCCCTCTTCAGCGAGACCCTGACATTCTCCACTGCAATAAACAACTGTACGAAGTTCGGCGCTTGCGGCGGAGCTGGCCAGATACCTCCCTGGATGCCCGCCGCCGACCCCGTGCTGATTTCTCTGTATCCCAGAGGATTGTCAGCGCTCACAGTCCAGCCGAACAGAGTCGAATAAAACTTGGCGGTCTCATCGGGGGTCTTGGAAAGAATCTGAAACTGCATAACTGGGTTCGGCATATTGAAGTAATGCTTTCCTTTATGTGGTTGTTGACGCGCCCAGACGGATTCGGTCGCTGGCCGCCAATTCCCGTACTCTTATGAGTGCCTGCCTTTTGAACTGCGCCTCTGTCGCTTGTCCACGACCCATCAGGCTTCTCCATTTTCCGGCTGGTCTTATTTCCAACAGCCGCAAGCGAAGCAGCCGGCTCAGGGCCAGGTTGACCTGATCGACGCTGGTCTCCGTTTCGGCCGCGATCCACCGGCAGTCTGCTTGAAACTCCCGCGAAGACAAAAGATGGAGTATTCGCCAATGAATGCGATCATTCACAATGGCCAGGCCTTCCGCTGTCCAATGGCGAAGTTGCTCCTCTCTCCTGGTTGTAGATAAGTTCGGTACGTATTGGGCTGCGATGTAGATAGCGGCCTCTTCGGTGGTCATCCCCAACTTCTCGCTCCACGTCCGAACCTGGCGAGCAGAAATCGGCCGCTTGGCGCGAAGAATCTGGGACAGAGTGGAATGGTCCGTTCCAAGAAATGCTGCAAAAGCCCGCAAAGAATAGCGCGAGTTCTTTTTCTGGCGCGCCTCGAATTCCCGTTTCAGCTTTTCAGAAAATAGTGAGCTTGCCACAGCCGTTGAATGCTATTCGCAAATCCTTCAACGAACAATCCCCCGGAGCATCATAGTGGGGCATAGCGTTGCCCCGAGACTGACGATACAAATACGCAGGTCAGCGGCCAGATGAAGGCATCTCCGAAGAAGAACAAGAAGAGCGCCGCCAATGCCATAAGGATGTCGGCCACGACCGAGACGATCCTGGCTCTCATACACGGGCCTCCCGAACCCGGTACATGAGATACGCGGGAGGACGCTTTTTGACGCCTGTATAGCTGAGAAAAGTTCAACAAGATGGGCGATTTGTCGCTTAATCGGACCTAAGCCACGCGGCGAAGCGTGAAACGCTCCCGGGTGTCACTGCCAGGGCAAAACCACTGTTTGGGGTTGCGCCGTGCCAATGCTCGACTCCCGGAGCGCATTTAACCACATCTCCCTTGCGAACGACGCGCGCGGGCTTCCCCCGTTCCTGATAGTAGCCAGCACCTTTCCTCTTGACACGCTGCAAGTCGCTCTGCTATATACTGAACCATATGGTTCAGTATAACGAGACCCGTCTCGACGCTTCCTTCGCCGCCCTGTCGGACGTAACCCGGCGCGGCGTGCTGGAGCAGCTCGGCCGCGCCGACGCTTCGATCACGGACCTTGCCGGAAAGTTCCATATGACCCTCACGGGTATGAAGAAGCATGTTGGCGTGTTGGAGCGGGCGGCGCTCGTCACCACGGAAAAGGCTGGGCGCGTGAGAACCTGCAGGCTGGCCATGCGCGCGCTGGAAGAAGAGGCTGCCTGGATCGAGCGGCACCGCCAACTCTGGAGCGCACGCTTCGACGCGCTGGACAAGATTGTCGAGCACTTGAAATACAAGGAGAAGGCAGATGCCCGAAGGAAAAGAAGGTAGTCCCGCCACCACGAACCGCACCGCCGTGGAGCGCAAGTCCGACCGCGAACTCGTCGTGACGCGAACGTTCGATGCCCCGGCGCGCCTCGTCTTCGAAGCGTGGAGCAAACCGGAATTGTTCCAGCGGTGGTGGGTTCCAAAGTCGGTGGGCATGTCGCTGGTCTCGTGCGACATGGACGTGCGCACCGGAGGCGGGTATCGCTTCGTGTTCCGGCATCCGGCCTTCGATCAACCGATGACGTTCTTCGGCACGTACAAAGAAGTGACGCCGAACAAGCGCCTCATCTGGACGAACGAAGAAAGCGATCAGGGCGCCGTGACCACGGTGACGTTCGAAGAAAATGCCGGCAAGACGCTGGTCACCTTCCACGAACTCTACCCCACAAAAGCGGCCCTCGAGGAAGCCCTCGCCGGTTCGGCGGAAGGCCTGCCCGAACAGTTCGCGCAGCTGGATGAGTTGCTCGCAGGCAGATTGTGACCACGCCGCGGCCGCCGGCGTATGGAATGGATGACGAATGACCCACACGATCACTGCCGCGCTGCCAGTTCGGCGCAACGTGAGGACGATATGCTCAGACGCGATTTCCTGAAGACGGCCGCAGCGACCGCAGTGCTGCCTGCGACCCTTCCCATTCAAGCCAAGGAGACCCCCGCCATGTCGAACACGAATTTTGCCGACGTCAATGGCCAGCATATTTTTTACAGCGTGCATGGCGCCGGCAAGCCGCTCATTCTTCTTCACGGCGGCGTCAACCCAGACTGCTTCGGGAACAATCTTGCCGAACTGGCCAAGGGCCGGCAGGTGATCGCCGTCCACCTCCAGGCTCATGGGCGCACGCCAGACACCGACAGGCCGCTGCGCTGTGAAACGATGGGTGACGACATTGCCGCTCTGATCGGCCATCTGAAGCTCAGCAAGGCCGACATAATGGGCTACTCGCTGGGCTCCTTCGTCGCGCTGCAGACCGCCATCCGCCATCCGGGCGTGGTCGACCGGCTCGTGCTCCTGGCCGCGAGGATGAGGCAGGACGACGCTTATCCGGAGGTCGTGGCGGCTTTCAATCAATTGGAGGCCAACGCTGCCATGCTCGGCGGTAGCGTCAAGGCATCGCCGTTAGCACAGGCCTATCCTGATGTCGATTGGACCAACCTCTTCAGAAAGGTCGGTGAGCTGACCAAGCGCCCCTTTGACTGGAGCGCCGACATCGCCAAGCTTCAGGCTCGCACACTGCTGGTCTTTGCCGACGCTGACTACCTCCGGCCCGAACACATGGTCGAGTTCTGGAAGGCGTTAGGAGGCGGCCAGCACGATGCCGGGATCGATGGCTCACTGCGGCCCGCAAACCAGTTCGCAATCGTGCCGAACACTACCCACTACACGCTCGCCGTCGAGCCGCTGCTGCCGGAGATCGTCGCGCGCTTCCTCGCAACCAAATAGAAGCCAGTCGGTCGCGGCGAGGCCCGGAATTTGTCGGACACCCAAAACAATTAGCCATGGCGTCGGTCACGCCGAGGCGACGGAAATCGTAGAGGTAAACGATTCTCATCAGTTGCCGCTGGGCGGCTCACCATGGTTTCTCCTTCATAGCTTCCAGAACCGACGAGTGCAGTGATTGGCTAACGTGCTGGCTCGCTGATTTCATCCGTCGCGCTACTAGCTGTTTCGTCCAGCTCCTGATTCGGCGGCAAACCTCCCAAGTCCGATCCAGTACGAAGATGGACGATTTGCCGGTTATCAGGACCCTGGCCATAACGTCCGGATTGCCGGCGATCCGCTCACAGTATCGGCTGCAACGGGCAGCTCTGTAGATTTGCCCGGCTATCCACATGCCCCCAGTCTGCGCCAGGGGAACGAGAGAATTCTTCTCGGGTCCAAAACCGTGCTCTTCAGGTTCAACGGAACTTTTGGGAGACTCATATCGTATTCCGATAAGAGGGCGCCCATGGATGAAAAAAGAACCGATTTGCTACGCGGAACTCTCGACCTGCTGGTCTTGAAATCGCTGTCTTTGGAACCGTTGCATGGAGTCGGCATCTCGCAGCGTATCAAACAAATCACCAAGGGAGCCTTTCAAGTGAGTTTCGGCTCGCTATTCCCTTCGCTGCACCGCATGGAGGAACGGGGATGGCTGGAGGCCGAGTGGCGCACTTCGGAAAACAATCGTCGGGCCAAGTACTACAGGTTAACTTCGTCGGGCCGCGCACAACTAAAAGTCGAAGAGCGGGATTGGAACCAGGTAGTGAAGGTTATGAAGGCAGCCGTGCAATCCACTTAGTACTGACCGGAGGCATGATGGCAAGGCGCATACTGAGTTTGTGCCGGAACCTTTTGCGTAGGCGCGCGGTCGAACAAGCATTGGACGACGAACTCCAGTCTTCTGTGGAAATCCTGGCGCAGGAGAAGATGAAAGATGGATTGCCGCGATCGGCCGCGCTCCGGCAAGCACTGATTGAACTTGGCGGCGTCGAGCAGGTAAAGGAAGAGGTCCGCGCAATACGCGCTGGGACGTTTTTGGAGAACTTCGCCAGAGAGCTGCGTTTGGCTTTGCGCACTTTGGCTAAGGCGCCCTCCTTCACCGCCGTCGTCGTCCTCACCCTCGCTCTCGGCATTGGGGCCAACAGCACCGTTTTCGCCATGGTCTCGCGCTTTGTTCTCCACACTGCTCCTGTCGGCAACCCTGCCACGCTCGTCACGCTTGACACCACCGATCGCAACGAATGTTGCAACCATTTCTCCTGGCCACTCTTCACCGACGTTCGCGACAACGCAAAATCCTTCTCCGGCGTCGCGGGATTTTATGAACTCCTCCCCGCTTCCATCTCGGGCAGTGGGGACCCGCAGCGACTCTGGGGCCAAGCCGCTTCTACCAATTTCTTCGACGTCGCCCAGCCCGGCATGACCCTCGGCCGAGGCTTTCGCTCCGATGAGCAAAATTCCCCCGTCATCGTCCTCGGCCATCGTGTCTGGAAATCCCGCTTCAACTCCGATCCCGGCATCCTTGGCAAATCCATTACCCTCTCTGGCCATCCGTATACCGTCATCGGCGTCGCTCCTCCTTACTTCCGCGGTATCGATCTAGTTCTGGACACCCAATTCTGGGTGCCGATCGGCAACATCGATCAGCTCCTTCCGAATACCAGCCGTTTCGACCAACGTGACTATTACTGGATTGCCGTCGTCGCTCGCCTCAAGCCCGGCGTCTCCCACGCTGAAGCCGCCGCCGAGCTTCAGCTCCTCTCCCAACGTTTCGCACAGGCGCATCCCGACACCGAGAAACATCTCGGTTTCCGCTTCGACCAGGCCGGCTCTCTTCCGCCGCGCGATAAATCGGTGATCCTTCTTTTCTTTTCTACACTCATGCTTGTCGTCTTCCTGGTTCTGCTCATCGCCTGCGCCAATGTCGGCAATCTCTTCCTCGCGCGCGCTGCCGGGCGTCAACACGAAATGGCGGTGCGCATCGCTCTCGGCGCTGCACGCTGGCAACTCCTTCGCCAGATCCTCGCCGAAAGTGTTCTTCTTTCCCTTCTCGGTGGGTTGCTCGGTGTGCCCATCTCCATCTGGGCTACAGAAGGACTCTCCGCCTTCCGTTTCCCCGCTCCAGTAACCTTGGATCTCAACGTGGACATCGACTACAAAGTTCTGATCTTCACTTTTCTCCTTAGCCTGGCCACCGGCATTCTGTTCGGCCTGCTTCCTGCTTGGACTGCCGCGTGGGCTTCGCCGTCCGCCGCTCTCAAAGGGGAAGACGTTCTGGCGCGCCCCGGCCGTTTCTGGACGCTGCGCAACCTGCTCGTGGTCGCGCAAATCTCGATGTCGCTCGTTCTTCTATGCGTCACCGGTCTCTGCCTGCGTAGTCTTCGCAGCGCCTCCAGCATAAATATTGGGTTTCGTTCCAGCGGCGTTCTCGCCATGTCCATCGATCCTCGCCTGCACAGCTACACGCCCGAGCGCACGGTGCAATTCCTGGACGAACTCCGGCGCCGAATCTCTGCTGTTCCGGGGGTTTCTTCGGCTGGGGTCACCGATGCACTCCCTCTTTCCGGCGGACACCGCAGCGATGGTTTCCAGGCCCTTGGCAAAAAACCGCTTGATCCCGCACCTATTGTGGAACTCTATATGGCTTCTCCCGGCTATCTGGACACCCTCGGCATCCACCTCCTTAAGGGCCGCGATTTTTCGAACGAATCCGCCGGTTCTCCACGCGTGGCCATCGTCAATCAGGTCTTGGCAGACACATTCTTTCCGCGTGAAAATCCTCTGGGCCAATCCGTGTCAAGCGGCGGGATCACCTATGAAATCATCGGTGTGACCAACAACATCAAGTCTCGCTTCCTTGGCGAAGATCTCCGCCCGGTGCTTTTCCGAGCGCTCTCTCAAACCGTCGCCAACGATCCTTCCTTCGAGGGTTACACGATCCTCGCGCGCACCCCCGCCGATCCCACGGCCGTGGCCGCTTCTGTTCGTTCGATCATTCGGGACATGGACCCCACTCTCGCCGTTTTCAATGAGCAAACCATGGAGCACCATCTTCGCGAAGCCCTGTTCCTTCCTCGCCTCGCGGCCACACTCTTCGCTGTCTTCGGCACTGCCGGTCTTCTTCTCGCGGCCATCGGTCTGTATGGCGTCATGAGCCACTCGGTGAGTCTCCGCGTCCGCGAAATTGGCATTCGCATGGCTCTTGGTGCGCAGGCCCGCAGCGTGCAACACCTCTTTCTTCGGAGCGGTCTTCAACTCACCACTTTGGCGCTCGCCGTCGGTCTCCCCGGAGCCTTCGTCATCGCCAGGCTTTTCAACTCCATCCTGTACGGCATAAAACCGAACGACGCTATCACCTTCATTTTTATTCCGTTCTTTCTCGCCTTTGTCGCGCTGCTGGCCTCCTACATCCCCGCGCGCCGCGCGACCAAGCTAGATCCCATAATCGTCCTGCGCTACCAATAGAATTGGTTTCGGCGGATCACGGCCAGTCCGGAAATAATCGAACATGCCTGACTAGGCGGGAAACCGTCCATCTTCGTACCACCCACATGGACGATTAGCCGGTTTACCGGGACTCGGCGTCGGAGGCCCTCCTATTTCATGTTCTTCATGCGCGTTTGCTGAAACCATTTCCACGGGTTATGAATGCCGAGGGAAAAGAAACAAATTAACAGCACCAACCCGTTGGAGAGATGGAGGATGAAAAGGATTTGAAAAGTACCCACCTTCTGGGTTACCTCGTTAGCCCTATAGCCGCGCCAAAGGGCAGGAGACATTCGCGCGGTCTGACGCGCTTCTGGCCCCACAGGAAGCGCCGCGATTGGCTTCGACCAGTGGCCAGATTCGTCAGCGATTACTCCCTCAAGCGAGAGCACGCCTCCGCCGTCAACAGCCAGACTCAGTTTTTTCATGGGAACATAAGAGTACTCGCGTGGTAGAGCTGATTTGAGTTCTCTCTCGCAGGTCTCGCGGTCTACTGTCCCCGGATAAGACTTAGTTCTGGTCCTGAGCAACGCCCCTCCGGCGCGAATGTCTTCCACCTCGATGGCGGCCGCGATTGTCAACTTGTCGTTCGAGAAGTATACGAATTGGTGGGAGCCTGGGTGTGCCGCGTACGGAGTCGACATACCCCGAAGTTCCCCTCCAGCCGTAACAACGTATTGAAAGGAGGAGCTCCTTTTCCGGCCATGGCTCTGACTCGCCGGTTCTGGAATTGCTACGGAATCCGTCGGTTTTCTCTGTTGGAGCGTCTGGGCCTGATTTGTCATGGGAATCGCTGATGTCAACAGGAACAAGACTGCGACGCAAGCGAAACGCATGAGTAACGAAACGACCTGGCGAATTTTCTGTGATTTATCGCGCATATAAATTCCTTTATCTTGTCTTCTTCAGAATTTTCACCGAGTGCCTTCAGTCCAATGCTGGTAACCGTAATGATGTGCATGAATTGGTTGGGTTCATCGATTTGCCAATGGGCACCGCGATGGCATGAAGATGCGAACGAAGCAGCCCGCACTGCAAGCAGGGAGCGGGCTTACAGTAGGCGAGACAGCCGCGGTCTCAATACGTTGTGGGTATTAGAGCGTAGGCGGGGGACGTGGATAGAAAGCAGGAAGAGCGGGAGCTTGCTGCCGATAATTGTCGTCGGGAACGTCCAACCTCTGAACAATTATCGCGAACGGAATAAAGGACCACAATACAACCAGGAGCGCGAACATATGGCTCGCCACGCCGGGCGTTAAGGCTAGAACCAGCACCAGCATTAAACACAGGAAACCTGCTAGACGCTGGATTTGAGGGGGCAAACGCATAGCTTCCAAATCATACGCTGAAGGCCCACTGACGCAAACGGTTTCTCACGAGTGGAGTGCGCTTACCTGAAGTCATCAGAAAGGGTGCCCTACAAGGACAGGCACGGACACCAGCTCGCAAGTAAATCCACTTGCCTGTGTAGGCGGCTTACCTTCCAAGTTCGACTAGGCCCGCTCCAGGATGGCGTCCGCGGGCTGCGCCACTCTCGGCACCGTGCCTCGGCAACTGTGCCAGCAAGAACACGGATGGCTGGGGCAAACCCAGTAAAAAATGCGCAACGACCTGGAATCATGTTGTGTTCATCCCCCTCCGAGAAGTACTAGGCTGACGTGATGTCAGACTGGGCGCTTTTTTGCTCGCAACCGACCGGCCCTTCCTTGACTTGGCGCCTACGCGACGGAATAATGAGAAAGCATGAGCATTGAGGCTGGAGGCATCGAGGACGTGTTCCTGGATGTAAAAGAGCTTGCGGTCCGCAAATTGCACTTCCGGAAGGTCTACCATCCGGGAGCAATCGACTTCCATTCGTCCGAGATCAAGCAAGTAGCGGACCTGGAAGTCGCGGCGACAGCCGAGTTGCTCGATGGCCAGATTCGCATCGAGGGGCAGCTCGAAACGAAAATCGAGATGGTTTGCGCCCGCTGCCTCGAGCCCGTGGTCGAGGACGTGAACCGCTCCTTCGACCTGTTTTATGCCCCGCTTCCGAAGGGCGCTAAGCCCAAAGAAGACCGGCTGCATGACGACGATACGGAAATTGGCTTTTTTGTGGGCGATGGGTTGTTTCTGGCGGATGTGCTGCGCGAACAGGTGCTCCTGGCGTTGCCCTTGAAAGTGATCTGCCAGAGCGATTGTCGAGGCTTGTGTCCCAACTGTGGCGCAAACCTGAACCACGAGGAGTGCCGTTGCGAGACGCATGCCAGCGATCCCCGCCTGGCCCCCCTCGCGCGCCTGAAGCAGGACTGGCTGAAAAAACAATAGTCTTACGGGCCGAAAGCCCATAAAATCCGCCACTATCGGCGGAATACAAGGAGTATCACTGTGCCTAACCCAAAACGGCGCCACTCGAAGCGGCGTACCAGCAATCGCAGAGCCCACGACTTTCTGGCTAAGCCCACACTCGGCGAGTGCCCGCACTGTCACGAAACCAAGCCGCCCCATCAGGCTTGCCCGCACTGCGGCTACTACAAAGGCCGCGCGGTGCAAGATAAGTCGGCCTGACGCGTCCAAAAGCTTTAACGAGTTGTCTAGTGTTGGCGGAGAAGAACCCCGACGGGACGCCCTTCGTAACTCCGGGCAAGTCGGCGCTGCACAGAACGCCGCAGGACAGGCTCTCCGGGTCCCACACAGGAATGGCGGTCGGACACCCGATGATTACAATCGCGCTTGACGCCATGGGCGGCGACCATGCCCCGCGCCCCGAGGTCGAGGGTGCGGTCCTGGCGGCGCGAGAACTGGGCGTGCGGGTTCTGCTCGTGGGCCAGCCGAATGTGGTTCGCGCAGAACTTGCCAAGCATGCTGCTCCGAATTTGCCGATCGAGATTATCTCGGCCAGCGAAGTGATCACCATGGACGATCACCCGGTACAGGCGTTCCGCAGGAAGAAAGACAGTTCGGTCCACGTGGCCTCCCGGCTGGTGCGCGAGGCCAAAGCCGACGGCATCGTCAGCGCCGGAAATACCGGTGCGGTCATGACGGTCGCAAAGTTTCTCCTCGGGACTCTCGAGTCCGTGGATCGCGTAGCCCTGGCCGCCCCGTTTCCCAATGCCCGGGGCGGCGTTTCCGTGCTGCTGGACGTCGGCGCGAATGTGGACTCCAAGCCCGAGCACCTGGTGCAGTTCGCCGTGATGGGCGAGATTTATTACCGCGCTACGTTTGGCAACCGGCGGCCGCGCGTGGGCGTGTTGTCGATTGGCGAGGAAGAGATCAAGGGCAATGAATTGACGCGCGAAGTCTACACCCGCCTGAAAAAAAGCCCGGTGCATTTCGTGGGCAATGTGGAAGGCGGAGACCTGTTTTCCGGTACCGTGGACGTGATTGTCTGCGACGGTTTTGTGGGCAACATTGCGTTAAAGATTTGCGAAGGTTTGGCGGTACAAATTTTCGGTTTGCTGAAAAAGTCGATTCAGAGTTCACTGGCCTCGCAGGTGGCTTTCCTTTTTTCCGGGAAGGCTTTGAAGGGGTTGAAAAAGAAAATCGACTACACCGAGTACGGCGGCGCGCCGCTGTTGGGTGTGCGCGGCGTCTGCGTCATTGGGCATGGCCGCTCCAACGCCAATGCGGTGAAAAATGCCATTCGTGTTGCCGCCGGGCTGGCCCGCGCGCGCATCAACGAAAAAATCGAACAGGAGCTTTCCGCCGCCGCAGTCCTCGCGTGACGGCAAGGAATAGGAACTAACGATGGGCAAAGTTGCGTTTGTGTTTCCCGGCCAGGCCTCGCAATACGCCGGCATGGGGAAAGAACTGGCGGAGAAATATCCGGCGGCGCGCGCCGTGTTTGCCGAAGCCGATAAAGCACTCGGTTTTTCCATCTCGAAGATTTGCTTCGAGGGCACCGAGGACGATCTCAAGCTCACGGCCAACACGCAACCGGCCATTCTGACCGTGTCTGTCGCCGTGCACCGCGTCCTCGCTGAAAAAGGGCTGGCGCCGGACTTCGTTGCGGGCCACAGCCTTGGTGAATATTCCGCGCTCGTTGCGGCGGGCTCTTTGCAATTTGCCGATGCCGTCGTTTTGGTCCGCAAGCGCGGCACCTACATGCAGGACGCCGTGCCCGCCGGCGTTGGCGCTATGGCCGCGATTATGGGCCTTTCGCCCGCGGTGGTGGCCGATGCGTGCAAACGCGCCGCGGAAGGCGAAATCTGCTCTGCGGCAAATCTAAATTCACCGGAGCAGACCGTCATTTCCGGCCACGCCGCCGCCGTCAAACGTGCCGTGGAAATCGCCTCGCAGCTTGGCGCGAAGCGCGCCGTGATGCTGCCGGTTTCCGCTCCCTTCCATTCTGCGCTGATGACGCCCGCGCAGCAAAAGCTCGCGCAGGATTTGCACAAAACCGAATTTGGCCCGCTCCACCCGCCGCTCGTCACCAATGTGGACGCGGACACCATCGAAACCGGCGCCGAAGCCCGCGAAGCCCTGATCCGGCAAGTCACCGCCCCAGTCCGCTGGGAAGAGTCGGTGCGCACGCTGATCGACGAAGGCGTGAACACCTTCGTCGAGGTCGGCCCAGGGCGCGTCCTGACCGGCCTCCTGCGCCAAATCGAGCGCTCGGTAGCCGCCTTGAACGTCGAAGACGAAAAGAGCCTAGCCGCCACGCTCGAAAAAATCACCGCAGCCCGGAGCGACGCCGCATGAGTAGCACCGGGACTCTTCCCTGCGCAGCGCCAGCCTTGGCTGGATGCGAGCGTAAGGCAGCGGGAGGGCACGACTTCAGTCGTGCCGCAGGCACTGCGCACATCCGCGCGGCTTTAGCCGCTGAGGTCCAAGCTCGACCGAGACGGTCCGAACCCCTCCCCCTGGGTATTTTTGGCAAGAATATCAAAACAAAGGATTTAGTGGGTGGGGGGTCTCGGAAGAATATCAAACGAAAGCACTTACAACGCTTCTTGAAGAAACTCGACCCTTTGGACTACTGAAAATAAAGGACTTACGAGAACGCGAGAGGACTTACAATCAGCATGTTCAGTCT
>Ga0335073_10001418_pt1 | contig 31972 bp, 31 predicted proteins | sample Lox_Sample_22_FD_207093 | JGI IMG/M metagenome (GOLD analysis project Ga0335073, IMG submission 207093) | Soil microbial communities from Loxahatchee National Wildlife Refuge, Florida, United States - Lox_Sample_2.2 | ecosystem: Environmental > Terrestrial > Soil > Wetlands | place: USA... | reverse complement strand
CAGGCTGATGGGGACCACTGTCGAGACGCCGACAGCGACGAAGGCGGTTCCGGTTTCCGGAGTTTGCCCGGTCGCGGCAGGGTGTGGCCGGCCGGCCGCGTGGTCGGCGCTGGCGGCAAGCGCGGAGACGGCACTGACCAGCACGACGGCCAGTGCCGTGAGGCTCGCAGCGCCGATTGCCCGGCGGCGCCGGAGCCTGCGTCCCGCGCGCAGGGAGTTGCCGACAAGGTGCCCGAGCGGCGGTTCGGCCGATACGGCAAGCTCAAGATGTGCGCGAAGCGATGTCTCGTCCATGGTCGCCCTCCCTCGTTCCGCTTGGGTGCCCGGTCGGATAGCCGGCGGTCGGCTCAGCTGTTGCCGCATCGAGCAGCAGGCGCAGCTTGTCCAGTGCACGCGCGCTCTGGCTCTTGACGTTGCCGGTCGTGCAGCCGAGCAGTGCAGCGGTCTGCTCGATGCTCTGGTCTTCCCAGTACCGCAGCACCACGACGGCGCGAGCCTTGGGCGGCAGCATGGCCAGCGCTTCCAGGACGGCCATGCGCAGCTCCGGGGCCGGGGCCTCGACGCGCTGTTCCGGCAACTGGCCCATCAGAACCTCGCCCGGCCGCTTCTTCCGGCTCTCCGCCAGGTAGGTGTTCAGCAGCGTCCGCATCGCGTATGCGTTGACCGCGTCGCGCCGACTGATCCGCCGCCAGGCCACGAACACCTTGGCCAGCGTGGCCTGCGTCAGGTCCTCGGCGGTATGCCAGTCCCCGCAGAGCAGGAACGCGGTCCGCCGCAGCCGCGCCGACCCTGCCTCGGCGAACTGGACGAACTCTGCTTCAGTCGGCGTCATCTGCCCCGCGCACCTCCTGCTTCGTGCCCGGCGGCGCCAGCAGGTGCCGTCGCCTGAATAGATGCGGCCGTGCCCGCCGGGGTTGCAATGCCGCCCTACCTGTCACTATGCGGCCCGGCCAGGGCCCGGCGCACTGGTGCTGCCGCCGGGCCGGAAGTTACACTCGCCGAAACCGGCAAACTAACCGCCCGGTCTGGCGTGTGGTGAGGCAGGAGGGCCGCTGGCATGGCCGACTCGCTGTGGATTATCGGCGTGGCGATGACGAAGTTCATGCGCTACAAGGACAAGGACCTGATCGACCTCGGCAGCGAGGCAGCCACCGCGGCACTCGCGGACGCCGGGCTGACGATCTTCGACGCCGACATCCTGGCGGCGGGCTGCCTGTATGACACCAATGGCATCGGTCAGCGGATCCAGAAGCAGATCGGGCAGACCGGCATCCCGGTGTACAACGTCACCAATGCCTGCGCGACCGGCGCCACGGCGTTCCGCGTCGCGGCGATGGCGATCAAGGCGGGCGAGGCGAGCATCGGCCTGGCGGTCGGCCTGGAGCAGATGGGCAAGCTGGGCCTGCTGGGCGCGCGCCCGGCCGGCCCGGATAAGCACTACGAGCCGGCCGGCCGCTACGGTGCGGTCGGGCCGGTGGAGGGAATCCTGGGCACCAGCCTGATGCCGGGTACGTTCGCCCAGTCCGGCATGGAGTACGCCTACCAGAACAACGGCGTCGGGTTCGAGCAGTTCGCCAAGGTAGCGGAGAAGAACCACGCGCACTCAACGCTGAACCCGCTGGCCCAGTACCAGAAGGCGTTCTCGCTCGAGGAAGTCATGAACGCCGAGATGATCGCCTACCCGAACACCCTGCTGATGTGCTGCCCGACCGGTGACGGCGCGGCCGCCGCGGTGCTGTGCAGCGGGGAGCGGCTGAAGACGATGCCCGACATCATCCGCCGCCGCGCGGTGAAGGTGTCGGCCTCAGTGATGACGTCCGACCCGTACGTGGACGGCGGCTCGGTCCAGTTTGACGTGAACACCCTCACCCGCCAGGCCGCCGACAAGGCATATGAAGAGGCCGGCGTAGGCCCGGAAGACCTGGACCTGGTCGAGCTGCACGATTGTTTCGCCACGGCGGAGCTGCGGCACTACGACAACCTCCGGCTCTGCCCGGAGGGCGGGGCCGGCGAGTGGATTGACCGGCGCGGGCCGTGGCGCGACGGCGAGACCCCGGTCAACGTTTCCGGCGGACTGCTGTCCAAGGGACATCCGCTGGGCGCGACCGGCATCGCCAACCTCTTCGAGGTGTCAACGCATCTGCGCGGCGAGGCAGGCGACCGTCAGATCGAGGGCGCCAAAGTCGGGCTGACGCACGTGATCGGCCTCGGCAGCGCGTGCGCGGTCCACATCCTGGAGAAGTCGGCTGCCTGACCGCGATGACCGCGTCCCTGCAGCCGCTGCCTGGCCCCGCACCTGACCCAGTCGGCACCTATGACCTTGCCGAGCTCGGATACACCGAGCAGGAGTTCCTGCTCAGCGGCACGGCCGAGGCTTACCGTCTGGCGGCCGAGCGCACGCCTGACGGCCAGTGGACGGTGCTGCCGTCCGATCCAGCGGCGTTCACAACCCGGGTGCTGGTGCGCCAGCCCGCCGATCCGGCCGACTTCAGCGGCACGCTCGTCGTCGAGTGGCTGAACGTGTCCGGCGGGCTGGACGCGGCACCGGACTGGATGCTCACGCACACGCACCTGCTGCGCCGCGGGCATGCCTGGGCTGGCGTGTCCGCCCAGCGTGCCGGGATCGAGGGCGGCGGCCTGGTCGAGAGCATGCACCTGAAGAAGGCGCACCCGGAGCGGTACGCCGAGCTCTCGCACCCAGGCGACGCCTGGTCATTCGACATCTTCAGCCAGGCCGGGCACGCGCTGCGCAGCGTCGTGCCGCCGCCGGTGAGCACACGTCCGGTACGGCTGCTCGCCAGTGGCCATTCTCAGTCCGGCGCGTTCCTGGTCACCTATGTCAACGCGATCGACCCGCTGGCGGCCGTGTACGACGGCTTCCTGGTACATGGCCGCACCGGAGCAGGCGCGGCGCTCGACACCGGCTTCCAGCCCGGCGGGACGACCGGCGAGCAGATCCGTGCTGACCTCCGCGTCCCCGTCATCGTGCTGCAGACCGAGACTGACGTGACGCTGCTCGGCAGCGGGCTGGCCAACCAGAGTGACGGTGACTTGCTGCGCAACTGGGAGCTCGCCGGGGCGGCGCACGCCGACACGTACTTGTTGTTCGCCAGCGGCCAGGACGACGGCAACCTGCCGCCTGAGCGGCTGGCCGAACTGCTGCGGCCGACTACGGACATCGTGATGGGCCGGACTGCTCTGCCGATCAACAGCGGGCCGCAGCACCACTACGTCGAGTGCGCCGCGATCGAACACCTGGATGCGTGGGTAGCCGGACGTGCCACTCCGCCGGCCGCAGCCCGGCTCGACGTGGCCGGCCGCGACTACGTCCGCGACCGCCTCGGCATCGCAACCGGCGGCATCCGCACGCCGTGGACCGACGTTCCGGTCACGATCTTGTCGGGAACGGGGCAGCAGGGCGAGCTGTTCGCCTTCTTGTTCGGCACTACGGCGCCGCTGCCGGCCGGTGATCTGGCCCGGCTGTACCCCGGTGGCAAGGCCGACTACCTCGCCCAGTTCGAGCACTCGCTGGACGCCACCATCGAGGCGGGCTTCCTGCTGGCCGAGGATCGCAGTGAGATCCTGGCCGTCGCCTCAGCCTCCTGGCCTTGTGAATGAGCCTCCTGGCCGCCTGATCCGGGCAGCTGGCGCAAGCAGCTGCCGGGCGCGGGCGTACAGGTCGGCGGGTAGCGGCCCCTTGGCCGCGAAAGCGATGTTGGCACGCAGGTGATCGAGCCGGCTGGTGCCCACGATTGCGGTGGACAGGCCGGGATGGCTGATCGTGAACCGAAGCATGAACTCCAGCGGAGTCATGTCGCCGAGCAGGTCAGCGATGCCTGCCGCGGTCCACCTCCGCTCCCCCTCCCCGGCCGGCAGGTCGAGCGGCTTGTACTGCCAGTCCTTGCCGTCGGCCATCGCGCCGCGCGCAACACCGCCGCGGATGAGCGTGCCCGCGCCAGCCTGTGCCGCCGCAGTGATCAGGTGCTCATGCTCACGCTGGACCGCCGAGTACGGGATCTGGACGACGTCGAAGACGCCCATGGCGATGTGCTCGGGCAGCTGAGGCAGCGTGCCTGACATGCCGATGAAGCGGACCTTGCCCTGCGTACGCAGCTCGGACAAGGTCTCGATGGTGCCGTCAGCCTCCAGTCGGTCGCGGCTCGGCGATTCATGCACCTGCACCAGGTCGAGCCGGTCTGTCCGGAGCCTGCGCAGGCTCTGCTCGACACCGGCCCGGACGTTCGCGGGCCGGTAGTCGTGCGGCGCGGCCCGCCTCAGTCGCCGGGAGCCCACCGGGCAGCCGCACTTGGAAGCCAGGAAGTACTCGTCGCGGCGATGAGCAACGAACCGGCCGATGAACTTCTCGCTGCGCCGGTAGTCAATCGAGGTGTCGATGAGGTTGATGCCCGCGTCAAGGGCTTCGTTCAGCAGCCGTCCTGCTGCGGCAGGCTCCACCGGCGGCTGCGGCGGCCCGGTCCGGGTCGGCCTGCGCGGGCTGCCCCGGAGTTCCATCGCGCCGTAGCCGAGGACGCTGACGCTCGCGCCGGTTCGCCCGAGCGGGCGCATCTGGAGCGTCATCCAAGAAACTCGCTGACGAGGCGGGCGAACTCGAGCGGCTGGTCGCTCTGCACCGCGTGGCCGGAGCCCGCTACGACCTCCACCCGCGCGTCCGGCGGCGGACCATCGATCAGGGCGACAGCGCCGCGGTCAGCCTTGCTCATGCCCTGAATGGATACCTGCGGCGTCACGTCCACGACGACGAGTTTGCGGACAAGGTCGGGCCAGCCGGCCGCAAGCCGGATGGCGGTGACGCCACCGAGCGACATGCCGATGACGGCGGTTGCGCGGGGCGCCGCGTCCCGGACGACCGCGGCGACGGCCTCGGCGTTGCGCCACGGCCCGTAATCCCGATCCGTCCGGCGGCTGGAGTGACCCTGGCCGGGCAGGTCGATCGCGATTAGCGGCACGCCGAGGGCGAGCGCGACCGTGTCCCAGGTGTGGGCATTCTCGTGGTAACCGCAGGATTGGTCAGGACCAGCTGTCATGTCCGACATACTGCCGGGCACCAGACCGCTACGCCAGCGGTCTGGTGCCCGGCGGTCTTGCTAGCGGTCCGCTGTCGCGATGTCGAGGCTGGCAGCGTCGTCGGGCGCGGCGAGCTCAGCCGCGAGAGTCGCCTCGAGGTCGGGACTTGCGTGATCGTCCGCTGACGTACGCAGTGCCAGGTACCCGATCAGCGAGCCGATGGCCAGCAGGGCCACGGTGACGAGCAGGCCGTCGTGATACCCGGCCAGGAAAGCACCGCCCGCCGACGCTCCGTGGTGCAGGGCGGCACCCTCGCGGGACCGCAGCACGGCGCCGATGACCGTGATGCCCAGCAGGCCCGCCACTTCCCGGGAGGCGTTGAGCAGTGCCGACGCAACTCCGGATCGCTCTGGCGGCATGGAGTGCAGGACAACGTTGGTCAGCGGCACGTTCATCAGTCCGGCGCCCGCGCCGAACATCACGAAGCCGGGCATCAGGCTGCCGAAGGTCGCGGCTCCGCCGAGCCGGGCCACCAGGTACAGGCCTGCGGTCATGGCAGCCATACCCAGTGCGACAGTCCGGTGCGCGGCGATCCGCGGCGCGATCTGCGGAGCGAGCGACGCGAAGATTGCCATCGCGATCGCCATCGGCACGAACGCGAGGCCCGCCTTAGTCGGCGAGAAGCCGAGGATCGTCTGCAGGTAGATGGAGGTGAAGAAGTAGATGCCGAGGATGCCGAAAGCCCACAGCATCATGACGGTCGTGCCGCCGCCGAAGATCCGTGACCGGAACAGGTCCATCGACACCATCGGAGACTGCGATCGCGACTCGATGCGGGCGAATACCGCGGACGCGATGGCCGCGACCGCAAAGCAGCCGATGATCAGCGGGGACGTCCAGCCCCTGTCATGGCCCTCGATCAGCGCGTAAACGAGGGTGAAGAGCGCGACCGCCGAGCTGACCAGGCCGGGAACGTCGAGGCTGCGGGCTGCCGAGCCGTCGCGCGACTCGCGCATGGTCGCGACTGCGATCGCGAACGTCACTACGCCGATCGGCACGTTGATGAAGAAGATCCAGCCCCAGTGGAAGTGCTGGCTGATGAAGCCGCCGATCAGCGGGCCGAAGGCAAGTGCCATCGCGCCGATGGCTGTCCAGGTGCCGATGGCCCTGGTGCGTTCCCTTGCGTTGTCGAAAGTGGCCATGATGATGGCCAGCGTGGTCGGGACCAGGAGCGCCGCGCCGAGGCCCTGAACGAGTCTCGCGCCGATCAGCATTCCCCCGCTGGTGGCCAGGCCGGCAAACAGCGAGGAAAGCGTGAAGATCGACAGCCCGGCCAGGAACAGCCGGCGCCTGCCGTAGATGTCCGCCATCCGGCCGCCGAACAGCAGCAAGCTGGCGAACACCAGGATGTAGCTGCTGACCACCCACTCCAGGCCGGCGATCGACAGGTGGAGGCTGCGATCGATTGTCGGGATCGCGACGTTCGTTACGTTGTTGTCAAGGTAAGTCATGAAGGTGGCCAGACTCACTGCCACCAGGATCCACCACCGTCTGAGCATTGCTCGGCCCTTCGTGTCGCGTCGTCGCCGACGTCGCTGTACTGAGTCCATGTACGGCGTTCTTATACGGCGTACATGTAGCCGAGTCTTACCCATACGGCGTATAGTTGTCAACTGATGAAAGCGACCCGGATGGCAGAGACCGAGCGACCGCGCCTGAGCAAGGCGGCAGTGATCGAGCGGGGACTCGCGCTCGGTGACGCCGAGGGGCTCGAGGCCGTCACCATCCGCCGGCTGGCAGCCGACCTGGGCGTCACCCCGATGGCGCTCTACTGGCACTTCCGCAGCAAGGACGAGCTGCTCGCCGGGCTCGCGGACAGCATCTGGGCTGAGATCGACACCGACGTGGATCCGGCTGCGGACTGGCCCGCCCAGCTGCGCGGCCTGCTTGAATCGCTGGTGCGCGTGCTGAGAACCCATCCGAGCGCTTCCCAGCTGCTGATGTCCGGCGAGAAGCGGACCAGCGAGGCGGCGATGATCGCCAACGAGGTGACGCTCGAGGTGCTGCACCGCGCTGGATTCGATGCCGAATACGCGGCGGCGATTGCCCGGAATGCGCTGTTTACCGGGATCATGCTGGCGATGGGCGAGCCCGGTTTTGAGCCGGGCCTCACTGATGCGGAGCGGACCGAGCACCAGCGCCTGGCGAGGGTTCGCCTCTCACTGCTGCCCCCGGAGCGCTTTCCCCGGCTGATCGACGCGGCCATCCCGATGACCGCGTGCGACGACCCGGACTTCCACTACCAGCTTGGTATCGACCTGTTCATCGCTGGCGTCCAGGCCCTGGCAGCGGCCAGATAGGCCCTGAACGGGCCGCTTCCCGAAGTCGACATATCGTTTTTGATCTTGCCGCTGGGCTCTTCGTGACATGGGTCACTCTGGGTAACTTCCCGGCTTCTGAGTGACTAAAAGGTATTGTGCGTGTCTTACTCTGGTCTCAAGATGGTCACAAAGCCGGGCTACGGGGCCCCGGCAAGGTGAGCCCGAGAACGGGCCCGGCTTCGCGGTGGAGGGTGGATGCGCCTGCGCGTTTGGCGGTCCGCCCTTGTCCTGGCTGCCGCCGGAGCGCTAACTGCCATCGGCATTGCCGTCGTCCCGTCAGCGAACTCGGTGCAGGCACAGAGCGCACAATACGGGCAGACGACCACGGTCGGCGCCCTGTTCACGCTGACACCGTCTGGCCAGGTCGGTACTCATTTCTGCACCGCCAGCGTGGTAGACAGCCCGGCTGGTGACCTGATCGTCACTGCCGCACACTGCATGAACGGGCGGAGCGCGAAGGAAATCGCATTCGTCCCCGGCTACTCGCACGGCGTGGACCCGTACGGCGTCTGGACGGTGCGCCGGATCATCGAGGACAAGTCCTGGCTGTCGAGCGCTGATCCTGATGACGACTTCGCGTTCCTGGTGGTGCACCAGACCGGCGCCAACGGCGGAGTCGAGGAACTGACTGGCGGCGAGGCTGTCGGCATCGACGTATCAGCTGGCCGGATGGTCAAGGTGGCGGGCTACCCAGACGATCAGGACGGACTTATCAGCTGCGAGAACACCGCTCTTGAGTACAGCGCTACGCAGTACCAGTTCGATTGCGGCGGGTTCACCGACGGCACCAGCGGCAGCCCGCTGCTGGCCGACGGCGTCGGCGGCGCCGACACGGTAATCGGCGTGATCGGCGGGTACCAGCAGGGCGGAGACACGGCGTCTGTGTCTTACGCAGCTAAGTTCAGCTCGAACCTCTCGGCCCTGTATCAGCTCGCACTCGCTCAGGCCCGGCGCTGATCGCCGCCCGCCCCGGGCTCGGTGAACGGCGGCTCGGGCCGCCACGGGAACCAGTCCGGCAAGTCCCTGCTTGGCTGCAGTGTCCAGTCGGCAGGACGCTTCTCAAGGAACGCCGCGACGCCCTCGGCAGCGTCCGCCTTCCGCCCGGTGAAGTAGATAGCCCGCGAGTCGATCCGGTGTGCGTCCATCGGGTGCGGAGCGCCCAGCATCTGCCACAGCATCTGCCGGGTGAGCACGGCTGAGACCGGTGCCACGTTCGCTGCGATCTCCCGCGCTAGCCGCATCGCTGTCGGAAGGACCTCGTCGGCCGGGCAGACCGTGCGGACAAGTCCGCCCGCCAGCGCTTCGCCGGCCGTGAAAACCCGGCCGGTCAGGCACCACTCCAGCGCCTGGTTGATGCCGACGATCCGCGGCAGGAACCAGCTCGAAGCGGCGTCCGGCACGATGCCGCGCGCGGCGAACACGAAACCGGCCCGCGCGGTGTCGGCCATTACCCGAATGTCCATCGGCAGCGTCATCGAGAGACCGACGCCGACCGCAGGGCCGTTGATCGCCGCGATCACTGGCTTGAGCGAGCGGAAAATGCGCAGCACAATCATCCCGCCGCGATCGCGGTGCCCCGCCTCTGCGTCCGGATCGCGACGGCCGTAGTCAAACGTCCGCGACCCGGCGCCCAGATCCGCTCCGGCGCAGAAGGCGCGTCCTGCGCCGGTCACGATGACCGCCCGGACCTGATCGTCGTTGTCACTCTCGTCGAACGCAGCCAGGATGCCGGCATATAGCGCGTTATTCAGCGCGTTCAGCCGCTCTGGCCGGTTGAGCGTTATGGTCGCCACGCCATCGTCGACCGAGTAGATCACTGCGTCAGGCATGGCGTTAGGGTAATCGCGTGACGGCTCAGGCGGAGTACCCGCAACCGCCCGTTCCTGCTTTCTTGTTCGACCTTGACGGAACGCTCATCGACAGCGTCTACCAGAACGTCATTGCCTGGCGGAACGCCCTCGCCAAGCTCGACATCGACCTGTCGGTGTGGCGTATTCACCGGCGGATCGGGATGAGCGGCGGCTTGTTCGTGTCTGCCCTGCTGCGCGAGACCGGCCGGTCGCTGTCAGAGGCCGATATCGAGTCGCTCCAGCTGGATCATGCCGCCGAGTACCTTACGCAGGTTGATTCGGTCCGGGCACTGCCCGGCGCTGCCGAACTGCTCGCCGCGCTGACGAGGCACGGCGTGCCGTGGGCAATCGCCACGAGCGGCAGGCGGATCATGGCGGAGAAGGCCCTGGCGATGCTGGACCTGCCCGATGATGCTCCGATGGTTACCCGCGACATGGTGCGGCACGCCAAGCCGGATCCGGACCTGTTCCTGGCAGCAGCTGCGCTGATCGGCGTGAACCCGCAGCACGCCTGGGTCGTCGGCGACAGTGTCTGGGACCTGCTGGCCGCACGCCGGGCCGGGGCGCTCGGCATCGGGCTCATGTCCGGCGGGTATGGCCGGGAGGAACTCGAGCGGGCCGGGGCCTACCGGGTGTATGCGGACCCAGCCGAACTGCTGGACCGCGCCGACGAGGTCGGCGTACGCAACCTCACTGGCGGCCCGCAGGATCTGTAGCCGGAGGCACGCATGTCAAGCGAGCAGAACGGACGGGAACGCCGGAAGCGGGCGCTAGTCACTGGCGCGACAGCCGGCCTGGGCCGCGCGATCGCCGAGCGGCTCGGGCAAGACGGTTTCGACGTGATCGTTCACGGCCGGGATCCAGGCCGCGGGGCTCAGGCGGTCGAACACATCGAGCAGGCGGGCGGCCGGGCGGTTTTCGCTGCCGCTGATCTCGCTGACTCCGCCGGCGTCCAGCAGTTGGCAGATGCGGTCGGCGTAGTGGATGTGCTGGTGAACAACGCCGGGTTCAGCTGGTTCGGCCCGACAGCCGAGCTCAAGCCGGACACCTTTGACGGGCTGTTCGCCAGCAACGTCCGCGCGCCCTACTTCCTGGTCGCCGCGATCGCGCCGGGCATGGCGGATCGCGGTACTGGCAGCATCATCAACATCAGCAGCATGGCCGGGCGAGTCGGGCTCGGGGCCGCGGCCGCCTACGGAGCGACGAAGGGCGCGCTTGAGTCCATGACCCGGTCGTGGGCGGCGGAGTTCAGCCCGTACGGGGTCCGGGTCAACGCCGTAGCCCCTGGACCGGTGTACACCGATGGGGCCGCGCCGGAGCGGACGACTGCGCTCGGTGCTACCACTCTGCTCGGGCGGGCGGCAGACGCTAGCGAGATCACCGGCCTGGTCAGCTTCCTCGCCTCGCCCGCGGCAAGCTACATCACCGGTGCTGTGCTCGCGGCCGACGGCGGCCGCACAGCGGTCTGACTTTGCTGCGGGCCGAAATGGCTCGAGCACCTTTACCGGCGGAGCGGCAGTAAGCGCCATCGCATTCGGCCCCCCGATTCGGTGAACTGGTGGTGAACGGCTGGTCGGTGAACCTTCATTCTGAGCCGAAAAGGCTCGCGTGGCTAATGTTTGTCTTTACCGATGGTGTGATTAGGGCGTAATCTGGATGTGCTGAGGGCTAATGGCCCGATAGCGGCGCATACGGCATGGAGAGGATTCGTCCGGTAAGGTCCGGTATGGCGGGCCAGGTGAAGCACGCAGGCGACACGAACTATGGAGAATGCCGTGGCGGATTGGGGCAGCATCATCAGGGGTGCCGGCGAGATATTCCAGGGGATTAATGACTCGGCGATCATCAACAACTGGTTGCGAATGGATGACAGCGGCGCCTATGACAGCATCGTTGCCCAGGTGAGATCGTCATCAACCGATGACGTAGACCGCCTTGATGCTGCGCTGCTAACTCTGGCGTCAAACCAGTTTGACTCGTCAGCCCGGCGGCGCCTTGTGAAGTTCTATGCCATGTTCAAGATGGCCGAGCTCCTCCGATACGAGCAATTCCGCGGTTTCCCGTCGTAGCTGCGCGCGACACGCGGCGCAGTGTTCTGATCCCGCACTTTGTCGTAAGGAGCAGTACGTCCTGAATAGGTACCTGTACGTAGCGCTGCCAGTTGATATCGCAGATGAGCTCACCACCGCTAAGCTGGCTGTCCGGCCGCAGGTCACCCGGAGCCCGACTCTGGGTGAAGTCATCTCGGTGACTATTGATGGTGTTAACACGGGCGCCGCGGTAGTTTCTATTGCCGTCGCTGTCGAGACCATCCAGCGAGTCGCGAGGGGCATACTCCGACGCCGGCATCCGCTCGATCCTGATCTTTTTACTGTCGACGTCTCAATTGCCGGAGAACATCACTCGCTGACCGTCAACCGGAAAGCTCCGACCGCGGAGAACGAAATTCTCGATTTCCTCATAACGGCGCTTGACCATGACTGACGGCATGCGCGAACGGCGAGGCAAACGCGATGGTGCTGCCCAGCTCGCCGGACTTCAGAACGCGGCGCTGCAGCTCCTGGCTCTGGGCACATCCCTCCCGCGCAGCGACCCGGACTATGTAACTGCATGGTGCAACCTCGCGGCTATGAAGATCGAGCTGGCTATCCGCACTGGGCAGGCGGCGGAAGCCAGGGAGGCGACGGACGCCGCGCGCCGTGCGGTCGCGTCTGCGCCCGCCGATTGTGCCGACATTGTGCTCGTTCAGGCCAACCTGGCAGCTGCTCTCTGGGTGCTATTCGAGCTGACTGGCGACCTTGCCGCGCTGGAAGAGTCGGTCGACACTGGGCGCCAGGCGGCTGCTGACCCGGCGCTGGATTCGCCGATGCGCGTTGGCCTGCTATCGAACCTCGGCACCTCATTGCGGCTACTTAGTGAGCGCACCGGGCAGCGCGCCGTGATGGAGGAGGCCGCGGAGGTGGGCCGCCGTGCCGTGGCCGCGATTGGTCCCGGTGAGTCCGATCCAGCCAGGGCCATCTCCAGCCTGAGTGTCTCTCTGTGCCGTCTCTTTAGCTTCACCGGAGACATCGCACTGCTTCATGAGGCTGTCGCGCTGGCACGGCAGGCAGCCGGTGTTGCAAATCCAGCGGAACACGGTCAGATACTGGGCAACCTCGCGGTCGCGCTCCGCATCATGGGCGAGCGCACCGGCGACGTGACCCTGATCGAGGAAGCGGTTGGCATCGGGCGGCGCGCAGTCGCGGCTACGTCGGGCAGCCATCTGTATGCCGTCACCTTTCTGTCTAACCTGAGCTTCGCGCTGCTGAGCCTGTTTGCTTGCACCGGTCAGACGTCCGCTCTCGCGGAGGCGGCAACGGTGGCGGCGCGTGCCGCGGCGGCTACCCCCGTTGCTCATCCCCGGCGCCTGATAGTCCTTTCCAACCTGGCGGTGATCTTGCATGAGCTGGGAGAACGGTCCGGCAACCCCACCGCCACGGAGGATGCCATCAAGGTGGAACGCCAGGTAGTAGCCGCCACCCCTGACGATGATCCAGAGCTTCCGGTGCGCCTGTCCAATCTGGCCATCAGCCTCAGCGCGCTAGGGAGCCGGAATCTGGCTGGCAGACACGCCCCGGCTTCTGCCGTCGCACTCGAGGAGGGAATAGCCACGGCGCGGCGTGCGGTGGCAACGGCGCCGCCGGGCAATCCGAGCCGGGGCATGTTCCTGAACAACCTGTGCTCGGCACTTCAGCGGTTGTACGAACTCACCGGCCAGCAGGTACTGCTCTACGAGGCTGTCGCGGCGGGCGAGCAGGCCGTCGCAGAGACCCGGCCTGAGCACCCGAACTGGGGTGGCTACCAGTTCGGCCTTGGTGCTGTCCTTTCTGAGCTTGCTGACGCCACCGGCCAGCTGGCATTTCGGGAAGCGGCCGCAACGTGCCTGACGTCGGCTGCTGACTGCGCTACTGCCCCGGCGAGCGTCCGCATTCGCGCATGGCGATTGTTAGCAAGGCAGCAGAGGAACTCGCCCGGACATGCCTTGGCCGCGCTGTCGGCAGCAGTCACATTGCTCCCGCAGGTCGCGTCCCGCTCGCTACCGCGGTTTGACCGTGCCCATGCCGCGACCTACCAAGCAGGCCTGCCCGCCCACGCGGCCGCCGTTGCCGCTCTGGCAGGTAAGCCCGCTCGCGCGGTCGAGTTGCTCGAGCTAAGTCGCGGGCTGCTGGTCGCCGACATCATGGAGGCCCGAAGCGGCGAGATAGCCAGGTTGCGCGCGGACGCTAGGATGCGGGGCGAGGCCCGGAGGTTCGGCGCTCTGCAGAAACGCCACGCCATTCTGGACCGGAGCAGCGAACCGGGCAGTCCTGCCTACAGCGCTGTCGAGTGGCTAGCTCCGTCGTCCGCCGGTCAGCCGGTCGAGATTCTGATTGCCGAGAGCCGCCAGGCTGAGGCTGACTATCAGGCGCTGCTCGCGGACATCCGGTCTCAGGCTGGCTTCGGGGACTTCCTGCGGCTGGACCAGATAGACCGTCTGGCGTCAGCCGCTGCGGACGGTCCGATCGTCTACGTGTACGCCGACCCGGCGGGCTCCGGTGCCCTCATCCTGAGAGCCGACCGAGGTGATCCGGTAGCGCCTGTCGACCTGCCGGCATTCACTCACGACCATGCCCTAGTGCAGGCTGATCGCTTCATCGAAGCAAGGTCGGCCATCGATACGCCTGACGCAGATGCAGCTCGAGCTCAGATGCTTGACGTGCTGGCCTGGCTGTGGGACGCGGTCGCAGGACCGGTGCTGGCGGCGCTCGATCTGGCGAGGGACACTGGCCGCGATGAGCCCTGGCCGCGGGTCTGGTGGTGTCCGGTTGGCTTCCTCGCCTACCTGCCTTTTCACGCGGCTGGCCATCATCACCCGGCGCGTGACCGGCATGCGGTCCTCGATAGCGTCGTCTCTTCGTATATTCCAACAGCTCGCGCACTGGATTACGCTCGTTCACACCGGGGATCCGGCACCGGAGACCGCACACTTCTCGTTGGTTCGGCGGCCGGGACGCCGCTAGAAGGCGCCGCGGCAGAAATCAAGATGCTCGCGAGCCTCGTCCCCGGCTCGCGCCGGCTGAAGAACCCGACCAGCGATCGGGTCTTGTCGGTCCTTCCCCGCTACGCCAACGCACACTTCGCATGCCACGGCGTCAGTGATCCAGCAGATGCTTCCGCAAGCCGGCTGCTCCTCGACAACGGCGGCAGCCCGCTGACTGTGGCGGCGATCAACGGCCGGCATCTTCACGGCGGCCAGTTAGCGTTTCTGTCCGCGTGCGACACTTCCGTGACCACGCTGGACATGGCCGACGAGGCAGTGCATCTCACGGCTGCGTTTCAGCTATCGGGATACCGCCATGTCATCGGAACGCTGTGGCCGATTGATGACGAGATCGCCAGAGAGATCGCCCACAGCGTCTACTCGCAGCTGACCAAGAACGGCACGGTGGCGCCTGTCACCGCCGGTTCCGCGCTCGCGCTGCATCACGCCGTCAGGAGGGTGCGGGCGCGCCTGCCTGACCATCCTGACTTCTGGGCTGCTCACCTCCATGTCGGATGCTGACGAGATAGAAAGCGAGGTAGGAATGGCAAAGGTTAAGGTCCCGGTAAGAACAGGCGGGATGTGCCTGCCGTCGCCTGGTGCCGGATGCGCATAGTCAGCGGCGCAATCGCGGCCGGCCTGCTGCTGGTAGCGATATCGCTGCCGCTGCGCGCCACTGCAGCGAGCCGGGCGGGCCCGCGGTACCCGCGGGACGTGCGGCAAGTCCTCACGGTGACAGCTACCTCGCGGTCGACGACATACGCGACCTTTCGCGCGTACCGGCTATCGCACGGCCGCAAGATTCGCGTCTTCGGTCCGTGGACGGCCAGGGTGGGCTACAACGGCATCGCTAGGCCCGGCAAGAAGCGGGAAGGCGACGGCCGCACGCCGTCGGGCACCTATGGCTTCAGCTTCTTTTTCGGCGTCCAGCCCGATCTCGGATTCTCCTTTCCGTTCCGGCATGCCTACAGCTTCGACTTCTGGGACGACGACCCGGCGAGCGTTCGCTACAACGAGTGGGTCAACGCGCGCAAGCACAACCCCGGTGCCCGTCCTGAGCCGATGCACCAGGTGCCGGCCTACGACTATGCCGCAGTGATCGCCTACAATATCCGCCGTGTTCCCGGCCTGGGCAGCGCTATCTTCCTGCACGTGGGGACGGGTACGGCGACGGCAGGGTGTGTCTCACTGCCGCGCGCCGAGCTACTGAAGGTGCTGCGCTGGATGCGACCGCGCGATCACCCGATGATCACGATCTTGGCGCGCTAGGGCCGCTAGCTGGAGCGGCCCCGGCGCCATTGCGGCTTGCGCTTCTCCAGGAACGCGCGCATGCCCTCGCGCGCGTCCGGAAGCTGGCTGGTGGCTGCCATCACCTCGACCGCGTAGTCGTACGCCTTGGGCTGGTCAAGATCGATCTGCGCGTACAAAGCCTGCTTGCCGATGCCCTTGCTCTCCGCCGACCCGCGTGTCACTCGCTCCAGCAGGTCCGTCGTGGCGCTGTTGAGTTGCGCGGCGGGCACGACCTTGTTAACCAGGCCCCAGTCCAGCGCGGTCCGGGCGTCGATAACGTCGCCGGACATCGCCATCTCGGCTGCTCGCTTGCGGCCGACGTTCCGCGCGATCGCCACCATCGGCGTGTGGCAGAACCACCCGCCGTTCCCGCCTGGTGCGGCGAACCCGGCGTCCTCGCTCGCCACCGCCAGATCGGCGGTCGCCACGAGCTGACATCCGGCGGCGGTGGCGAGGCCGTGCACTTTGGCTACCACGGGCTGCGGCACCTGCTGCATGAGCGTCATCAGCTCGGTGCAGGTCGTCAGCAACGACCGGACGGCGAGCAGATCGGCCTCGGCCACGTCGGCGAAATCGTGTCCGGCGCTGAAGACCGGGCCGTTGCCGGCCAGCACGATGCCGAGCGCGTCGCTCTCCCCCGCCTGCCCGAAGGCGGTGATCAGCTCCTGCATGTGCTGGCGGGACAACGCGTTGCGCCGCTGCGGCCGGTTCATCGTGATGGTCACGAATTCGCCGGATCGCTCGACCAGAATGTGCTCGAAGCTCATCGGGACCTCCTCGCTCGCTTTCAGCCTACGACGAAGCCCGCGGCCTACCGTTCCTGCTCGGTGGGCCGGATCAGCATCTCGTTGACGGCGACATGCCGGGGCCTGGTGACGATGTAGGTGATGCCGTCGGCGATGTCGGCGGCATCCATCGTCTGGCCGAACTGCGACCTGATGGCGTTCAGCACCTCGGGCCGGTTGTGGGTGGCCAGCTCGGTGGCAGTCGCTCCCGGCTCGACCAGCGAGACGCGAACGTAGCGCTTGGCCAGTTCCTGGCGCAGCGACTCGCTGAACGCGCCGACGCCGAACTTGGTCATGCTGTAGACACCGTTCCCGATCCGCGCCGCGCGCCCGGCGACCGAGCTGATGTTCACCATGTCGGCAACCTGGCGCGGGCCATCCTGCGCGGCGCGCAGCAAATGCGGCGTGGCCGCATGCGCGCAGTACAGCAGCCCGAGCACGTTCAGCTCGATCATCCGCTGCCACTCCTCAAGCGGAGCGTCGACCGCCGGGCCGAGCAGCATCACCCCTGCGTTGTTGATGAGTGTGTCCAGCCGCCCGAGTTCCGCGACAGTCCGGCTGACTGCCTCGGTTGCCTGGGTCTCGTCCGTAATGTCTGCCTCCAGCACGAGGGCCGTGCCGCCCTGGCCGCTGATGCCCGCAGCGAGTGCTTCGAGCCGGTCCTTCCGGCGGGCCGCGATGGCCACGGCGGCCCCGTGAGACGCCAGGGCGGTGGCGGTCGCAGCGCCAATCCCGCTCGAGGCTCCGGTCACCAGCGCGACAGTGCCGTCCAGAACCTTCGTCATCAGCGGGTCTCCTCTCAGGTCTGAGCTGCCCACCCGACCACGCTAGCCGAGACGTCCTCTGCCGTAGCCGGGGCCGTCCAGGCGTCCGGGTCACGGCCCTGGCTAAGCTCGTCACATGCCTCTTGACGACGACACCGTCCGACTTGCGAAGGCCCCGACGCTCGCCACCGTGGTGACGCTGATGCCGAGCGGCCAGCCACAAGCGCTGCTGACCTGGATCGACACTGACGGCGAGAACATACTGGTCAATACCGAGCCGCAGCGGCAGCGGTCGAAGAACATCGGCCGCGATCCGCGCGTCACCGTCCTGCTGCATTCGTCGGACAATCCGTGGGACTGGTCCGAGGTGCGCGGTCATGTCGTCTCCACGATCACCGGCCAGCAGGCTAGGGATCACATCGACGAGTTGTCGCGGAAGTACGTCGGCCGGGACTACGGCAACCCGATCGGGCCCGACGGAAGGATCATCTACGTCATCCAGCCGGACAAGGTCAACACGCCGAAATCCCTCGGCCGCGGCTAGACCGTCCCGCCTGGCACCGACACTCAGGCGGCTGCAGGCACGGTGACGACGCCGGCTGCCGGGCGGCGGACCTGCAGTGCCACCGCGATATCCGCGACGATCCGGTCCGGCTCGAGCCGTAGTTGCCGCGGGCTGATGTGCAGCACCCGGATCCCGGCAGCGGTCAGCCGGCTGTCGCGCCGCATCGTTGCTTCCCAGTCGTCAGGCGAGAAGTGCCATTCGCGCGAATCGATCTCGACGACCACGCCATGGTCCGGCCACCAGGCATCCGGCCGGGCGAGCAGCCTTCCGTCAAGGTACAGCGACGGGTTGAACAGGGGCTGCGGCAGAGCTGACCTCCGGATCAAGCTGCGGAAGTCGCCCTCAGCTGGCGATCTGATGCCGTCGGCAACTTCAGCCAGCACTGACCTGAATAATCCGGATCCGCGTACCGGCCCGGCGGCTAACTCCGCGCCCAGGTCCCGGATCGAGCACTGACTCTGCTGGACCGAGCTGGCCACTACGGCGCGCACGTCCGATCTGACGGTCAAACCCAGTACGGCGTCGGCGACAGCTCTGGCCGGGGCGACATACCCGATAGCCAAGTCGCGAGTCTGCGCACCCGGAAACCGCGTCGAGCGCATGATCCTGACGAAATCCCGGCTGACTGGCTGTCGGCCGGCTGGTACCAGTACGTGAATCAGCCGAGTCGCCGGCGCCCGGATCCGGTAGTGACGCAGTGCGGCTGCTCCAGTGATGACGCTGACCGGCCCGGCATGCAACAACGCCGCCGTTTCCAGCTGCTCCCGCGCCGGCTGACCGGTAACCGTGAGGTAAATGCCCGGCAGCAACCGTTGCCAAGGACCACCGGGCCGGGCCTTGTGCCGGATCGCTTCGAGCGTGAACCCGCAAGCCAGGGCCTGCTGCCGGGAGAGCACTCCGCGCTGATAAGCGAGGAGCCACTCGCGCTCGCGATCGTCTGCCGTCACGCGGCAAAGCTTGACAGCCGGTGCCGACACGACGAGAGCTTCTTGATCGTTGTGAGTTTTGTGGGGCTATCGCCACACAAAACTCACAACGATCAAGACAGATGATCAGGCGGCTGCGCTAGACCGGGATCGCGGCGCCGTTCACCAGGTGCGCATCCGGGCTGGCCAGGTAGATGTAGTTGATCGCGACGTCGCGTGCCTTCGGCCAGGAGTCATGATTCGCGTTCGGCAGCGCGGCCCGGTTCGCCGGCGTGTCGATGATGCTGGGCACGACGCAGTTGACCGTGACACCAGTGCCGCGCACTTCGTCGGCGGCCATCCTCACCAGGTGCAGCACGCCCAGCTTGCTCACCGAGTAAGCGAACCCGTTGCCGGCCGTCTCCGTCGCAGCCCGGCTGGCGGTGTGCACGATCCGGCCTTCGCCGGCCGGCTGCATGACCCGCAAGGCATGCTTGGTGATCAGCGCCGCCGACACCAGATTGATCTCGAGCTGCCGGGTCAGTTCATTTCGATCAAGCTCGGCCATGGCCCGGTGCGGCGCGTAGCCGCCAATCGTATTGAGCACGGCCCAGGGCACCGGACCTGCGTCGAAGCGCTCGCGAACGGACGCGTCGTCCAGCGCGTCAGTGCTTTCGTACTGCACCCCGGCCAGCCGCCGATCGGGGCCGGGCATTTCCCGGTCCACGCCGCGGACAACTGCGCCGAGATCAGCGAAACTCGCTGCTACGGCTGCGCCGAGGGCGCCGATCGCCCCGAACACCAGCACGTTGCGGCCGGCCAGTCCAGTCTCAACCACGTTCCCTCCCCGATGTTGGTACCGCATCATGCTGTGGCGACAGCGAGGCCACAAGGTACGCCACGCCGAACGGGTCGTCGCAGTACCTGATCACGACAGCAGGCGGCGGTCCGCTCAGAGCGCCGGCCAGCGCCTGCCATGCCGGTCGGCCGGTCGCCATCAGCTCCCGGGCGAGGCCGGCGTCCAGCGCTAGCAGCGCGGGCATGTCCCCGTCGCGGATGGCGCCGGTGACTTCCGCGTCGAACGGGGCGCTCCGCTCGTCCAGGTAACCCGGTGCCTTGAGGCTGCGGCGCGCGCTTCCGTCCGCCATCACCAGCAGTGCTACCCGGGCTGCAGCCTCAGCGAGGTGCGTGCCGAGGGCGGCGCAATCAGCCGCGCTGGCACGGTCGTGCACCGAGTGCAGTGCGAGAGCGCCGCCGTACCCCGCCTGCTCGAGCAGCATGCGGCCAAGGCCGAGCGAGAGCGGCAGCGGCTCGTCGGTTCCGGTCACGCCGCTCGGCCGGTCGAGGCCGCGACTGTGCAGCCCGCCATGGGCGAGGGCCGGTGCGTACGCTGCCAGGTCGAGCCGGACGTGCGGGCCGAACTCCCTGGTCTGCTCGCCCGCGCCCACCACCGCGACCACATCGGGGGCGGAGCGCACTAGCTCCGTCGCCGCGTCGAGGCAAGCCTGGCGGAGTTCGGGCACGACCGGGTCGGCGCCGGTGAGCTCACGGGCGAGCAACGGCGGGGCCGGGCATACGGCGGCTGCGGTGAGCACTACGCCAGTCCCCGCACCGCGCGGGCGGGCGGCCGCTCCCCGCGGATGGCGCCCACCATGTCGATGACTTGCCGGGACTCGGCCACCTGGTGCACCCGGAAGATACGCGCGCCGTGCCAGGCGCAGATGGCGGTCGCTGCGAGCGTGCCGGGCAGCCGTTGCTCTGGCGGCAAGTTCAGCGTCTCGCCCACGAAGTCCTTGTTGGACAGCGAAACCAGGACCGGGTATCCGGTCTGCGTCATCTCGTCTAGCCGCCGGGTGATCTCCAGAGAGTGCCAGGTGTTCTTGCCGAAGTCATGCGCCGCATCGATCACAATGCGGTCGCGCTGGACGCCGGCCGCCAGCGCGCGCCGGGCCAGTCGCTGCACCTGATCGAGCACATCAGCCATGACGTCGGCGTACGCGACGCGGAACGGCCTGGTCCTGGGCTGCTGCGGGCCGACGTGCGAGCACACCAGCCCGGCACCGAATTCGGCCGCGACGTCGGCGAGCTGCGGGTCGGCTCCGCCCCAGCTGTCGTTGAGCAAGTCGGCTCCGGCTTCGCAGGCAGCCCGGCCGGTCTCGTGCCGCCACGTATCAGCGCTGATCAGGATCTCCGGGTAGCCCGCCCGGATCGCGCTGATGAACCCGACGGTGCGGCGGATCTCCTCTGCCGCGTCGACTTCGGCGCCGGGCGCTGCCGGAATCCCCCCGACGTCGACAATGTCCGCTCCGGCTGCGATGACCTGGTGGACGCGGTCCATGGCCTCGGCCTCGTCCCAGGTCACCGCGGGCCGGTAAAACGAATCAGGGGTCCGGTTCACGATTCCCATGACGAGAGGCTGACCAGGTGGAAACGCCCGGTTGCCGAGTCGCAGCATGCCCTGCGCGGCCGATTCCTGGGCCGCTGAAACGCTATTCATCGGCCCGGACCGAGGCAGCCGGCGGCCGTTCGGCGACCGGAACCGGCCGGGAGATACGGCGGGCCTGACCGTCGTCGTCCCGCACGAACTGATGCAGGTCGACCGCAGTCGCGAGCTTGTCCGGCAGCCGTCCTGGCCGGCGGCGCTCGGCCACCATCAGCAGTTCCGCTGCCATCAGCGCCAGGTCATGGTTGGCCTGGTGCCGGTGTGCCCGGCTGCCCAGGTCAACCTGAGCTACTGCGTCAAGGCCGTACCGCGAGACAGTGTCCATCAGCGTCGCGAGTTCGACGCCATAGCCGACCGGAATGCTCAGCGATTCCATCAGGCTGCGCCGGGCAGCCCATTCGCCGGCCAGCGGCTGGACCACCGCGGCGAGCTCCGGCCACCACAGGCTGATTAGCGGGCGAGCGACAAGTTCGGTGACGCGGCCGCCCTCGGTCGAGGTGGATCCGTCCGACTCGGTGCGTACCCGGGTATAGAAGCCCTTGACCAGCCGGACCTGCTCGTCCGCTAGCAGCGGGCCGAGCAGGCCGGAGACGAAGTGCGGTCCCCACCGTGTCAGGTCGGCGTCAATGAAGACCAGCAGATCGCCGCTGGTGACCAGCAGCGATTTCCAGAGCGCCTCGCCCTTGCCGGGGAAGCTGCCCGCAGCGGGCTGCACCTCGCGCGCCCGGTACACGAGCGCGCCGGCCTCGGCTGCTACCTGCGCGGTAGCGTCCGTCGAGTCCGAGTCCATTACTACCAGTTCGTCAACCAGCGGGACCTGGGTGACAAGCGACCGGCCGATGGCGCCTACTACTCCTGCTACGGTTCGCTGCTCGTTCCTGGCCGGGATGACAACGCTGATCGTGAGGCCGAGCTGCTTCTTGGCCGACAGCAGCCAGTCCGGCTTCCAGTCCTGCCAGCGTGACGTGCGTAGCCCGAACCAGGCTCCGGTGCCGTCGTCGGCGAGTCGGCCAGCATCCATGACCTTGCCAGCCTAATCCGCTCCGCGGCAGGGGCTGGTACCCGCCTGCGATCAGCGGACGGACCGGACTGGTAGCACCGCGAGAGCGCCGACGATGCCGCAGCAGCCGCCAGCGATGAACAGCGTCCGGTAGCCGCCGGCATGGCTGATGATCAGCGCCGCGATGAGCGGCGCGATCACTTGCGGGCCAGCGTTGGCGATATTGAGCACGCCGAGGTCCCTGGCTGCGTCTTCGCTGCTCGGCAGCACCAGAGTGACGAGAGCGGCGTCAACCGAGAGGTAGCAGCCGAACGCGATCCCGGCGAACGCGGCGAAAATCTCGATGGTCCGGAACGTCGGCGAGATTACCGGCAGCACGCAGCCGGCACCGGCAACCGCGGAGGAGATGAAGACGAACGGCTTACGCCGGTCCAGCCGGTCCGACACCGGCCCGGCGATGCCGGCTGCCAGCAGAGCACCGACCGCGCTGATCGCCGCCAGGATGGTGACCCCCTGAGCCGGCCGCAGCCGCCCGGGCAGCGGAATGTAATCCGTCAGGATGTACAGCTCGTAGCTGATCACCAGGTAATAGCCCAGGATCGCCGCGGCACGGCTGGCGAAGACCAGAGTGAAATCGCGGTGCCGCAGCGCGGAAAGGAAGCCGGCCAGCCGGGCCGCCATGCTCCTGGTGTCGCGTACCGGCCTGGGCAGGCCCGTGCTCGGCGGGTCCGCGGTGCTGACCACGAAGTAGCCCGCGGTCACCGCCAGCAGCACCCCGAGAGCGAGGTAGCCCGTACCGGTGTGCCCGGCAAACTGACTGGCCAGTCCGACGCCCGCGACACCGCCGAGCACCGACGAGACACCGGCCACCGCGGACGCCGCGCCTCGCCGCTGCCTGGAAATCCGGTCCGGGATAACTGCCGTCAGCGGCGCCTGGTAGAGGTTCGCGACCGCCTGCGTCAGGCACCAGGCGGCTCCGACCAGAAGCACCGTTCCGGCCTGGCCGAGGAGGGTGACCGTGCCTATCACCGCGACGGACGCAGTGATCAGCCAGGGTGCCCGGCGGCCGAACCGGGACCTGGTCCGGTCTGATAGCGCGCCGCCGATCGGATTGAACACTAGTGCAACCAGCGCGCTGACCCCTGAGACGACGCCGAGTGCCGCGACCTTGTGCGCCCGGTCGATGTGCTCGACCTGGAGCGGAAGCAGGACGGTAACGATCCCGGCGTACAGCGCGGACAGTGCCCCGTTGGCGATGCCCAGGCTGACGAGCAGCCGCCGGAAGCCGGCCCGGCCAGTGGCGGCGCCTGCGCCGGCTTCGCCGGCCTCCGCCAGGCCTGTCATTGGTGCGCTGCCGTTGGGCGTGCTGTGGTTGTCCGGGTACTGGGCGGCCACGCGCGCGTCAGGCGACCGTGATGGCGGTGGCCGCACGGACGTCGTCCAGGCTGTGCGCCGCCTCGATGAGGTACTCCCCCGGCACTGTCCTCCAGCCGTCAGCCCACATCTGGAAGGCGCGCTCAGGCAGCGTGATCGTGACGGTCGCGGTTTCGCCCGGACCGGCCGCGACGGTGCCGAAGCCGGCCAGCCAGCGCCGCGGGCGGCTGTCGTCCGGCGTCACCGGTCCGGCGTAGATCTGCACTACTTCGCGGCCGACCCGGCTGCCGGTATTGCGCACGCTGACGGTGACCTCACTGCCGTCCGCTGTCATCGTCTCGTAGACCCAGCTGGTGTAGCCGAGGCCGTGGCCGAACGCGAACCGCGCCGGGACGGCGGACCGCTGCCAGGCCCGGTAGCCGATGAACACGCCTTCGTCGTAGCGGAGTTCGCCGTTAGCCGGCGTGACGGACAGCACCGGGCAGTCTGCCTCGGCGGCCGGCCATGTCGTGGGCAGCCGGCCGCCCGGCTCGGCGACGCCGAGCAGCACATCAGCAATCGCGTGGCCGGCTTCCTGACCGGGGAACCAGACCAGCAGCACCGCTGCGACGTCGTCGGCCCACGGCAGTTCCACCGGAGACCCCGCGTTGACTACCACGATGGTGCGCCGGTTCGCCGCTGCGACGCGGCGGACCAGTTCGTCCTGGCGCCCCGGCAGCGCCAGAGTCGTCCGGTCGAAGCCCTCCGACTCGACCTCGTCAGTGGTGCCCACAACCACGATGGCTGCGTCCGCGGCGCTGGCCACGGCTTCGGCCTCGGCCAGCAGGTCATCGGCAGCAGCGATCGGGGCACCGTGACCCAGCGTCAGCGATACCACCGGGAATCCGCGGATCAGGCTGACCTGGTGGGTGAGCTGCACTTCCACGGTCTCGCCCGCTGCTAGCGGCACCCGAACGCGCTGTTCCGGGGGCGCGAGGAAGGTGACTGCGATGTCATCGGATTCCGGTCGCACGGACCCGTCGAACAGGACCGTGTCGCCGGCGCGCAGGGTAAACAGGCCGAGTCCGCGGATGCCAAGCTGATGCGTGCCGACCGCGTCAGCGGTCAGCCGGCCGGAGATCTCTACAGTATCCAGTACGTCCGGGTGCACCCCAGCGGGCAGATCCAGCCACCGGCCGGCGCCGGTCGACAGCGGCGTCTGGTAGAGAGTGGCCCCTGCCTTGTCCCGGAACGTCGCCTGCAACCCCGCCCACAGCGGTCCGGCGGCGGGCGGCAGTTTGCCGGTACGCGGCTCGGAACCGATGGCGTAACTCAGCTTGACCGCGTCCGGCAGCGCTCCTGACAAGCCTTCGAGCGGGGAGACGATGTGCTCGGGGAACACGGTCGCGCTGCCACCGCCGAGCACCCGCGCGTCCCGGCCGAGTGCGCCAATCAGGGCGATGCTGCCGACACGGGAAACGTCGAGTGGCAGCGTGCCGTCGCGGTTGACGGCCAGCACGAATGACCGCGCGGCGATTTCCCGCGCGAGGCCTATCCCGTCGATTACTGCGGGACGGACCTGCGGCGGCACTGACTCGGGGGCGCCGGCCAGGGCGCCGACCCTGGCAGCTAGCCGCAGCACCCGGCGCACCTGCTCGTCGACGACCTCGACAGGCACTGCGCCGGACCGCACAGCCTCGGTCAGCCGGGTCCCCCACGGGTTGCCGGCCGCCGGCATCGCGACATCCAGGCCACCGTTGGCAGTAGCGGCTGTGGCGCGCGCGGCCAGCCAGTCGGACACGATGATCCCGTCGAAGTCCCACTCGCCCTTGAGCACGCCGCGCTGCAATGCGGCATGCTGCGTCATCGACACGCCGTTGACCGCGTTATAGGCCGACATCACCCCCCAGGGGTCCGCCTTCGCGATGATCGTCTCGAAGGGCGCCAGGTAGAGCTCGCGCAGCGCTCGCTCACTGACCACAGTGCTGGCGGTGAAGCGCTCGGTCTCGTAGTCATTGGCCACGAAGTGCTTCACGGTGGTCGCCACGCCCTGGTCCTGCACGCCGGCCACATAGCCCGCCCCGATTTCACCGGTCAGCAGCGGGTCCTCGGAGTAGCACTCGAAGTGGCGGCCGCCGAGCGGGCTGCGGTGCAGGTTGACGGTCGGTGCCAGGAGCACGTGCACGCCTTTGCGCCGGGCTTCCTGGCCGAGGAGCTGACCGGCGCGGCGGGCTAGCTGGCTGTCCCAGGTCGCCGCCAGCGCAGACGGGCTCGGCAGCAGGATCGACGGGTCTGCCGCGCTCCAGGTGACGCCGCGAACGCCGACCGGACCGTCCGACATAACGATGGACTCGAGCCCGATCTGCGGCAGCGCGGGCAGCGTCCAGGTGTCCTGGCCGGACAGGATCGCAACCTTGGCCTCCAGATCTAGACGGCCAAGGGCGGCCTCGACGGCTGCTTCCTGCTCGGCGCGCAGGACCTGCTGCATTGTCAACTGCCCTCCCGGACCAGAGCCCGGCCGATTATCAGTTTCTGGATCTCGCTGGTGCCCTCGTAGATACGGAACAGCCGAGCATCGCGGTACAACCGCTCGACCGCGACGCCGTGCATGTAGCCGAGGCCGCCATGTACCTGGACTGCCAGGTCGGCGGCGCGGCCAACCATCTCGGAACAGAACAGCTTGGCGGCCGACGGGCCGATCCGCCGGTCGGCTCCCGAGTCATAGTTGCGTGCTGCCTCTGCGACCATCGCCCGGCCTGCGTAGGCGCCGGTCTGGATCTCCGCGAGCATCGCCTGGACGAGCTGGAACTCGCCGATCGGCTGGCCGCCCTGCCGCGCCGAGGTGGCGTGCGTGACCGACTCGGCCAGCAACCGGTCCGCCATGCCCACGCAGATCGCCGCGATGTGCACCCGGCCGCGGACCAGCGACCGCATCGCCGCGCCGAATCCGGCTCCCTCTTCGCCGCCGATCAGGGCAGTGGCAGGAACCCTGACCTTGTCGAAGATCACCTCGGCAGTCCATGCGCCCGCCTGCCCCATCTTGCGGTCCTTGGGCCCGACCCGGACACCGTCGAGCCCGGCATCGACCAGGAACACCGAGATCCCGCGCGTCCCGCTCGCGGCCGGATCGGTGCGCGCGAATACTACGAACAGGTCGGCTAGCGGCGCGTTGGTGATGAACCGCTTCGCGCCGGCGATCACGTAGCCGTCGCCGTCTCGCGTTGCCTTCGTGGTCAGGCCGGACGGGTCCGATCCTGCCTCGGCCTCGGTCAGCGCGAATGAGGCGATCGCGCCCTCGGCCAGCCTCGGCAGCCAGCGTTCCTTCTGCTCGTCGGTGCCGGAGCTCACAAGCACTTGCCCGGCGATCCCGTTGTTGGTGCCGAACATGGAGCGGAAGGCTGGCGTGGTGTAGCCGAACTCGAACGCTAGCTGCACGTCCTCGGCCAGGCTCACGCCGAGCCCGCCGTACCGGACCGGCAGCGTGTAGCCGAACAGGCCCATGTCGACCGCTGCCTGGCGGACATCCGCCGGGATCGCGTCGGTTTCCTCTATCTCGTCCTCACGCGGCACGACCCTGGTCCGCACGAACCGGCGGACGGCATCGAGCACGTCGGCGAACTCAGTGTCCTGCATGTCCGCAGACTAGCGATCGGCAGGCCCGCAGCCCCATTACTTCCATAGGTGAACGGGAGCCTCGAAGTGCGCGACGCGCATCGTGATGTCGTGCACCGCCAGCTGGCAGAACTGGTAGATGATCGCGGCCGTCGGCGCGTGCACGTACCGGTCGAACAGCGGGAGCCGGATCACCGGCTGCTGCGCCTCCGGGATGTGCACAAACTCGGGCTCAACATCGAGATCGGCCATCGGCACCCGGAAGATCCTGGCGACCTCTCCGGGCGCGGCGGTGAGCTCGCCGTCTGCAGCGCCGCCCCAGACCACCACCGGGGTCATCAGGTAGCCGGACCGCGTGACGTAATCATCGAGCAGGCCGAGCACGGCGCTGGGCGCTGCTGCGACGCCAGTTTCCTCATGCAGCTCGCGCAATGCCGCGGCCTCGATCGTCTCGCCTTCGTCCCGGCGGCCGCCGGGCAGTGCCCACTGGCCCGCGTGATTCCGGAGACCCCTCGCCCGCCTGGTAATCAGCAGCGTGTTGCCGGCGTCTCCCGTCTGGACGCAGAGCGCGACGGAGGCCCGCTTGAGTTCGGGGCGATCAACCGCCACCCGCTGGAACCGGGCCAGGTTGGCGGCGAGGTGCTCCGGCTGCAGTGCTGTCACCCGATCCATTGTCCTATGGATTCTCTGCTGACGGCAGATTGCCTTGGCTAGCGACCGCCGGGCGAACGATCGTTGAAGACGGGCACGATGCCGACGGGAAGGCAGGCACCATCATGGAAGCCGCAGCACTGGCTGAACAAGCACTGGGCGCACTCGACGACCAGCTGGTCACCAGGCTGTTGTACCAGCGCATCATTGTTCTGGGCAGCGAGGTCGATGACCGGGTAGCGAACCGGCTGTGCGCCCAGCTGCTGCTGCTGTCCGCGGAGGACCCGCGGGGCGACATCAGCCTGTACATCAATTCGCCGGGCGGATCGGTCAGCGCCGGTCTGGCGATCTACGACACCATGCGCCTGATCCCGAACGACGTCAGCACCCTCGCAATGGGCCTGGCCGGAAGCATGGCTCAGTTCCTGCTGTGCGCGGGCACTCACGGCAAGCGCTTCAGCCTGCCGCACGCCCAGGTGCTGATGCACCAGGGCTCTGCCGGGTTCGGCGGCACGGCCGCGGATGTGGAGATCTACGCGGCGCAGCTGGACAGGGTCGGGTCGCTGATGATCAAGCTTATCTCGGAGCACACCGGCCAGCCGGCCGAGCGGGTGGCGGCCGACAGCCGCCGGGACCGGTGGTTCAGCGCGGCGGAAGCGCTCGACTACGGCATGATCGACCACATCCTGGAGCGGGTCGAAGACATCCGGCCAGCCGTCGTCGGCAGGATGGCGGGCCTGTGACGATGAGCCAGTACACGATCCCTACCGTCGTCGAGCGAACCCCGCTCGGGGAGCGTGCTTATGACATCTACTCACGGCTGCTGGCCGAGCGCATCATCTTTCTCGGCACCGAGATCGATGACGGCGTGGCCAACGTGGTGATGGCCCAGCTGTTCCATCTCGAGGCGGCCAGCCCCGATCTGGAGATCAGCCTGTACATCAACTCCCCTGGCGGCTCCTTCAGCGCGCTGACCGCGATCTACGACACCATGCAGTACATCCGGCCGGACGTCGCGACGGTGTGTATGGGCCACGCGGCGTCGGCTGCCGCAGTTCTGCTCGCGGCCGGCGCGCCCGGAAAGCGCGCAGTGCTGCGGCACGCGAAGGTGGCGCTCCATCAGCCGTCCAGCCAGGCTCAGGGTGCTCTCCCGGACCTGGCAGTCGAGGCCAAGGAACTGGCCAGGGTCAGGGCTGAGGTGGACGAGATCCTCAGCCAGCACACCGGACACCCGGTCGCGAAGATAAGGGCCGACCTGGACCGGAGCAAGACCTTCAGTGCCAGCGAGGCTGTCAGCTACGGCCTGGCCGACGAGGTCATCACGACCCGCAAGGCGCTGCAGCCAGCTGCGCCGCCTCCCGCAGTGCGCACTGCCGCCGGCTGATCAGGCAGCCAGCAGGCAGACGAGGTCGCCGCCGCCCGGTGCGGCGGGCTCCTGCCCGGCGGCGGGCTGATCCGGGCCCCTCCCGAGCCTGACGACGGTGGCGCGCTGGCCCGCCGGGCTAGCTAGCTCGCGTCCCACCTCGGCGAGCACATCGGGCAGGTCGGTCTCAAGGGCATCGCAGATCGCCGCCAGCACCTCGGATGAGGCCTCTTTGCGACCGCGCTCGATCTCGGACAGGTACTGCATCGACACCTTCGCGGCTCGTGCCACGTCGGCGAGAGTACGGCCCTGCTCCAAGCGGGTCCGGCGGAGCACCTCGCCCAGGGTCGTCCGCAGCAGCGGCCGGACTCGGCGGCTCGCGTCGACCTGGCCGGGAAGGAGCGGGTGGCGCATCGGCTGATCCCCTCGTGCGAGATACTCGGTTAGCACGGCAACGAGCCGCGATCTCCTTCAGGCAACGCTAGCCAGCACTGCCATGACGCAGGAAGAGATTTCGCATTAGGCGTACTTCTCGCCGACCCTGCGGCTCGATTAGATGTGCTCGCAGGCAGGACCCGGCGCCGCGACACTGGTAACTAGTAAAGGGGTGTCCCATCCGATACCGTCGGATGGGCCGTTTGAACTGCACATTCGGTTATCAGCCGGGCGGGGTGCGGGTGCTGCGAGGAGGTGCGGTGACTAGCCAGGACGACTCGGCGTTGCCGCCGGGTCCACCGCGGCCGGCCAAGGCGCAGGATGATCGCGACGCCTTCGCTGAGCTGTTCGATGCCCACGCTCAGCATCTCTTTGACTACTGTTACGGGCTGCTCGGCGAGCGAGGCCGGGCTGCCAGCACCACTCAGGTCACGCTCATCGCGGCCCACTCGCTAGCAGGTCGGCTGACCGACACCAGCCGCATGCGCGCCTGGGTTCTCGCGCTCGGCCGGTGGGAATGCCTGAGCGGCGGACAGAGCCAGCCTGGCCGGCGCGGTCCCGGTGCTGCCAGGCGGAACGGAGCCGCAGACCTTGCTGCTGCACTCGCGTTCGTCGACGAGGCTGATACCGGCATCATCGACGGCGACACGGGTGAGCTCACGCTGTCCGATTTCGAGGCCGCAAGCGGGCTGTCACTGCGCGCGATGCTGATCGCGCTACCCCGCGACGACCGCGAGATCCTCGACCTGCTGTACCGGCACGACGTCAGCATGGATGACCTGCCTGAGGTGCTCGGCCAGCCGGCCGCCAGCATGCCAAGCCTGCTCGCGGCGGCGCGAACGAAGTTCGCGGCCCAGTCCGGGGCTCTGGCCGGGCTGGCGACAGCGGACGCACCAGGCCAGGACGTGCTCGCGGACCAGCTCTCGGCCGTCCGGCTAGCCACCATGCCGCCGTCGATCTGGCGGCGGGCTGCCCGGGTCGTGCTTGATGCACGGTTCCGGTCCTACCGCGACGCCATCAGCGCGCACGCTGAACACCTCGGGCCGGACGGCTTTCCTGCCCAGAACGAAGGCCTGCCATCCGGCCGGAAGCTGCTGATTGCGTCCGCGGTGATGGCCGGGCTGCTGCTCGCACCGGCCGCCACTGGCGGCGTGGTGTACGCGGCCTTCAGTACCCTGGCGCACGCTGCCGCGCACCCGCCCAGCGCCGTGATAACGCCGAGTGGCTCGGGTTCGGGTTCCGCGACAAGCGGCTTGTCAGGATCGGGGTCCGGGCGCTCCCAGGGCGGAGCCAAGCGATCTGGCCACAAGGGCGGCCCGGCGAGCGGCATCTTGCCGGCGCCGCACGCGTCGGTCTCACACTCCGCGCATCCGAAGAAGTCGCCGGCCCCTGCGCCGACGGCCAGGTATTCCTCTTCCTCGTCGCCCTCGCCGTCGCAGACGTCTACCTCGCCGGGCAGCCCGTCCCCGACCCCGACCCCGACCCCTACGCCGACCCCGACACCTACGCCGACCCCGACCAGCTAGCCCGGCCGGTTCGAGCGCGAGGCGAGCATCGTCAGCGCGCTGCCTCGAAGATCGCGGCAACACCCTGGCCACCGCCGACGCACATGGTCTCTAGCAGATACCGGCCGTCGCGCCGTCGTAGCTCGCGCAATCCGGTGGTGAGGATCCGCGCGCCAGTCGCGCCGATCGGATGGCCGAGCGAGATGCCCGAGCCGTTGACGTTGAGCTTGTCCGGGTCGTTCCACCCCCAGCCAGCCAGAACCCCCAGGACCTGCGCGGCGAAGGCCTCGTTCAGCTCGACGAGGTCGATCGAGCTGAAGTCGAGTCCGGTCCGGGCGAACAGCCGCGCTACCGCCGGGACTGGCCCGATTCCCATGGTGGCCGGCTCGCACCCGGCTGCGGTCCAGCCGACCAGATAGCCGAGCGGCTCCAGACCGAGCTGCGCGAGCTTGTCTTCGGCAACAACGAGGCAGGCCGCGGCCGCGTCGTTCTGCTGGCTCGCGTTGCCAGCTGTCACGGTGCCACCAGGCATAATCGCACGGAGCTTGCTGAGCGACTCCGGCGTGGAGTCAGGCCTGACGCCCTCGTCCTTGCCGACGGTCACCGGGTCGCCGCGGCGCTGCGGTACCTCGACGGGCACCACCTCGTCGTCGAACACCCCGGCCGCCCACGCGGCCGCGGCGCGCTGATGACTACGCGCGGCGTAGGCGTCCGCCTCTTCCCTGGTGATGCCGAACTGCTCGGCCACGTTCTCGGCGGTCTCGATCATCCCGGAGATCTTGCCGAACCGCCACTCTGGCTGGGAGCGTTCCCGGCCCCGGTCCAGCCGGTCGTACAGGAACTGGTTCCCCGACCTGGCACCCCACCGCATCGAGGTGGTGTAGTGCTCGACGTTGCTCATGCTCTCCACGCCGCCGGCCAGCACCACGTCTGCTGCTCCGGTCTGCACCATCATCGCCGCGGTAATGACCGCCTGCAGGCCACCG
>Ga0335073_10001416_pt1 | contig 32011 bp, 31 predicted proteins | sample Lox_Sample_22_FD_207093 | JGI IMG/M metagenome (GOLD analysis project Ga0335073, IMG submission 207093) | Soil microbial communities from Loxahatchee National Wildlife Refuge, Florida, United States - Lox_Sample_2.2 | ecosystem: Environmental > Terrestrial > Soil > Wetlands | place: USA... | reverse complement strand
GTGCAGCAGCGCCCCGGGCAGGCCGTCGGCGCTCAACTGGTAGACCTGCGTTTCGCCGGCCTTGTTCTCGATCTTGAGCGTATAGCCGTTGCGGATCGCTCCGTCGGCGAGCCGCACGAAAAGCGGGCTGCGCTCGGCGATGACGCTCACTTCGAGCGTGCCGCGCCTCGCAAGGCCGACCGCCATGAGGCTCGCGACCAGCAGCAGGAAGCCGGCATAGATGAAGGTCCGCGGCCGGAAGAAGCGGCGATGCGGTGTCTCGCCGCGGCGGCGCGCGACGCTGTTGGCATAGGTGTCGTAGGCGATGAGGCCGCGCGGGCGGCCGACCTTGTCCATGATCTCGTTGCAGGCGTCGATGCAGAGGCCGCAGCCGATGCATTCGAGCTGCAGCCCGTCGCGGATATCGATGCCCGTCGGACAGACGGCAACGCAGGCCCGGCAGTCGACGCAATCGCCACGGCCCTGCCAGCTCTCGCTCTTCTTGTGCTTGCCGCGCGGCTCGCCGCGCCAGTCGCGATAGGTGACGGCGAAGGTCTCTTCGTCGATCATCGCCGATTGGATGCGCGGCCACGGGCACATATAGGTGCAGACCTGCTCGCGCGCCCATCCCGCCAGGAGATAGGTCGTGCCGGTGAAGAGCGCGATAAAGCCGTATTGCGTCGTCGAGGCTTTGAAGGTGAAGACCTCGCGCACCAGGGTCGGCGCATCGTTGAAGTACATGACCCACGCGCCGCCGGTCGCGGTGGCGATGACGAGCCAGGCGGTATGTTTGGCGGCTTTCTTGCCGATCTTCTCGAGCGAGAGCGGTTGCTGGTCGAGACGGATGCGCCGCGTGCGGTCGCCCTCGATCAGGCGCTCGGCCCAGAGGAAGAGATCGGTCCACACCGTCTGCGGGCAGGTATAGCCGCACCAGAGCCGGCCGAACAGGCTGGTGGCGAGAAAGAGACCGATGGCGCCGAGGATCAGCAGGCCGGCCAGGTAATAGAGCTCCTGCGGCCAGATCTCGATCCAGAAGAAATAGGCCCGCCGCGCCGGCATGTCGATGAGCAGCGCCTGATCGGGATGCAAGGGCCCGCGATCCCAGCGCAGCCAGGGACCGATGTAGTAGAGGGCCAGGCAGGCGATCAGCACCGCCCATTTCAGGCGGCGGACGGACCCCCGGACGCGGCGCGGATAGACCTTCTCATGCGGCGCAAAGAGCGGGATGCCCTCTTGATCGTGCTCGTCATGAGCGGGTGCCAGCGTGTCCATCATCGCGCCCCGCGATCACTGCCCGCCGCCGAGCGAGTGGACGTAGATCGCCAGCATCTTGACCGTGGTGGGATCGAGCCGCGCGCCCCAGGCGGGCATGCTGCTGTTGCGTGCATAGGTGATGGTCTCGACCAGCGTCGCCTTATCGCCGCCATAGAGCCAGATGCCGTCGGCCAGATTCTTGGCGCCGAGCTCCTGGTTGCCGGTGCCTTTCTCGCCGTGGCACACGGCGCAATTCTGCGCGAAGATCGCGGCGCCGCGCTTGGCGGCGTCGGCCGGGGCCTTCTCTCCCGACAGCGTCATCACATAATCCGCCACGTCGGAGATCTGATCCGGCTTCAGAATGCCGTCGGCGCCGAAGCGCGGCATTTGCGATTGGCGCGAATCGGGGTCGGAATTGCGGATGCCGTGATTGATCGTCTGGTAGATGGCGGCGAGCGTGCCGCCCCACAGCCAATCATCATCGGCGAGGTTGGGATAGCCCTTGGCGCCGGCACCGCCGGCGCGGTGGCACGGCACGCAATTGTCGCTGAACGCGGCCCGCCCGCCGGCCTCGGCGTAGGCGAGGAGGTCGGGATCCTTGCGGATGTCCTCGAGTGATGCGGCGGCGATGCGGCTCAGGAATTTCGCTTGCTGGGCATTGGCCGCGCTGATGCTGCGGTCGAGTGCCGCGCGGTTGGTGTAACCGAGCAGCCCGACCGTATGCGTGCGGAACAGCGGGATCGACGGATAAAGCACGCAATAGACGATGGCGAAGACGATCGTCGCGGCGAAGGTGTAGAGCCACCAGCGCGGCAGCGGCGTGTCGAACTCGCGGATGCCGTCCCACTCATGGCCGGTGGTCTCGCGCGCGATAGCGGTGTCCTTCTCGGTCTTGGTCGGCATCGCCGGCTCCTCAGCAATCGTCGCGCAGCGGGATCTTGGCGCTGTCGTCCATGCTCTTGCGGCGCCGCGGCGAATAGGTCCAAAGGACGATGGCGGAGAAGATCGCCACCATCAGGAGCAAGAGCGGTATCTCAACCCAATCCATCGTCATCCTCGTTCGCTACTGCTTGAGATCGTCGGGCGGGACGTCGCGGAACTTGACCAGCGTGCCCAGCATCTGCAGATAGGCGATGAGCGCATCGCGCTCGGTGACGACACCAGGGTCGCCGCCGAAGCCGCCGGTGACCGCGCCGGGATAGCGCTTCAGCAAGCCGGTGGTATCCGCAGCGGGATCGTCCTGCGCCAGCGCATCGGCCTTGGCGTCGGCGACGTCCTCATCGGTATAAGGGACGCCGACTTCGCGCAGCGTCCGCATATGATCGGCGATATGGTTGAGATCGGCCGGCCGGTCGGCGAGGAAGGCGTAGGGCGGCATGATCGATTCCGGCACCACGTCGCGCGGATTGGTGAGATGCGCCACATGCCAGGCATTCGAGTATTTGCCGCCGACGCGGGCGAGATCCGGTCCCTGGCGCTCCGAGCCCCATTGGAAGGGATGGTCGTACATGCTCTCGGCGGCGAGGCTGTAATGGCCATAGCGCTCGACCTCGTCGCGGAAGGGCCGGATCATCTGGCTGTGACAGAGATAGCAGCCTTCGCGCACATAAATGTCGCGGCCGGCGAGCTCGAGGGGCGAGTAGGGGCGCATGCCCTTGACGCGCTCGATCGTCGTCTCGATGGTGAACAGCGGCACAATCTCGACGATGCCGCCGATCGAGACGGTGATCAGCGTCATGATCAGCAGCAGCACCGCATGCTGCTCGAGGAATTTGTGGCTCAGGAAGCGCATGGGCGTCGTCCTCACTCGGCGGGGCTGGCGAGGGGGCGTGCGCCGGCGGCAAGCAGCTCGGGCTCGCGCCGCATCTCGCCCCGCGCGGTGCGCCAGAGGTTGTAGGTCATGATCAGCGCGCCGAGCAGGAAGAGCACGCCGCCCAGGGCGCGCATGAGATAGAAGGGATGCATGCGCGCCACCACTTCGGCGAAGGAGTATTGCAGGAAGCCTTCTTGGTCGTAGGCGCGCCACATCAGCCCCTGCATGATGCCGGCGACCCACATCGAGACGATGTAGACCAGGATGCCGAGCGTCGCGATCCAGTAGTGATAGGCGACCAGCTTGACGGAGTAGAGGCGCTCGCGCTTCCACAGCACCGGCACGAGGTAATAGAGCGCGCCGAAGGTGATGAAGGCGACCCAGCCGAGCGCACCGGAATGCACATGGCCGATGGTCCAGTTGGTGTAATGGCTGAGCCCGTTCACCGATTTGATCGACATCATCGGGCCTTCGAAGGTCGACATGCCGTAGAAGGCGACGGCGGTCACCGAGAAGCGCAGCGCGGGATCGCTGCGCAGCTTCTCCCAGGCGCCGGAGAGCGTCATGAGGCCGTTGATCATCCCACCCCAGGACGGCATCCACAGCATCACCGAGAACACCATGCCGAGCGTCTGCGCCCAGTCGGGCAGCGCGGTGTAGTGCAGGTGATGCGGGCCCGCCCAGATGTAGAGGAAGATGAGTGCCCAGAAATGCACGACCGAAAGGCGGTAGGAATAGATCGGCCGATCGGCCTGCTTCGGGATGAAGTAGTACATCATCGCCAGGAAGCCGGCGGTGAGGAAGAAGCCGACCGCGTTATGGCCGTACCACCACTGGATCAGCGCATCTTGCACGCCCGAGAAGACGGAATAACTCTTGGCGCCATAGATCGAGACCGGCACCGTCAGATTGTTGACGACGTGCAGCACCGCGATGGTGATGATAAAGGCGAGATAGAACCAGTTGGCGACATAGATGTGCGGCTCCCGCCGCTTCAGCACCGTTCCCAGGAATACCGCGAGATAGGTGACCCAGATGACGGTGAGCCAGAGGTCGTTCATCCATTCCGGCTCGGCGTATTCGCGGCTCTTGGTGACGCCTTCGAGATAGCCCAGCGCCGCCATCACGATGAACAGCTGGTAGCCCCAGAAGATGAACCAGGCCGCGGCGCGTCCGCCCCAGAGCGGCGCGCGGCAGGTGCGCTGGACGACGTAGAAGGAGGTGCCGAGCAGCGCATTGCCGCCGAAAGCGAAGATCGCCGCCGAAGTGTGTAGCGGCCGAAGCCGCCCGAAGGTCGTCCAGTCGAGCCCGAGATTGAGCACGGGATAAGTGAGCTGGAAGGCGATGAAGACGCCGACCGTAAAAGCGGCAAGGCCCCAGAAGACGGTGGCGATGACGAAGGCGCGGACGATGTCCTCGTTGTAGCGCTCGCGCGCAGTCGAAGCTGCGGTCACCACGGTGAATACCCTCCGCGCGGATTGAACCGGCGCTAGATCAGCAGGAAGAGCGCGCCGCCGCTTTGATCCAGGTCAATGAGGGTCAGCCCAAGGCGTAGAAGGCGAAAGCGGCAAGCGTGGCGGCGTTGAGCAGCAGCACCGGCGTCAGCGCGACCGCGCCGAGGCGGCGGAAGCGCTGCAGCGCGCCCGCGCCGCAGATGCCCAGGACCGCCAGCGCCGGCGCGGTGCCGAGAGCGAATCCCGTCATCGCGGCGGCGCCGCCAAAGGCGCTGCCCGTGGCGGAAGCAGCGATCAGCGCGGCATAGAGAAAGCCGCAGGGCAGGAAGCCCAGCACCACGCCCAGCGCATATCCCCTGAACGCGCCACGGCCGAACAGCGGTGCCGCCCATCGCGCCAGGAGCAGGCCAACGCCCGTACCCAAAGACCCCGCCGGAACCGGCAGGATCCGCTTCAGCGCTTGCAGCAAGAAAGCGAGCGAGGCGGTTGCGAGAAGAGCGGCGATCAGCCAGCGGAAGGGGCCAAGCGTGGCGACGGCGCCACCCGCGGCGCCGAGCGTTGCGCCGAGTGCCACATAGGTCGTCAACCGGCCGAGGTGATAGCCCGGCATCAGGCCACCGCCGAGTCGGCGCAGCATGGTCGGTGCAGCCTCGCCGGGGAGCTGCAGCAGCACGAAAGGCCCGCACATCGGCGCGCAATGAGCAAAGCCGCCGAGCAAGCCGGTGGTGAAAAGCGCCGTTGCAATGCCCAAGAGTACCCAAGCGCTGCCTGCGCCGCAGAGCGCCGTGAGATCGGGCATGGCATGGCCGGTATGCAGCAGCTCCAACAAGCACCTCGATCGACGGCGCGCGATTGTCGCCCTCGCGATGGCTGGCGCATTGATCTGAATCAGATACGCGCCGCCGCGGGCGGGCGATAAAGGTATGCGCGTTCGACGAAGAGGAGGTCCCGGTGAAGCTAAGCTTGGCGATCGCAACCGTGGCGTGTGTCGCTCTTGGCGCCGTCTCAGCCCATGCCGCCGGCGATGCCGCCGCCGGTCATGCGCTGGCGCGGCAATGGTGCACCGGCTGTCACGTCGTCGATAATACCGGCCAGGGCCAGGATATGGCGCCGCCCTTTGCCAGCATCGCGCGTCGCGAGGCGAGCAACCCCGCTTGGGTGCGCGCCTGGCTCGCCGCGCCGCACCCGTCGATGCCGAACTTCAACCTGGCGCGGCAGCAGATCGAGGATATCGTGGCCTATCTCCAGAGCCTGGCGCCGCCGCCGAAGTAGGTCGCTCACATCTCGAAAGTACAATTCGTGCCGCGACGCCATTTCTGGAGTTTCGCCTTGCCCGCGAAAGCGGGCATCCAGGAGCTTCAGTCCCGATGAGCGGAGCGCATGGCTCTGGGTCCCCGCTTTCGCGGGGACGACGGAAAAATATAGGGCTGAGGGTACTCTCGTCATGCCCGCGAACGCGGGCATCCACACGATCTCCCCGCGCTTCCTCCGCCTACGCGCGCGCCTCCACCGCCCGATCGATGGCGTCGATCAGCTGTGTGCCGTCGAAGGGTTTCTCCAGCACGAGGAAGGCGCCCGCGGCCTGCGCCCTTTGGCGCAGCGCCGCGTCGACGCGGCCGCTGATCAGGATGGTGGGACGCGCAACACCACTGCTGGCGAGGGTCTCGATAAGATCGATCCCGCTCATCACCGGCATGTGGATGTCGCAGACGAGACAGTCCGCGGCGCCTGGCATGCCGTCTTGCAACAGCGCTTTGCCGGACGCGAAATCCCTGACCGCGAGCCCGTGCGTCTCGAGCAGCAGCTTCAGCGAATCGCGCACGGCGGCATCATCATCGATCAGGAATACCGTGGTATCACGCGTCATCGCTCGAACACCTTGCGGCCGGCGAAAAGGGCCCGCGCGGCTTGAGACGATGCAACATGTACGAGTAGCGAGGCCGCCGCGCTATAAGGATATTTCCCTACGCATAAGCATCGGCCCGGTTGATCCACCTCAATGTTTGCCGGTTTCCGATCGGTTTCACTGCTGTCGTCTGGACAAAGAAGTGGGGACAACGCCATGGAGTTTCGCACGATTCTCGCCGCGGTGAGCGGCGGCAAAGCAAGCGCCGGCGTGGTCGAGCTGGCCTGCCGGCTGGCGCAGCGCTTTTCCAGCCATGTCGAGGCCTATCACGTTCGGGCCGATCCGCGCGAGCTCGTGGTCCTCGCCGCCGACGGTCTCGGCACGCCGCTCACCGGCGATATCATCGAGAGCGCAACGCGCAATGCGGATGCGACCGCGGCGCAGGCGCGGCAGCTCTTCGACGCCGCGGTGGCGCGGCATGCGCTGCCGCTGCAGTCGGAGCCACCGCCGCTCGGCAGCGATCCGGCGCTGCTGCATCGCGCTTCGGCCTGCTGGCGCGAGGAAACCGGATATGGTTCGGTGAAGCTTGCCGATCGCGCGCGGCTCTTCAATCTCATGGTGCTCGGCCGCTCCGGCCGCGTCACCGACGAGCCCTACAGCGATGCCATCGAGGAGGCGCTGCTGAGTTCCGGTGGGCCGGTGCTGGTGGCGCCGGTCGAAGCGCCGCCGGCGTTCGGCGAGAGCATCGCTCTCGCTTGGAACAATTCGCCCGAAGCCGCCAGCGCGGTGGCGGCAGCGATGCCGCTGCTCGTTGGCGCGCGCGAGGTGCATGTGTTCGCGGTGGGCGAAACCGGCGCCGACGCGCTGGCGAAGCACCTCGCCTGGTACGGCGTCCGCGCCGTCGCCGAAGCGGTCCATCCCGTCAAAGGTGTTGGCGCCGGCGAGCTGGTGCTGGCGGCCGCGCGCGACCATGCCTGCGATCTCCTGGTGATGGGCGGCTATGGCCGCGCTCCCTGGCGCGAGATGCTGTTCGGCGGCGCGACGCGCCAAGTCGTCGGCACCAGCTTGTTGCCGCTGCTGCTGTCGCACTGATCGCCGAGCTCCTGGCCGGATTGGAACAGCCTGCGGTAGCGCTCAGGCCTGAGCGGGCTCGTCGTCGAGCGGCTTGGAGAAGATCGTCACTTCGGCCCGGTACCCGGAGGTGCGAAAGCGCCGCGCCAAGGTCACGCCGCCTTTCTCGATCGTGACGCGGATCGCGGTGCAGTGCAGGTCGCGCGCCTTTTCCTCCGCCACTTGCAACAGCGCGCGCGTCGCCGCCTCTTCGCCGGTGACGTCAAGCGCGGCGAAGAGATCGACGTTCAGCGCCGTGCCGTGCCGCAAATTACGCTCGATGCGATAGGTCAGAACGCCGCAGAGATAGCCGCCCTCGTTGCGCAGGCAGGCGCCGCCCGCCGGGTAGGGCGAGGGCAGGTCGACGATGCCGCGGGCGAAGCGGCGCCACATGGCCAGGTCGATCTCCGGCAGGGCCGCATGCACCAGAGGAAAGGCCACGGCGATGTCCTCGGCTGTCAGCGGCGCGGCGGTAAAGGAACGAATCATGGTAGCGACCTTACCGCCCCGGCGCCGGCTTGCCTTTGACTTGAATCAACCGCGTTTCGCGCCCGCAGCCGGAGCTGCGCCTCGTTGCTCGAGGTCAGTGAAAGACCCGTCCGGCGTCGATGACCATCGTCTGGCCGGTCATGGTTTCGCTCTGGCACATGGCGACCACCATGTTGGCGCAATCGTCTTTATCCGCGGCCTTCTTGAGCAGCGACCCGGCGGCAGCTCGCTCGATCTGCTCGGCGCGGAGATTGGCTGTCGCGCGCGTGCCCTCCAGCAGCCCCGGCGCCACGCAATTGACCAGCGTCTCCGGCGCCAAGGCGACCGCCATGCAGCGTGTGAGGTGGATGAGCCCGGCCTTCGACACCGCGTAGGCGATCGAGGAGCCGGTCGGCGACAGCCCCGCCACCGAGGAGATGTTGACGATGCGGCCTCGGCCTTGGGCTTTCATGACCGGTGCGACCGCCTTGATGAGACGCAGCGGCCCCGTCAGATTGACCGCCATGATCTTGTCCCACACCTCGAGCGTCAGATTGTCGAGATCGGCAAACGGGATCGCTTTGTTGTAGGCGGCGTCGTTGACGAGAATGTCGAGACGGCCGAAGCGCCGGGTCACCTCGCCGATCAGCTTGTTCACCGCCGCACCATCGGTGATGTCGCAGGCGAAGGCTGCGGCGTTGATCTGATAGGTTGAAGCCAAGGCGCGGGCGACACCCTCAGCCTGGTCGCGACTCTGAGCATACATCACGGCGATATGCACGCCCTCTTTCGCCAGCGCGTGACAGATGCGCTGCCCGAGCCCGCCATTGCCGCCCGTCACCAATGCCACCGCGCCCCTCAGATCCATGAGCTTTCTCCTGCTTGCGGGCGCGCGGGTCATCTCCTGGCGCCGCCCGGTGTCGCGGCACAGTTTGCGGCCTGATCGACGGACAGGGCAAGTCGGGGGGCGCGAACCTGGAACTGCCTTTCCTGCGCGGCTGAACTGACCCATACTGGCACGGAGAAGCGAATGTCGGACGGAAATCGAGGGAGGGATCAATGATCAAGGTCAGCGTGCTTTATCCCAATCGCGGTGACGCCAAGTTCGACATGAACTACTACGTCACGAAACACATGCCGATGGTGCGCCAGAAGCTCGGTCCTGCCTGCAAGGGCGTCGCGGCCGAGCAGGGTGTCGCCGGCGGCGCGCCGGGCACGCCACCGGCCTTCGTCGCGATGGGCCATCTGCTGTTCGACAGCGCCGATGCCTTCCAGAAGGCGATGGCGCCGCACGCCGCCGAGATCATGGGGGACATCCCGAACTACACCAATATCCAGCCGGTGATCCAGATCAGCGACGTGAAGATGTAGAGGCGCTCGCCGAGCGGTCTCATCCGGTCACCGACGCATCTCTACCGCACCGGCAGCGGATGCATCAGGCCGCCTTCGGTCCAGAGCGCGTTGAGCCGCCGAGACAGTTTCAGGGGCGAGTTCTCGCCGACGGTACGCGCGTAAATCTCGCCATAATTGCCGAGCGCGGCAATCACATGGGCCGCCCAGGCCTTGTCGAGCCCGAGCGCGTGTCCCGCCGACCAATCCGCGCCCAAAAGATGTTGAACGACGGGATCGTCGCTCTCGCTCATGGCGTTGAGGTTGGCCTCGGTGATGCCGCTCGCTTCCGCTTGCACCAGCGCATACACCGTCCAATCCGCGATCGCTGCAAATTGCGCGTCGCCCTGAGGGTAGGCGAGGGCGACGGGAGACAGCGTCAAGGTCTCGGGCAGAATCTCGAAGTCATTCACCATGCTGTGAAATTGTGCGCGCACTTCCGCCAGCTTGGAGACATCGGCGGTGACCGCTTCGCAATGGCCGACGACGAGACCGGCATTCATTTCGCCTTCTTCCTGGAAGGGGAAGGGAATGAAGCGGATGCCGCGCGCCTTCATGGCCGCGAACAGGATAGGCCCGGTCTCGGTCCCGTCGATGAAGCAGACCTTGCGCCCCGCCAGGTCCCCGAGCGAGTGAATGTGCGAAGCTTTATGCGCCATGAAGCCTTGCCCATCGTAGAAGATCGGCGGCCCGAACGTGACGCCGTAAAATGCCAGAGCCGCGGCGCTCGGCGTGACCCCGACGACAATCTGCGCCGCGCCTTTCTGCAGCGCTTCGAAGCCGTTTTGCTCGACCGCGTAGGGCAGGATCTGCGCCTTGCCAGCGTCATTGAAAATCGCGACGGCGATGGCCTTGCAGATCTCGCGGTCGAGCGCGATCAGCGAGCCGTGCAGATCTTCCTTGTTCCATTCTGCGGGCTCGCTGACGACGCCGCAGGAGACCTGACCCGCTTTCCTCACCGCGTCGAGCACGCTGCCGGCGCGAGCCGGCGGGGCGAAGCCGAAAGCGAGAAACAGCCCAATCGCCAGCGCGGCCATCCCGGCCGTGAACCTCGAGCGCGTCACCTTATGCCTCCGCAAGGCGGTGGGCGGGAACCGCAGCTCCCGCCCTGCCCATCCCCCCGCCTCAATCAGTTGGTCCAGCTGCCGCTGGTGGGTATGCCGGGGCTCACCGTCGGGCGCGGATTGAAGTCCGCCGGCGGTGGATCGCTTTCCGCACCGACCGCGTAGCCGTTGGGATAGTCGGTCGGCGTGATCTTGAGTGTCGCGCAGCCGGCGGCGTTATAGTGCGGCAGCGAAGTCACGATGTCCCCCGCGATCGTCGCATAGTCCGGCGTCAGGGGGGCGACGCTGCCGAGCAGACGGCTGTTGTCGAATGCCTCGATCATGTCACCCATCGGCACCTTGTCGTCGGCCGGCCCGAGATTCAGCTGCGCGGCGCCGTCCGGCGCATTCAGCGCCGGGTTCAGTGCGCCTTGCGCCCGGCCATTCTCCTCGTCCGGCAAATCGGCGAGCGGCACGAGTTGGAACACCTCGTCGACGAATTTGATCACCGAGCTGTGCTCGCTATAGACATGCGAGACCGCATGCGCCTTGGCGTAAGGCGAGATCAAGATCGCCGGAATGCGCGGCCCGCCGCTGAACGGCGTGTGGTCGGGACCCCAGCTGCGGATGACTTCGGGCACATGGTCGTAGAGACCGTCGGTCTCGTCATAGGTGATGATGATCGCGCTTTGGCTCCAATAGGGGCTGTTCGCGATCGCATTCACCGCGTCGGCGACCTGCGCCTCCGAGATCTGCGCGTCCGAATAGGCCGGGTGATCATCATTGCCCGGGAAGGTCGCGCGTACATTGGGGTTGGGATCGAGCACTTGCAGGTTATCGTTGTTGTAGAAGCCGCCGCGCACGTAGAAAACGCCGCCTTCGCTCGGCAGCGCGTGTTTGGCGACGTCGGTGAAGAACTGCGACAGGCTGTGCATATTGGCCAGCTCTTGCGGGTTGTCGCCGAGGTAGCCGAAATACTGCGGGCCATTGTGGTGCACGATATAGGAGGGATGCGGCGTGTTCGCCGGCAGCAGGTCGATCGTCGCCTGGCCGTCGAACGGTTCCGGCCCGAAGCCCTGCTGGTACCAGCCCCAATGGACCTGGTCGGTCGCATTCGCGATGGTCTTGATATCGTTCTGAACGTCGAGCAGATCGGCCGCGGGATTGGGATCCGACGCGATGATCTGCTCGATCTGATTGCCCATGAAGGAGAGCGGCAGCGTCGCGAAGGTCAGGTTTGCCTGCGATGCGGACTTGCCGGTCTCCGGCCCTTTGAGCTGCACCGTCGTCAGCGTGCCATTGGCCGGCGGCAGCGGCGGCGGCGCGCCGGTGCTGGCGAAGTTCTCTTCATCGGGACCGAACGGCGCTTGCGAGGGCGAGGTGTCGGTCGTGCCGCCGGCGAAGGGCGGATTGTCCGAGGCGTTCGGGATCGAGTAAGCCTGCGCCTCATTGGCAGCGGCGGCGGCATCGGGGTGCAGCGCCCACTGCGTCTGTCCGGTCTGTCCGGCGATCATCGAGATCGCGTTCGGCGTCGACGGGCCGATCGTCGTCTGGTGGAAATTGTCGAACAGCGTGAAGCGATCCGCGTATTGCCAGAGGAAGGGGATGGTGTCGCAATCGATATGCGCCACCGCCAACTCGCCCTCCTGCTTCACCGCCAGCGACGGCGTGCCGGTGATCGGCTGTCCGTTCTTCAGGACGATGGTTGAAACGGTCGAAGCGTCGCCGGAATAGCGCAGGCCCTCCTGATCCAGAACATAGGCGTCGTTCTTCGAGTGCGATTGCGTCGCCGCGTCGTAATGGGCGCTGAAGACCATGCCGGTGTGCGAATGGTCGATCGAGAACGTGTCTTCGGGATAGAGCTGCACGTCGTTGCCATTGACGTCCTTCACCGTGCGCGGGATCAGGAACGGCGTGACGGTGGAGAACGAGCCGTCGGTATTCCAGATGTTCTGCGTGTAGCTCGCGGTCGCATTGGCCGGCTGCGCCATCGGATCGTTCGGGTCCGCGCCGGGATATGTCGAGGTCAGGCCGTTGGCGCCGGGATAAGTGCCGAAATAATGATCGAAGGAGCGGTTCTCCTGGAAGATCACGAAGACATACTTCACTTTTTGCCGAACCAGCGCGAGCTTCTCTGCCGCCGACAGCGGCCGTTCATCATCGCGGTCGAGCGCGAACTGTGCCCCGACGGTCCCGCTCGAGGTCGCCGTTGTCACCAGCGGCGCATGCGGTTGCTTGGCGTCGTCGGCAAGTGAATTGTGCATCAGGGCCGCCGTCGCGACGATGGCGGAGCAAGTCCTAAGGAGCGGCTGCTTCATCGTTCAGCTCCTCGCTAGGTTTCGAGGCAAATTCCATCAGAAGACGATGACGCGGGAATGGCTTCACCATGAAGGCTTTATGAGCAACGCGCGGTTGCCCGCAACAGCAGCAATGGTCCACAACGCGCCGAGTGCCGCGCGCGATCATCGCGCGGCTATTGGCGCAGGCGCCGTCGATCTCGCTGGTGCGAGGGCTTATTCGGCGCGGGGCTGGCGCAGCAGCTGGTGGGTTTCGAGCCACTGCCAGACAAGAAGTTCCGGCACGCCCAAGGCGGGCTCGCGCAGGCGAAAGCGAAATCGCCAGCGCGGCATTCGCCGGCAAGCCGCACAATGCGCCGAGCACGACAACCGGAGAGGAGTATCGCGCGCGCCACATCCTCGGCCCCGGCGTTGACGATCAGCCAAACCACCAGCAGCAGGCCGAGCAGTGCGGCGCTGGCTGGCCAGGAGACGGCGCATCACCCGCGATCAGCCCCAAGGGAGGGCTACCAAAAGTTGCCCCTGCATCCCAAACTGATCGTTCGTGTTCACGGCGGATAGACCGGTGCAATGTCGCACGCTTTGTCCAATTACGCATCGATCCCGGATGGCGAGCCTGCCGATGGGGGCGCACCGCTTCTGGTCCTCGTGCCCGGCGCCGCCTCGACGACGACGGACCAGGAGCCGGTCATTCTCGGTCTCCGCCTGCCGCAGCGCATTGGCCTCGCCGCGCGCGCGGCCGGTTATCGGACCATCGTCCAGCTGTCGCCGGACCAGGGTGCCGCGCCGGCTTTCGCCGACGGCGCCGACTGGCACGGCGTTGCGCGCCTTGCCGCGGCCGGCCGGGCGCCGGCCTTGGTGATTGCGCCGACGAATTTGCTGGGCGAGTCCGCGTGGTTTCGGCGCCTCGGCGCATTCGCGGTCGAGGCGAGCGCCTGGGCCGCGGCGGGTCAGGTGATCCTGCTTCCCGCGGCGCTCGCCCGCGAAGCGCTCGCTTTGCTCGAGGCGGGGGGAGCTGCTGTCGATCTGGCGACGATCCAGGATCGGCTCATCCAGCGCTTCGGCCGGCCGGCCGAGCTCCCGGCGGATCTCACGCCGATGGTGGTGGTGACTGCGGCCGATATTGACGCGGCCGAGCGTCGGTTGCTGCGCTCTGTGGTGAAGGAAACCGACGGTTTCATGGCGCGCCATGTCGAGCGGCCGATATCGCTCGCCATCTCGCGCCGGCTCTGTGCCACGCGGGTCACCCCCAATCAGATGACCTTAGTCTCCCTGGCGATCGGGCTCGCGAGCGCGCCGTTTTTCCTCTCCGCCAGCGCGGCGTGGCAAACCCTCGGCGCCCTGCTGCTTCTGGTTCACTCGATTCTCGACGGGTGCGACGGGGAATTGGCGAGGCTGAGGTTTCAGGCGTCGCGTTGGGGCGGAGTCCTCGACTTCTGGGTGGATAACGTCGTGCACGGCGTCACCTTCGCGTGCATGGCGCTGGGCTGGAGCCGCGCGTCGGGGAGCATTGTACCGATCTGGCTCGGCGCCGCCGCGGTGCTGGGGACCGTGGGGTCCGCCGGCTTCGTCTATTGGCGGGTGATCCCCCGCAAAGCGGCCGCCGGGCCGGTCTATACATCGGTCTCGACGGCGCCGGAACGCCCTTTGGCGCGCGTGCTCGATGCGCTGTCGCGGCGCGATTTCATCTATCTCGTGCTCGCCTTGGCACTGTTCGGCAAGGTCAGCTGGTTCCTGCTGCTGGCCGCGTTCGGTGCGCCGATCTTCTTTTTCCTCGTGCTCTTCCTCGCCTGGCGCGAAGGGGTGGCCGCCGCTTCCGGCGCTTGATCGGCGAGAGCGAGGCGCGCCCCCCCGGCATCGCTCGAGCGCTGCGCCAGCGCGATGAGCTGCATGCACAGCATCGCCTCGTCCAGGTTCCCCGGGCCGCGGCCTTTCATCACGGCGCAGAACGCGCGCGCCGATTGCGCGAACCAATCCGGGTGATAGGAGCCTTGCGAGAGCGGCGGCGGGCAGAGCCACCGGCGTTCACCGGACCGGTCTTCGAGGATGACGCTCGCGCCCTCCACCCGGATGCGGCCGCGCTCGCCCGCGACGTCGATGTGATTGGCACGCTCATCCGCTGCCCAGGTCAGAAAGATTTGGCCGCTTCGGCCGCCAAAGTCGAGTTCGAGCGTCGCGGTGTCGTGGAGCGGCCATTCGACATGGCGGCGCGTCTCGAGCCGCGCCGCGACACCGTGCGGCGCGCCGCCCAGCCAGCGCATGACGCAGTAAAGCGCGTGCCAGCCATGATCGAACAAGATGCCGCCGCCGGCCGCCGCCGGATCGACGCGCCAGTTTCCGGTCTCGGCGCCCAAACCGGCGGCGGGCTGCGTGCGCAGCGTACGCCAAGCGACCCGGCCGACGGGGCCGATGGCGCCGTCGGCGATCAGCGCGGAAATCTTGCGGCAGATCGGCGCTTCGAGCCAGTTATGGACGGTGTAGACGGCGCGGCCGGCGGCGCCCGTGGCCGCCGCGATCGCGCGCGCGTCCGGCTCTCGCGTCACCAGAGGTTTCTCGCAGAGAACATGCAGCCCGGCACGCAGCGCCTGCTGGATCAGTCCAGCATGGCTCCCTGGCGGCGTGCAGATGTCGACGAAATCGAGCGTCTCCTCGGACAATAGCTGGTCGGGGTTCGCGTGCCAGCGACCGCCCGGGCAAGCGGCGAGGAACGCTTCGCGGCGCGCCGCGGCGCGATCGGTCGCCGCGACGATGACGACATCGTCGCGCGACTGCCAGACCGGCAAGTGAGCCTGGGCGGCGGCGTTGCCGAAGCCGATGAAGGCGCCGCGCCGCGCGCGCGATCGCATCAGTCGAGCCCGAACCGGCTTGCAATGGCGGCGAACGACTGGTCGAGGATATCGATGCCGCGCATGGCGTCGCTCTCGCTGATGACCAGGGGCGGATTGATCCGGATCACATGCGAATAGGACATGGTGACGAGACCGCGCTCGAGCGCCTCGTGGAACAGCGCGCGCGTGATCTCGCTGCCGAGCGGCTCCTTGCTGGCGCGGTCGGCGACCATCTCCACCCCGATCATCAGCCCGCGCCCGCGCACATCGCCGATGAAGCGGTACTTCTGTTGCAGGCCCTCCAGCGCATCCAGCATGCGCGCGCCGACGCGCGCCGAATTCTCGACCAGCTTTTCCGCGTCCAGGGCTTCGATGACGGCAAGCCCTGCCGCCGCGGCGAGCGGATTGCCGCCATAACTCGACGAGCTCCCGCTCGGCTCGCCGAAAGGTGCCGCCGACATCCGCTCGAGCGAGGCGGCGACGCCGCTGAGCGGGAAGCCGCCGCCCATGCCTTTGCCGATGGTCATGACATCGGGCTTCACCCCGAACTGCTCCGAGGCCCACATGGTCCCGGTGCGTCCGTATCCGGTCAGGATTTCGTCGACGATCAGCAGCGCGCCGAATTCGTCGGCGATCTCGCGCACGGCATGAAGGAAGGCATCGGGCGGGACGACATTGCCGGCGGTGCCCTGCATCGGCTCGACGATGATCGCCGCCACTTCGTTCTGGGTGTCGTTCTTGATGACGTTGCGCAGATGCTCGGCGCAAGCGAGGCCGCAGGAGGGGTAGCTCAGCTTCCAGGGGCAGCGGTAGCAATTGGCGTAGGGCGACATGTGCATGCCGGTCGGGAAGGGGCCCTGGTGATAGCGCTGGCGACCGCCGAGCAGGCCGATGACCCCCGCCGTCTTGCCGTGATAGCCGCCCCAAAAGCCGATGAACTCGAATTTTCCCGTCGCCGATTTGGCCAGGCGAAAGGCGGCTTCGACCGCCTCGGCGCCGCCGGAATAGAGCTGCAGATGCGAGAGGCCTTCCGGCAAGGCGGCGCCCAGCAGCTCGAGGAAGCGGGCACGGGTCTCGGTCGTCAAGCTGCCGAACGTGACCCGGTCGAGCTGCTCCTTGAGGCGCTTGACGTAGTGCGGATGCGCGTGGCCGAGACTGCCGACGGCGATGCCGGCGATGAAATCGAGATATTCGTTGCCGTCGGCATCGGTGATGGTGCAGCCCTGGGCGCGCTCGACGGCGATCTGCGAATAGAGGGCGATCGACTGCAGCCCCGGCGCCATGACCTGCGCTTCACGCTCGAAGATCGCTTTCGAGGCGGGACCCGGCACTCTGCGGCGCTGACCCGCGCCGGCGCCGGAAGGGAGAACGTCTTCGCTGGAAACCTTGTCCATGGGTCTATTCCGCGGCGGTTATGGCGCGTAGGCGTCGCCGAAAACGCTGAGTGAGATGGTCGGCGATCGCTTCTGCGGCCTGGTTGAGGAACGGTGCATAGCTGGGCCAGGCGTTGAGATCGATGATCAAGGGCTCGCCATCCGGCCGGATGATGGCGTCGCCGCCGAAGATTTCGACGCCGAGCACCGAAGCGGCGTGCACCGCCGCGTCCTCGAGCCGAGCGGGCTCGAAGCGATAGCCGAGCTTGCCCTGGTCCCGGTGGTAGAACCATTTGAACCAGCTTGCCTTCGGTCCTTCGCCGCGCTCGCCGCTCACGCCATAGAATTTGACCAGATCGCCCTCGACATGCTGCTGCACGATGACGAAGGGGATGCCGCGCCGGGCGAAGCGGCGCAGGGCTTCGTGCCAACCCGGTTCGGACGCGGCATAGATGACGTCCTCCGGCTGGGTCGCATGGAAGTCGTATCGCTTGATCCAAACCCCGGTCAGAGGCTGCGACGCGCTGGCATCGGTCGCGACGATCCGGCTCGGCGGCGCCGATACTTGGCGACGCTGGAACAGCTCGATCATCCGGTGGCGATAGGTATTGCCGATCGCCTGCGGTGAATTGACGATGACGGTGCCTTGCCGCGCCGCGCTCTCCAGGCGGCAAAGCACCTCGCTGCCTTCGCACATCACGAAGATATTGGCGCAAGGTCGCGCCAGCGCGGCATCGATGCCATCCACGGCAAGCAGCTCGACGGCGAAGTTCCGCACCGTCAAGGCCTCGCCGACGCGCTTCATGATCGCCGCATCGTCGTCGACGCGGCCGGGCGAATGCGCCGACTCGCGGTAGATGCCCCAGCAGGCCTCGCCCCCGCTCATCGCGGCCTCCCGACGCCATGCGCGGCGGCGCTCTGCTCCGCCGCGGCAATGTCGCGCATCCGATCGATGTCGTAGACGCGCGGCAACAGGATCCCGCTCATCCTCTGCCCGTGCTCCAGCAGCCATCCGAGATAGTCCCGCAGCCGGTCGCAGCCGCCCGCGGGCTCCCTCAGGCGATGCGCCGGCAGCCCATAGACCCCGGCGGTGACGTGACTGCCGCGATCGCCGCCGAGCCGCCGGATGCTCCCCTGCGCCGGATCGAGCGCGACCCAGAGCGGCTTCTCGTCATCGACGAGGTCCGTCACCCCGAGAACCATCATGTCCTCGGGAAGCGCCGCCATCTGGCTCACGAAGCCGCAGAAATCCGCCGTCGCCATGATCGCATCGACCGTGGTGATCACCGCCCGGGCGCCGGCGAGGCGGTCCGCGACCAGGCGGAAGCTGGCATAGGAGGAAGGCGTCGTGCGCACGATCAGGTCGAGCTGGAGATCGCCCGCGCGATCCTCCAGCCATCGCCGGCAATCGTCGCTCGCCTCATTGATGATGATCGTCAGCCGGCGGATGCCGGCGGCGCGCAAGCGATCGAGCGCATGCTCGATCAAGGGGCGTCCGGCGACGGCGACCATCGGCTTGCTGACGCGGCTGCCTTCGGCGCGCAGGCGACTGCCGCTGCCGGCGGCGATGATGCCGCCCTGGAGGATCGCGCCGGTCGCGCCGCGGGTCATAGCAGCATCTCCGCCAACGCGCCGAGCCGCTCGATCGTGGGGTGGTCGGGCTGAACGCCGGCGGCGCGGCACTCGGCGGCCTGCGCTTCGGCGGGCGCGATCCAGATGAACCCCATCTGCATGCGCCGGGCGCCTTCGCGGTCGCGACGCAGCGAATCGCCGATGAGGAGCGTCTTGTCGGGCGCCGCCTGCAGCGGCTCGAGCGCCGCGCGAAAGATCGCTTCGCCCGGCTTTTCGGTACCCACCCGCGTGCTGTCGATGATCGCCGAGAACAGCGAGGCAAGACCTGCGCCGCGGCAAACCGCCTCGAGGTTCCCATAGAAGTTTGCCACGACGCCGAGCCGGTAGCGCTGCGCCAGGGCTTCGAGCAAGGCGCGATTGCGCGTCAGGGCGGCCGAGGCGTCCTTGAGGAAATGCGCGGCAACGCGTCGGCCCCGCCGGGCGTCGCTTTGCGCGCCGCCAGACCGGCGGGCCAGCTGGTCCTCGAGATTGGCGGCGAGCCGCTGTGCCGTGTCGGAGAGATCGGCAGCGACCGGAAGCATGCCGATCAGGGGGTCGTCGGCGGCGTAGAATACCGGCGCGAACGCTTCGGCCGTCATGTCCAGTCCTTCGGCCCGGTAATAGGCATAGAAGCGATCCTTCCATGCCACGCCGTCGGCGTCGAGCGTCCCGCCAAAATCGAAGAGCAGGGTTTTGACTGGCCCTCGCATCGGCCAGGCCGCCTGTGGCTCAACCGGCCGCGGTCGCAGTCGCCGCCGGCTCCTCCGGCAGATGGAAGGGGCGGCCGTCGATGAAGGCGTCGCACGCGTCGCGCGCGATGCTGTCGCGGAATTGGCGCGGCGGCCGCTTCATGTAATAGGCCGATGGCGCCAGCAGGGGACCCGCCTCGCCGCGGTCGAGAGCCAGCTTTGCGCAACGGATGGCGTCGATGACGACGCCGGCGCTGTTGGGCGAATCCTGCACCGACAGGCGCAGCTCCAGCTCGATCGGCGCATCGCCGAAGCCGTGCCCCTCCATGCGGATGAAGCAGACCTTGTTGTCGCCCTGCCACGGCACATAGTCGGACGGGCTGATATGGACGTTCCGCGTGTCGATCAGCTCGTCGAACTGCGAGAGAACGGATTCGGTCTTCGAGATCTTTTTCGACCGCAGCCGGCGCCGTTCCAGCATGTTGAGAAAATCCGTATTGCCGCCGGTGTTCAGCTGATAGGTGCGATCGAGACCGATGCCGCGGTCTGCGAACAGCCGCGCCAAGACGCGATGCAGGATGGTGGCGCCGAACTGGCTCTTGATGTCGTCGCCGATGATCGGCAAGCCGGCGTCATGGAATTTCCGCGCCCATTCCGGGTTCGACGCGATGAACACGGGAACGCTGTTCACCATCGCGACGCCGGCGTCAAGGCAGGCTTGCGCGTAATGCTTGACCGCCTGTTCCGAGCCGACGGGAAGGTAGCAGACCAGCACCTCGGCTCCGGAGCGGCGCAGCGCCGCCGCGATGTCCGTGGGCTCGAGGTCGGCCGAGCGGAAGGCCGCTTCGTCGGGATAATCCATCATGTGCGGCGCGACGCCGTCGAGGATCGGGCCGGCCTGGACGACGACGTTCGAGACCGGCAGGGCGCCTTGAAAGACCCGCGTGCAATTGGGCTTGGCGAAGATCGCGTCCTCCAAGGGATGTCCGATCTTGCGCCGGTCGATGTCGAAGGCCGCGACGAATTCGATATCGGCGCAGTGATAGCCGCCGATCACCGACCGCATGACGCCTTTGGGCGCCGCATTTCGATTGCGGTAATATTCTACGCCTTGGACCAGCGCGCTGGCGCAATTGCCGACGCCGGCGATGGCTACTTTTATCCGTCCCTGCATGTGATTGGATCCGACATTGCCAGATGTGATTCGATGCGCGACTGCGCCACCTACGCCACCACAGCGTGCACGCACCAGTAAGGACGAGAAACGTCATCCAACCGCAATAGTTCGGCCCATCATCCACACCGGGAACGCCGTTGTCAATTTTGCTCGCTGCAGTTGAATTGCGACGTTCGGTTGACAGTGCAGGAGAGTCGTTCGCGCTTTCCGTTTGACTCCGTTGGTGAACTTGCCCGACAATAAGGACCTCCGGGTGAACTTGTCCGAAGGCATGACGTTCTGGTTTGATGACCAGCGACTGCGGCTCCGTGGTGTCGCAACCGGTCCGCAGCCGCCGCCGGGTGCTGTGCGTTTTCCCCTCATACACCTCGTCCTTCGGCACCTTCGAATACGCCTATGCGCTGCGCGGCGGGGTACGCGCCTTCATGCCGCCGCAAGGCATCCTCGTTGTGGCGGCTTATTTACCGACGGACTGGGATGTCCGGTTCATCGATGAAAACATCCGCCCGGCGCGAGCGCGCGATTTCCTGTGGGCGGATGCGGTCTTCGTCAGCGGCATGCACATCCAGCGCCGGCAGATCCTCGACATCAACCGCCGCGCCCATCGGCACAACAAGGTCACCGTGCTTGGCGGGCCCTCCGTCTCGGCCGCGCCGGATTGGTACAAGCCGTTCGACTATCTCCATCTGGGGGAACTCGGCGACGGAACCGACCGGCTGATCGCCGCGCTCGATGCGAGCTGCGCGCCGCCCAGGCAGCAGATACGCTTCGCGACGGCGGATCGATTGGCGCTGACCGCGTTCCCGGTCCCGGCCTACCATCTCGTGCAGCTGGACCGCTACTTCCTGGCCAGCGTGCAATTCTCGAGCGGCTGCCCTTATCGCTGCGAGTTCTGCGACATCCCGGCGCTCTATGGCCGTAATCCGCGCCTCAAGACGCCGAAACAGCTCATCGCCGAACTGGACGCGATCGTCGCTCAAAGCCATCTCGGCGCCGTGTATTTCGTCGACGACAATTTCATCGGCAACCGCAAGGCGGCGCGGGAATTGCTGCCGCATCTGATCGCGTGGCAGGCGCGGAACGGTTACCCCGTCCAGTTCGCCTGCGAAGCCACCCTCAACATCGCCAAGCAGCCGGACATCCTCGAATTGATGCGGCGGGCCTATTTCTGCACGCTGTTCTGCGGCATCGAGACGCCGGAGCTCGGCGCGCTGCACGCCATGCGGAAGGATCACAACGCCGGGATGCCGATCCTGGATGCGGTCGCGACGCTGAACGGCTACGGCATCGAGGTCGTCTCGGGGATCATCCTCGGGCTCGATACCGATACGGCGGAGACGCCCGATCGGATCATCGACTTCATCCACCGCTCGAACATCCCGATGCTGACGATCAATCTTCTTGAGGCGCTGCCGCGGACGCCGTTGTGGGAACGCCTCGAGAAAGAGGGACGTCTCATCGATGGGGCGGAACGCGAATCGAACGTTGCCTTCCGGCTTCCGCACGACGAGGTCGTGGCGATGTGGCGCCGCTGCATCCGCGCCGCCTACGCCCCCGAGGCGGTCTATCGGCGCTTCGCCCACAATCTTCGACACACCTATCCCAACCGGATCAAGCCCGAGGCGCCGAACCGGGCGAACTGGGCCAATCTCCGCAAGGGCTTCAGAATGCTGCGCAACGTCATTATTCGCGTCGGCGTCCTTTCCGACTACCGCGCGACCTTTTGGCGGATGGCCGGACCGCTACTGCGCCAGCGCGATATCGAGCCGGTGATCCATATCGGTCTCGTCGCGCACCATCTCATCCTCTTTGCCCGAAAGGCGATCTCGGGTCAGCATAACGCGTCGTTTTACGCGTCTCGTGCGCGGCGAGCGGCGCTCAGGCGCCCGGTTCGACGCTTCAGAAGGGTGACCGCGGACTAAGCGCGAATTCGGCGTGAAGATGCGGAGGGTGGCGTGCGCAAGCTCCTGCTGCTTCTCGCAGGGGCACTGGCATCCGCCGGTTGGGGCCTCCGCGGAGAAAAGCGCTGGAAGGACGCCACCGCGTTGTTCGCGCTGCGCATCGCGGCGCGCCTCTCGGCCTTATCCGGGCGGCGTGCCGGCGGGCGGATCGCAAGGCTGACCAGACGCGGCGCCGCTCCGCCGGGCAGAATTCGGCAACAGGCGCGCGCCATCATCTCCCTGATGCGCCGCGGCGGCGGCATTGATAGATGGAGACGATTAGAACAATCAAATAAATCGACTTCATAAATCACGGCATCATGGCCAAATCTGTACGGAAGCCGCTGGCGCGCGGTCGCCCGAGGAGAGGCCGATGTCATTGATAATCCTTGCGTCGCGGTCCGCGACGGAGCCCGGCGACCGAATCGGCAGGGGCGGCCGGCCGTGACCTTTGCCACTATCGCCGAACCCCGCATCCCTTCGGCGGGCGCCTTGCCGTCGGGGTCCGGGAAACCGCGCAGACTCGCCGTGGCGCTGCCCTTCCTGGGGCCGGCACTGATCGCGTCGGTCGCCTATATGGATCCCGGCAATATCGCGACCAACATCCAGGGCGGCGCGAGCGACGGTTACAAGCTCCTGTGGGTCGTACTGGCCGCGAACCTGGTCGCGATGCTGTTTCAGGCGCTGTCGGCCAAGCTCGGCATTGTCACCGGCAGCAATCTCGCCGAGCTGAGCCGCGTCCATTTTCCCAAGCGCATGGTCTATGCGATGTGGGCCGCCGCCGAGATCGGTGCGATGGCCACCGACCTCGCGGAGTTTCTCGGCGCCAGCATCGCGCTCGAGCTTCTGCTTCATCTCTCGCTGCTGGCGGCGACCCTGCTCACCGGAGCCGTGACGTATGCCGCGCTGGAATTCGAGCGGCGCGGTGCGCGCTTGATCGAGGGGCTCATCGCGACGCTGATCGGTGTTATCGGCCTCTCCTATCTGGCCGAGACCATTCTGGCGCGGCCCGACTGGTCGGAGATCGCCTATCATTCGGTCGTGCCCTGGCTCGGCGGTTCGGACAGCGTGCTCTTGGCCGCGGGAATCGTCGGCGCCACGGTCATGCCGCATGCGCTATACCTGCATGGCAGCCTCGCTCAGGCGCGACGCTTGCCGGGTCGCGCCGGCGAGATCAGGCGTCAGATCCGTCTGTCCAATCTCGATGTCGGCGCCGCGCTCGGGCTCGCCGGCTTCATCAACCTGGCGATGATGTATATGGCGGCCGCGGTGTTCCACGATGGCGCCCATGACGGCGTCGCCGACATCGAGACCGCCTACCAGACGCTCGGCCCGCTGTTGGGCCATGCGGCGGCCGGCATTTTCCTGGTGTCGCTGTTGGCTTCGGGGCTGTCGAGCTCCGTCGTCGGCACCATGGCCGGGCAGGTGGTGATGCAGGGCTTTGTCGGCTGGCGGATCCCGCTCTGGCTGCGCCGCCTCGTCACCATGCTGCCGGCGGTCGCCGTCGCGGCGCTGGGCGTGAGCGCGACCGAAACGCTGGTGATCAGTCAGGTGGTTTTGAGCCTCGTTCTGCCCGTGCCGATGCTCACGCTGATCGCCTTCACCAATCGCGCCGGCATCATGGGCAGCATGGCGAACAGCCGCGCCGTTACCGTCCTGGCGATCGTCGCGGCGGTCGCCATTCTGGCGCTCAACGTCGCGCTGCTTCTCGAGCTCTGCGGCGTGGCGCTGCCCGTCACCGGGTGATTGTCCTAGCGGCTGCGGCGCGAATAGCCGGCGCTGTGCCGGAAGACGTTCGGCTTGCGGTAGATCGCGAGAATGATCGCTCCTTCGTCGGAATGAGTCTCGTGGAACGAGCCGATGCGGCGCCAGACGAATTCGCCGGCGCGGCAGATCCCGTCATGGTCGTAGAACGAGCCCTCGATGACATAGCTCTGCTCGATTTCGGGATGCTTGTGCATCGGCAAGGTCGCGCCCGGCTCCCATTTCAGGAAGCACGTCATCTCCCCCTTCGCCTTGTCCTCGTACAGCACCTTGATCGAGATGCCGTCGAACTGCGTCGGCTCCCAATCCATGTCCCGAGGCTTGATATAGACGGAGCCCCCGATGGTGGGCTCTACCCCGCCCGCTCGGTTGGCCGGCGTGTCTGTGGCGTTCGCGCTGCGCATGCCCCAATTCCCTGATTGCGGTCCAGCAGGAGGAAAAGACTGACCCGCCGCACCAGGAAGCGTCAAGCGCGGTGCGAGCCGGCTCTCAATCGAGCGCGTGACCTGCAACGCCGTCAGCGCTCGACGCCGCAAGTCCGGGCCGAGGCGGGGAAACGGGACCCGATCGGGCGCCGCCGAAACGGCTCACAAATGAGTCGGCGTGAGCGGCATCGAAAAATTCGACGAAGAGCTCGACCTGGTCTTCGCGATCCCGGGTCTCGAAGCGGGAGCAGCTGTAACGCTGCCCGTCCAGCCAAACTCTCAGCTCCGCCAATTGCGGGCCGAAATCGCGCTTTGGGACAAGCAGTCGGACAGCAAACAACAGAGGCTCTCCCTTGCGGGAGACATCTCACTCCCATGAACAAGAATATAATCGCGGCGAATTTTCGCCAAATGGTATCGTCTAAAAATGCTTTGAACGCTTAACCAAGAAATCGCCGGTCACGCGCCGCGCTCTTGAACCCAACGGCCGCCCCGCCGTCTGCGACGCGTCAAGGGGATTTGTCGGGCCGCGCCTGGCTGTCGAGTTTCCAGGTTCCGTCCGCAAGCCGGCAAGACGTCAGCACGTAGCTCGACGCTCTGACGGAAGCGGGCTGCTTCGGTCCGGGCTTGGTATCGTATCTGACGCGCCGGCAATCGCGGCCCTTTGAGGAGAAACGGTCGAGCAGGGTGACCGTGCCGGAATTGGTGCTCTCCGGATTGCTCCAGGCGATCGTCGTGCCGTTCGGTTTGTCGGTGAAATCCTCTCGCACGATCTTGCGAATGATCACGCGGTCCGAGCTGGTGAGCTGGACTGTCGTGTGCGATGACCGGCTGAATTGAGCGAGCGCATCGACGGGCCAAAGCAGGAGCAACCCCGCGGCGATCGCCTCAAACGGCACCGCGCGCGCGAGAAATCGAAAGCCTCCACTCATCGCTTCCTCCGAACAGATCGGTTACCCGCGTCCCCCAATGGGCGCGTGGTGTCTTCGCCGCTTTCGACGTCGGTCGTCGCGCCTAGGCTAACTCAGCTTTCGCCGATCGGCATCCCGTTGCTCGCGAGGCGTCCGCCGAGGCAACGCGGATCAAATTCTTGTGTACGACTGAATGCGAAGCACGCGCGCGCAACCGCGAGCATCGCCGATTGGCGGTGCGCTTATCTCGGCGCGCTGCTGCAGCGCCATCCTATTCGCGCAGCGATGCGCGCTGTGTCCGCATGACGCTGGAACGGCGCCGTGCGGATCGCCCGGCAATTGCCGAGACGGTTGCTGCAGTTGCCGCTGTCGACGCAGACCGCGCCAGAGGTGGATCGGTGCCGGGAATCAGGTGTTGACTCGATGCATCGTTTGCGGTCGACGGTGTTGACAGGGTCGCCGATTTTTTTCGTCCGCTGACCAGATGGGAGTTAGCCGATGAAAGCTGGCGCTCTAACTCTGTCCGCCATCTCCGTGCTCGCGCTCGCAGCCGGCGGATGCAGCAGCTCCGCACCGCCGGCGGAGAATACGAGCATCGTCGCTCCGGCAACCGCGGAAACGACGGCACCTGTTGCCGGTGCGCCGCAAGTGGAGGAGACGACCACCTACAGTCCAGCCTATGTCGTCGATCGCGATCAAATGCGCGGCGTGCTCCTCGCGTCCAATCCCGCGGTCTCTTCGAACACGCTGCTTATGTCGCGTCCCAATCTCTATACCGATCCGGCCGCGTACCAGGCTTGGGTGGCGTCGGAAAAGGCGTCGCAGCAAGCCATGGCGGGGGGAACCCAGCCGCCGGCAACCCGTTCGGCCGAGCACGAGAGCGGAGTCTTCTTCGATTGGGACCAGGCGACGCTCACGCCCGAAGGGCGTCGCGTCGTCGACGCGATCGCGAAGCAAGCGAGCGCTGACCCGGCGTCGCAAATCGCCCTGGTCGGCAAGGCCGATCTTTCGGGCACCGAAGCCTACAATCTGCGGCTGTCGCAGCGTCGCGCCGACACCGTGCGCAATCAGCTCGTGGCCCAAGGCATCGACGCGAATCGCATTCAGACGCGCTGGGTCGGCGATACCCAGCCGCCGGTGCCGACCGCGAGGGGCGTGCGCGAAGCGCGCAATCGTGTGGTCGAGATGACGACGACGATGCTGGTCGGCAGCAGCGCACCACCGGGTCCGGTCATCCTGCCGCGGCGGGTATTGTACACCACCACGGAAGATTCGCCGGCCGGGGCAAGTGGCCGCGAACTGCCTGGGGTGCAGCCTAACGGAAGCGTCTCGGGGCCAACGGGAGGAAGTTGAGGCCGACCTCGTTTCGGATCGGCAAGGCGGCTGACACGTCGCGATGGCCGCTCTCTCGCGGGCATCGCGACGTGTCGGTTCGCGCTATCTCCCGTCGCGCAATCGTTGATTCTGGACGATCTGGCTCATCGCCATCAGCATCACTGCCGTGGGTGCGGCGAGCAGCGAGGTGAGACATAGGCGCGTCAACACGCCGAGCGGGTTCTTGGGCGCGGGCGCGAACGCTGTAGTGCTTTGGCCGGCGGTCATGGAAAACTCCTTCGGGCATCCGGAGAAGAGATGACCGCGCATCCGTAATTTAGCCAATTGATTATTTTCGAGACCTCGATCGCCAAACTCGATCTGGCATCGCCGGCCGCACGGCATCCGAGAGGGACGCCGTCAAACCATCTCCGACCTTGCCGCCATGAGCAGCATGCAGCGCCGATTCCGGCGGGCAGGGTGCTACGCGTGCAGGTTCGGCGGTTGTCCTTCGAGATAGGTGGAATCGCCGAAGGGATCGGGACCGGCATAGACCCACAGCATCCGAGCCTCGTCCGGGCCGTCATTGCCCCAGGCATGCGGCATCCGCGGCGGGATGATCACGCTCTCATGGGGACCGATACTGCGCCGCTCCGTGCCGAGCTGCACCCAGATCCGCCCCTCGAACAGGATGACGGTCTCTTCGACTTGGTGCATATGGAGGGGGACGGCCGCTCCGGCGGCCGCCCGGTTCATGAGCAGGCTCGCCCCCTGTGCGCCCAGATCTTTGTGCGCCAGAAATTTTCCATGAATGCCGGGGCGCATCAGCACCTCGGGGATCGTACGCTCATCGATAAACGGCATGAGCGGCTCCATCGCCGTTCGGGTCCAGAGCCGGCAAACCGGAGCGGACCCATGGAGAACGCAGATGCTTCACCATAGCATCTCGGCGTGCTGCGTCGAGGACACGCTAAGGAGGTGGATCATGCGCCGAGCGACAGCCTGCCTCATCGCCTTGTTCCTGACGGTTAGCCCGTTTTGCCGCACGGCGCGCGCTGCCGACGTGACGGTCAAGGCGCGCTTGCAGCATCTGCTCGATGATTATGTGGCGCAGAGGAGCGAGGCGGAGAGTATCTCCGGCGCCGCCTTGCGCGCCGATATCGGGACCCGGCGCCGGATTGTTGCCGTGTTCTCGGGCACGGACGGCCTCGCGGACAAGAAGCCGATAGGGCCCGAGACGCTGTTCCAGATCGGCAGCAACACCAAGCATTTCACCGCCGCTCTCATGCTCAAGCTCGAGGCCATGGGCAAACTCGACATCCACCAGACGGTCGGTCGCTGGCTTCCGCAATACCGGGCTTGGCGGGACACCACCATCCAGTCTCTGCTCAGCATGACCAGCGCTGTTCCGAACTACTCGGAAACGGAGGAGATCGGCGAGATCGTCAGCGCCGACCTCAATCACCAATTCACCCCCAAGCGATTGATCGCCGCGGTCGACCCGGACGGCGGAAAGCATCTGCCATCGCCCAGCGGCTGGTTCTACTCCAACACCAACGACATTCTCGCCGGCCTGATCGTCGAGGCGGCTTCCGGCATGTCCTACAAGGCGGCGCTCGAGACTCTCATCCTCAAGCCGCTGGGCCTACGCGACACGTTCTATTCCGACGGCTCCTATCCGCCCGCGGTGCTGAAGCGCGTTCCGCGCGGGCTCTATGAAAATCGGGACTGCCTTCTCTATCAGCCGGCGCCGTGCACGCGGTCGACCTTGGCGCCGCTCATCGGTCAGGACATGCGCACGCAAAACCTGTCCTGGGCCGGAGCGGCAGGCGGCATGATCTCGACTCCCCGCGATCTCGACCGCTGGGTTCGCGACCTGTTTTCCCTGCGCGTGTTTCCGCGGAAACAGCTCGACGAGATGACCGCCATCGTTTCGGAAAAGACCGGATCGGCGATCCCCGAGGTGAGTGCCGCCGACCCGGCCGGCTTCGGGCTCAATCTGGCGCGGATGTATGCCCCCGAGCCCGGCGGCACGCTCTGGTTCTATCAAGGCACCACGCTCGGATTCCGCGCCATCTTCGCCTATTGGCCGCAGCATGACCTCGTCATCACCGCCGTCACCAACAGTCAGCCCCCCGACGGCGAGGACCAGTTCGGCAAGACGGTCGTGAACGGCGCGCTTCGCATTCTTGACGACGCCGGCTGGTTGCGCGCGAGGTGACGCCAGGAGCGGTCCGCCGCGGAATAATCCGTTTCCAGGTCGGCCGAAGAAGCCGGGCCGGAATGGGGACGATCGCGCATCGCTTCGACGCCATCGCGTCTCGCGCAATTCGGGTTGTTTCGTTTGCCCGAAAAAGTTGGTTGCGGCGGCAAACCCCTGCCATGGATCATCAAAGGCCGCCGCGGAGCATCGCTCCAGCGGCGAAGCCATAAAGCAGCCGCGAGGGAGGAAAAAGACGATGCCTGATTCAACTCAGAGCTTCGACGCCGTCGTGATCGGAGCCGGCTTTTCCGGCCTCTACATGCTGAAGTCGCTGCGCGACCAGCTCGGCCTCAACGTTCGGGTCTATGAGGCGGGCGATACGGTGGGCGGCACCTGGTACTGGAACCGCTATCCCGGCGCGCGCTGCGATTCCGACTCCTACATCTATTGCTTCACCTGGGACAAACAGCTGCTGCAGGATTGGGATTGGTCCGAGCGCTATCCGGAGCAGCCCGAAATTTTGCGGTATCTCGAGCACGTCGCGGCGCGCCACGACCTCAAGCGCGACATCCAGTTCAACACGCGCGTCATCGGCGGCGAGTTCGACGAGAAGGCCAATCTGTGGCGCGTGCGCACAGACAAGGGCGATGAGGTCACGGCGCAGTACCTGATCGCCGCCGTCGGCAGCCTGTCGGACACCAACCTGCCGCCCTTCAAGGGCTTGGAGAGATTCAAGGGCAAATGGTACCACACCAGCCGCTTTCCAAAGGAGGGCGTCGACTTCACGGGCAAGCGCGTCGCCGTTGTCGGCACCGGCGCCACCGCGGTACAGGCGATCCCCGAGATCGCCCAGCAAGCGAAGCAGCTCACGGTGTTTCAGCGCACCGCCAACTACTGCGTTCCGGCGCGCAACGGCAAGGTCGACCCTGACCTCGTCCGGTCGCGCAAGGAGGATTACGAGGGCATCGTCCAGCGCGTCCGCGAATCGTTCTTTGGTCAGGAGCATTATTTCATCCCGAAATCGGCGCTCAACGTCACGGCCGCCGAGCGCGAGCGCGAGTTCGACCGGATGTGGGACGCCGGCGGCTTCGCGTTCTGGCTCGCCAACTACCAGGACATGTTCTTCAGCGAGGAGGCCAACGATCTCTGCGCCGACTATATCCGGCGCAAGATCCGCAGCACGGTGAAGGACCCGGCGGTCGCCGAGCGGCTGATCCCGAAGGGCCATCCCTACGGCACCAAGCGCCAGCCGCTCGACACTAACTATTATGAGACCTTCAACAAGCAGAACGTGCTGCTCGTCGACGCCAAGACCGATGGCGGCATCGAAGAGATCACCGAGAAGGGCATTCGCGCCGGCGGCAAGGAATACGAGTTCGATATCATCGTCTTCGCCACCGGCTTCGATGCGATGACCGGCCCGCTCAAGGCGTTGAACCTGAAAGGCCGTGGCGGGCGCACGCTCGGCGCGGCATGGGCCGAGGGGCCGCGCAGCTATCTCGGCATCTCGATCGCCGGCTTTCCGAACCTCTTCACCATCACCGGGCCGCAAAGCCCGTCGGTTTTGACCAACATGCCCGTGGCCATCGAGCAGCATGTGGAGTGGATCGCCGACTGCATCGCCGACATGCGCAAGGCCGGGATGACGACGATCGAAGCCAAGCCGGAGGCGCAGGATCAGTGGGTCGGCCACGTCAACGAGGTCGTCGGCGCGACGCTGATGACCCGCGCCAACTCGTGGTACATGGGCGCCAACATTGCCGGCAAGCCGCGCACCTTCCTGCCCTATCTCGGGCCCGAAGGCGTCGGCGGCTACCGGAAAAAATGCGCCGAGGTGGCGGCCAAGAACTATGAGGGCTTCGCGCTGGAATAGCCTCTGGTTGCGGGTGATCCGGACGGGGTGGCGGCGTCGGCTCCATCCCGTCCCAAGATGAGAAGGGAGGGAACGATGATCGAGAACAGCTACTACGGTCAGGAGCTGCACGGCCCTTACGAGGTGGAAGACATCGGCGACCTGGCGCTCGAGGAGGGCGGAACCATCCGCAAATGCCGCCTGGCCTATGCGACCTTCGGGAAGCTCGACCCCGAGGGTGGCAACGCCATTCTGGTTCCAACCTGGTACTCCGGCACCAACAAGATCATCGAGCAGGTCTTCATCGGCCCCGGCCGCGCGCTCGATCCCGGCAAGTACTTCATTGTCGTGGTCAACCAGATCGGCAGCGGTCTTTCGAGCTCGCCGCACAACACCCCGGCGCCCGCCGGGATGGGAAACTTCCCGCGCGTGCGCATCGGCGACGACGTTCGCGCGCAGCACAAGCTCGTCACCGAGAAGTTCGGCCTGAAGCATCTTGCGCTGGTGGTCGGCGGCTCGATGGGCGCACAACAGACCTACGAATGGGCGGTGCGTTATCCGGAGATGGTGAAGCGGGCCGCGCCGCTCGCCGGAACCGCCAGGAACACCGTCCATGACTTCCTCTTCACCGAGACGCTGGTGGACGCGATCACCTCGGATCCCGGCTTCAAGGGCGGGTTCTATGCCTCGCCCGCCGAGGTCCGGGAGGGGTTGCTGCGCCACGCCAAGATGTGGGCGGTGATGGGGTGGAGCACCGAGTTCTTCCAGCGGAATCGGCACAAGGCGTTGGGCTTCTCGTCGCTCGACGACTTCATCATCAACTTCATGTACGCGTACTTCGCGCCCATGGATCCGAACGACCTCTTGTGCATGGCGTGGAAATGGCAGCGCGGCGATGTCAGCCGGCACACCGGCGGCGATCTGCGCGAAGCGCTGCGGCGGATCAAAGCCAGGACCTTCGTGATGCCGATGTCGTCCGACATGTTCTTCCGGCCGGCAGATTGCGAGGCGGAATGGCGGCTCATTCCGAACGCCGAATTCCGCCCGATCGAGACGATCGACGGGCACCTTGCCCTCTTCGGCGCCGACCGCGACGCGCTTGGTCAGATCGACAAGCACCTCGGCGAGCTGCTCGCGTCGAAGGTCTAGCCCGGATTTCTCACACCGTCACGGGCTGCGACGGCGATCTTTGGCGCCAGGGTAGGAGCCGGGACGCGCGGCGATGCGAGCATCGTAAGCGTCCCGGCGACGCCCTCCTGGCGCCAAAGAGC
>Ga0335073_10001415_pt1 | contig 32027 bp, 26 predicted proteins | sample Lox_Sample_22_FD_207093 | JGI IMG/M metagenome (GOLD analysis project Ga0335073, IMG submission 207093) | Soil microbial communities from Loxahatchee National Wildlife Refuge, Florida, United States - Lox_Sample_2.2 | ecosystem: Environmental > Terrestrial > Soil > Wetlands | place: USA... | reverse complement strand
CATCGACACGCTTCTGAAACAATGTCGAAAACAATACGCTACTTCGGATCACGCTCTGCCGGTGATTCAATAGCGCTTTCCAAAACAACGAACGCCGACGCAACCAGCGGGGTATGGCTTAGGCTCACGTGGATTCGGCGGATGCCTTGAGACTGCGCAATTTCGCGGGTCGAACCATTAAGCTCGATATGCGGTTTACCATCGGCATCGTTGTGGGTTTCGATATGGAGCCAATCCACATCATCGGTCCACCCTGTACCGATTGCCTTCATGAACGCTTCCTTCACGGCGAGACGAGCAGCTAGGAATTGAAACCGGTCAGGTCGCTGCTGGCTATCTGATATTTCGATTGCAGTGAAGATCCTCTCCAAGTAGCGATTCTGCTGCTCATTGACGGAAATGACAAATTCTTCAAGCAGAACGAGGTCCGTGCCGATTCCAATGATCATGTGCACACGATACCCTCCACTTCACCCTACTTTCAAGGGCAGCGAAGCGCCACTGAAGTTGGCTGACAGTTTATCCTTGGTTCGCAAGTGGTGCTCTGTGCGAAGCATCGAATCGCCCACTTCGGCAAGAACCGTCCTGGTGGTCTAGAATGTCCCACAAACGCTCCGTATCCGATTTCGTGACCGGAATACCTCTGAACAGGGCAGAATGCATGGGTTGCCGAGTAGGACGAGCGATGAGCTGAGTCACCAGCCCTTAAGAACCTGCACGTCTTCCACTCGGCTTCCGTATCTTGGGCGCGGTTAATTCACCGACTTGGTGCGACTCAGGACGAAGCAAAGGAGTGTGCAGATTGAACGTTTCGACACTTGTGTGGTGCACTTTGCCCGTGGGAAGCCTGCTGGTGGTTTTGGGATTCGCGATCTTGATTTATATCATCCCCAAAGCCGGCAAAAAGTACAGAGACTCAGAGTCCAGAACCGAGTTCTATTCGGTCCGTGCTGGGTATTGGTGTGTCCTGGCCGGGCTCTTTGTGATTGTCACGTCGGCGATTAGCTTGGCTACTCGATATGCCATAGGAATTTTCGGTGGAGGCAAATAATGTCCTTTCTTGCGAGGGGAGAAATTGAAGATCGGATTGACCGCGGCGAGTTGATCAAACTCCCCCACGTTAGCGGCACCCCGATTCACCGCGACGAGACGAAATTCAACCAGGCGTCTTACGATCTCTCCCTCGGAAGAGAAATATATATGGTCGGCAATGCCGCGCCGCAAATTCTGACGAAAAGCACGCCGTATGCTACGCTCACGCCTGGACAGTTCGCTATTTTGACTACAGATGAGGTCATTTCCATACCCAACGATATCCTTGCCCTGATTTCGCTCAAGAGCACCTTCAAGTTCCAGGGTCTCGTAAACATCTCGGGCTTTCACGTGGATCCTACGTTTGAAGGAAAACTCCGGTTTGGAGTTCAAAACGTCGGCCCCTCTGACATCCGCCTCAAATTGGGAGAACCCACGTTTACGATTTTCTTCGCGACGCTTTCCTCAACGCGGATCGGAAAGACCCGCGAAGACAGCGGAACGACACATTTCCGGCCCACGTCTGGCGGCATACGCCTTCAAGATGTTCAATTGCTTGGCGGAGGAAGCTTGAGCTTGGCGAGCGTGCATAGAGAGGTGGAACGCCTATCTACGCTGGTTAAGATATATGGAGGCCTTGCAATCGCTGCCCTTGCCGCACTCGTCGTGGATCTGTTGCAGAAATCGCACTGAGTTTGACCTGAATCATTATCGCGATGCTGATTCCCGACGCATGGTTCGCAAATCCCATCGCTCCCACGCAAGAGACAAAAGCGGGTTCGTACATCTGCTCGATAAATCCTTCGCCAAGTCATAATACGCTCTGCGTCGTGCACTGTCCGCCGCAACAATGACAAGAATGTTCTGTGCGGCTGCATGATCCTGCTGGCGTGCTATTTCTTCAATGTCCTTTTCAACTAGTTCGGGCGAGATAAGCTCAGTTACAGACTTGTTCAAACTCGACCACAATTGATCAGAAGTCCTCTTCGACAACAGGAAGCTATCCTCACTTGCCGGAGCGTCTATTGGCGTAAAAGATGCCAGGCTTTGCAAATCTTGTTCGTAAACATGGAGACTATCACTCAATTGGGTATACGAACCTATTGTGACGCCGAGCCAGCCTGCTACTACTTCTTGCAGCATGCTGAATTGCACGAAGTTATAGGGTGTGCCGCGAAACAAGTCGTTGCTTCTTAGTATCTGAGTCCAATAAAGTCTGTCGTCTCTGAGTTTCAGCATGGAACACAGATTGCATGGAATATCGGGTGACGCGGGACTACCGTCCGTCAAAGGAACATCGACAACCGCATCCCAAATCTGCAGAACAGCCTGCCTCGAATGCGTATTCCTTTCTAGAGCTGCACAGACGCGCTCCAATTGGTCGATTCCAAAATGTCTACGGAGTCGAAATCCATAGGCCCCAGGGTATACAGACCCAGTTCCCGCAAACTGTGGCAGGCGCGGATTGAAGAAATTCAGATATTCGGAATCTTGCCTTCCAGCGATGATTCCAATGATCTCCACAAGAGCAAAAGGAACACTCATCGCGGGGTTTCTGGAAATCACCCAGCGTTGACTTGGATCTTGGATAACAAAAACCGCAGGCAGTAGTTCCCGCGTGACACCACCTCTGCCGGGCTGTCGGCTCGTCTCATCGCCGCGCTTAAACAGGTCGGCAGCCGCTCGCCATGACTCGTCTGCCGTACGTCCTTCAAATACCTGCAAGAGGCCCTCCGCCGCACTATGATGCATTCACAAGGTAAGGCTATTTTACTGGACTAATCCGCGGGTTGAACGGTCACAACAAGAGAGCTCGCTCGGGGTTCCGGTCTGCGTAAGTTCCGAACGAAGCGGCTATTAGCTTCAGTTCCCATGGCAAACGCCTGAACTCTCATGACCTGATAGGTTCCCAGATTGTTTGTAAGAGGTCGTCTGATCATTTGAACATCTTTCACCTGTCCTAGCCCAGAGGCCTCTCGTCCTTTGCGGGAAGGCGCTCCTTCCCTCGCTTCAGCCGGCGTTGCCGTCTTCTACTACCCATCCCAACGGAGCCTGTTCCGGCCCCGTAACGCCCGGCCCTGACAAACGCAATCCAATTCGTAATCGCTCCTAAATTTCTTCTTCGTTCAAGTGCTCCCGCTTCATGCGGCTTTATGGCAGAGGCGGTCGGAACCCGTCAAGGGTCTTCGCTGCGCTTCGACCGCTGACGCGGCGCCGGTGGCGGCCTTGACTGAACCCTCCGCGCCTCTGCCCGCCGCAAGAGCCATGAAGCGGGAGCACTCAAACAAAGAAATTTGGGTTTCAGGCAGTGCTTCCGTTCATGGACGCCAAATCGCCCGCCAGCGGGCAAACAGGAGCACCGTCATGTCAGCAGCCACAATCAGCAACATCGCTAACACCGCCAGCAATGGCGCAACCAGCAGTCGCAACGCCGCGCCGCACAGGAAAAATGCGGCGCAGCGAAACCAAAGCGACTCGCCTTATCAGCAGCGCACGACGCAGACCGAAAACCCCACGCTGCAACTCATCAAGCAGGCTGTCGATTACCTCATCGAGCAGCTTAATGCCGGGCGCAGCGACATGCTCGCCGCCTATCTCCGCACGATGGCCAGATTCCACAACTACTCTTTCGGCAACATTCTGCAAATCGCCCGTCAGCGGCCCACGGCAACTCACGTGGCGGGATTCGGCAAATGGAAGGAACTGGGCCGTTTCGTCAAGAAAGGCGAGAAGGGCATCCAGATTCTCGCGCCTGTTACCGGGTACCGCCCCCGGAAAGTTGAAGCGGAGCAGGAGACAGAAACGAAACCTGAGCGCATCCTGATCGGATTCCGCGCCGTGTACGTGTTCGACATCGAGCAGACCGAAGGCGCGGACATTCCCGAATTCGCGCGCGCGATCACCGGCGAAGTGGGCGGCAACCTTGATCGAGGATGCCAGCCAAAACCCGTCCTTGTGGAATACTTTCGCCTTTTATTCGTCTAAACTGTTCCTGCTATGTTTCAGGTTCCCAGTTTCGGCCTCCACCCGTTCGTCGTTGTCTGCAAAGCTTGCCATCGGAACATCCCGGCACCGATTGGCACCATGCCGGACACCTGGATCGTCGCTGAATGCCCGCTCTGCTGAGCGAAACGCCGATACCTCCCGGCCAACATTTTCATGGGTCGGTTATTGAATGAACTGCGGATAAAGCCAGGCGCGCGACAGAATGGCGGTGAACTATGGGCGAGATGAGACGGGCGATTGCGCGCGAGGAACAGGAACGCCGGGCTCAGGACAGGTTCGCCAGCACTGTTGTGATCGCGGCGGCTGTGATCGCCGCGGTGCGTCTGGCGAGAGAGGAAATTGGCAGCCCATCGCCCCGAGTTTACAGCACAGTTGCGGACAGCGTTTTGCTGGCCAGAATGATCCTCAAGAAAGTGCTCGCGGGAGCAAATTAAAGAAGCAGCAAGCCGATCCTTTCGAAAAGAAACGCGCGATTCAGCTGGTTCTCTTTGAAATGTGACGAGCGTTGTGACTCAACCCGAGAAAAGGTTGGCAGTCTTCGTGAAGACACGCATCCCTCTTTGTATGTTACGCTTGAAGCTGAATATCACGAGACTTTTCATCGTTGATAGGAACGCTGCGGCTATTCCGCATAAGTCGCCGGAATTTAGGAGGATCTCTGGCTGGATCGAAGACATCCCCGCACGTACCCGCGCAATACTATGGCTATTCGCTGCAATGTACTCAGAGCGTCTATCTCTTGCTCGATGCGCATCCTGGCTCCAGGATTAGTGTCGAGGTGTTGGATGATGTGGCGGTCGAGAATGCCACAGGAGAAGTAGAGGCCTTTCAATTGAAGAGTGCGGCAAAGACTAACCCTATCGCTAACCGGTCGGTGGAGCTCTGGAAGACTATTGGCAATTGGATACGCGCTGTCGAGGGTAAGGAGTTATCGATAGAGAAGACAATTTTCCATCTCCGGCTGGGGAGGGAACGCAACGGCGCCTTCTGTAAGGCATTCGCCGATGCATCAACTCCGCAAAGTGCGGAAACAGCAATGGGGAAGGCAAGAGACGAGTTCTATTCCGCAAAGGGTAAGCTCAAGAAGGGGGTTACTGGCGATCTGCGTAATGAAATCGAAACCGTTTTTGCCTCCTCACGCACTGATCTCTTAAAAGCCATCATTATCCGCTTTCAACTGTCCTTCGGAACCAAATATGCGTACGAAGAATTACTGGGCCATCTAAAGACGAAGATGATTGATGAGGACGTTGCAGAGGATGTCCTCCTTCACGCACTTGGATGGGCAAAGAAGGAAATTGACAACGCGATAGAGGTGGACGCACCACCGCTGATTTCTGTCGATGAGTTTCGCTCGGAAATATCATCCTTCCGCACTCGGCTGAAGGGACGCGAATATCTCCCGAGCTTCGCAGGCCCTCCATCGCTCGAAGACGTAGAAATGTGCAAGCTGCGTATCTTTGTGCGGCAGCTGGACCTGGTGGCTTTCTCCGAGGAGCAGGTGTTCGCCAGCATTACTGATTTCCTGAGCGCCAAGACAAATCGAGTTCAATATGCGCAACGCGGCTATGTGCACAGCGCGAGCTTTCAAGAATTCGAGAGTGCCTTGAAATCGTTATGGCGGAATCACCGCGACGAGATTGAATTAGACCAGACTGAAGAAGAGATCAAACGAGGTCAAAGATTGGCGTTTCGGTGCTTTCGTGAAAAGACGAGACTGCAAGGGATCGAAGTTCCCGCGGATTTCGTGCGTGGATGTTTTCATTCCTTGGCAGACTTGCCATCTATCGGTTGGCATCCGCGTTACGAAGCACTCTTGGCAAATACGGCGGTAAGCAATGGCTAGCCTGGATAGCGAGGTACGGAACGTTCAGAATCCCGCATTTGGAGCGGTCGTTCTTGCAGCCTTCCTGCAAGGCTATTACGAAGCAGATGAGACAAAACAAGGGGTCCCCCTGCAATACACCTTCTTGGTTCTCCCGCTCGTATTGCATTCCGACATGTACCGCATGCTCTCGGGCACGAAGCTTGGCCTCAGACACATGGCGGAGAAGTTTGTCTCTGCCGAATATGCCGGGACTGATCTCCTGCTTTCGCTGAGTGGTAGTGCTGTGCGTTTGCGCAAGCTCACGGCTGAATCGCTAGCAGTCGCGCTATATACCGGATTGGCGAGCATGATCCCGAACAAAGGGCGCGTCGTGCCTCGCAAAGTGCGGAGGTTCTCGACTCGCCCGGATATTCCCATCGAGGCTGAAGCGAGCAGAAAGTTGGGTAGGTGGCTCGCCCATCTCTCCGCTTTTGAAATTGGCAGCATCCTGAAGGTGACGTTCTAATGCAACTTCAGATTCGACAGGTGGTCCTTTGGCCAAGAAAGAAGACGCTGAAGCCCCGTGTTGTCCGTTTTCAACCAGGCGTAGTAAACGTAATCACTGGTGCTTCTCAGACCGGAAAATCGGCAATCGTTCCAATCATTGATTACTGCCTAGGCTCAGAGAAATGCTCGATCCCAACTGGTGTTATTCGGGCAAACACCGAGTGGTTTGGGGTAGTCGTTGAGACCGAAAAGGGACAACTGCTGCTGGCTCGCCGCGAGCCCGGAATTCAACGATCTACTGGAGATATGTTCATGATGGAGGACCTAAAGGAGATAGCAGTTCCCGATCAGGCTCCTTCCAAGAACACCAACCGCGACTTTGTTAAGGCGTTCTTTGATGAGCTTGCGGGTTTAACCACCCTTGATTTCGATCCAGATTCCGACAGCGGATTCAAGGGACGTCCAAGTTTCAGGGACATGGCTGCGTTTAACTTTCAGCCCCAGAATATTATCGCCAATCCTGAGGTGCTTTTCTTTAAGGCCGATACATTCGAACATCGGGAGAAGCTCCGCACCATTTTTCCTTACGTTTTGGGTGTTCTCACTCCCGAAATCATGGCAAGGCGTTATCGGCTTGATGAACTGCGACGGGAGGAGCGTGCTTTGTCGCGCCGATTGGAAGCAATGCGGCAGTCGGCCGAGAGGCTCTTGGCTGAACTTCATGTTTATCTGAGTCGAGCCCGCGAGTATGGTCTTTTGCCGGCTGGGACACGGCACGATGTTGGACAGGGTGAAGCGCTTCAATTGCTGAGAAGAGTCGCCCAGACCGCCCAATCTCAGATCACCGCCGCTGGCTTCAGCTCCATATCGCAGGAGTTAGTCGAGCTTCGACACCGTGAATCGGAACTGTCGCTGGAATTAACGCAGGTTCGACAGCGCTGGATCGAGATGACGAGGCTTCGGGATGCCGCCACTGAATACAGGCGCGCATTGCAGACAGAGGAGGAGCGGCTGGGTATTTCTCGTTGGCTTTTGGAAGAAGCCAACACCAGTGCCAGTTGTCCCGTATGTGGCAGTAATATGGATAAAACTCACGGTCACTTGCAGGAACTCGTCGCAGCTCTCGACGAAGTCGAAGGCGCCCAGACGGTATTTCGCACGCTTCCTCCGACATTCGATCGTGAATATGCGAGGGTGAGAACCCGAATCAGCAATCTCGCTCAACAGATTGACGGAGTCCAACTCCGCATTCGTTCCCTGCAAGAGGCGTCAGAGAGCGAGAAGCAGCGACGCTACACTGAGATGAATATTTCTCGCTTCATCGGCAAGATGGAAACAGAACTTGCCACGTTCGATCGGTATAACGCCGACGCGGAGCTTCGCTCCAGACGGCAGCAACTTGCTGAAGAGATCGCGAGTCTTGCACAGGAGGTCGATGAGGCATCCCTAATAGAGAGCCAGAAGCGAGCAGTGGAACGACTCTCCGCTCTTAGCAGTCCGCTGTTGTCCGATCTCGGAGTTGAGAGCCCACAGGACCCAATCAAACTGTCGACAGATGACCTCACGTTGAAAATTCAGAGATTGGAACGGGAGGATTGGCTGTCAGAGATTGGGAGCGGTTCGAATTGGGTCGGCTATCATCTTGCAAGTTCATTGGGACTGCAAAGATACTTTCTGCAGCTGCCGGACTCGCCAGTCCCTTCCTTTCTTGTTCTTGACCAGCCGAGCCAAGTATTCTTTCCCAAGAAGTTAGCGGGAAAGATAGATAACCTCGATCCGAAACTTGACGACGACGATGTCGTGCGTGTGCGAAAACTGTTCGAAGTCGTTTCGAGAGTTACCACTGAACAGAAACATAGGCTTCAGACGATAATTCTGGACCATGCAGCCGAAAATGTCTGGGGCGATATTCCGGGAATCCATCTAGTCGAAGAATGGCGCGGCCCCAACAAACTCATTGAACAGTCGTGGCTGGAATAGTCTTCTCGAATCGTTTCTTTTATTCCGAAGCGGGTCAATTGCTACTTCGATGGCCAACGTTCAGCAAGCCAAGGCATGAGGTCAGATCCTCACTGGAGTTCTAAGCGGCGTCGCATAGAATGATTGGGCATGCCAACGCACTTCGAAAGCTTTGACCAAACCGTATCCCGATGGTCTCGAAAGTCTGATGAATTCGGTGTCTACGGTTTCGAAGTCCAGCGAGCCCGCGATCTCGCAACTGAAGCCGGTTCGCAAACAGAGGTGTTTCTAAAGACAGTCGTTCTTCCTAACCTGTCACCGCGGACAAAATTCTTCGGTTGCATCGATGCGCTGGAAACTCATGGTGTCGGGGAGTCCGACTGCGGTCTCTTGCACGATTTGCGACGGCTCTACAACGCTGCAAAACATGACCCTTCCTGGACTCCTTCTCTCCTGGACATCCAAAGAATCTTTTCTCGTCTCGGTAATGTCTTCCGCGCACTTGCCGCAAACAATCTCGGCCTCCTCAATGCACAGAGACAGAATCGTTTTCACCAAATCTTTTGGCTGGCGGTATGGGACCACTTCATTGGTGGGGATTCAGAAGTTCACGTCGTCGCTCCGTACCGCGGAGGCTGTGCTCCCACGCTCGACATGGTCTACGTTGATCTTGTCCGTTGGGACGAAGTCAAAGCTGCGCTAGCGTCTATCGGCTCCTTACTGAACGAAGAGGGACTCATACCGACAGAAGCTATCGCATCCTTCCAAGAAGATTCTGACTTCCATCAAGCGGTGGTTTTCGAGGGAAGCTTCCGAGACCTCATCGCTGTCTTGGCCACTTTCGAACGACGAGAAGATTTGATTCCGGGACTACGCCGAGAAGACGATATCCAAGCCATGATGCAAGCATTCATCCTTGGAACTCTCGACTCGGCACAGCAGTCATCGAATCTGTCATCGCAGCAGTCCCTCGCTGACAGCATCGCCCGCCGGGTTGTCGAAGCCTATGCAGTGCCGAGAAGCTACCCGGCACTCAACGGACAATCTTCCGAATTCGCGTCGATGGTCATGGTGCTGCCCGAGCTGAGACGCTCACAGGTGAACGGACCAGTTTGGGTGGCGAGCGAAGAATTCAGTAGGCAAGCAACCTCGGCCCTGTCGCGGCACCCGCATCTCCCGATCTTGATTAACAGCGAAGGGACATTCCAGATTCAGTTTCCGAGCTAACGAATGCTGAAAGCTGAGCTCTGACTTGGGCAGCGAAGAATCACACCCCTGACAAATCGCTGGAGTGTCCTGACGCGATGGAGACAATGCCGTCGACCACCGTGGGCCCCACTTGGAGTGTAGCTCAAGCAGTAATCTACCCGCGTCTGCGTGTCCAGCGGTTGAAAAGATAGAACGGTGAAAGCCCCCTAGATTGCGATGGCGCCCATACCAAACCAGACGTGAACTGATGGATACACATGCCTGAGCAGGCACCTGCAGAGATTCGAAACTTGATAGCTGTTGGTTGGTGCAGCTCGTCTCTGGTCTAGTCCGCGCAGACGCGCCATTCTGCGTCCGATCGGCTCTTTGGGTCGATTTCAAGCAAAGTGTCTTCTGTCGCATTTCGCAGCGCATGGAAAAGTCCGCGAAAATTCTCGATCGACTCAGCGATTTGTGGTCGCAGCAGGTATCCTTCGTCCAATCGCTCCGCGGCCTTACCACTGTCCCGTTCGGTCGCACTCGCGACATTTGATTCAACACTTGCCGGGAGAACCGAACTTGGCATAATCAGTGCGAACGCTGCTCTCGAGCGTAGCCTCGGGTCTTTGTCCGTGCGAATGCGTTCTGCTTTAACGCGTCCGTTCCTTCGCCGAGTTAGAAGGAAGAACCTCTGCTCAGCTCCATCGTGATGCTCAGGCGATTTTGCCATCGCGTGTGTCGGTCCTTTCCGGTTATTCCACAATTGGTCGAGAACATGAATTTGCGGCTCTCTTCAACCGCCCAGATTTATCCGAATTTGGTCCATCTCTTCGGGTCGAACCGTGGTGCGAAAGATAGATTGCCCTTAGGAACGTCCCAGGTCATGTTTTCCGGCCAGTCCTGTTCCCTGAGATTCGGCGGGATCTGTTCCTGATTTCCGCCTTTTGATCGATGATCGCCAATCCCATAGACACCGAGGTTGATTGCTAGTTGTGTGCCCAACTGCTTGAAGTGCAGACGGCACCCAGCATGCTTGCTCGATGAGAACAGATATTGAGCGTCCTCGATCGTCATGAGCCGTGATTCCTCTTTCGATCCGGACTCGCCGCCGATCACGCTCCACGCGATTCCGCTTTCGCCGAGGAGGCCGGCAAGATTCGGGCATGCATCCTCGAGTGCCATCTCCGGATCGGATATCCAGGGTTCAAAGGAGACCCATTTGATCCGAGCCTGCGTCTTCGCGAGAGCCGCAATCTTGTTTAACTCACCCTTCGCTCGTGTACAGACCGAGACACCCATCCACACGTTCTGTGGCCACTCACCAAATTCCTTGATCACTGCGTTGTTCAGTTCCTCAAGCCGGTTGGCGCGCTTCGTGAGGACCTGGAATTGCAGCCAGAACACACTCCGGAAGACGCGAAAATGTTCGAGGATCACATCCATGGGAACTGCTGTATGCAGCAGGTCTGAGAACTCGTCCACGAAAACGAGGTTGCCGGGAGCGTTGTTTCGGAGGAACGCGTACATCTTGGCAGGATTGAAGAGAATTCGGCCAGTGAAGCGCAGGTGTTCCTTTTCAGCCTCGACGCCGCCATGCGCAGCTGGCTTTCGAACCATTTCGACCAGGTCGCTGTAGCGGTTATCGCTGTTCGTTACGCTGCACTTTGAGAAGCGATATATCCGCATTCGCGCGTAGCAATGGTCGCAACCCCGAGAATACTCCCTGCAGCCCACAAGACTGTTCATCGCTTCGTTTGTCCACGAGATACCTATACTGCCTTTTGCCACGCAGTCCTCCTGCTTCTTCGTTACACGAATCTCCCGTGTTGGGAGCATTTCTGTTGGCAGGAGGCCGTTGCTTTCTGTCAGCAACAAGGCTTCGTTCTCCGGCCCAGCGCCGCGTGTCCGCGTTGATTTTCAGCCGCGGCACCACTTCCGATCAGAACGAGGGCAATTCAAAAAACAGGACGCCTCACTCCTATATCGGCAGAACAATAAAGTTCCTTAGGGGGCTCGAGGGGATAGGCCAAGATAAAGATGCTTATCGTTGGCTATTTCCGGCAGCCTGGTGCTGAAGAAGTCACTCTCTAGCGGCGCGGGAGTACCGGTTGATCCCACACTTTCAGTGAAGCAGATCACACCACTTTGGCAGATGTTTGGAGATTGTGCGCTTTTCCGCCAGGCGCTCGCAATCCTAGGTGTATCCGCACTGATCTCAATGCTCAATCCGACCGATAGATATGTAATACCACTGCCTTGCTTTTAACGATCGACTCTTCGGAGTCGGCGCGAAATCCTTGCCATAGGAAAACCAGTGAACGAGACTTCCGGATTCGAACACGTAGCAAAAGCGAACGTTGACGATCTTGGAGATGAGGCTCACGATTCGATCCCGAATACCAGAATAAGTCCCCGTCGTAATCCGCCCATTTTTCAACTCGTTTCACTTGAGAAGATCGAGCTAGATCCGCGCCTGTCGAGTGTCTATCAACAAAATGAGTTGCACTTTCCGCCAGAGTTCCCTCCGGAGTTTCTGACTGAATCAGGTATTCGGATGGCAGCCAGATTATTGCCGATCCACGGAGTTGCCCATGACGATAAAGTTCAGTGTTTTGCAGGCGTGCGCCTATGGCTAGCAGCCTTGAGCACACTTCCCCTCGGGAGCAAAATCGAAGTGCTGCTCTATCAGTCCTTCGAACAAGATCGACTTCCGTCCATCGTCGAAATGGAAGAAGACATTCTGTACATCTGGTATCGCCAATCGGCTAATGCGCGTAAAGCAGCCGAACACCGTTACCTGAACTCCAGGAGATCCAGCGCACTCAGATTGAACTTTGAAGGCAAGGACCAGGAAAAGTGGAAGAACATCCTCAAAATATCTCTGAAGACCCTGCAGAACCGTTTGACCTCTCACCGAAGCAAAGCGTAGGACACAAAGTACTGCTCGACGAGGCTGGAACGCATGGAATCGATCGCGATGAGGTTCGCGAACTACTTCGGCTGCTAAATGCGCCTCCCGACATCGACGACATCGCACAGGTTCTGAAGAACGCCACCGCAATACTCAAGCGAGCGGAAGAGCAGTGGCCAGGCATCCTTGATCTGCAGGCGCTTTCGTGGCTTCCAAAACTGATTGAGCAACTGAAAACAATCGTTCGGAAGCTGCGATCATTAGACACAGGCAAGAGACACGCAGGGCGCGATTGGCTGGAACGCAACGCGCTTTACTGCGCCCTTCGAACGAACCCTTCGGTTCCAGCCGATTGCCTGAAACAATACCGCTTGCTTCAGGCCCATTATTTCTTTGCGCACACCGCGTGGCTAGTCCGCAACGCGCAGAATTCATCAACACCTACTGGTCTCATGGCTTACGAGTCCTACGGCGAAATGAAGGCGTGGCCTGCTCTTCGAATTGACCCTTATCATGCTGGTCTCTGTATTCGGGATTTGGCCGAAGCCGACCATCGGAGTTGGGCAAAGGAGTACCTCGAAAAGCTCCCGGTTACAGAGCCACCTCGTAGCTTGCCGGCACTGGCCTCGGTCCGGATGGAGATCGACGTTCAGAAGGACGACCAGGGGAAAGTCAAATTCTCCGTGCAAAAGAAGGTTAACTATATCTCCGATTATCTGAGGGAAATATACGGAATCAGAGGACGAGTGGAGGGTCGTCGCGGCGGTATTCGATTTCGAAATGGCCTTCACAGCGAAATCGGCGACCCTGAAGACCCTTCGCTGAATTGTGGAATTCTGAATGATTGGGACCGAGTACAAGAATCCATCCCCAACGTTCACCCTCTTTCACTCTCTCTTCCTGGACAAATTCCCGCCATCGTCCCGCCAATTGAACCCGCCGTGGAACAGACTCCGCCGGAGGCTCCTCGTGAAACCGATCAGGACTCAAGCGAGGATGACGAAGTCCCGAGCGACCAGTTCGAGGGTGAAGGCGAAGAAGAAGCCGAAAGCTTTGGGGGAAGTCTCGATCCTGAAGATCCCGGCTTCGAGAAATCGCCGGGCTCCTTCTCGGGACGATCGTTTGGGGCTGTTCACCAGATCCTCAGGCAACAGAAGATGTTTCCCTTTGCTATCGAGAGGCTGAGTAGCTCGGAACTATTCCCACTCAGCAGCGACTATGGGCCATTCCGCATCGAGGAGTTGTGGCGGGAGGCCAAACATAAACACCCTCTCAAAAAGTCTCGAATGCGGCCCTGGGGTGACAACGGGTTAAGCCCGCGTCATGAAATTGAGGCCCTGGCGTTCGTCATGGTCATGCTTTGGACAGGCAGTGACCCGGAACGGACACGCGGCCTCATTGTTGCGACTTCCGAAGACCTTGTGGGCGATGCCCCCCTCGCCTTGCTGACTGACGAGGGCCTGAATCGCTCGGGCACGATTCGCATCCGCGTGCCTTTCCCGAAATATAAAACTGAACAGGTCCCGATGCCTGGCGATCAATGCGAGTGTAGCGAGTACACTTATCTCCCCGATTATGCACACATCAGGTTAGTTATCAGATCCCTTGCGGCCATACGGAGGATCAATAGTCACCGATTTCAACCTTTCCAAGGCGCCGCGGAATCGTACGCTGAGAATGTTCGATTGTTGCTCAAGGCCTGGGACCCTTCTGGTCGACTAACGATCAACAAGATTACGTCGGCGTTGTTTAGTCGCGTAATGAGCGAGAGCGGCAACGACTTTGTTGCTGCCACCATGATTACAGGAAGCAAGTCCCGGCTCAGCAAGGTGGCGATGCACTATGCCTGCAGGGAAATTCCCTTCCTGCAGGCGCTTTATGGAAGAGCCGTCAACCATCTCAAGGGCGAAGCCCAGGGAGATTGGAGGCACCCATATGGCTATTACTCGGACGGACCGAAACCCACCCCACCCGATCGGAACGAAAAAAGGTATGAAGGACGATCACCGGAAACACAATTTGTCGCACGTAGGCTTTGCCCACAAGATGGAAAAGTTCAGGGCGCTTTCCGCGAGCTTATCCAGAAATTGGCCGATAGGCCCCGCACATCCAGCTCCGATTCGTCATGGATCGCCTATCACAATTCGTACACGTTCTACACGATTTGGGCATTCGCCATGGCGACCGGAATCCGCAAACTCAAGACACCATATCTCCCTGTCAGCGAAATCAGTCCGATCAACGGTGTGGCAAAGCTTCGCGACAAGGACGGCGACAGCGGAACAAAAACCAAATTGGTGTGGATCCCCGAAATTATTGCCGATCAAATGCAGTACTACGCGAACCACCTTGAGTGCATCCGGACTCGTTTCGGCATTCGGGACGAAGAATCGCCTTGCTTTTTTTTGACCGATGGAGGAAGTACTTCCCCAGTCCGACCCAAGACTCTGTTTCCTTGGGTCTCCCAGTACCTTCCCGGCTTTCCCGTCGACATTCATCGACGATTCATTTTCAACGCCCTTCTCGATTTCGGCTGCCCGCCGGAAATCGTGCGAATCTGGATGGGCCATGCTGTGACAGGCGAAGAATGGTGGCGAGACGACGCGACTTTTTCGCACCAGAACTATCGGCACCAGCTTCGCCAATATCTTGTTCCTATTCTCAAGTACCTTGAGCTGAGGCCATTGAAAGGGTTCGTAGCTTCGTGCCCGGACCAGCAAGCGGGGGGCCCCAATGCTTGAACACCGAACTCTCTGGGATACCAAGGCCTTCCGATTCACTCGCGATGAGGCTGCGACTGTGCCGGCTTTTCGCGACTGGCTGGCTCATTCACAGAGCGACTTGGGCCGGTACCTCGCTGGAATCCAGTACGCTTCGGAGTTCTCAGACTTCTCCAAGGATGATGTTCGTCAATTGGAAGTCATGATCGTGAAAGCGAGCGGAAAGAAGGCTGCCGCGCTTCTTCCTCTCGGACTTCTCAGCAAAGTGGTGTACCGGGTCAACCACACGCTGCAACTGTCGATCCCTCAACCGACGCTCGCCGTCCATCTCACACCTCCAACGTGTCCATTCGCCTTCAGCGACGTGGCCCTTTCGCACCGCTCGGTCGAGTCTTGGTTGAAAGTGGAGAAAGCGTGGCTGAGAGATCTGCGCCGAGCTAAGAAGGACACGAGACGAAAGAACGTTCCGTTCGAATTGCTGCTCCTTTCAAGCGCGCTTCATTGCGGTATTCTTAGCGGAGATCTCGCAATCGCGTTACAAGTCGCGATGCTGGATCCGGCCAAGCACCTGCGGCATTCTGGCCGAACGTACGTTGATCTATCTCTAGCTTGGCAGGGTAAGCCAGATCAGGAGATTCGCAGATGGTATCCCGACGACGGCGTCGCGTGCCTAATCGCGAGGCTAGCTCCTCCTTCATGGAACGTTGCTGACCTCAATGAGCTTGCTTACGCGGACTTGCGGCGAGTATTTGCTGGCCAAATTTACAAGCGCCTGCGGGGTGAGCTGGGGAAGCGAATTGCCGAGGAGGCGCTTCTGCCGACCTCCTTTGCCGATTTTTTTGATCGGATTTCACAGTTTCTCCGATCCGAGATGCCGGCGGTTATGGTTGGTTACTCAACTCAGGAATTGCAGGCACGCTCACTGTTGCCGCCCAGCATTGACAGCATCTATGGTGATCCCGCGGTCCAGACCATTACGGTCAACGACTCAGACGAATCAAAGTCATTGGAGGAGGAAGACCCGGAAGCGTACGGCGGAGACGAGCATGACGACGCTGAGCCGGTATGGATGAAGCAGATGCGGGAGTGCTTTGGCAGTAGGACAGACAAAACGCTTCAGGCCAGGTTTAGAACCCTCGTGTCTCCATCGGCGGTGGGCAGGCGGATCATTTCCTTTGGGCGTGTGCTGATTGAGCATGGGTCTTCGTCTGGCAATGCATTAAAGCCAAATAGCATTAAGTGTTGCGTTTTAACGGTCGGACGCCGCCTCGGTCGTCTCCTCGAAGAACGGGATTTGCCTGAGATCGATGCCGAAGTCCTGGAAGATATGTATGTGCGCGCGATTGACGATGCGGCCAAGGATTCGCAACAGCCACACCGTTTGCAGGCAACTGTGGCCTGGGCGTTACGCGAATTCCATTGCTTTCTGATGCGAGAACGCGTCGCCAAGCCCCTGAAAGAGGCGGATGTATTTCGAATCCCTCGCGGCTTTCCGTCGGTCGACGCGATGATTGTCTCGATTGATGATGTCTACAGAGCACTCCATCACCTTGACTACGAGCCGAACCCATCCTGGTCGGAAGAGAACAGGAAGTTCGCCAAGATGGAAATTCTGCTGGGTTTCTTCGCAGGCCTGCGCACCATGGAAGGTCTTGGCGCTCTCCGCGAACATTTCCCCGGAGGGACATCCTTGCCATTTCTGGTTTTGCCGACTGAGGACCGTGGTCTAAAGACGCCGAATGCGGCTCGCATAATTCCGGTTGCCGTCAATATGGCCCCGTTTGACGACCTCATTGAAGACGCAGCGAAATGGGTGGAAAGTGCGAATCAGGACCGCGAAGCAGGGAAGCACAGGCTATTCGAATCGGCTAGCGAAGACGTCGTAATCCCGATGGTTGGCGCGGCTCTTCGAGCTGTCACCGGCAATGAGAGAGCAAGATACTACACCCTCAGACATTCCTTCGGGAGCTGGCTTTTCGCTCGTCTTCTGGTTTCTGATCTGCCTGTCATCCCGGACCTTGTTCCCCACCTGCCGAGAACCAGCCGATGGCTTTGCCATTCGAAGCAATTCCGTTGTGATCTTTATGGCAGTGATTTGGTGTCCAATAATCACGCTTGGGCGGTCGCAGCTCTGATGGGACATTCGACCCCGAAGGTCAGTTTTGCCAACTATTGCCATCTGAATGACATCGTTCTTTCCGAGTTCCTGCGGAACTGTACCGGTTTGGAATCGGCATCTAGTAGACATGATCGCCTCCGGCTTTCCAGCTGTCGGGACCCCGGCACTGCCAGCGCTCACCTGGTTAGGAGACAAAAGAGTTCCAAAAGCATTGCACCGCATAAGCTTTCCGCGCCGGCGTACGTTATCGATCCTGGCGATGAGATTGAGACATCGGCGCATGACCAAGACGCAGAGGAGACATCGAATTGCACTTCATGGCCCGATGATCAACGAGAAAAGGAGCGCATTTTTGCCCTCCAGGAGGTTGAAGCGCAATACCCGAACCTACAATCAGAACCCCTGATAGCGCATCCAGCAGCTACACGATCTTGGCTAGAACAGACCTGGGGATTGCTCTACATGCACGCTCTGCCGAATCGGGACCTGGGCCAATTGGTGAACTTTCTCGGAGTGGAATTGGAGCAGGCGCGTCACATGCTCGCGCGAAATGAAGAGATTTGCTGGTTGCGGTCTGCGGCAAGTGGACATGAGTTGCACGCAACCAGCAGCGTCGATCCGGAAATGTTAGGGGGCCGTACAGTTCGCTATCCGCAGCGTCCGGATTCCAAAGCCATGGCAATCGCAGAGCAAATTGGGACAGAGATAAAACGAATGGTGGATAAACCGGGCAACACGCACGCTCTGATCCTGGACTCTTGGTGCCGCAATCTTGTGCCTCAATGGACATCTGCTCTCTTCATGAGCCACAAACTGGAGAATGGAGATTGGTTTGTACCAGCGGAAACGCGGCTCCGTGTTGACCAGTTTCTGAGGTTCTTGCATGACATTGGGCTCACGCAGGCACAACTGAGCTTCAGAGGAGCATGCGGCGAGAAGAGGGCGCTTGTACCGACTTCGTGGTACAGCCAGTGGGGCTTGGTCCCGCGCGCCACTTGCAAGATCCACAATTATTGCGGAAAGAAAGCTGAGCAAATTGCCGAAGGGCAATGGCTCTCAATCGGTCCGCGACGCGCTTGCCCGGGCGAAAAGGACGCTTTCGACCGCTCATACCGAGATGGATTTCGGTTTGTTATGTTGCTTGCTTCGATCCGATTCGGGGCCAGTCCAGATCCTCCGAATCCGTCCTGAGGTATAGGCGTGGACCAAGAACCGCTCATGGCAGCGATTGAATCGGTCGAGGAGCTATCTGCTACAACGTGTGAGGCGAACCGCAAATTGAAAGCATACGCGCAGAAATACGCGTAAACCTACGTGAATTTCTACGCGTAAGCTTACGTGTAAACTGCACAGCAAAGTTGAAACTTATCCCGGCGGCCAATGCACCGCGTGTAGTGACTTCCGGAACTTGACCCGACGGACAGCGCAAAGAACTGAAATCCGGGCGGAGCGGCTGGTGAGAACTCTCTGGGAGCGTCAAATTCCTACACGCTGAATCGGAAAAACGGCCGGTTCCAAGGGCGGCGATTGCAAATTGCCATCAGGCCGTGAATTAGAAAACCTTAGCATAATCAGCAGTTTGGCATCTTCCTCGGCAAAGCGACTTCCATTCTAGCCGCACGTGAGAGTAGGCAGTCAGAGCCCCAAACTGCCCGAAATCTGCTGCTCGCGTGGCTGCGGAACGCCAAAACTGCGCCAATCAGAGGATACCTGGAGTATTGTCGGGCACCTTGGAATGCGTCTACGGGCAAAATAGAGGCTGTTTTTCAAGCGACTCTGCACGCTCCAACGCCTATGCCGCACCGACCGAGCTAGTTTCGCTGGCAGCTAAAGCACCTTAGCCGACATCTCAGCTTCCGCGACAGCGTCGAGTAGGCCGACGATAGGCCGACGAATTCCCACTCGCTTCTGGGATAGTCGGACCCGTAATAGGAGGGCTGACGGTCGTCTTTTGGGCACAGGAGGAGTCAGCGAGTAGCCTATTGTCGGCAAGTGAGTCAAGCCTGAGGCTTCATTAACAGCGCGGCGGGTAAGGCGATCGACCTCCACACCCGGCCTTCCCTAGTTGATAAGGCGCGCTGGCTTGCGGAGGAATGCCTCTGAGTGCATGGGGTACGTCGCAGACCGGCAGCTCAATTCAGCTGGGAAGTCGACCGATCGGCGCCCGGGTCAGCTCAGATCGATCCGCTAGTTTCCGCGGTCAAATCACTCTTCACCGCCCAATGTGCCGAGCAATTCAGATGAACCACGTGCAGCCGCCGCCACAACCAGGCCCCATACCTCGGGTTCTGCGTTTACCATTTGTGTGTATTCCTTTGCTCAGCCTTGGCAACCCCTGAAGAAAAAGCTCGGCAAATCATCGACCAACTGCTCACCTCTGCAGGCTGGACGATACAGGAACGCGCCGAAGCCAACCTCGATGCCACGACCGGTGTCGCCATTCGGGAGTTCTCTCTTGGGCACGGATTCGGCGAAGCCGACTACATGCTCTTCGCAAATGGCCGAGCGGTTGGTACCGTCGAGGCGAAGAAGGAAGGGTCAACCCTGACGGGGTTTGAAGGCCAGACCAAGAAATCTGGTGAAGGAATTCCCGACGGTTTGCCCGCTCCGATTCGTCCACTTCCGTTTCTTTACCAGTCCACCGGAACCGAAACCCGGTTCACAAATCTGCTCGAGCCGGACGCGGCCAGCCGCCAGGTCTTCTGCTTCCACACCCCTGAAGCGCTCTCGCGGTGGCTCGATTCCGAGCGCGAGTTCCCCGGCTCATCCGGGACCACAAAGACGAGATCGAGGTGCTCCAGATTCTTTACAGCAAGCCTTACGCCGTGGGACTTTCGCTCAAACAAGTCAAGGCGCTTGCCGCCGTCATTGAGAAGCCAGCCGACGGCGCTCCACGCGCCACGCCCGATCAAATCTGGCGAGCCTATCAGCGCATTGACGGCTCACACGTGCGCGGCAGCAAGACGGAACCCGCTCCACCGAGCACCGGCGATCTGCCCGATCTGCCCGAGGGTTGGTGCTGGGCATCAGCTGAACAGACTTGCAAATTCATCACCAAGGGGACAACGCCATCTGCGGACAGGATGGAGGAGAATTGCGGGGACGTTCCCTTTCTCAAGGTTTACAACCTTACATTCTCTGGCAAGTTGGATTTCTCGATCAATCCGACCTTCGTTGATCGATCGACCCACGAAGGGTTTCTGTCGCGTTCTCGTGTGTTTCCCGGAGACGTCCTAATGAATATCGTCGGGCCGCGACTTGGAAAGGTGTCAGTTGTCCCAGAATCCTATGCCGAATGGAACGTGAACCAAGCCATCGCAATTTTTCGTCCTCTCCCTGGCTTCAGCCGATGGTTCCTTGCAGCCCGCCTGATGAGCAGCGACCTGCTCGCGTGGGCAATGAGCAAGGCCAAGGCGACCACTGGACAGTTCAACCTGACTCTTGAAATTTGTAGAGATCTGCCTATTCCATTGCCTCCTGAAAAGGAACAGGCTCGGATCACAGACGAAATTGACCGCCAGCTGACTTATCTGGAGAACGCGGAGAACCTTGGACAGTCTGCGGTCAACCGTCAAGACCGGTTGCGGAGAAGCATCTTGTGTGCCGCGTTTTCTGGCGATCTTGTGCCTCAGGACCCCACCGACGAACCCGCCTCCGTTCTGCTGGAGCGCATCCGGGCCGAGCGAGCAGCGTCGGTGAAACAGACCCCAAAAAGAAGCAAGCGCGGCAGGCGCGAAGATGCGCTCGTCCCCGCACAATAAGGAAAACCGAATGCCGAAAAAGGCCGCAAAGAAAGCCGCCGCAAAGAAGCCGAAGAAGAAGGCGCCCGCTTCGCCGCAGAAGCTTGTGGCGGAGCTGATGCGCGAGTTCGAAAAACGGCTGGGACCGAACGAACTGATCATGCCGGCGGACGTGGAAGCGATGCTCGCTTCACTCAACGGCCCCTTACCCACAGAGGGGTTAAGCGATGAGGAAGCCGACGCCAGAGACGAAGCCCAGCAGATCGCCTTGGACGCCATGGAGGCCGAGACCGAGGCCGAAGCGCGCAAGCTGGCCAAACGCGCTCTGCGTCTGGATCCGGACTGCGTGGATGCGCTGGTGGTGATGACCGATCTGGATGCGCGCACCATGCGTGAAGCGATCGAGGGCCTGCAAAAGGCCGTTGCCGCTGGCGAGCGTTCCCTGGGCGAGAAATTCATCCGCGAAAACAAGGGCCATTTTTGGATGCTGCTCGACACTCGCCCCTACATGCGCGCTTTGCAGAGCCTGGGCGAAGCGTACCGGAGCGCGGGCGTCAATCTGGATGCGATCAAAATCTACGAAAAGATGCTGGAGCTGAATCCCAATGACAACCAGGGCGTGCGCGATCCGCTGCTGGGGCTTTATCTCGAAACCGGCGATCTCAAAGGCGCTGCCGGGGTGTTGAAGAAGTACAAAGAGGATGCATCGGCCAACTTCGCGTGGGCGCGCGTGCTGGAACGGTTCATGGCCGGCGACCGCGATGGCGCAAGCACCGCACTAAAAGCGGCGCGTAAATCCAACAGGCATGTTGAGCTGTTACTGACTCAGAAACAGGCGTTGCCGAAGGAGTTGCCCGATATGTACGCGCCGGGAAGCGCGGAAGAGGCCGTCCTGTGCCTGAGCTTTCTGAGCGGCGCCCTGACTGAGCACGCGGAAGTCAGTTCATGGCTGTTCGACCAGTTTGCGGCGGATGGCGTGCTGCCTCCGCCGAGTGAGGCGAAATTGAAGCGCATGGCAATCGCCAGGAAGAGCGTGCAATGACCTCGAACGGAATCGTTCAAAAGCTCTGGAACTACTGCAACATCCTTCGGGATGACGGGCTCTCGTACCAGGACTACATCGAGCAACTCACTTTTCTGCTCTTCCTGAAGATGGCCGACGAGCGCCAGAAGATGGCGCCGGCGCGGCAGGCGCTGATTCCGAAAGATCTGGACTGGCAGAGTCTGGAGCGCCTGGATGGCGAAGATCTCGACGCGCATTACCGGCACATCCTGCTTGAACTCGGCAAAAAGCCGGGTCTTTTGGGAACCATCTTCCGCAAGGCGCAAAACAAGATTCAAGATCCGGCCAAGCTAAAGCGCCTGGTGACAGATTTAATTGGGCGCGAACAGTGGACCACCCTGGGCGTTGATGTGAAGGGCGATGCCTACGAGGGGCTGCTCGAAAAGAATGCTGCCGACGTAAAGGGCGGTGCGGGGCAGTATTTCACGCCGCGCGCCCTCATCCAGGCCATCGTGGATGTAATGCGGCCGGAGCCGAGCCATCTGATCCACGACCCGGCGTGCGGTACCGGCGGCTTTCTGCTCGCCGCGCATGACTTTATCAGCCGAAACTACCCGCTGGACATCGATCAGAAAAAATTCTTGAAATCGAGAGCGCTGTCCGGTGTCGAGATCGTAGACGGCGCAGCCCGCCTTTGCGCGATGAACCTGTTTCTGCATGGGATGGGCGGCGAGGACTCGATCACCGTGGGGGATGCGCTGATCGGCCGCGGTTCGCGCGAGTACAACATGGTCCTGACCAATCCACCGTTCGGCAAAAAGTCGAGTGTGACGATTGTCAACGAGGAGGGCGACCAGGAGCGCGAGTCGCTGACCATTGCCCGTGAGGACTTCTGGGCGACAACTAGCAACAAGCAACTCAATTTCCTCCAGCACGTCCGCTCGATCCTGAAGATCGACGGGCGCGCGGCCATTGTCGTACCGGACAACGTGCTTTTCGAGGGCGGCGCCGGCGAGACGATCCGTCGGCGGCTGCTCAAGGAGTGCGACGTGCACACCCTGCTCCGGCTGCCGACGGGCATCTTCTATGCACAGGGTGTGAAGGCCAACGTCCTGTTCTTCGACCGGCGAATTGCCAGCGAGAAACCCTGGACGAAGCAGCTCTGGATTTACGACTTCCGCACCAACGAGCACTTCACGCTGAAGGCAAATCCGCTCCGCCGCGAGAACCTGGATGACTTCGTTTCCTGCTACAAGGCATCCAACCGCCACAAGCGCAAAGAGACGGAACGCTTCCATGTCTTCAGTTACGACGAGCTGATAAAACGTGACAAGGCCAGCCTCGATATCTTCTGGTTGAAAGATGAAAGCCTTGAGGACGCCGCCAACCTGGCCGAGCCGGGAGTAATCGCAGCCGAAATTGTGGAGGATCTGCAGGCCGCCCTGGATGAATTCGCGCTAATCGCCGCGGACCTGCAGAAAGCCTGAATGGATCGAAGGAGCCACCGTAGCAGAATCTTGCGTTTACGGTGATTTCCATCCGAACATTTTGGAGCGCGTCACTTGTCGCCAGTGGCAAATAGTAGGCAATCACCACGGGCACGTCGGCCGCAATTTGCCTTCGTGCATGGTTCAGCATCGCCCAAAAGTGACGTGGAGGGCTTCCATAGAGGCACGTGGCACCCGTAAGGGCTGCAAATCGGGCATTTTTCGATAGAGGTTAAAACGGCCCGCAGGCCGTTTTAACCAACCAGCGACTACGAAATAGAAGTGGCAAAAGCCTCCTCCGATCTGCTCGACGGTTCACTCCGAGCGTGTCGGCCGCAAAAATTCTTTGCGTGCCGTACGATTTTGCGATACAAGACTTCCCTTTCCTTTCGCCTATCCCTAACCTGCTGATATGGCGTCATCTTCTTCAACTGCGGCAGCCAGCCAGGCCTGTTCCCAAGTGACAGGCTCTGCGGCTTCGCAGGCCTTTCTCGGCTTCGAGCCTTATGTGGCTGCCGAGGAAGCTGCGGCGTTCTTGAAGATCACGCCCAGGCGGGTAAAAGAGATGGCGCGTGCCGGAACGATTCCGGCGCACCCGGTCGATCCGGACGCCGAGAGGAAGGAATGGCGATTCCTCTTGTCTGAGCTTTCGGCCTGGATGCGTGACAACTCCTGCAGAAAGAGGCGGATGTAGCGAATCAGGTCCATCGAGGCAAGGCGGTATAATTGATCCGCTTAGGCGGTATCCGTGGTTGCCGAATTGGAGAAACAATGGCAGACACGAGGTATCAAGAAGGCAGTCTGAAGAAATTCAAAACGAAGCAGGGCCTGGTTTGGAAGCTGCGGTATTTCGCGTATAGGGCCCCCGATGGCAAATGGTCAGAGCAGACCCCACTACTTGTAGGGTCGGTGGCTGATTTTCCAACGGAAAGGAGAGCTCGCGCCGAAGCAGTAAGGCTGGGGCTCATTGAACAAATCAACCGGACCAGCGTTCCACTCAACAATGTTACTTTCGGTTTCATCGCGAGAGACTACATCCGGATTAACCTCTCGGATGCGGCCGTCAAGCCCAAAGCCTCCACAACGAGGTATACGGAGGGCCTGATCATCAACAAGCATTTGCTTCCTCGCTGGGATAAGGTGCTTGTTGTAGACATGAAGGCTTTGGCGATTGAAGAATGGCTGAGAAGTGTCTCGGTCGACATTCTCGGGGCAAAAGGACAGGAATGGGATTCGTTAGCCAAATGGCGTCGAGTGATGAAAGACATCATTCTTCATGCACAAAAACACGAGTTCATTCCCGAATCATGCAAGCCGTTGGAGAAGGTGGACGTCCCGGGTTCAAGTTCAAATTACGAGGCAATCGTTCTGACCCCGAGCCAGACGTTTGTAATGCTCAATTCACTTCCGTTGTTACAGCAAACGACGGTTGTGCTGGACGCTGCCACCGGAATTCGGTACAGCGAGATGGCAGGGCTCCAGTGGAAAGATGTGGATTGGCAAGATAAATGCATCCGCATCGAACGGCGCTGGATTCGAGGTAACGTGCATAAACCCAAGACGCCAGCATCCAGGGCTGCGGTTGCGATGTCCGACGTGCTCGCCGCTTACCTGCTGGCGTGGCGCAAGGAGACGATGTACGGCAAAGACACGGATTGGATCTTTGCAAGTAGCCGCACTAAGGGGAAAACGCCGCGGGTCGGAAACATGCTGGTCCGGAGCTATCTGTATCCAGCTGCAGTGAAAGCTGGCGTTCTCACAACCACCAACATCAAAGTAATGAGGACGGTAAGGAAGAAAGGGAAAAAAGAGAAGGCGGAGGTGGAAGTACCCATCTACTTCGACAAGAGGGGCAATCGGGTGAAGCGCTTTGGCTTCCACCAGTTCCGCCATAGCTTGTCCAGCTTCCTAACGACGAAGAAGAAGGTCGACCCAAAGACGGCGCAGACGGCGCTGCGCCAGAGCGATTCCAGGTTCACTATGGACAAGTACACTCAAACCGACCACGACGAGCTTCTGGCCGCGCAAAACCTGATGCTCGACGCAATCTTCAAGACCGAGCCCCGGGCAGTTCAGTAGCTTTGGGTGAAACCTTGGGTGAAAAAGAGAAAAAATCTTGGGGTATGATGCAGCTTAAGCCGTTGATTTTAAAATGGTAGGCACGATTGGATTCGAACCAACGACCTCTTCCGTGTCAAGGAAGCGCTCTAACCAACTGAGCTACGCGCCTATTTTGCGGCTCTTGGTAGTTTAGCAGGGCTGGAGCGGGGAGAAAAGCCGGCCGGAAGAGACTCCACCGGTCTGCCTCGTGCTGTACGATTCTTAAATTGGGCAATGGGCGAGGATTCGAGTCAACGACTGAACCTGTTCCGCACGGCTCCGAACCTCCTGACGCTGCTGCGGATCTGCATGGCGCCTTTTCTGGTGGCGGCTGTTCTCGAGGGGCGCTACGCGCTGGGGTTCTGGCTGTTTGTGGCGGCGGGACTAACCGATGCGCTCGACGGGATTCTGGCGCGCACGCTCAAACAGCGCTCCGTGCTTGGGCTCTATCTGGATCCCGTGGCCGACAAGCTATTGTTGAGCACGCTGTTCCTTGTCCTGATGAGCAAGGGGCTGATGCCGGTCACCGTGACGGTGCTTGTCTTTGGCCGCGACGTGGGGATTCTTCTGGTTTCGGCCATCCTCTATGCGGCCGTGGGCCGGCGCGAGTTCAGCCCCAGTATCTTTGGAAAAGCCAACACCCTGGTTCAGATCGGTGCGGTAGCGGCCGTGCTGCTGCACCAGCTTACGGCCGCCCGGTGGGTCGCCCTGCTGCGCACATCGCTCCTCGACGCAACGATCGTACTGACCGTGGCCTCGGGTCTCCACTACGCATGGCTCGCTTCTCGGCGGGCCGGCGGCCAGGCGTCGAACGGCCACGGAGCAAACGGCCACGCCGGGGGCGGATTATAGCGTCGGATCAACAGCTTTCAGGAAAGCAACTTCAGGCGCTGTCGTCGGCGTTTTCGGTCTCGGCGGTGTCTTCGATCTCCATGTCGCGGAACTCCTCGGAGTCAAAGACCTCGCCACACTCCAGGCACTCGACAAACTCGGTGTCTTCGTGCCGGGAGACGATGCGTACCCGTGGGTGTCTGCAGGCGGTGGCCATTGCTGGTGGTGGTGGATTGGAGTAGATGCTCTTTGGGCCAGATTGTAGCCGGGTTTCAGGCAATTGGGGAAGGGTAAATTTCACACCGGCGGCCTCGGTCCCCACCGACGGGTCTTCGTCGCTGGCGCGGTTGTCGCTGGCGCGGTGATGAGCGCGCAACGCGGGTTCGCTCCCGCACCCGGCGCCAGTTCGAACGATTGCATCCAGAGATAGCTCAGTGGGCAGAGAACGCTATCGATCAACGCGAGATCGTGGGTTCAACTCCCAGTCCCTGAACCATTCTTGAGCGGGCGCCGACAGGCGGAAATCGCTTGGGGGATTCTCGGAGGTATGGCCCGAATGCGTGGAAGTCGAACCAGGCCTTCTAAGGTATCGCCTGCGCGCTGAAGCTGGAGATCCCGGGAACGGTCGTCGGAAGGCCGGAAGTCTTCGCCGGCAGAGGGTGGCGGAAGAGGAGATAAAGTGCAGGTTCTGGAGCGGAACAAGGGTTGCCGTGTCCAGTTGAGTATGGGCCAAGGTCGGGGCTCCGCGGAGTGCCACCCCCAACAACAAAGACTTGCCGTAGGGGACCGCAGGGTCGCGTCGACCTGAGTGAAGCGGCTCCGGAATACACCTACCTTGGTTTTGCTGTAGCCGAAGAGCCGATTCCGCTCATTCCGGGCAGTCGTGCTTCTTCATCGGGAGAAGACTGCCCTCGGCTGCCCCGGAGATCACGCACAGTACCTGGAGGACCGCTCTAGACCAGTTTCGCTCCGGCTAACGATTCGAGAATGCGGACTGGGGCCGAATCCGGGGTCACCATCGCGGCGGGGTCGATGAGAAAGGTCTGCTCGAGGGCATACTGGCCGGCGAGGACCGCGTGCGGAACGGTTTCGGTGTAGACCATCCAACTCGACCCGGCGGGGAACTGAAAGCTCTCGCGGAGGCAGGTGGTCTGAAAGGCGGGGTCCTCTTTCATGGCGTTGTGGAGCTGCATCATGAACTCGTCGTAAGGTGTGCGCTGGAGCTGTGGCACGAGGCGGCCGAGGCCGGCGGCGCGGCCGGCAAGCTTCACCGTGCGGCTGACAACGCCGTCCGGACGCGGGACGGGGAGCTTGGACGGGGCGAATACTTTGACGACGCGTGCAAAGGGTTCGCCAACCACCCAGTCGCGGGTGCGGGTGGGGTGAATGTTGTGAAAGAAGCGGAGGATGCGGGCGCCCCGCGTGGGGCGCGTGGGAAACGCGTCGGTGTGCAGCAGGTCGTTGCGGCGGCGAGTGGGCAAATCGCGGCCCTGCTCCTCGATGGGCCGGAAGCTGGCGTAGTCGAGACGCCAGTGGCGCTGGTAAGGCGCCAGAAATCGCGTGAGGAAGGCGTCGATCGAGTCGGAGTAGCGGCGCATCACGGCGTGAAGGTGGGCGGCTTCGGTATGCGAGGCGGATTTGCCGACGCCGCTGAGGCGGTCGGCGGCGGGCTTGTAGGCGATGTTCTTGTGCAGGGCGCTACCGGTCTGCTTCTGGCCAATGAGAAACTGAAGGTCGTCGGCGGGGATGGGCACAGGGGTCTGTGGAAAGTAGAGGATGCCGCCTGCCTCGAGTTGGGCGCACCAGATGCGGAGCTCCGGGCTGCAGGCGAGCGCGGAGACGGGCGCCTCCGCAGGCACCGCACTCAACGCGCGGTCGAGCTGCTCGGGAGAGATGGGATACACGGGCATGGAGGTTGCCTCACTTGCGCAACTTCATGAGCTTGGCGCGGATCCAGAGCGTGGCGAAGACGGGCAGGGCTATGGCGAGCATGAGAAGACCCGCCGGCAGGCCCACGTAGCGATAGGTATCGGCGTAGTTGATGTTGTGGCCGAGAATCTGGTTCCAGACCAGCAGCGATACGATCGCCACGAACGTTGCCGCGAAGAACGTGAAGAAGGCGGCGGCGAAGGCGAGCAGCAGGCTGGTGAAGAGGCCGAAGCCCTCCAGCGGGAATCCGAGGAAGCGGGCGCCGCCACGGGGAAGACTTTCCTGGGTTGTCATGGCTGGGGCGCCTCCATCGTGGAGTAACGGGCCGGGCACTTCGCGGCCGCATATATAGACTAGAATACAAACTCATGGCAAGTGTGGCGCAAATTGATTTGTGGCATGCGGAAAAGGTGGCCACGCAGGCATCCGTGCTGGAGGCTGCCAACGGCATCCACTACGCGAGCTGGGGCGAGACCCGGATCACCGACACCGACCTGGAGCGGCTGGTGTGCGCGGTCCCGGCCACCCTGGCCCCGGCTCTGAAGCAGCGGGCCTACTACTTTGTGCCGCTCGCCATTGCCGACACCGGCGAGCTGCTGGTGGCGCCGGGCTTCAACGTGGAGCTGGGCGACCGCGCGGTGTGCCACCGGAACACCACCTTCGGAGCCACCCAGGCCGTCTTTCTATCGACCCGCCTGGTGGAAGACCGGTTCGGCCTGGCCTTCGAGTTTTTCATCAATGTCGCCCACAACTTCGTCGAGATCGCGGGGGTTCCGGAGAGCTTTTCCGCGCTGGCCTGGAGCCAGGCCGAAGCGCAGGTCCGCGGCGAAACAAGCCAGGACGCCTGGGAGACCCGGCGGCGGGCCGAGGAGAGCCTCCGTGCCCAGAAGACCGTCGACGAGCGCTCGCGGAGCAGCTTCTTCGAGTCGGCCTTCTCCGACGCGCTGGCGATTTACATGCTGTCGCTGGCGGTGGACTTCGACTACCATGATCTGCGCGAGCGCGAATATCCGCTGCTGGCCGCGCCGGCGCTGGCCGAGCGTCTAAGGCACGCGGCGGGGCTCTTCCCGGCGAACGCGGGCTACGAGTTTCAGATTCACTACCGGCGGAAGGGGTAGCTACCGAGGTCCGATGCCTGGCCAGGAGGCAGGTTGCAGATCGATGGACTCGTTCAACCAGTCGCGGAAGATAGAGAATCTCGGACATCTATCACCCACTTTCTCCGGATCGATCAGCAACAGAATTTTGCTAGCGTGTCTGATCTTTGCATACTGGCCTTTTTGGGTGTTTGCGGTTGCGGCCCCCAGCTTTGCGTAAACGTCGATCTTTGGTTCATCTTCCAGGTTGTTGCGGGCCGGAAGCCGGGCTCTCCTGAATTCCTGCTTATAGAACCCTTCCAACGCATCGGGGTCGGAAACGATCCAGGCTTCCATACACTGAACCATCAGGTGAATACGTTCCGGTGGAACGCCAGTGAACTGCCACCCGTCGCCTTGCCCGCGCGAGTCAGTCGCTCGCGTCTGACTAAGGTGATTCAAGCGTACCTGGGCGTCCTGCCCATGATCCGCAGGAATCGGAGCGATGGAGGTCTCCGAATCCACAAGCAGCGCGTTCACAAGGTGCGGTTTCACGGCAACCGCATACATAAACGCTTCGTATGCCTCCCGTCTACCACCGCAGCAAATGAACCTCAGGCTCCCGCTCTTTTCGGCCGCCTTCGACTTTTCCCGGGCGAAAAGGGCGTCGAACCCTTGCCGCAATTCAGCCTTCTGGCCGGCTGTATCTCCACCACCTTCGACGTAGACCGCAATCTCGCTCACAGGTTTCCCCCGATTTCGCCGATCCGCCAGATCTCACCCAGCCGGTACTTATCGAGCCAGAAGCGCAGCTTCGATGAATCGATGCGCTGGCAGATTGTGCCGTTACGGTACTCGCACACAAGCACGGAGTCGGCGACTTCGGTGAGGGCGGAGACGAGCACGTCGGAGTGGGTGGTGACGATAATCTGCGTGCGCCTGGAGGCTTCCTGGAGGAGGTCGGCGAGGAGCGCGATGGCGTCGGGATGCAGGCCGAGTTCGGGCTCTTCCATGCAGATGAGAGGTGGCGGCGTGGGCGAGAGCAGTTGGGCAAGGATGGCGATGAAGCGGATGGTGCCGTCGGAGAGGCGGGTGGCGGGGATGGGCTGCTTCAGGCCCTCCTCGTGCAGATAGAACTGCACAGTGCCGCCTTCGATACGGGTTGTGTAGCGGTCGAATCGCGGCAGAAATCGCTTAAGGTAACCGTTAAACTCCGACCAGGCGGCGGAATGCTCCAATTGATTGAGGAGCAGCCCGAGGTTGCGCGAGTCGGGTAAAAGGCTGTCAGAAGGCAGGTCTGTCGGTTGGGGCTTGCGGACGGCCGAGTCGGGACCGATTGTCCATTCGCGGAAGCTCTGGATAGATTCCAATAGCTTTCCGAGTTCTGTGAGTTCCGGATAAGCCGAAGGGTCTCTGATCTGCGACAAAACCGACTCGTCCAGCTTCAATGTTTTCAAATCAAGAGGTCGCTGCTCCCTTGCCGTCCCCTTATAGGTCGCCCTGGCGCCAAGGAGGGACCCAACGATGACTTTGGTGTTGATGATGGGCTTGTCGTCTTGAAACCGATAGTAAGAGTGGCCGCCCTCGGCTGAATTTTCAGGCTCTGGGAAATCCTCTATCACTTCTCCAGTTATTGATGCACGCGAGGCAACAGCCACAAATGACAATCGGTAACGCAATCTTGGAAAGGAAGCACCATAAAGTCCTTCGACGCCCCCGCCTCCATTGAGGAGGATCTGTGCTTCTATGCTACTTTCGTAAAAATCGACTCCCTTCCAAAGCCATTCGCTGACACCGCCGCCTTTGCGAATTGCACTGGCAAATCCCGTGGGCAGCGCGTGGAGCAATTCAATCCCTTCGATGAGGTTGGACTTCCCCGAGCCGTTGGGTCCGATGAGGACGTTTAGCGGCGTCAACTCGATCGCCTCCGAGCCAGGCGGGAACGACAGAAGCCCATCAAAGCGAAGGGATTTCAGGAACGGCACATTCGACTCCAGGACGGCTTGCACCTAAGATACAACAGTCCGAGTGTACAGTCTGGAGGGCAGCTCAAACCATCTACACAGGCAGAAGCGCGAAGCGGCCGCCGCCGGTGCATAGAATCACCAGATTCATGGCGATAAAGAGCAGGTCGTAGTGCCAGCCAGAGGATTTTTCGCCCCAGAAGCCGGTGTGCCATTTGGCGATCTTCATATAAATAGCGCCGAGCGAGACCAGGATGAGTCCCAGAGCCGCCCACTGGGTGAGAACGCCGGCCGTGAGACCGAGGCCGGCGGCTAGTTCTGTCGCTCCCAGGAAGATGGTGAAGCCGACACTGAGGCCGAGGCTCTGGGCACGCTGGCGGGGGGATTTGAGGTGGTAGTAGCCGCTGGTCCCGAAGACCACAGCCACGACGACGCGAAGAAAGAGAAGGCTGGCGTCGGCGGCGGCCGGGGCGAGGGAAATTTGGAGGAATGCGAAGTCTCTCATAGCGTTCAACTAACTCCCCGTGGTGAAGGTCTAATTTACCTAAAAACATCGCTCAGGGGCTAAAGCCCATCGTTCGTAATCAACTATTTACGGTACGACTTGAAGTCGCGCCCTTTCAAAACCGGACTTTTACCACGGACAGC
>Ga0335073_10001414_pt1 | contig 32042 bp, 24 predicted proteins | sample Lox_Sample_22_FD_207093 | JGI IMG/M metagenome (GOLD analysis project Ga0335073, IMG submission 207093) | Soil microbial communities from Loxahatchee National Wildlife Refuge, Florida, United States - Lox_Sample_2.2 | ecosystem: Environmental > Terrestrial > Soil > Wetlands | place: USA... | reverse complement strand
TGATCCGCCGATGGTCCACATGGGGGTAGGCGGCAGGTCACGGTGGACCTTGATGGCGGTTTCAGCGATGGTCATGCGGTAGAAGGGAATCTGTTTCCCAGGGTCGTCAGGATCGGGCCGGGTTCCCGCGCGCCGGGCGACGGCGGGGATGGGTAGCGGGTCGACAAAGGGCGAGAGGGTGGAGGCGTCTAGGATTGGAGACGGGGCGGGGTTTTGGGCGTAGTCAGCGCGGAGGGAGAGGCTGTTTGCGGCAAGACTGGTGAGGGCGAGGCTGGCGGAAGTGACGAACTCCCGGCGGGTGAGTTGATGTCGGGACTTCAAGTGGTGTGGTTCTCCTGAAAGAAAAAGGGTAGCAGCGCGGGGCCGCTACCCTCGTGTTGCCGGGACTCAGTTGGGTTAACCAGCTACCGTCATTATTCCTTGTCGGTGGTGACGAGACCGGTGACGGGATCGAGCAGGTATTCGCCGGAGTTGGAGGGGCTCTTGAAATCGAACATGTTGTTGATGGTTCCGGCGAGCGAGTCAAAGGAGCCGGTGATGCGTTGGCCACCCAGCCAGTTGTCCTCGATGAAGCGCAGGATCGAAGCCTGATCGGTGACGGTGTGGTCGACGTAGTTCTTCCTCGCGTACGGAGAGATCACGATGAAGGGCAGGCGCGGGCCGTAGCCGCAGCGTCCCTGGGCGTGTTCGACGCTAACACCAGCAAGAGCGGTGTTGGCGCTGCTGCCGCACTGTCCGGGAGCGGTGAGAGCGTCAGCGGCGGTTTGCGATTGGTTGACGATAGGGCCCATCTGGTGGTCGTACCATCCGTCGGAGTCGTCATACGCGATGATGACGGCGGTGGACTTCCACTCGGGCGTCTGCTCCAGGAGGTTGAGGATGTTGACGATGAAGTACTGCTCATCAAGCGGGGTCGAATAGCCGGCATGGCCATCCTGGTAACCGGGAGCCTTGAGGAAGCTGACGGCAGGCAAGTTGTGAGCCCTTACCGCTGTCCCGAAGTCAAAGATGTCATATTGATGGTTCGCCTGGTCACCGTCGACACCGATCAAGTTCGCTGAGGTCGGGCGAAGATGGTTCGGATTGGCGGTCGATTTGTAGTACTGGAAGGGCTGGTGATGCGGAATGTAGTCAGCCTTGGTTGACGTAAAGCCCTTGGAAGCGCTCGAACGCTTGCAACCGGTGGTTCCGTTGGGGTTGGTGACCGACAGGTTGAAGCCGCCTTCAAAGAAGCCCCAGGTGATGCCACGAGCGTTGAGCAGGTCGCCGATGTTCTGGCCGCCAAACTGCACGAGCGCACCGGTGGTGGTGGAGCACTTGTCGCCGACGGGATCTGCGTCACTGATCAAAGTAGACCCCCCCGCGCCGTCGTCGATGATGTCGCCACCGGCATTGGACTGATCGGTGACACCGTTGGTTTGGCCGGAGATCAGATTGATGGCGCCCGGAGTCGAGGGGCCGAAGTTGGTGCCGTAAGAATTGTCATTCATGGCATAGCGCTGGGCATAATTCCAGAGCGCGGTCACGGTGTTTCCGTCGTAGTAGCCCATGACGAGACCGGTCGTTGATCCTGGAGGCGGCGGACCAGGGGTCCCGGTGTATTGCGGGAAGGAATCCATCAAGCCGCCGTGAAAGGCCTGCTGTTCGGGAGTGTAATCGTGGTCCTGGTCGGCGGTAGCGGCTTCAGAGCGGTCAAGGCGGAAGGGATTCGAAGCGCCGTCGGCATTTCCGGTTTTATTGAGCCAGTTGGGATTGTGGTAGAGGAGCCCGTCGTTATACCCGTTCACTGTCGGCGTGCCGGGTTTGGCGTAGAAGTGGGGCTCATTGGGCGGATTGGTCGCGTGCGGATAGGTTCCGAAGTAGTGGTCGAAGGAGACATTCTCCTGAAAGATCACAACAAGATGCTTGATTGGGGTGGAAGTCGAACCATAGGACTGTGCCTGGACAGGCACGGATCCTGCCATTTGACCGGCAATCATGAGTGTTGCCAGCGATGTCGCGAGAGCTTTTTGCATCACGGTTCCTCGGGGGTGCGGCGTGTTGCCGACGACCGTCCCAAGGAATAAACGCCGCGATGCGTCCAATGCGTTACGGATTGGTTACAGAACGAAGAAAAAACGACGAGTCAAGGCTAAGTTCGCCCGGCCAGACAGCCTGGCATGGCCAGTTGCCCGATTCGCGAGGCGGTAGTTGCCAGATCTTTCGGTGAACACGGACGAACCGTCCAATCGTTGACGAATATTGACTGGCGAATGCTCTCAGAGAGCTTCGATCATAATTGTGTCCAGAACGAAAGACCCGTCGGGCTCCACCTGAAAGTACTCGCGCACTTCGTGCGAAGCATTCAAAAGCAGGGAGCTTATCGCGTGTACATAGAGGTCCGGCGTCCTCATCCGGGTGACCCATGCGGTGAAATCGAGGGGAAGCTTCCACATCGATTGCGCATTGACCGCAAATCCCGCCTCGGTGAGCATCGAGTTCCATTCGGACGGCGAATAGTTTCGCACGTGGGATTCATCCCGTAGCAATTCGATTGTCTGCAGGTGCGTGTCGAACAGCGGATTCTCGGGCGCACAGGTATCGATTATGACGAGGCCGCCACCCGGCTTGAGAACTCGCCGAGCTTCTTTCAGGGCCGTTCGAATCTCCGTCCAGTGGTGCGCGCTAAATCGCGTACAGACAAAATCGAAACTGGCATCCGCGAAGGGAAGCGCTTGCACCGTGCCTTGCCTTGTGAGGATATTTTCGTGGCCTCGTTTCCGGGCCTCATGAGCAAGGGTGCGCAGCATGTCGGCGGAGAGATCATAAGCAACGATCGAGGCCACATGGGGCGCCGCGGCAAAGCTGAGGTGTCCCGCGCCGCAGCCCAGGTCCAGAACCGAAGCGTCCGGTGTTTTTTGCAGCCTGTCCGCAATGGACACGAGGTCTGCCCCCTGGCTGTGCACGGTGCTGGAGAGATAGGCGGCCGCCACTTCCCCAAACTGCTGTTCCACTTTGGTTGCATGATGCGACATCGCTTTGGTTCGATTTTACAAGCGCATCAGTACCGTCATCGAGGAGAGGGGTGACCAGGGGTCCAGGCTTGGAGGCAGGTCGCTAGCTAGCGTCGATGTATTCGTCACGGCGAGAGAAAACTGTTTGGCTTTATCCGGGCGTTTTGACCCCACCTTTAAGCATCTCGACGGCCTTTTCGAGACGGCGAGCGCGAGTTTCTTCCTTCCGGGCTTCGGTGACCCAGCGGCAGTATTCCTTGCGGTGCGTGTAGCTGAGGGATTCGAAAAAAGTCAGCAGGCCTTCCTTTTTCATCAGCGCCAATAAGGGCTCGGGGACTTCGAGGATGCGCTCGGATTCGTCCTTCCAGACGACAACATGGATGGTGTCGCCGGGAGTTTTGCCGAGCTGTTCGCGGATGGCTTTGGGCAGGTGAAGAGTGTGCTGCGGGAACCCATATTTGATGAGGGAGCCGGTATAAGGCAGGCCGTCGAAGGTGGCATGGATGGGCACCTTGCCTTTCGTTCCGAATTCCGTCTGAGTGTCGTAAGGGAAGAGGACTCCGGACCCGCCGCCGTCGCCGGCGATGATCTTTGCCTGGAATTTGTATTTCTTCATGGCGCATTCATTCTGCCACCGAGCGATGGGAACGGCCAGCGGGCAATTGTCCGCGTGAGGCAGAACGCCTGATCAGGTGTGACTTGTATCACCGACGGTGCTCTCGTGTGGCGATTGAATAGAAGCAAATGCACGAGCGGAGAGGAGACGTAATCATGGCGAAGATGGCAAAGATGATGAGAGCAGCAGTGGTGGAGCGGTTCGGCGAGCCGTTGAAGATCGAAGAGGTTCCGGTTCCTGATCCGGTACGCGGCCAGGTGCTGGTGGAGATTGCAGCGAGCGGCGTGTGTCACACGGATCTGCATGCGGCCGATGGCGACTGGCCCGTGAAGCCGACCCTCCCGTTCATTCCGGGTCACGAAGGAGCCGGAGTTGTTACAGCGGTGGGCGCGGGAGTTACCCGACTGAAGGAAGGCGACCGCGTGGGCCTCGCATGGCTGCACAGCGCGTGCGGACATTGCGAATTTTGCCTGAGCGGCTGGGAGACGCTGTGCGCGGAGCAGCAGAATTCAGGGTACTCGGTGAACGGCAGCTTTGCGGAGTATGCTCTGGCGGACGCGGCGTTTGTGGGGCGGATTCCAAATGAGCTGACGTTCAGGGATGCGGCGCCGATTCTGTGTGCGGGAGTGACTACTTACAAGGGGCTCAAGCAGACGGAAGCGCGTCCCGGCGAGTGGGTTGTGATCTCGGGCGTGGGCGGGCTCGGCCATGTTGCGGTGCAGTATGCGAAGGCGATGGGTCTGCACGTTGCGGCTGTCGATATCGGTCCGGAGAAGATGCGTCTGGCGCGGAAGCTTGGAGCCGAATTGGCGGTGGATGCCCGCGAAGAAGATCCGGTAGCGGAGATTCAGAAGCGGATCGGCGGCGCTCATGGCGTGCTTGTGACGGCGGTTTCGCTGCCGGCGTTCAAGCAGGCGGTAGGCATGCTGCGCAGGGGCGGCACCTGCGTGCTGAATGGGCTGCCTCCGGGCGAGTTCCCGATCTCGGTCTTCGACATGGTGCTGAACGGGTACACGTTGCGCGGCTCAATTGTTGGAACACGGCTGGATCTTGAAGAAGCGCTGGAATTTGCCGCCGAGGGCAAGGTAAAGGCGACGATCGAGGATCAGCCTCTGGAGTCGATTAACGAAGTCTTCGACCGGCTGAAGAAAGGCAAGGTGAATGGCCGCGTGGTTCTGGATATCGCCGCCCCCGCGAGCCGCAATCACTTTGAGCTGGTCGCCGCTCACGCATAAAACAAAGGCAAACAGTCGAGTGGCTCCTCGTATTGAGGGGCCACTCGTATTTTGCGGAGCTAACTTGCCGGGTTGTCGATGACGCCGGTGAAGAGGATCTGTCCACTGCGCTCGTCGCGGATGGCGACGAAGAAGGGGCGATCGACGACCATGTTGAAGGGCGGCGGTTCGACTCTCATAGCGAGCGGGCGGATGCCGATGCTGGTTGCGGCGGCGGCCTCGGTGCCTTCCTCGTCGACGCGCAGGAACGAAGCGTGGCGCACTTCGCTGATCTGTAATTGGCGCGATTTCTGAATGCCGGCGAAGTCGGCGGTGTCGCCGAAAGCGATGCCCATGCCGAGTTTCTTCAGGGCTGTGTTGAGGGTGGCGCCGAACTTGATGGTGAAGCGCGGCAGCTCGATGGTGCCCTTGCCGGTTTGAAGGGAAGAGGTGAGCTGGTCGAATACTTCGGGCGTCAACTGCTCGAGAAACGACTGCATGCGGTCGGCGTCTTTGGGAAGGACGACGTACATGGCAAAGGCTCCGTCGGTGTAAGGCAGGCGAATTGCCTCGAGACCGTTGGCACCGGCGTAGGCGTATTCGGCTGTGTGCTTCATCATCGGAACGGAACGAACTTTGCCGTCGGCGCAGTTGAAGTCATGTGGCTGCGTTGCCTTGGGGTCGAAAGGGAGCGTCCACTTGCCCTTGAAGGCAACGGCGTTGGTGAGCATTACCAGCGTGGAGGGATCGATGTGATCGAGGAGCCTCGGGATGCGATCGCCGGTTTGCTTTGCGACCCAGCCGTTGATGTTCTGGAGGGTGGCCGGGTTGCGAAAGTCGACGTTTTCGGCCTGCGCGCTGTAGTCCTTCTCGAGGACGTGATTAAAGGAAGGCTCTACGGGGAAGCCTTGCTGGAGCCAGAGCGCATTTGCCATGGAGAGCTGCACCGAAGTTGCCTTGCTGAGCTCGTCAACCAGCGCGCGATTGGCGGTGTTGAACGAATCGATATCTTTAAGACCGGCGGATTGTCCATCAGCGTGAAGGGTCTTGAGGATGGCGTCGCGGGTGGCTCCCTGCGCCCCGTTCGAAGTCATGGCAAGCGCGACGGCGATGCTGGCCGGAGAGATGAACAGGTTGGTGTTGTGGTGAGTGGTGGCAAGATCACGCAACAAATCGAAGCCGAACTGCGCATAAGGGCGCGAAAGCGAGCGGGCCGCCTGGGACGGATCGGGTTTTGGCTGAGTGACAATTCCAGACATCGCGCAAACCAGGAAGACGAGAAGCGGTTTCATCATAAGACAGACCACTAACCTTTATCTATTCGACCTCAAACGATACAGATGAGGTAGCGATTTCGGCGAGCGGCGCATGGTTTATTCGGGCGACCGCGAGGGTCAGCGGCGTTCGAGGGTGGCTTTGATTCCATAGCGTGGCCTGAGCGTGACCAGGCCCTGAGGTTCGACGGGATGGCCGGGCAGGACTCGGAGCCGGAAGCGCTGGGCGATCGTCGCCAGGATCAGAGTGATCTCCATCATGGCGAAGGCGGCGCCGATGCAGACACGAGGGCCGGTGCCGAAGGGCAGATAAGCGTAGCGAGAGCGGGCGTGGGTGCAGGCGGGAGAGAATCTTTGCGGCTCGAAGAGCTCAGGATGGTCCCATAGCTTTGTGTGGCGGTGGAGCACCCAGGGAGCGATGGTAATGGTGGCGCCGCGCAAAATTTTCACGCCGCAGACTTCGTCGTCGGCACGGGCTCTGCGCCAGGCCATGACAGGGACCGGAGGATAGAGGCGGAGCGATTCGTCGATCAGCATGCGCGTGCAGGGCAGGCGGGAAATGTCTGTGACTTCTGGCGGCTGGGCGAGAACGCTATGCAGCTCGGCGTGTAGACGGGCTTCTTCGGCGGGGTGAAGCGAGAGCAGGTACCAGATCCAGGTGAGGGCGAGAGCAACGGTGTGGTGGCCAGCTCCCACGGCGGTGATGATTTGAGCGTGGATCTCTCTGCGGCTCAGGGGCTGACCAGTTGGTGTGTTCTGCTCGCGCATGAGGCGGGCGAGGAGGTCGTCTCCGTTGAGCGTCTTTTCACAGATGCGTTTTGTGATGAGACGATCGATGGTTGCGGTCAGAGCGCGGAATCTTCTGTGTGTCCGGAAGCGTTTGAATGCGGCCCGGGGCTGTTCGAGAAGTGGGAAGAAGTCGAGCAGGCTAAAAAGAGGATCCACTTCGTTACGCGCAAAGGTGCGCTCCATAACGCTGGTTATCTCGCCCCTGTCAGAAGAAAAGACGAGGCGCGAGATGATTTCGAGGGCCAGCTGTGACATCTCGGCGGAGATGTCGATGACGGTTCCAGATGGCAAGGCGTTCCAGCGAGCGAGCAGGGACTGAACGGACTCGAGAATGATCGAGGAATTGCCGGCGTTTAAACGGTAATCGACTATGGAGGACATGATGCGGCGCCGGTCGCGCCACTTTTCTGTCGCGGTGAAGTCTTCGCTGGAGGACGCAGACCCGATGCGCGGCTCGATGCTTCCCTTGATGTAGTTTGCGGCGTTGTCGACGAGGATGTGGCGGATGGCGGCGGGATCACTGACGATGAAAGTATGTAACTTCCAGAGCGACATTTCGACGATCGGTTGCCGGTAGATGTCGGCGTGGAAGGCCGCGATGGGGTTGCTGCGGGCGGTGCGAACATATTGAAGAAACGGCAGGGGCGCTGATGGCGGGACGGGTGCCGCGGGCACGGGTTGGAGAGGGCGGGTCACAGTGCTGATTCATTTCCCCATCCCCGTGTTTAACTGCGCTGGCCCGGATTTTATTCCGCGGAATTCTCAGCGGTGATGATCTCTTCATCGCATTTTCTGCAATTGAGGACCTCACCGAGCTTTGCGGCGCGACCCTCGGGCGTGACAACCCAGGGGCGGCTCTGCCACGGCGGGTCGTGACGGACGTGCTGCGTGTGTCCGCAGACGAGGTCGGCGACCCAGTGGTGGTCTTCGTCCTGATGGAAGCCAGCAATCTTCTGGTTCATGCGGCGGTCGGTGCGTACAGTTAGATTTTCTCAGGAGCGCTCAGTGGCGTCATCGGGCCTGGCTGTTAGATGATGGTCCGATGACTGCGAAGGTGAATCGGCGGAAGGTTCTTCAGGGATTGGCAGTTGCGCCACTGGCGGCGCGGGCATGGTGGGCTGAGGCGGCGAAGACGAGCGGCAGCGGAAGTACGTTGTTCGTTGGCACCCAGACGAAAGAGTCGAGTAAGGGAATCTATGCGTATCGGTGGGACGCCGCCAAGGGCGAGCTTGCCCCGATCGGGCTGGCGGCGGAGACGGAATATCCGACGTTTCTGGCGGTGTCTCCCGATGCCAAGTATCTTTATGCGGCAAACGAGGTCGACAGCTTCCAAGGCGCAAAGGGCGGTGGTGTGAGCAGCTTCGTGATGGATGCGAAGGCGGGGAAGCTGACAGCGATCAATGCGGTGTCGGCAAAGGGTACGGGGACATGCCATGTTGCCGTCGACAGGACGGGCCGGGCAGTTTTTTGCGCGAATTATTCGGGCGGCAGCGCGGCGTCGTTTCATGTGAAGGCGGATGGCGGACTGACGGAGGCGGTATCGTTTTTTCAATACAGCGGGCACGGGCCAAATCCCGACCAGGAGGCAGCGCATGCGCATCGGGTTACGGTGACTCCGGACAACAAATATGTGCTGGTGAATGACCTGGGGCTGGATTGTATTCACATTTACAACCTGGATGCGGCGACCGCGAAGCTGACCCCGCATGATCCGTCAGAGTGGAAGTCGGAGCCGGGTACGGGCCCAAGAGCACTGCGATTTCATCCCAACGGCAAGTGGGCCTACTGCGTGCTGGAACTGTCCTCAGAGGTTGCGGCACTGCACTGGAATGCGCAAGCCGGATCGCTGACTACGATACAGACGGTAAGCCTGATCCCAGAGGGATACACGGGGAAGAAGCCGCACGCCTCGGAGGTAGTGCTGGATCGGGCGGGGAAGTTTGTCTATGCGGCGGACAGGTTCGACGATGTGCTGGTGACCTTCAAGGTCGATCCGGCGACCGGGAAGCTCACGAAGCTGGGGTCGAGCAAGTATGGCGGAAAGACGCCACGGCATATCGCGCTGGATCCGACGGAGAGATGGATGCTGGTGGCGAACCAGGATTCGGACGATATTTCTGTGGTGAAGCGGGATACGAAGACAGGATTACTGGAGGAGACGGGGAAGGTGTTTCCGATTGTGAAGCCGCAGTGCCTGGTGTTTGTGTAGGAGAAGGCAGACCTTTATTGCTACGTCAGGACCCATTGGCCGTTTATCCGCCTTACCACGTAGTGGACGGTTATTGGTTTGACCGAGCGCTGGGCGTCATCGCCGAATCCCTCCGGAATCATGTGAGCGTCAAATGCGAAGGTTTGCTCGCGCTCTTTGACGATGACAGGGTCGAGATTGGTCGTGAAGTTGTTAGGATCGCACGGGTTGTTGTGCTGCTCGCACCAGTCGGGTGAAGGCAGGTGCTTCCGCAATTCCGCAGAGAACTGTCTACGGGCCTCGTCGCCCTCCTTGGGAAAGATCCGGCTCAAAACTTTTTGTCGAGGATTGTAGATAGAGAGGCGAGATGGGTGGGTCGGCGCAAAGTGAATCGTGTTCTCTTGAAAAATGATGTCTCCGTCAATCCTGGCCATCATCCAGCCGAAGAGCCCGGCACTGAATTCCAGGTTTGACTTCAAAATCAGCACGCATCCAGCAGATGGATTGATATGCGTGTCAAGGGTGATGAATCCATTAGTTTCCGAGATGTTCAACGCAGAACCTAAGCAGACAGGCGAAACGCGTTGCATCACGTGATCGAACCCTCGGATCGGTTCTACATTTTGTACGCCGTGCAGGTTCGCTCGACTTAGCTTGCCGGTTCGCATGTCATAGCGAATCACATGCAGAACTGGAGGCAACATGCCTGATCCGTCGTCTTCGTAATATGCGAGCAGGAAAGGCCGGTTGTCTGACGATACGGCATAGCTCGTGATCGGCTGCTGAGTATCGCTCGAGGGAAGGATGTTGGCGGGAATCTTGTGAGCAGCCAGCATGCTTGCAAGAGTCTCTCCCCGCGCGGCTGGCATTAGGCAAAAGGTGAGTAGAGCGATTTCCACGATCCTGACGGTGTGCCTCATCGGATGGGGCTTTCAAGCAGTGACAAGGGCAGCGGCGGCGCGAGCGGGAACCTTTTCCTTAAGCCTGTCTTTGAGTTTGGATTTGGCCTGACCGAGGGTCACGAGATCCCATGCGGAGCGGTCTTTGAGAAGGCGCGAGACGAGCGCCGTGTGCATGGCGTGTCCGGCGCGCTCCGCGACGACGTGTCCGAGGATGTGATGGCCGGCGAGAGCGAGATCGCCGATGAGGTCCAGGACCTTGTGGCGGACGAATTCGTCATCGAAGCGCAGAGGACCGTTGAGCACGCCTTTGCGGTTGAGGATGATGGCGCTTGATTCGGAGACTCCGCGGATGAGTCCCATGTTGCGCAGCATCTCTTCATCTTCCTTGAAGCCGAAGGTGCGAGCCGGGGCGATTTGCGCGGCATAGTCACGGGTGGCGAGGTCGACGACAAAGCCCTGGCGCCCGATGGGAGTGGGGAAGTCGATCTTGTAGGAGACGCTGTAGCCCTCCCCGGGATAAACGCCGATGAACTTATCGCCTTCCCGGACCTCAACCGTCCGCCGGATGCGGAGATATTCGCGGCGGCGGCGCTGGGTTCTGAGGCCGACATCACGGAAGGCTTCGACGTAAGGCAGGGCGCTTCCGTCGAGGATGGGCAGCTCGAGGTTGTCGATTTCGACGATGACGTTGTCGACACCGGTTCCGATGAGGGCGGAGAGCAGGTGCTCGGTGGTCGAGATGAGGACGCCCTGGCGCATGAGACTGGTCGCATAGCTGACCTTGGCGACGTTACGGCCGGTGGCGGGGATTTCGAAGTTGTCGAGGTCGGTGCGGCGAAAAAGAATGCCGCAGCCGCCGGGGGCGGGTAGCAGCCGCATCTTAACGGGAGCTCCGCTGTGGAGACCGATGCCCGAGAACTCGATGGTGTCGGCTATGGTTTGTTCGAAATGACTGCTTTCCGTCAAACGGCGACCTCGTTCCCCATATCTGCTACTGCGAATGGGTACGAAGGCATAGACTACTGTCAGAAACAGAAGTTGCAGTGTTGTATATTTGCCACAGTTGTGCGGGTATTTCGCACAGCAGCAGAGACGGGTGTGACGATTATTGGCGAGGGTGACAATGTATTTTGAATCAAGGGGTTCCGAGGCGGTTAAGTTGCTTGAGGCGATGCGCCGGCGCCAGGATCGCACACTCGGGCTGCTAAAGGATCTTGTCGAACTTGAGTCTCCCAGCTACGTGAAGGCCGGGGTTGACAGCTGCGTTGACCGGGTGGAGCGGGAGTGCAAGGGGATGGGCGGGCGGGTGCGGCGGCATCAACGGAAGGAGTTCGGCGATCTTCTGGAGGTGCGTTTCGGACAGAGTGGGCGAGGTGTGAAGCCGGTCATGCTGCTGGGTCATCTGGACACGGTATGGGAACTGGGAACGCTAGGAAGGATGCCATTCAAGATAGAGAGAGGGAGGGTCCGGGGTCCCGGCGTGCTCGACATGAAGGCCGGAGTGGCGATGGCGCTGACCGCCCTGGAGTATTTGCTGGAAGCGAAGATGCTCGAGCAGGCGGTGATTCTTCTGCTGGTGTCGGATGAAGAGGTGGGCAGCACGGTTTCGCGATCTTTGACAGAGAAGCTGGCCCGGGAGTGCGAGGCAGTGTATGTGCTGGAGCCGGCACAAGGGCTGGAGGGTGCCTACAAGACGGCTCGCAAGGGCGTCGGCGGGTATACCGTTCAAGTGAAGGGCGTGGCGGCGCACAGCGGAGTGGACTTTGAACGCGGCCATTCGGCGATCGCGGAACTGGCGCGGCAGGTAGACACAATTCAGGGGTTTACTGAGCTGAGGCGAGGCATCACAGTCAATGTTGGAACCATTCAGGGGGGAACGCGGTCTAACGTGGTAGCCGCCGAAGCGAAAGCCGAGGTCGATGTGCGGATTGCGAAGGCGGAGGATGCGGTGCGAGTGGACCGGAAGTTTCGCAAGCTGCGCGCTTATGACGAGCAGTGCGTCCTGACAGTGGAGGGCGGATTGAACCGGCCACCGATGGAGCGGACGCGGGGAACTGCGGCGCTTTTCCGGCGGGCAGCAACTCTGGCGGAGGCAATGGGTTTTGGCTTGCAGGAGGCGGCGACGGGAGGCGGGTCGGACGGGAATTTTACGTCGGCATTGGGTGTTCCAACGCTCGACGGGATGGGCGCGGTGGGCGAAGGCGCCCATGCAGTGCACGAATCTATTGTGCTGAAGGAACTGGCGCCGAGGACGGCGCTGCTGGCGGCAATGCTGTTGAAGCCGGAAGGGTGACGGAGATGCTGAGACTGGTGGAGTACGGGCTACTGGCTGTATCGCTGCTGACGGTAGTGGGACTGATCATGATGTCTCCGAAGGCTCCTGCTCCGAAGCCGGCGGATAGCGGTGAAGCGGATAAAGGGCTTCCAGAGGGATGATGAGGGATTTCAGATGGATGAAGCTGCCGCCGTTTCGGGGACAGCCGCGCCCCTGCCGATGCGCCTGAGGGTGCCTTCGATCATGCTGCCGACGAGCGAGAGCGGCAATCCGACGACATTGAAATAGCAGCCATGGACGCAGGGTATCCAGCGGGCGGCGCGGCCCTGGATGGCATAGGCTCCCGCCTTGTCGGCGGGTTCGCCGCTGGCGATGTAATCCGCAATTTCTGATTCCGACAATGTGAGCATGGTGACGTGGGTCACTTCGGCGGCGGTCTCTATGCTGTTGGGCGCGACGAGACCCGACGAGACGACGGCGACCCCGGTGATGACTTGATGGGTGGCTCCGGCGAGCAGGCGCAGCATGCGGGCGGCGTCGGCAGTATCGACGGGCTTGCCGAGGATTTCTCCGTTGGGAGCGACGACAGTGGTGTCGGCGCCGAGGATTATCAGTGGATCGGTGTCGTTTTCCGAAGCGGAGTGTTGCGCATATATAACTTCGGCCTTTTCGCGGGCGAGGCGGACGACGTAGGCGATGGGCGACTCGCCGGCCCGGGGCTCTTCGGGTATATGAGCGGGTGCGACGGTGAATGAGTAGCCGGCCTGGGTGAGGAGTTCGTTGCGGCGCGGCGAGGCAGAGGCGAGCACGAGCATAGTTCGATTATCGCTGAAGGGGACTGGCCGTCGAGGCAACGTTACTCGATCCGAGTTCCTGTGCGGGGGCCCTCGGCGGTGCAGATGCCCCAGGCCATACGCGGAGTGTTGTGGGCGAGGCCGTAGCGGCCATTGGGATCGAGGAGGATGATGCCGCCGTGTCCGCCGAGGCGCTTGTTGAGGTAGGAGATAGCTTCGGGCGCGACTTCCTCGGGTGAGCGGCCGAGTTGCACGCGATCGGTGGCCCATTTGCCGAGTACGAGCTTCATGATGGGCTCTCCCCAGCCGGTGAGCGAGACGGCGGCAGCGTGGTTGTCGGCGTAGCATCCACAGCCGATGAGGGATGAGTCGCCTACGCGGCCGGGGTCCTTGTTGAGGGTGCCTCCGGTGGAAGTGGCGGCAGCAATGCGCCCGCGCTCGTCAAGGGCAACGGCTCCGACGGTGTCGTGAGAGTCGTGCGGTGGGGCTGCGGTTTCGGGAGATTTGTCGTCGCGGAACGCGTCTCCGGCAAACGTGAGGTCAGGCAGACCGGCCTGTTCTTTAGCCTGGGCATCGGCGAGGCGCCTGCGTTCGCGGTCGAGGACCAGCTCCGAATTGTCGATTAACGGCATGCCGTGGGCGGCGGCGAATTCTTCGGCTCCCTGGGCGACGAAGTAGACATGCGGGCTTTTGTCGAGGACGAGGCGGGCTGCCTGGACGGGGTTGCGCAGGCGCTCGACACAGGCGACTCCGCCGGCGCGAAGGGTGTGGCCGTCCATGATGAGAGCGTCGAGCTGGACGCGGCCGTCGCGGGTGAGGAAGCTGCCGCGTCCGGCGTCGAAGGTGGTGTCATCTTCCAGCTTGGTGACGGCGGCCTCGACGGCATCGACGGCGGAAGCTCCACGCTCGAGAAGGGCATAGCCAGTTTGCAGGGCGTCGAAGACCCCTTGTTCGTGGGCCTCGAGCATGTCGTCGGGGATGGCCCAGGCTCCGCCGTGGACGAGAAGGATGGGGCTGCGAGGCATAGGTACAGCGTACAGGGTGTAGGGGGTAGGGTGTAGGTGTCAAGAGTGGCGATTGTCCCGCCGGGGATAATTTTCGTCACACGGCACGTGGCGGATGGCTCAAGGCTGGAGCTGCCAGATTTCTTCAGGTCGGGTGTTGTGGTCGAGGGCGAAGGTCTGCGCGAGCACGTAGTGCTGGTGGATGTAGTCGCGGAGGGGGGTGGAGTGGTCGTGCGGGTTGGGCGGTGCGGTTTCAGGGTCGAGCGCGATGAATCGCGGGGGATGTTGCTGAATGGCGCGGACGACGGCGGTGACCTGCTCGGCGCGCGTGAAGTCGTCATCGTTGACGAATTCCACGGCGGTGGGATTGTTGAGAGAGAGGTAGAGAGCGAGTGCGGAGTTGTTGAAGAACGATTCACCGGCCCGGGTGCGCTGGGCGAGCCACTGGAATTCGCGGAATTCCTCGGGATCGGAGAAGGCGGTGCGGCCGATGGGCAGGTCAAGGACGGTGTAGGGCTGGGTCTGGCGGTAGACGGGAAGTAGCAGGGCGAAGAAGCCTCCGAGAGCGAAGAGCGAGCGACGCAGAAAGGTCGGGATCGGGCTGGGTCCGCTGAGCAGCCAAACACAGATGAGGATCGCGGGCGGAGTTACGGTGCAGAGCCGGTAGAAGCGGGGTCCGGTAGCGACAGCGAGAAAAAGCGCAAAGCCGCTGAGATGGAGGAGAACCAGATAGCGAAGCTGGGGTAGGGGAAGTTCGCTTCGTATACGCCACAGCCGGTACGCACCGATCAAGTAGATATATGGGACGAGCGCGTAGACGAACAGGTACTGGACGAGGCTGGCGATTCCGGCGAACGAATGGAGAGGCGGAAACTGGCGCAGGTAGGCTTGAGGTGAGTTGAAGTCTCCGGAAGAGAGATAGCGCACGGGGAACACGATCAGATCGAAGAACACAGTGTTGAACCCCGCTTTGTGAACGTAGTAGCCGAGGACGCAGAGGAGGGTCAGGAAATAGGGAAGGATGAAGGCGGCTATCCGGACGAGCTTCCGGGGTGCGTTCGACGAGCGGGCGGCCCAGACAAGGTACAGGAGAAGCGCAGCGAAGGTGAGAGCCCCCTGAGTCTGGGTGAAGAGCGTGGCAATGCCGCAGAGGAGGCTGGCCGCGAGGATGCGCCAAGGAGTTGAGCTCCCGGCAAGTGTGCTGATTGCGGCCAGTGCGGCGAGGGTGCTGTACCAGTGGTGGGTGGGAACCATGGCGGGGGCGAAATCGAGGACGAGGAAAAGAAGCCCGGGAAGCAGGACAAGCGGTCCGCGAAGGATGCGGCGGGCTAGGAGCGTTACTACAGAGAACAGCGCGAGACCCAGGGCAATGCTCCAGGCCTGGAGAAGCCAGGCATGCACGCCGAAGAGGCGAAAGCCCGCGGCATAGAGAAGGTCGGTGCCAGGCGGAACGAATTCGAAGAAGTCGCGATAGAGCGTTTGTCCGTGGAGGACGTGAACAGCGCGGGCAAAAAAGAGGGTCTGGTCGTCGTGGGCGACGAATGGAACGCCGGGGAGTCGGAAGGTGCGCAGATAGAGAAATACGGCTGCACCGGCGAGAGCGAGGGCAAGATGCAACGGGGAGAGGCGCTGTCCCGGGCGCAGCGTGGTTTCTGTCATTGCAGCCTTACTTTAAGGCAATCTCGTACGACAAGCCTGTATCGCGATTGGTGATACCAAAACGAGGGAAGGCTTGGCTTTTGAGATGGCTGCATTTCGCAGTCCTGCGATGGTTTGCCGCTACAGGTGAAGGGCTAGATACGGGGAGCAGCTTGTGCTTGCATCCTCAAGCTGGCGGCTTTTCCGATAACAATCAATACCGGAACGGCATCGGTTATCCAAGGAAGAGAACTCGCGGGAATGAGATGGGCGCTAAACAGCCAGATCTTGGAGATTGTAAGCAGCAGATAGAGAATGACACCGGTTCTGCGCATTTTGAAGAAGGCAAAGATGAAAGCGCATGCGACGAAATCTCCCAGAATGATACTGGCCAGCCAGGGTCCGACCTCGATTGAAAGAGCTATCTCAATCGCTGTTGGAATTACATAAAGAAGAACAGCGACGGCGATCACTAGTAGCGGGATCGGCAGGCCGGCCAACCCGGACGAGTAACGTGAAAGCCAATTGCGCTTGGGGTCAGTAACTCCCTGCTCCGGCAGGGGCAAGGCCTGGTTGATCGAAGCGGGTGCGGGACAAGTGTGTTGAGACTCCAGCGCTTTTATGGCTGCAAGACCGCTAGCCGTGCCGACGGTCAAAAAGCAACGCGTGCAGATGATTTCGCAACTGCTATCTTCAAGATAGCGGCGGTGATAGTGCATCAGAGCTTACCGAGCGAAAAAACATCCATATCGTATATCAATACGTTGGTCTAAGGAAAAAGGACGCAGGGAACCGATAGCAATTGAACATGCAATTCGTCCAGGCGGGGCGGCGCTCTTCAGCGGCGCTTTTTTTTCTTCTTTGCGGGAAATGGGTGAGGTTTCGGCCCCTGGCGTTGCATGCTCGGCTTGGCTTTGCCCTTCGATTTTTTACCCTGTTTGGATTTCGCTGAGGCGGAGTTCTTTGCCTGCCACCCTTTGCGCAAAGGAGATGCAAAGGGTGGAGCACCCATTTCCGTACCTGACTGCGCGTCCTGCAACTCGCGTTGCGCAGGCTTCTTCATCTTTCCGCCACTGTCCGTGTGTTCTTCCGCGAGGATCGAGAATTGCAGGCGCTTCTGGACGGCGTCGATACGGTCGAGCAGGACGCGGACGGGCTGACCGATGCGGAAGCGGCGTCCCCAGCGTTCGCCGATGATCTCGCGGGTATTTTCGCGGTAGGTGTAGTAGTCGTTGTCGATCGCGCCGAGGGTTTGGATAGGCACGAGGCCTTCGACGAAGAGGTCGGTGAGCTCGACGAAGAGTCCGTACTTGGTGGCGCTGAGGATCATGGCGTCGAAGTCTTCTCCGACGCGGTCCTGCATGAACTTGACCTTCTTCCATTCGACCAGCTCGCGTTCGGCGTCGGCAGCGCGACGTTCGGTGTCGCTGCATTCGGTGGCGATGAGATTGAGGGACTGCTCGTCCAGAGGGCCGCGCTCCGCGCCCCTATTTTTTTTCAAAAGCAGGTCCTTCGACTCGCTTCGCTCGCTCAGGATGACATCGTGTTTGTAGGTTCCTGTACTGCTTGCATGAGGTTCGCCGGGGACGAGGTGGCCGTGGCCGCTGACGCCGGCGTGGAGGAGGGATTTGGCGATGCGATGGACGATGAGATCCGGGTATCGACGGATGGGTGAGGTGAAGTGCGTGTAGCAGGAGGCGGCGAGGGCGAAGTGTCCCTCGTTCCTCTCGCTGTAGCGGGCCTGCTTGAGCGAGCGCAACATGAGGTAGGAGAGGATGCGCTCCTCGGGCTTGCCGGCGATCTTCGCGGCGAGCTTCTGGTACATGCGCGGGGTGACGGGAATGACTTCGGGAACTTCGTGCTGGCGAGGATTGGTGCGGCCGTGGCCTCCGTCTCGGCGTTGGAGTTCGCGTCGTTCGCCTCTGGTCTGAAATTTTCGGACGGGAAGGTTGCCGATGCCGAGCGAGTATCCAAAAGACGCGGCGATGTCCTCGAATTCGACAATGCGGCGTGGCTCGGGCTTCTCGTGGACGCGATAGAGCGAGGGTACGCCGAGGTTTTCTATCCACGATGCCACGCATTCGTTGGCGGAAAGCATGAATTCTTCGATGAGGCGGTGCGCCCAGTTGCGCTCGGAGCGGGTGACGGACTTCATGGCTCCAAACTCGTCGAATTCGATGATGGGCTCGGGTAAATCAAAATCAATGGACCCGCGGCGGTCGCGCTTTTGATTGAGAACCTGGGCCAGTTCCTTCATGCGCTCGAAGCCATGGACGAGCGAAGCGAATTCGGCGCGAGTGGGCTCGTCGCCTTCGATGATCTCGTGGACCTGCGTGTAGGTCATGCGGCGCGCGGAGCGGATGACGCCCTCGGTGACTTCGTAGCTGAGGATGTTGCCGCTGGCATCGATGTTCATGAGGCAGGAGAGGACGAGGCGGTCTTCGTTGGGGCGCAGGCTGCAGATGTTGGTCGAGAGCTCCTGCGGAAGCATGGGGATGGCGCGGTCGGGAAAGTACACGGAGTTGCCGCGCAGGCGCGCTTCGAGATCGAGCGCAGTGCGGGGGTGGACGTAATGGGCCACGTCGGCGATGTGGACCTGGAGGTACCAGTGGCCAGTGGCTTCGTCATGCTCGACGAGGATGGCGTCGTCGAAGTCGCGTGCTGTCTCGCCGTCGATGGTTACGATTGGCAGGTCGCGAAAGTCGCGGCGCATGGCGATCACTTCGGGGTCGAGATGGGCGACGGAGCGGGCTTCGGCGAGGACTTTGTCAGGGAAGATGCGCGGGAGATGGTGCTTGCGGATGACCATCTCGACGTCGACGCCGAAGTCGTCGGGATGGCCGAGGACTTCGATGACTTTTCCGCGAGCGGGGCGGGCGGGCGTAGGCCAGGCGGTGATTTCGACATCGACGACAAGGCCTTCGAGATTGTTGCGGTCGTAGTCGCGAGTTTGGGCCAATGCTTCTTCGCCGAGGACGCGATGCGGAGTAGAGGAGACGTTGGATGCGGGGAGCTCGGCGTCGAAGGGGATGACGATAGGCTGGGTCATCCGGTCGTCGAAGGGAGTGACATAGTTGCCAGAGAATCCCTCGCGGCTGCGGCCTTCACGGGCGTAGTGAAACACGCCGACGACGGTGGGGTTGCGGCGAGTGAGGACGCGCAGAATGCGGCCGAGTTTGCGGCCGTCGGCGCGGGGAGGCGCGAGTTCGACGAGAACCTGGTCTCCTTGCATGGCGTCGCCGATTTCGTTGGGTGGGATGAAGATGTCATCATCGCGATCGCCCTGTGCGGGGCGAACGAAGCCAAATCCGTCGCGATGGAGGTCGAGGCGTCCGGCGACGAGATTTTCCGGGCGGTATCCGGCAGGTTGGCTCGATCGGCGTTCGGACTGGGCGGGAGCTTTGGGGATGGCCCACTGCTCGCGATCGGTTTTGACGAGGTGTCCGGCGGCGGTGAGACGTGCGAGGTGTTCGAGGAGCAGGCGGCGCTCGCGTCCTCCGCCGAGCGAGAATTCGCGAACGAGCTGCTTATATCCGGCGCGCTGGTTGGGGGATCGCTCGATATGGAGGAGAAGTTCGCGGTCGGTCACAGGGTTATGGTAGCGGGTTGGCGGAAAAACGGATGAGAGAGGGGTGTTTCCGGATTTGGTGCCGGCTTTTCCACATTCGGCCTCCGTTTTAGTGGTCGAAGTTGCCGGATGTGACGCGTTCCTTTTTGGTAAATAACTCAAAATTGGAACACATGTTGAAAACTTCGCCGCCGAGGGTACATTTTTTCGTTGAGCGTGTATAAGATCGAGACACAAGCGCCGATTGTGCGGATTTGCGGTGGCAAACAGGCCGGACGGGCCTGAGCAACGAGGGATCGACGTAATTCAAGCTTCGCGACTTGCGCGGCGACAGGTGGGCGAAAGCTTCCCACAGCGCCGGCCGGCCCGGGGCAAGCATGAAGAAGAGAGGACAAGTCATCACGATGTGGAAACCGAATCAGCAAAGCAGCTCTTCCCAGACGCCCACGAACGAACCGGTTCGTCCGGCGGCGCCTGCGACTCCCAGTTATGAACCGGCGGTCCGCACGTCCACGGGCAGTGCGCAGCCCGCTTCCGCCGACCAGGCGACGATCGGCAAGAGCCTGGTGGTGAAGGGCGAGGTGAGCGGATCGGAATCGCTCTACATCGACGGCAAGGTAGAGGGTGCGATCAACCTTCCCGGCAACCGCGTAACCGTGGGGCGCAACGGCCAGGTGGCGGCGAACATTACGGCGCGCGAAATTGTCGTGCTCGGCAAGGTGCGGGGCAACATGAGCGCGAGCGATCGCGTAGATATCCGCAGCGAAGGATCGCTCACCGGCGATGTGACGGCGCAACGGATTTCGATTGAAGATGGCGCGTTCTTCAAGGGCGGCATCGACATTCGCAAGCCGGGCAACGAGCCCAAACAGGTGAACTCGGGTGCCGCGGTGAGTGCAAATTCGGAAGCGGGCAAGCCGGTTCCAGTGCAAGTGTAACTTTCGCGGCTACGAATCACGGAAAGGCTCCGGGCGACCGGGGCCTTTTGTGTTTTTTGAGCTTGCGTCCGGTGATCGCTGCACGCAACAAACGGCAGTCACTCTCTGCGGAACAATCACGCGGGACGCGACTTAGAGAAGCGGGTCAGGAGTTGGTTGGGCAGGGCGGAGCCGGTGAGCTTCAGGATGCCAGTAGCAATGATTGCGAAGACTGCAGATGCAGCGAGGAGTAGTAGCAGTTCGTGCAGGCGGCTGGTTGCGGGGAAGAAGCGGGCCAGTCCGGCGAGAGCTGCATAACTGGCGGCGGCGGCCAGCAGCGAGCGGAACAGCTCGGCATATTCCAGCCCGCGGAGAGGGACCATGCGGCGTCGGTCGAGGAGAATCGCGAGGGTGAGAGTCTGGATGAGGATGCCGATATCGGAGGAAACGGCGAGGCCGGCAGGTCCGAGCGAGCGATATAGCGACCAGTAGACGGGCAGTGAGGCTATGGTGACCAGAGTTCCGGCGACCATGGGCGTGATGGTGTTTCCGGCGGCGTAGAAGGCGCGGGCGTAGATGGCCTGTGCCGACCACAGGCAGAGCGAGATGGAGAAGATGGCGAAATAGAGGGCCATGGTCGCGGAGTCGGCGCGATGGAAGGCTCCGCCGCGGAGGAGCAGGTCAACGGCAGGGAACGCCATGGCGATCATGAAGGCGGTGAGCAGGATAGAGACGGCGAGGATGCGCGAGACGGATGTGTTTACGGCGCGGCCAAAAGGTGCGGGATCGGGCTTGCCGCTGTCATCGCGTCGGCTGTAGAGGGAGGCGAGGAAGGGAAGCGAAGCTGCTCCGGCGGCCTGGCCGAGGGCGACGGGGGCGGTGAAGATCTGCTTGGCGTAGGCCAGCAGGGAGATTGCTCCTCCGGTGTGCGAAGCGTAGTGATTGATGATCCAGTTGTCGGCGGTGACGAGCGAGACGCCGAGCATGAGCGGGATGGACATGCGAACCCATTCGCGGAGGCCGGGATTGGACCAGTCGAGGACAGGGCGGTAGTGTGCTCCGGCGCGGTGGGCCTGAACGGCGTTGAGCATCAGGGGACCGCAGAAGGCTCCGGCGACGGTGCCGATAGCCAGGGACTCAATCCCGATGACATGGGCGAAGAAGACGCCGCCGAGGATGGTTCCCAGGCTGTAGATAAGCGGCGAGATGGCCTGAACGGCAAACTGCTTGCGGACGAGGAGGACGGCTCCGAGGACGCCTCCCGCGAAAAAGCAGAGCTGGGCGGGGAGCAGGATGCGGGTGAGCCGCGTGCAGAGGGCGGCTTTGGCGGCGGGGAATCCGCTGAACCACCAGCGGACATACCAGGGGGCCGCAAACTCAGCGAGCAGGATGGCGCCGCCGAGGACGAGCAGCATGGTGGTGAGGATGACGGACATGGCGCGCTCGCCTTCATCGTCGCGCCCCTGCTCGTGATAGCGGCTGAGAATGGTGACGAAGGTGATGGAGGCCGCTCCGCCGACGAGGAAATAGGAGATCATGTCGGGGAGCTGGAAGGCGGCGTTGAAGGCGTCGGCGTCGGCGTTGCGTCCGAAGAGGTAGGCGATGTACTTGACCCGTACAAGGCCCATGACCCGCGAGAGCATTGCCGAAACGACCAGAACCAGCGTCGCGGTGAAGGCGGTGTGGCGGTGCGAGGGGCGAAAGAGTGAGAATGCTCGTTGCCAGCGCGGAGCGTTTGAGGTGGAAGCCATGAAGGATGGGTTGATTTTACCTTTCGGTGAAGGAAGGGTCAGAGATACCGGCTCATGACTCAAGCAGTCAGGCGGGTATAGACGAACGAATGGAAAACTTCAGGCTGAAGGTGTTTCGCACAGTGGCGGAGCAAGCGAGCTTTCGCAAGGCCTCGGAGCGGCTGAATCTCAGCCAGCCAGCGGTAAGCCAGCAGGTTCACGCGCTTGAGGAAGAGCTTGGGGTGTCATTGTTCGATCGCAGCGGGAATCGCGTGCGGCTGACGCCTGCGGGGACGGTGCTGCTGAAATATGCGCGGCGGGGGGCGCAACTGGCGCGAGAGGCTGTCGAGGCGCTGGCGAAGATTGAGGGCGAGCCGCGTGGCGAGTTGCGGCTGGGCGCGTCGACGACGGTGGCACAGTACATTCTTCCGCGCATGCTTGGGGCGTTTCAGAAGCAATATCCGCAGGTGGCGCTGTCGGTGACGAGCGGAAACACGGAGCACATTGTCGAGGTGCTGCTTCGGGGCGGGATCGAGATGGGAATCATCGAGGGCCCGGCATCGAGCCGGGAGCTGCGCAAGCGGCGCTTTCTCGAAGACCGCATGGTCCTGATTGTGCCGAAGGGACATCCGTGGACGGCAATGCGCGAGATTTCGCTGGCAGCATTGAAGGAGGTTCCGCTGCTAATGCGTGAGCCGGGTTCGGGCTCGCGGAGGGTGGTGGAGCTGGCGCTGAAGCGCAGCGGCCTGAAGCTGAGCCAACTGAGGGTGGCGATGGATCTGGATTCGACGGAGGCTATCGTCTCGGGTGTGGAGGCGGGGCTGGGTGTGGGGTTTGTCTCGCAGTGGGCGATCGGCAAGGAGGTTCGACTGGGAACGCTGAAGCCGGTGAAGGTGGCTGGGCTGGAGATTGTGCGCGACCTGACGCTTATTCAACGTTCGGGCGCTTCGCCGGAGGGCGCGGCAGGGGCGTTCGAACGATTTGTCCTGCATGAGGCGGAGAGCGGCGACGGCTCTCTATCGCGATAAGTATTACTTATCAACCTTCTGGAAATCTATCTGGACTGCTTATGATCTGAGTGCCACTCTGATAGAGACATGAGCAAGAATCTCTTCTTTGTGGGCATTATTCTGGCTGCCGCCGGAGTTCTATCGCCGCCGCTGGCGCTGGCCGCGGGACTGGCTTACGGTTTGTTGACGGTCCATCACTACCGGATGGATGCGCATCGGTTGTCGAAGTTTCTGCTGCAGGCCTCGGTGGTCTGCCTAGGCTTTGGGATGAACCTGGGTGAGGTGGTCCGGGTAGGGCGGTCGGGGGTCCTGTACACCGCGATCGGGATCACATTTGCGCTGGGGCTGGGCCTGCTGCTGGGGTATCTGTTCCGTGTAGGGAAGACGCAGTCATTCCTGATCTCGGCAGGAACGGCGATATGCGGGGGCAGCGCAATTGCAGCGCTGGGACCGGTGACCGGAGCAACAGAAGAGGCGATGGCGGTTTCGATGGGGACTGTCTTCGTACTGAACTCGGTGGCGCTGTTTATTTTTCCGGTCATAGGCGGCGCGCTGCATCTCTCGCAGACGCAGTTCGGGTTGTGGGCGGCGCTGGCCATTCACGACACCAGCTCGGTGGTTGGAGCAGCGGCGAGGTATGGGGCAGTGGCGCTGGCGATCGGAACGATGGTCAAGCTGGCAAGGGCGCTGTGGATTATTCCAGTGGCGCTAGGAGTGGCGATTGCGAGGAAAAGCGATGCGCGGGTGCAGTGGCCATGGTTTATCGGCTTGTTTGTGGTAGCGGCGGTAATGAACAGCTACGTGCCGTGGCTGGGGCCGGTGTATCCGGCGATGGCGAGGCTGGGGCGGCTGGGACTGGCGGTCACCCTGTTCCTGATTGGGACGGGGATCAATCGCGAGATGATTCGGAAGGTGGGAGCCAGACCGCTGATCCAGGGCGTGCTGCTGTGGATTGTGGTGGGCAGCGTATCACTGTGGGCGATTGTGGAGGGATGGATTCATTTGTAAGGACGGTGGATGAAGCAGGCTTTAGGATGGTGGTTCATACTCTCTAGCCCGCGAAGGAATCTGCATGCAGAATCGAAGGCTGTTTTCTGGAAAGCGCCGGGTGGCTATGGCACCGGCGCTATTCTTTTTGGCGGTGAGTGTTCCTGCTCAAACAGTGCACGGCGGCAACGGGATCGAGCTTCCGCCTCCGCCGGTGGCGGCTGTGAAAACGGTCGTCGACGATTATCACGGCGTGAAGGTCGAGGACCCGTATCAGTGGCTGGAGGATGCGAAGAGTCCAGAGACGCGCGCGTGGATCAATGCGGAGAACGAATACACGCAGAAGTATCTGTCTCAGGTGAAGACTCGCCCGGAGATAGAGAAAGAGTTAACGGCCCTGCAGCGCGTGGACGAGTACTCCGTGCCGACGGTGCGCGGCGGGAAGTACTTCTTTACGAAGCGGCTTGCTGATGAGAACCAGGCGTCGATTTACATGCGCGAAGGATGGTATGGAGAGGATGTGCGGCTGGTCGACGCGACGAAGCTCAGCGCGGATCAGAACACGTCTGTCCGCATCTGGACCGTCTCGGAGGACGGCAATCTTCTGGTGTATGGCGTGCAGCAGGGCGGGGCGGATGAGACGGCCATTCACGTGATGAATGTGCGAGAGCGTAAGGAGCTTCCCGACGGATTGCCGTCAGCGCGCTACTTTGGCGTAAGCCTGACCCCCGACAGCAAGGGCTTGTACTACGCGCGGTTTACACACGCGGGCACGACAGTGTGGTTGCATCGCTTTGGAACCGCCGCGAGCAGCGACACAAAGGTTTTCGGCGGAGAATATCACGGCGAGAAGCTAGGCGAACTTGACCTAGTGGGTGTCTACGTGACGGATAACCAGCGTTATCTGATCGTGCAGATCGCTCATGGCGTGCCGGCAACGCGAGACGACATCCTGGTAAAGGACCTTCGTAAGCCGGATGGCGATTTTGTGCCGCTCGTCTACGGCGTGGAGGCGCACACAAGTGCGATCAATGATGGCGACCGGTTCTTTTTGAAGACCGATTACCAGGCGGCCAATGGGCGCATTGTTGAGGCGGTTCCCGGTGGCCAGCCGGCGAATTGGAAGGCGGTGATTCCGGAAGGCAAGGACGTCATTGACGACTTCAGCGTTGTGGGCGGAAGGCTCTTCGTCTCTCACTTGCGCGATGTCAAGACGGAGACGACGATCTATTCTCTCGACGGGAGGAAGACGGGCACGGTCTCTTATCCAGGAATCGGGTCCGGGTCAGTGGTGTATGGGCGATCGGAGCAGGACGAAGGCTTCTACATCTTCGAGTCATTTATCTTGCCGCCGTCGATCTATCGCTTCGACACCAAGACCGGACACACTGACGTTTTCGCGTCACCGAAGGTTCCGTTCGATTCGTCGCAGTATGAGGTAACGCAGGTGTTCTACACGTCGAAAGACGGCACTCGCGTTCCGATGTTTATCGCCGGGAAGAAGGGACTGGCGCGCGATGGCAAGGCTCGTTTGCTGATGACCGGCTATGGCGGATTCGATGTGGCGATGCTGCCGGAGTGGAATCCAGCGTACGCGTGGTGGATCGAGCAGGGAGGATTCTTCGCGCTGCCGAACCTGCGCGGCGGCGATGAGTATGGCGAGCCGTGGCATAAGGCGGCGATGTTCGAGAACAAACAGAATGTTTTCGATGACTTCTTCGCGGCCGCGGAGTATTTGATCAAGAACGGTTACACAACTCCGGAACATTTTGCGATTCGCGGACGGTCGAATGGAGGTCTGCTGATGGGTGCGGCTATGACGCAGCGTCCGGATTTGTTTGGCGCGATCTGGTGCGGTTACCCGTTGCTCGACATGCTGCGCTATCAGAAGTTCGAGTTCGGACGGATGTGGACGACCGAGTATGGCAACGCAGAGAATGCCAAGGATTTTGCGTATATCGTGAAGTACTCGCCGTATCAGAATGTGAAGCCGGGAACGAAGTATCCGGCGATTATGTTTTTCACTGGAGACAGCGATACGCGGGTGGACCCAATGAATGCGCGCAAGATGACGGCCAGGATGCAGGCTGCTAATGGTGGTGACCGTCCCATTTTGCTGCACTATTCGCTGAAGGGCGGACATAGTGCGGGCGTTTCACTTTCGCAGCTGGTGGAAGACCAGGCGGATGAGCTGTCTTTTCTGTGGAATGAAACGGGCAGCGATTCACTGACCAGATAAACCGCAGACGGCAAGCTATCCCAAAATCGACCAGCCACTAACGTTGATGCGTTACGCTCCGATAATCCGCATACGTGTGCAGGCAGACGTGTCTCTTTGGATGGGACGACGCTGCAGACGCGAAGGATGCGGAGACATGGCGGGCGTGGAAAATCAGGGAGCAAAACTAGAGGAACGGTTCCGGCTTGCCATCGAGGCTTCGCTGGATGGCTTCTGGGAATTCGACGTGAGTGAAGCTGTGGCGCACTTTTCGCCGCGGTGGCAGTCGATTGCCGGATTTGAGCCGCGCGAGTATTCCGGCAGCCTGGAGCACTGGCTGGAACGTGTGCATCCCGAAGACCGGCCGCGCCTGGAGACGGAACTGAAGGCGCTGCGCGCCGGCAAATCAAGAAGGATGCGCAATGAACACCGTCTGCAGGACCTGCGCGGCTTGTGGCGGTGGGTCGCGGTTCGGGCCGTGGCTGAGCACAGCGAAGAGAATTGCGAGGCGGTAATACGCATTGCCGGCTCCCTGACCGATCAGACGGAGCGCAAGATGACCGATCCGCTCACCGGTCTGCCGAACCGGATGTATTTCATCGACCACCTGGAGCGGCGACTGGAGCGAGCGCGCGTGAGTGAGACGTGGGACTTTGCCGTCCTGTCGCTGGCGATTGAACGTTTCAAGATGCTGAACGAGAGCCTTGGCTACGTGGGCGGCGACGCCTTACTAATGGAGATGGCTTCGCGACTGACCGATGCCATGGCGGAGTGGACCTCGCCCGCCGAATCGGTGATTGCGAGGCTCAATGGAGCCGAGTTTTTGGTGTGCATGGAAGGCATGGCGGGAGAGCAGCAGGCGATCTCTCGGGCTCGCGATGTCTACGCCGCGTTACGACGGCCCTTTCAGTGGCGGCGCGAGCGGGTGGCACCTTCTGCGGCGATGGGCATTGCGCAGGCCGACGAGGGACACGCGCATCCGGAAGAATTGATGCGCGATGCGGATACGGCGATGACGGAGGCGAAGAGCCTGGGGCGTGGGCGGCTAGTATGCTACTCGCGAGGCATGCGCGAACGCGCGATGGCGCGCCTGAAGATGGAAGCCGATCTTGAGCAGGCGATCCGCACCGGTGAACTGGTGCTGCACTACCAGCCGGAGATTGACCTGATGACGGGCGCGGTGGCGGGATTTGAAGCGCTGGTTCGCTGGGAGCATCGAGAGCGGGGGATGATTCCGCCGGGAGAATTTATTCCGCTGGCTGAGGAGACAGGGCTGATATTGCCGCTGGGCGACTGGGGATTGACGGAGGCTTGCCAACAGGTCGCGATGTGGAAGACTCTTCCCGGCGCGGGCCTGCAGTCACTTGGGGTGAGCGTGAATCTGTCGGCAAGGCAGTTCGGGCGTCCGGGGCTGGCCGACCACGTGGCCGCGGTGCTGGCGAAGACTTCGGTTGCGGCCGATGACCTGCGGTTGGAGGTGACGGAAAGCAGCCTGATGAGCAATCCGGATACTGCGCTTGAGACGATGCAGGATCTAAAGGCGCTGGGTGTTGGTTTGCACATGGATGACTTCGGCACTGGATACAGTTCGCTGAACCACCTGCACCGGTATCCGTTTGACACGCTGAAGATTGACCGCTCGTTCATCCAAGGGATCGCGGAGGAGGAAGACAGCGCGGAGATTGTGGGAACGATTCTGGAACTGGCACGGTCGCTTGAGATGGATGTAGTCGCGGAGGGGATTGAAACGATTGAGCAGGTGGAGCGGTTGAAGTCGCTGGGTTGCCGTCTGGGACAGGGCTACTACTTTGCAAAGCCGATGAACGCAGAAACGATCAGCGAAATACTGGTCGCGGCGAATGGCCCGTATTGTTTGCCGGATATGGCGCGGTCCAGCTAAATGAACGGCCGAGATGTCTGAAATTCGCTGAAAGTAGTTAGAAGCTTTCTTACGATGTAACCGTCGCATCGAAGGTTGGAAACTTGATCTTGGTTCCAAAGGCCGGGTATGCAGTGAGATCTATCCCGCACTTCTTCGGGTCGGCGGGATCGACAAAGCTGAAATTCAGCTGGAACGGTGAGGGATCACTCGCGCGGTGAATGTTGAGTGAGATGCCGTCGAGCGGCACGTCGCCGGCGTTCACCGTGGGAAAGAAGAGTTCCATGTCCTGGGCAAGAGAAGGGCCGATGGGGCTGATTTGCCGCAGTGTCCAGACATCGTCAAGCACCTCGCCACCTCGCACGAGGTGAACGCGGAATGCATGCGACTTTCCGATCCGGGTCGCTGTACCAGTGAATTGAGCCGCGGGCCCGTCGGTCAGTACTCCATAGCGCACGGACAGGACATTTCCGATGGTGAAGGGGTTGGCCATGCCTGGAACGTTTGCGAGAGCGAGCACATCGGTGATGGGATTGCCGGATGGTCTGGCTACGCCGTTGAAGGAAGCGGCAGTGCCGAAGAGGGTCAAGTTCTTCAGAGCCTTGCAGGAACCGAGCGGCGTGAGATCGGCAACGTTGTTTCCGGATATGTCGAGAGTCTCGAGCGAGGTGCAGCCTGCGAGGGGGCCGAGATCGGACAGGCCATTGTCGACCAGTTGCAACTCTCGCAGAGCGGAGAGAGAGCCGAGTTCAGCGATGGAAGCGATGGCGTTGTGGGAGAGATCGAGTGAGGTAAGGGAGGCAAACTGGTCCAGCCCCTTGGTGTCCTGAATGGCGTTTTTCGGAAAGCTCAGAGACTGAACCGTCCTGGGGAGCATGTTGGGCAGGGCAGATAGGGAGTCCAGAGGTCCACGGTCGGCCATGTGAGTACCGGCGTGATCCCAGTCATACGTGCGAAATGAAGCGATCACGCGGGCGAGCGCGTCGCCTTGCAGCCGCGCAGTCTGTACGGGATTGCCACCGGGATCGGCAATGGTGGAGAAGTTGTTGAGCTGCGCCGATGCCAGAAGACCGATGTCGACGGTGAGATCGTGATCGTTTTTGCGAGTGGCGGGATTATCTTTGTTCACCCAGAAATCGGTAAAGCTGCCCTCGAGTCCGACGTCGCGCTTCCGCAGTACGACGGTAGGCTCGGTGATTGGAGGGCTCAGCCTGGACGGGTCGAAGAGGATGGGGGGTATGTCCCCTCTGGATACTCCCAATGCATGGGCAATTACGGCGTTGACCAGCTGGGTATAGGTCGTTGACATCGCACCCAAGACGGCGGATGTGGGAGGATCAAAAAAATATTCCGGATGCTGGGCGGCGAAATCGCAATCATTTCTCGTCTGCAGGTATCGCAATTTCTTAGCATCAGCGTCGGAAATGGCGAGGAGGAAGTCGTCCTGCTGTTCCTTGGACGGAAGCGGAAGCGGCACGGTGTCGTAGGTAGTGACTTCGATGAAATATGGAAAAGGGTGACTTGCAACAGCGTCGGGAAAGTTATGGAGCCGCGCCTTGATCTCCGCAACGTCGAGTGTGGTGCCGATTTCTCCCTCGCCCGCGCCCCCCTTCTGATAGAACTTGGCCGTAAATTCGGAACGCGTCTTGTCGCTCTGGTTTGCTGTCTCGAGGTCTCCTTTGAAACTGCCTCCCGCGAGGCCGCCCTGAACGTCGGCCTGAAGAGAGACGGCGAGATTTGATTGAGTCTTGGAGTCAACCGAAGTGACGCGCATAACCGCGTAGAACTCGCCGCCCTTGAATTGAGCGCGGACAAATGAATCGCCGAAGGCCCGATTGAAAGACGGCTGATCGGTATCAAGCAGGTGTTGGAATTCGGGTTTGAGTTTGAAGTTCTTCCCACGGCTGACCGTGTTCGCCAAAACCATTCTCGCCACGACGAAGGTGGACGAGCTGTTGTATTGCGTCGAGGTTGCGTAGTCGACCTTTCCACTTGCAGAGGCGAATGCGTAATGGCCCTCAAGCTCGGAGGCCATGTGGAGCTTACTCATCAGGTCTTCATGCGAAGTGATGATGGTTACATCTGCCTCAGCCTCTTGCGACAGATCTCCGGTCGGAGGGGTAAAGTCGAGACAGGTTCCGATGGCGAGACCGGTATCGCTGTTGAAGCCCATGCCAATGTCTTCGCCGTTGTAGTTGAGTTTCCGAACCTGTGGGACATTTGTCGCATTCGCCATTCTGCCGGTCTCCAGAGAAAGTGATGGAATGCTCACTTCGCGATCGGCCTACATGAGCCAGATGTCAACGAGTAGGCGCAAACCCCTCCGTGCGCATCACAGTGGTATGGTGAGATGGCTGCCCCGTTCGTTTCTCGGGGAGAAAGAAAAAGCTGTCGAATTGAGAGGTGGGACAAATGAAGAAGGCAATTTGGGCTGCGGCTTCCCTGGGAATGCTTACCCTGCTCGTCTCGATGGCTCCGGATATCCGCCGTTACCTGCGAATCCGGTGCATGTAACCTGCGACGACGGGTAGTAGATCTCCCGGGAACGTGGCGGTGCCGCCACACGTCTACGCTTGATCAAATTCATTTTCAGGCACAAGATGGACGCTGATCCGTTCCGCGGATTTGAGCCGCGGAGATAGGTGACCGTCTCTGCCATGGGACCTGCGCGCCGCTCGCCTCCGAAGTCGCCGCCAATCGCGGAGATTGAAGTGTTATGGATTACTGCCGGCCTCGGTTGTGACGGGGACACCATTGCGGCGACTGCGGCCACGCAGCCGAGTATCGAAGACATCGTCCTCGGGGCGCTTCCCTGGATTCCAAAGGTTCACTTCCACAACCCTTTTCTAGCTCCGGAGGTTGGAGACGCCTTCATGGAGCGCTTTCACCGGGCCGCCGACGGAAAGTCGAAGCCGTTCATTTTGGTGGTGGAGGGGTCGGTCCCGGACGAGACGAACAAGAAGGAAGGCTATTGGGCGTCTTTCGGGACGGATCGGGCGACGGGCCAGCCCATTACGACGTGCGAGTGGATTGACCGGCTGGCACCCAAGGCGTGGGCCGTCATTGCGGCTGGAACTTGCGCGACCTATGGCGGAGTTCATGCGATGGAGGGCAATCCCACCGGTTGTATGGGTCTGCCGGATTATCTCGGATGGAAGTGGCGATCGACCGCGGGAATCCCTATCGTCTGCATCCCTGGCTGTCCGGTGCAACCGGATAACTTTACGGAGACACTGCTGTACCTGTTGACCATGGCCGCAGGGCGCGCCCCCATGATTCCGCTCGACGACGTACTGCGCCCGGTCTGGCTCTTCGGCAATACGGTGCATGAAGGCTGCGATCGCGGCGGGTACTACGAACAGGCGCAGTTCGGGGAGGAGTACGGCTCACCGCTCTGCATTGTGAAGCTGGGATGCTGGGGTCCGGTGGTGCAATGCAACGTGGGCAAGCGGGGCTGGATGGGCGGGATTGGCGGATGCCCTAATGTCGGTGGTATCTGCATCGGATGCACCATGCCGGGGTTTCCGGACAAATTCATGCCCTTCATGAATCAGCCTCCTGGTTCCCTTTTATCGTCGGCCGCGGTCCAAACATATGGGCGCGCGATTAATGCGCTGCGCCGTTTTACTTTAGCCTCCCTCAACAAAGAACCCAGTTGGAGGCAGAGGCGTCATGGCCCGGGCAAACAAAGCGAGACTGGAACGACTCCGTGAAGACGGCGACAAGTTGTAATTCAGGCAGTTTGGGTTAAGGAATGGCGCCGTCTGTGCGGACAACCCGGGAGCGAAACGGTAGAGAGGGGAAATCCACTCGCGATCAGGAGTTGCGACAGATCGCTGAAGCAGAATCAGTGCTTCTCGATCTAGCGGGAATCTTTGTCGATGCCGCCGGTTCGATAGGCGTCGGGGATTATTTCGCCGAGGATGAGCGAGAGCCGGCGGCGGACAGTCGAGCGCCCAACCTGGAAGCCAAGTACCGAGCGCTCCTTGAGCAAATGCCCGCGGTCGTCTTCATGGCATATCTTGACCGCGGTATCAGCGAGGCCT